>Ga0209694_1000019_pt1 | contig 339110 bp, 292 predicted proteins | sample GluameincwithD2O_FD_187499 | JGI IMG/M metagenome (GOLD analysis project Ga0209694, IMG submission 187499) | Mouse cecum microbial communities from Vienna, Austria - Glucosamine amended microcosms incubated with D2O (SPAdes) (version 2) | ecosystem: Host-associated > Mammals > Digestive system...
GTCTTCTTTGCCGCTGTCGCGCTCTTTGCAGGCTCGGTCTTCTTTGCCGCTGTCGCGCTCTTTGCAGGCTCGGTCTTCTTTGCCGCTGTCGCGCTCTTTGCAGGCTCGGTCTTCTTTGCCGCTGTCGCGCTCTTTACTGGCTCGGCTTTTTTAGCCGTTGCCGAGGTTTTTGCAGGGGTTTTCTTCTCTGCCACAACTAAATCCTCCTTAATGGTATAAAAATTTTATCCACATAATATTTTAGCATAATAAAAAAATTTTGCAAGTGTAATATCGGACTATTATTTGCTATTATTTATATGTATACATATAAAACAATATTTGATACTGTTTAATCCAAAATTTTCCAGTAAAATTTACAAATAATACAAACAAATGTTTGCATTATCGCGCTAAAAGCGTTAAAATATAGTTATGAAAAAAATTCTTCACTGTGACGCCAATAATTTTTACGCTTCAGTCGAGTGTATGCTCGATCCAAGCCTAAAAGACAAATACGTTGCCGTATCGGGCAATCCTGATAAACGGCACGGTATTATTTTAGCAAAAAATCAAAAAGCCAAAGAGTGCGGAATCAAAACCGGCGAGGTTATCTGGGAAGCAAAACGCAAATGCCCTCAACTCGTGCTTGTTCCTCCCCAATTTGACAAATATGTATATTACTCCGACAAAATATTCGATATATACTGCCAATACACCGACCGTGTCGAGCCCTTTGGAATCGACGAATGCTGGCTTGATGTCACAGGTTCTATGCGACTGTTCAAGAGCGCGACAGCCATTGCCGACGAACTGCGCGAACGTATAAAAAAAGAAATAGGCATAACCGTATCTGTGGGAGTGTCTTTCAACAAGGTCTTTGCAAAACTTGGCTCTGATATGAAAAAGCCAGACGCTACGACCGTAATCTCCCCCGACAACTTCAAGAAGAAAATCTGGGGATTGGACGTGGGCGATATGTTGATGATAGGCAGAAAGACTGCTGACAAATTAAAAGGTCTGGGCATTGTCACCATAGGCGACCTTGCAAACACCAATCCTAAAATTTTGGTGGACAAATTTGGCGTCAACGGACAAAAAATGTACGACAACGCCAACGGTATTAACGACGAAGAAGTAAGACTGTATTATAACAAACATATTCCCAAAAGCGTGGGCAACTCTACCACTATGCCAAAAGACGTGACTTCCAGAGACGAAGTCAAAGCCGTGGTAATGGCTCTTAGCGAAATGGTAGCGGTAAGATTGAGAAAATACGGATTTGTGGCAGGCGGAATACATCTAGGCGTAAGATACAACGACTTGACGTATATGGGCAAACAAACAAAACTTCCATTCAAAATCAATTCGGCAAGTTGCCTGTGCGATCAAGCAATGGAGATTTATGACTCAATAAAACACCCTAACCCTTTAAGACTGTTATCTGTGACAGCCTTTGACTTATCCAAGGGCGACGAAGTGATGCAAATGTCATTGTTTGACGACGAAAGAACGCAAAAACTACGCCGACTAGACAAGTCTGTCGACGAGATACGTCAGAAGTACGGCTACAATGCCCTAAAATCTGCTTCGCTATTAGAGTATCCATTTGTCACTGATGGGCTTGAAGACAGCGACTTTCTGCCATTTAAAAAATAGGGCGCTCAAGAAATATACGTCGCCGTCTACTTTCTGAAGAACATACTCATTACTCTTTTTGCAAATAAATCTTTAGCGGATTAGAATTTTGAAATAACTTGATATCATCGAGGTCGTATAAAATTATGTCTCGTTACTTATATCTATATAATATTAGTTATATCAGACCTCTTCAAATCATTTTTAAGAAAATATCAAAAAAACATTTGACAACTTAAAATATTTAATATATCATTACTTATGCAATGATTTGCGGTCATGGCGGAATAGGCAGACGCGTACGTTTGAGGGGCGTATGGGAGACCATCCGGGTTCAAGTCCCGGTGACCGCACCAAATTTTTATTTTTGTGCGGTATGTGTTGATATCCCACAAAATTTTTATAATAAATTAAATAAAACAACTGAGGAATGTTTTCATCGTACCCATTGCATACCCAAATAGGAGTTGCGGTTAATCCACAACTCCTCTACTTATCGTTTCTTAAACCCTTCCAAACAGGTTGGCGCATACCTCCGCTTTCCGTTTTGTGCATAAAATGAGCCGTCCCTACCAACTCAGGCTTAATCCAAATTGCGTCTTTATACTTTTCAAACAAAGGCTTTGCTACTTTATTATTTTGGGCAAAATCTAAAATGACTTTTTTCTCTTCCTTTGAAATTCCTAAATAAACCTTGCCTCTACACCGCAACTTATTTTGCTCGTCATAGTAACCTAAAATTAAATCCTTAACGTTTCCGTTTTCATCAGGTTGATACCCTAATATAAGCAAATCTTCGTCTTGCATTACTTTTATCTTAACCCAATCGCGAGTACGTTTGCCAATATGATACTTTCCATCTTTTCGTTTAGCGACTATCCCTTCTAAACTTTCCTTTTTTGCAAGTTCAAAAAATGTAATACCATTCTTTTCAATATATCGCGAGATACTTAGATTATTTTTCTCTTTTACAGATTTTGAAAGAATTTCCTTACGTTCCACAAGTGGTTTATCAGTAATATCTTGACTGTCATAGTAGAGAATATCATAAGCAACAAACTGTACTGTACATTTCTTGGAAGCAAGTGTAATCTTGAATTTATCTTCCATTAAACTACGCTTTTGCAAAGAATAAAAATCTGGCTTTCCGCTAGTGAGCACGACAAGCTCTCCGTCAAGAACAACACGTTTATTTACGCATTTGCACATGCCGGACAATTCAGGATATAATTCCGTTACGTCTTTATATCTCTTATTTTGCAAAACAACGGAGTTCGTATCTATATATGCGATACATCTTATACCATCCAATTTCAATTCATAAATATATTCGTTGTTATCAAAAGGCTCTTTTACCTCGTGCAATAGCATTGGAGATATACTCTTATCATCAAACAAATCACTCATTACGCTTTCTTCTTTGACTTTTTATTACCGCTCGTTGCTAATTCCAAACTCTTTTTCAATGCGTCCATTAAATTAGCAACCGTTCCCTCTTCCTTTTCTTTCGGAGCAACTATTTCTTTACCAGCAATCTTTCTTTCTATCGCTTCCTGAATTTTAGCCCTATATTCATCCTTATATTCTTCGGGATTGAATTCCCCTGTCATTCCCTCAATTATGGCTTTTGCCATTTTTAGTTCTTGCTCACTGCCTTCTGCTTTAATTTCCTTCGCTGGATTCTTTGTAACTTCTTCTTCAAAAAACAAAGTATTTAAGAGCATTTGTCCATCTTTGGCTCTTATGAGTATCAATGTTTCTTTTGTACCTAAAACTGTCTTTGCTATTGCCGCCTTTTTCTCTTCTTCCATTGCTTTAAGTAAAACTGTAAACGCTTTCTCTGCTCCTGTCGGGACAACTTAATATGGCTTATCAAAATATAGCGGATCTACTTGATTTAAGTCCACAAACTTTTCTATTGTAATATTCTTATCTTTCTTGGATTTTATTTTCTCAAAATCGCTATCTTCAAAAATAACGTATTTGCCATCTTCGTACTCGAAGCCTTTGACGATATCTTCTTGCTTGACTTCTCGTCCATCGCAATCAGCGCAGGTTTTCTTATATTTAACGCGTGACATTGTTTTCTTGTCTATCATATTGAACCCGATGTCATTTTGTTTAATACTATTGTGAAGAGTGATTGGAATATAAACCAACCCAAAACTTAAACTACCTTTATATGAATATGCCATACTTATAGTATGGGCAATAAATTAATAAAAAAACGACCTCAATTAAGAAGTCGTGATTACCTGGCAGAAAGGAGGTGTCCTGCGGTGCCATTCAGGAGCCTAAACTACTGTATTAAAGCTTTGATACAGCATCACCTCCTTTTTATAACTCGCCCAAACAATCAGCACCTATGCTTGAGCAATTTTTATTATACTAGAAATAGATTAAATGTCAAGTAAAATACTTATATTTTGTTTTATGTATCGTCTGAAGATAAATACAAGCGAATCAGCGCACTTGGTGAAACTAGCCTTTGTGTTGCTTGCAAACATTCAAGTTCTTTCTGAGCGCGTCTTGTTTTGTTATCCATGATTCCATCAAGATCATTTTACTGTAGCGTTAATTCTCTTTGTCAATTTTTCTCTCAAATCGTCATAATCTTTGTAAATGACTGTTGATTTCTGTGCAACATCAAAATGCAACTGATTATTTACCTCTTCGCGTTTATCATAGATATGAATCACCTGCTTTCCTAATGCCTGTGCGTAGCCAGCTTCATAATAGGCACCGTCACATGGAAGACTAAAATCAACTACAACGAATTTACATAATTGTATTTGATGAAAAATCTCTGGCATAATCCAATCATTAGTTTGGTATTCATTCATAATTCTTGGCTCATACCCACTATCTGCTATTGTATTTTGGATTACTTTAATTCTTTCTTCATTATCCTTGAACTTAATTGCTATAAAGGCGGTATTATCCTCTTTGGTTTTCGTTTTTTGGAATTGATTGATAGCCGTAGCGGTTAATGTGAAAGAAATATAATCTCCGCTGGGTGTTTTCAAAGCGCTTATGTAACCATTATTTGACAATTGCTTTAATATAAACGATTTACTTGAGCGAATACCTTCTATATCTAATGTAGGGAGAAGAAAGAGTAAATATCTCATATCATAATCCCCTAAACGAAAAGTTTGCCCATAATATTTTTGTTGAGCCAAGAAATAGTTGACAAACTTATCGTTAATCTCTTCTAAATTTTTTGGATACCACTCTTCCAGCATTTCATAGCTGACATATTTACAGATTTGGTTTTCAAATTCTTCTCCAATCTCTTTACACTTATTTATATCACCGAAAAAATAAGTATAGTTCTCATATTTATCCTCTACCGCCTTATGATGATACAAGTATGCTCCAACTTTGAAACATAAAATTTCATTTTGCTTAAAATCGTCTGGACTTATCAAAACGTATCTATAACTGTCTACCCAAAACAAGACAGGAGCATTTCGCACTGCTGGATTTCCATAAAGGTGATACGCTTTATTTTTGAATATCGGGTCTTCGTTATAGGCGGTTGTAGTATAATTGTGAAACACTGCTTGTCCCATTAATATTTCCTCATAGAGTTTTTATTTATTATATCATAATTTCACAAGCCGTCAATGGTTTATTTTCTTAAACATAAATAAACCGCACACGACCAATACTTGGTACATATGCGCTAGCTACCTGACGGCAGATAACGTCTAGCCTTTGCGTGAGCTGATAAATTCGCTGTTTATAAAGGAAGGCAGACGAATCGGTCTATAAATTTATTATACTGAATTAGCCGTTAGCAAGCGATACATATCCATAGCATAAGTATCCGTCATGCCAGCAACAAAATCAGTTACTAAAAGCAATTTATAATATACACATTCTGCATCATCATATTTCTTATCTTTGCAATTCTTTTCACACACGTAACGATAATTATTAGAGATTAAACTATATAGTAAAGTATCTTTATCGTCAGACTTTCCAACTCCCTTTTCATTAAATACACAAGATACAAAACGATTCAGCAAATTATCTATGATTTGATAACTTTGCAATTTTGTTCTAGTAATAGTATAATTATAGTAAATATATTTGGTCTCTATCTCGCCTCTAATTACCTGTGCCATTGCGCAGGCTTCCGAGCAAGCTAAAAGCTCCTCTTCAAATTCTCCTCTCATAATTGCTAGGTAATTATCATTGAATGCATTCTTTATAGCACTTATCATTTTCCCTTTGATAAATATGCGCAATCGTTGCATTATGTAATTATCATGTTCTGGAATAGGAGTTTTATTCCATTGTTCCTCATACTTTTGTGCTTCAGTAATTATATCAAAAATAAATTGGTCAGCCTTATGTTTTTCTAAAATTGTCAACAAGTCTGCCAATGAGATAATACCCTTCTTTTGGGCATCTTCGATATCTGCTGTTAAATATGCAATGTCATCCGCAGCTTCCAATAAGAATGCTAATGGATGTCTTTTGCCACCTAGACCTAGTTGGGAATTTATTCTTTGATAAATTTCATTTTCAGAATACATATATCCCATCTTCTTACTTGATATACCAGCATTTTTATCTATTTCTGTTGATTTCTTAGGATATTTTATTATAGTAGCAAGCACTGGAAACGACAAGTTCATCCCATTTTCATCCACAACATTGCTCAGCTTTGTAACTAATCGCAAGAGTTGAGCATTACCTTCAAAATTGTAAAAATCTTCTCTCATCTGGTCATTCAATTGATTAATAATCATTTTACTATGGGTGTCATTAGTGTCTGAATATATCATTTGTCCATTATCAATAAATCTTAATTTAGGCAGATTAAGCCTAAACCAGTCCGCTATAATCTCTTCTCCCAAATGTCCAAAAGGGGGATTACCCATGTCATGCAAGAGTGCTGCAACTCTTAATATTATTGGAATATCCTGAATTAACCTATTAACGTCTTGGGGATAGTAATGATTTTTATCCTTAATTACACTAACCGCTTCTACTCCTAACGACTCAGCAATTGACATAACCTCTATAGAATGAGTTAGACGTGTACGAGCATAATCCTCTCTTTCTAAAGGAAACACTTGTGCCTTATCTTGAAGTCTTCGTAATCCAGTGCAATTGCATACTGTATCAAAATCTCTCTTGAACTCGGATCGTCCATCGTTATTCATTTTTCTTACTGATGAATTCATTCTTATCCTTAGTGGTTGTAAAAGTGTTGTCCACTCCATAATATAACACCTCGCTTTTGCATATCGACTTTATGATATAATATTCTATAAGATATGTCAATAAAATTCTTAAAAATTCATTATATTTTCGTATATTTCGCCGCCCTCGTCGTCGCTGACTGGCTCGGTTGCAGAAACTACCCGTATGCCGTACTGCTTTTTCAACTGCGCTTTGTACATTATACTGTCAATGCGGTTGCGGGCAAACCTATCGAACTTGTAAACGATAATATGCTGAAACGCGCCTTTGTCCGCGTCGCTTATCATTTTCTGAAAGTCAGGGCGGTTGTCGTTCGTTCCCGTTCTTGCCTTGTCCATATAGGTCTTTACGACAGTAAATCCCTTGCTTTCAGCGTATGCGGTGCAAATGCGTACTTGCCCCTCGATAGACTGCTCGTTTTGTCCTTGTGAACTATACCTTGCATAAATAACAGCGTTGTTGTTCATTGTTTGCTCCTTTTGGCGTAGGGTGCGCCTTAAAAATTTGTGTTCGCTTTGGTGCTTACCCGCCTTAATTAGCAAAAAATGCCGACGAAGGAAAATTGTCAAGGGTTTGCCCCGAAGGGGTCGGCGGCTTTATGCCTCACGGGAGATAAATCGCCGCCCTTGACAATTTTTCAAGGCGGTGATACCCCGCCCATAGGCGGTAAGCACAAGCGAATACAAAACTACAAAGCATTTATTGCAATAAAACTATCGTTAATTGCTTTTATATTTTATCACATTTATTTTTTTACTGCAAGTCGCTTGACAAAAATAGTAAAAATATTTATAATAAGTATACTTACAATATGGAGGTGTTTTATGTTCAAATACGAAAACTCTGTAACGGGAAAAACAACCGTTCAAAAACTTTGGGATTTATATTCCAATGTCAACAAATGGCAATTATGGGACAAAGGCATTAAGTCGGTCGATTTGTTTGGTGATTTCGCTGTATCTTCTAATGGCGTTATGAATATGGCTGACGGCTCGGCTTTGCCCTTTTCGATTGTAGAGTGCGAAAAGGAAAAAAGTTTTACTACGCAATCAAAACTTGGGAGTATAATTGTAACATTCGGTCACGAGATTAAACTGTGTGGCGAATTGGTTACAGTTACGCATACTGTTACTATTGAGGGTGGTAACGATATACAAATGGAGGGTATGGGTAAAGGTATTGTTGCAAATATACCTGAATGTATGCAACGGCTTATAACCCTATAATTCTATGCGGTTTTCGGAAATTAAAAATCATAAAGAAAGTATGGGCTTGCTCTTTTGGCAAGTGTCTATGTTATGGCAAAGAAAAATAAAGAAGGTTTTGCAAGCGTATGATTTAACGCATACGCAATTTGTTATATTAGCGGTTATCGAGGAATTGACCGAACAAGATAAAACCGTTACGCAAAAGAACATATCGGACTTTTCAATGATAGACGTTATGACTGTATCGTCTACGGTTAGACTACTCGCTAAAAAGGGTTTAATCTCTCGTTCGCAGCACGAAACCGACACGCGCGCTAATTCCATTATAAATACTGAAATGGGTAAAAGTCTTTTGAGTAAAGCCGTAAAGGCGGTTGATAAAGTAGACAAAACTTTTTTCTTTGATAATGATGCAAATAAATCGTTACATTCTACATTATCAGAATTGTTACTTAAAAATCAAGATACAATTCAATAATATATGGACGAAATTAAAAAAGAAAAAGTACCGTACTTTTATGCTTGCTGTCCTAACTGCAAAAGTGTATTGATACAAGCAAAGAACGGTTTAGAGGGCTACACTAAATGCTCTAAATGTGGCGAGTATATACATATCGTTATTCGGAATGATACCGTTACAACAAAAATAAAGGTAACAAATCAATGACATATTACGTTGTATGTCCCGAATGTGGGTATAAACTATTAAAAGCCGGCGACGGCTCTACAATAGAAATCTATTGCCCGAAATGTAAGGGTAAAATGTTAATAGCCGTAAAAGACGGTAAAATTATCGTTCAAAAGGCAACCGATAATAAGTAATTATTAGTATTACTTTATACGCCACTATGTCACACTGTAACACTTTCACCAAAAGAACGGCAATATGCGGGCGGCGAAGCCGCCCGCAGTGGCGTATAGTATTACCACGCCACCCCGTAACGTGTAACACTTTTGGCGTAAAAAATAAAGAACAATGTAAATCTATGACGAAAAATTTAAGCCTATTAGGGTGGGTTTCTCTGGGTGGGAGATAGTAAAACGGCAACGAGCCTAAACTCATTGCCGTTTTACTTTTACCTTTTTGCGACAAAGCCCGCAACCCCGTTTACAAATACGTATTTGAGGTTCAAACTCTGTCTGTCTTGGTGCACCAAATTATAACGTAAGTTGAACCGTGTTTTACTTACGTTATTTTTTATTTTGCTACATAACTTAAAACTCTCGTTTGACTACTGATGTTGGCTTGCCACTTCGCAAATAAGATCTGCGCATTTTTCCAAGCCCAAATATCCGCTGTCTAGCATCAAATCGTAATTTTCTCTCGAGCCCCAAGTATTGTCTGTAAATAGATTATAATGTCTTGCGCGTTCCTTATCCGACTTTTGTATTTCCTTTCTGGCAGTCTGCTCGTTCATTCCGTATGAATTTACGGCGCGCTTTACGCGATGCTCTATATCCGAATATATAAATACTTTCAAAAGATTGTTGCGGTCCTTTAGTATATAGTCGGCGCAACGTCCGACAATTACGCACGGACCCTTTTCGGCAATTTCTCTTATGACTTTGACTTGCGCTTGATATATCTGACTTGAGAGCGACAGTATCTGATTGCCATATCCGTAACTCATCCCCATACACAGTTTGTAATACGCGCTTATTTTTTGCTCTTGCGACTTTACGAAATCAATGGCAAATCCAGACTCTTCCGCGGTCTTGTCAATTAGTTCTCTGTCATAATAAGGTATACCGAATTTCATAGCGACAGTTCTGCCGATAGTGCGTCCGCCGCTGCCAAGTTCGCGTCCAATAGTAATAATTGTATTCATAATACACATTCCCGCCTTTAAGATTAAGATAGTCTTATAGTATTACAAATTGAGTAATTTGTCAAGATTGAATTTTTTTATTGGAGTTTCTCATCATCGTTGCGCTGTCTCTGCGATATCCCAAAGATTTATAAAGTCTTTTTGCTTTTCTGTTATTGCGCCCTGTAAACAACTGAAAATTATCAACGTTATAATTCTCCAGACAATATGCTTGCATAAATTCTATCATCTTGCGCGCATGCCCCTTTCGTCTATGCTCTTTTGTCACAAACACTTCGGTAATCTCCGCATAAGTCTTTGAATAGCAAAAGGATATCATAACTTGCGTGCAAACAAATCCGACAACAACTCCGTCCTCTTCGCTGACAACGATAATTTCGTATTTGTTATTCAAAATGCGGTCTTTAATAATATCCAATGTCACGACGCCTATGCCGTTGAACTCTTGGTTGAGCAAAAAGAGTTGCTGCGCGTCAAGAGGTGTTGCCAATCTTATCATAATTATCCGTTGTTATATACTAAACACGCCAAACGCGTCCAGTATAGACGTGACGAGTATTGCCGCAATACATATCGGACAGACGTATTTGATCATCACGTTAAAAAATTTCTTAAACTTAAAAGGTCCGTTGCGTTCTATCTCATCGGTCAAATTTCTGCACCCCACCACATAGCCTATGAATACGCAAGTCAAAAGCGCGGCTATAGGCATAAGTATCGAGTTGCTCAAAAAGTCGAACATATCTAATATCGTCATTCCGCCCACCGAAACTGCGCTCCATACTCCGAAACCGAGCGACGAAGGTATGCCGAGCAAAAGCGTGCCGACGTATACTATCAAACTTGACTTTTTACGCGACAAATGGAATTTGTCAATAACTATAGATACAACTGTCTCCATAAGCGATATTGCCGAAGTCAATGCGGCAAACAGTACGAGAGCAAAAAACAATGCCCCCAATATTCCTCCGCCTACGCTACCGAATTTGGCAAATACCTTGGGCAACGCGACAAACATAAGTCCCGGTCCCTGTCCCAAAGTCTCGGGATTGCCGCCGGAAAAAGTATACGCCGCTGGTATTATCATCAGTCCCGACAGCAATGCTATACCTGTGTCAAAGACTTCGATCTGGTGCACTGACGATTCTATCTTATCCTGTTTTTTCATATACGAGCCGTAAGTTATCATTATACCCATAGCTAGTGACATAGAATAAAACAACTGTCCCAGCGCGGCAAGCACTGTCTTGACAGAAAATTTCTTGAAATCCGGCAATAAATAATACTTTATACCTTCCGCCGACCCGGGCATTGTCAAAGTATAAATAGTTACGCCTATTGTAAGCGCCACAAGCGCGGGCATCAAAAACTTACTGACCTTTTCCACACCCTTCTCTACGCCGAAAAGTACTACGACGAATACAACGCTTACGAATATAAAAAAGAATAACAGCGGTTGCCACGGAGAGGATATAAATCCATTGAAAAAATTATCCCCTGCGGCAGACATACCTCCGCCTGAGACATACGTAAAGAAATACTTGCCTACCCAACCGCCAATGACGGAATAATAAGGCAAAATTATTATAGGAATCATCGCGCACAGCACGCCCAAAAACGCCCACTTCTTGTTGAGTTTTTTAAAAGCATTGATTGCGCTCATCCCGGTCTTGCGCCCCAGCGCTATCTCTGCAATCATCAAGACAAAGCCAAACGTCACCGCCAAAATAATGTAGGTGAGCAAAAATATTCCGCCGCCGTATTTTGCCGCAAGATAAGGAAAACGCCATATATTGCCCAGTCCTACGGCAGACCCTGCCGCCGCCAAAACAAAGCCTATCTTGCTGGTAAAGCCTCCGCGTTTTTTCTTGGGCTGATTTTCTTGAGAGTTTTGTCCGTCAAGCGATTGATTGTCCTGCATATCAACAGCAGTATTATTCTCTTCCATTTTTCTCCTTTATGTAAACAATTTTATATTATATCTTTTTCAGTTCTTTTCTTATTGCGTCGTTTATCCTTTCTCTCATCTGCAATTGCCATTCGTCGCTATGCGGATATTCCGCAAAAGTAATAGGTTTCTCTTCGCCTTGCTCCAACAACTCAAGCGTCTTTTCTCTGCCTATAAGACTTTCGGCAAGTTGCAACGCGCGCATATCCTGCAAAGCGTCGTAAAATACTCTCAATCTCAACGAAATCAAAGGCTTTTCGTCTTTACCGGGATAAACTACAAAAGAATCTCCCGACGGAAAGAATCTGCCCGCGTCCGTCTCATTGAAAGGATCTACTTTGCCCACGGAAAGCCGCTTGTACCAAAAGTTGTATCCCCAATGCAAAAATCCTTTGACATCGTATTTGTACATCTGGCAACCCAGTACTCTGTTGCGTTGCGACGGCATAGAGAAAAATCTATTGGCTACTTTATCTACCTGCGCGCAACAGTAATACGTCCAAAGTTCTTTGACATTTTCTATAAAGGCGTCTATATGGTTGTTGGCAGGTATAGGCAGTTCAACCAGTCCGTTTTGATAAAACTTGTAATCGCTCAAAGCGTCTATTATCTTGAAGTCGCCAAAAAGTTGTTTGACGATCTCGCTTGCCTTGCGGTATTGACGGATTACTCTCTTAGATGGCTCGTCTGAAACGTGGAAAAATACTTTGTCTGCAACGCCCTTCTGTATCAAATATCCTTTTAGACAAGGAGCAAGCGCCGCAAGAAACGCCTTGTATTTCTTACCTGCTCCGCGCGTATTCCAACCAAAGATTTTCTTAACTCGCCCATCGACGTTTGCCACTATTTTGGGACATTTCTTTGCGCCCCACTGCGTGAAGAAGTGCGCCATTTCAAAATACTCTATGCCCACTTTATGACACATATCTATCCACTTGTCAAGATTAGAAAAATCAAAAGTATATTTGCCATCGTCTACGCTCACGCCAATGAGTTGGACAGTCAGTCTCTCACCGCCTCTCTTGGTATCAAGCGGGGGCGTGAATATAGGAGTAAGTACGACGTTCATTCCATACTCTCGCGCCGTCTTGAGATAATCTTCGACTATCCTCCAATACCTGTCCGAAAAGACTTCGGCTTTATAGTATGTCGCAAGGCAGTCGGTGTGAAACCAGTTGGTATACAATAGCGATTGCTTTGGCAAATCGCAGTCAATCACGTCGATTGTAAACTCCGCTTGCGCTTGCTCCTCGCCGCCGTGAAAATTCACTTGAATTTTTTGCTCTCCGACTGACAATTGAGGATTTGGGTCAAGCGAAAGCCAAAGACTCGTCCACTTGCCCGCCGTCAAATTTATCTCGCCTTCAACTGGTCTAAGCAATTCGGGAAACTTGCCCGCTTCTCTTCTCAAAGTATAATCGTCTTGCATCTTTGCCACGGGCATAGCCGAGTAAATCTCTTCGACGACAAAAGGCTTTAGCATTTGTCCGAAGGGCGACTTGATTTCAACCGAAACTTTGCTGTCGCAATCACTCGTCAAAGCAATCTGCAAAGACGCCTTTTCGTTGCGAAATATACTCAACTTCTCAAATACTTTTGCTTTTGGCTCTTCGTCTGAAAAGACTTTGACAAGAGAGCTCAACTGCTTTACTTTTAACATATCCGTCTCCTTTAACAACCGCTGAATTTTAATTTGCATTTATATTATATCATACCTTATATTAAAAATAAAGCCTTAGCGCAAAAGAAGTAAGTCGCAATAATAAGGCTTAAACTTGCTAAAAGTATTATGAATTAACTGCATTTTTGTAATTATATCACTTGATTAAACAATTTTAAATAGCAATTAAGCCAATTTACGCCTAATTGTTATAAAATGAGTTATCCAAAGTCAACACTCATTTTTACGTCCTTTCTAATCTTTTATTTCTCTCAACAACGCAGGATCTTTTATCTTATCGTCGCCCGCAAGCACAATTGCTTTGCTTATTATGTCAGCCGTCATCGGGTCTTCGTCGACGAAGTCCAAAAGTATAGGTTTGTCTACGCTGTATACAGTATCAATGGCAAGATTGCCCTTACCTTCTTTGAATACAAGACCGGTGCGGATGTTGACAACGTACGTTCCACACTTGCCTTCGACTTTGATATTATCTTTTAAGAAAGACACGTTGGAAAGTCCCAAAATACCGACAATGGACTTCAATACCTCTTTGCGCATCTCCACTGTAGACATAGCCATAGCAAAGTCGTAAATAACTTTGGAACTTATGGAAATCATCAAATCCACGTCGCGCAAAGTCTCGGAAAAGGTAATATCATCCACGTCCTTTAAAGGTATTATCTCCCCGCTTTTGCGCTTCAAAAAGTATATGCCGTGAAGTTCTCTATTGACGTTGTCGTAATCTACGGTATACAAAATATCGCACTCGCGGAATATTGCCGCCACAGTATCAGCGCGGTAATATACCTTACGCAGACCTATATCCTCAGACACTCCCCAGCCCCTGCCCTTGAGCGCGGCTACGCACTTTTTGAGGTCTACTTCAAATCCTTTAAATCGCAATACCTCGTCTTGAGTCAGTTCTATATCCGTCTTGGTATAAATCTCGCGCATAACTTGCTTGAACGGCTGACGGATATTACCTTTTACCACATATTCTATTGCCAAAGAAAGCAGTCCCAATTTCTTGAGTTCGACAGGGTGCGCAATATACGCCTCTTGAGCCTCGACAGGCTTGCCGTCGATACTCTTAAGCCAGCCGTCGAAGATACACAGTCTGCCGTCCGCTATCAGCACCAATTTTTCAAGCACTTTCGGTAAAATTGGCTCGCGACTCATACTGCGCAACTGCTCCGCCGTAAACGCAACGCGCGCATTCATTGCATTCTCCATACTCGCAATTATTCGACGGAATTTCTGATTGAGTTTTTTTATCGCATCTCTTATCTCAACTACCGTGGGATTTTTGCCGTATTTTGTCGGTATAGAAGACAAGGACTTTCCGCTCTTTTGAACTTTGTTGGCAATCTTGAATTTAATATCGTCAATATACGGCGTGATTTCAATATCTTCGACGGTATATGACTTGAAGATATCGCTGGGCTTTTCCGCTTCCATTTCAAATATAAATATATCCGCGCTTGCGTATCCCGCAACTCGCGCGAGATTTTCCATAGCAATATCCACAGTCCTTCGCTCACTCAACTGCCTTTGCGCGCCAAATTGCTTACTGCTTCTTGCAAATTCCGCAAGCGTAGTATATCTCTCAAGCAAATCTTCTCTGCTTTCAACGGGAATAAGACTGTATATGAGACAGTAATCTTTGTTACGCGTACTATTTATCTTATCTATGCACTCGGCTTTTTCGATTCGTCCGTTCAACGCGTCAAAAAATCTTTGCGCGCGCTTATGCAGACCGCCGACAGTCACGTATTTTGCATTGGCGTATATTTTTTTGAGTATGTTCTCGGGGACCTTCTCCACCAATTCGGCATACCAATTGCAATCGAATGCGCCGTCCTTAAAGTCGTGATAATCTATATCTGAAAATTCTTTGATCTGCTCTATACGGCGTTCTTGCTTTTCGTAATCAAGAGTCTCGTTGAGATGCGCGATAAACCAAAATACCGCAATCTTTAGGTGAGGTACGCCAAAGTATTGCGCCGTATAATCTACAAATTCGGGATTAAATAGCGTAGCTTTGATAAGTTCGTCGTCAGTTATTTTATATTGTTTTATCAATTCGACAAACTTGCCATAGTCGTCGCTTTCACCTTTCAAAGTATTTTTTAGAATATTCGACAGAATTTCGTTTTTCTCCATACCGTAAGAAGAGCGCACCCAGGTCAGCCCTCTTAGCGCAACGATTGCCCTAAAGAACTTCTCTACGCCAAACACCCTTACACTACTGCGTCTAAACAATTCGCTATATGGAGTCTGCAAACTTCCGCGATTAAATTCCACGTCAAGAGCATATTCGGCAAAGCCTATCAACAGCGCTTTGTACTTTTGGTTTTTATAGTCCGAGCGCATAACGTAATAGGACGAAGTTGGCAAAAATGACTCGCTAAAACCTTCTTTTAAGATAAAAAACCTCGTCAGTCTGTCAGAAATCAAATCATTTTCAAAGGCTTTTGCAATCAAATTGTAAGTAATGCTTTCTATCACGCCTGCATTTATCAACGCGCACTCAAAGTGTACCAACGCTTTGAGAGTACGGATATCGTCGCTATTTGTCAACAAATTGAAAAACATATAGGGGGCTTGATCTTTTTCATACTTGTCAAGAGCATTCTCTTGTGTAAATGCGGCGCCTATCGCAAGTTTTTCCTCTTCCCCCAACAGTTCTTCCGCAATAAAATAATCCAATTGGCGTACTATGTTAAATTCATTCGTATCAGAATACATTCTTCCCTTGTTGCGAGACGCTACTACATATTCATAATTTTTCTCGGCGTCTTCAAAAATATTATTTCCGCATACTGCCTCATATAATTTTTTCTCTTCTTTTTCCACGCAATAAACAAGCGCAAGCATCCCTGCAATCTCTTCTTGCGTAAAGTTGTCTTTTATCAGCGTTTTTATCTGCTGTCCTAAAGGATACGCGTCAAAGCCATCGATCCTCTCGCTGCCCTTTAGTCTCCTAAAACTTGAGACAAAATGCTCAAGCCCCTCAGCATATTCAGCGGCGTACTCATAGTCTTTATTTGCTTGAATAAACTGCTCTATTGCTCCAAAAAATTCTTTTAATCTCTTATGAGAAAGCGGATTTATCGGCTTTATGTCGGTTGACTGCTTGGCAAGTTGCTCTATTTCTCCGATAGGTTTGTCTACTTTAAAGACGCTTTCGCTCCACCAACTGAATCTCTCTGTCTTTTTAGCAAGTTTTTTATCGTCTATCTTACCTTGACTATTTTGCATTTCTTCGCCGGCGGATCTTTTATAGTCTTCTTTGCAAGACAACAAGTACTCCGTTATTTTTTCGCTGTCTTCAGAACTCAAAAATGCCTTGACAATTTTTGATTTGACGCTACCTTTCTTTGATTTTAGATAATCCGAGACAAAGACTGCTTCGCTATAAGTCAACTTTATATTTTGATTGTCAAAATAATTTATTGCTTCATAATTATCCGTCTTCAAAAATTTTATTGCGCATTTTTTCACGTCCAGACTTGTCTTTTCGCCTACTATAGACAAATAACTCGCCTGCGCTTCTTCCTTAAACGTATCATAAATATTATCAAGTCTTTTGATATATTCGTCACTATCCGTTCTCAACGCTATCTTTGCAAGTCTTGAGACGACGACAGACTTGTATACGTCTCTTGCAAAAGTTATGTCGTCATCGACTTTATAGTGATAATTGACTTTATCCATTGCCGTAAGTATGCCAAAAAGATTTTCAAATGCCGTCACAATAACTGATGTATTCATCTCTTCGCCGCGTATCTTATATATAAAAAACGATAAATCTTCAACAGTCAACTTGCGTGAAAAGATGTCTTGCGCAAATTTGTCGTTGATATCTCTGACTGACAGGCAATATAACAATGCCCACCTCACTCTGTCACATCCGCGTTCAAGAGCTTCAAGCGCAAAAGAACGGAACTTGTCTTTGTGCACTCTTTCGTACGCCTCGATAAAATGATATGCGCGCATAAAATCTGAATTAAGGTACTTTTCCCAATTGCCGTTGGCAACGTCGCTAAGCACTGCAACGAGTTCTTTGGGATTGAGCACAGCAGTATAATCGCCAATTATTACGCTTGCTTCATTGAGCGCCTTAAATCTGTAATAATTGTTACCGTCAATTTCGTTAATACATCTCAACAACATCTTTGCGTCAGACGCTTGCAACATATTTTGCAACACACATACGCGCAAAGTATCCTCTAATTTTGCCGTATTGAGATAACCCATCAATGCGTCAAAAAAGACGTCGCTGTCAATTGAGCATATCAGCGGCAAAAAGTATGTTAGATACCGCGGATTTTGTTCAACAAAATCGATCAATTTTTTATCGCTGTCTTTTGATTTCAAAATACTTTCCCTGAATAACTCTACCGACGACGGCGTATTGTATCTTAGATCGAATATATTTATGCCAGCCGTCTCAAAATTGACTACGCTTGTAAAATCAACAGTCGTCACAACTCCCACTTCCAGACATAAGTACGCTATATAAGAATTGCGATCAGCGTAAGAATAATCTGAATTATCGCCGTAATAAAGGCTCATATATTCGTCAAAATAATTGGGAATCAAAGAGCGAAAGACCTCTTCGTGTTTTCGCAAAAACTTGAGCGAACATAAACAAGAATCGCCTTCGCTCAAAAGCACTGTCTTGACTTTCTTGTCGCCAATAGAGTCGATTACCTTTAATATCTGTGGATTGGTTATCTTTTTCACCATATGATTCCCCTCACATACTTAAGTTTGACAAGCATAATTTCGTCTTCTGCACAAAGATATAGTTTTTCGTCCAAATCAGCGTACTTAATATTCTGCGTAGCATTGACGATATAACAACATCCGTCCATAAAATCGTCGCGCGCCAACCTTATGCACTCTTCAAGCGCGCAGTCAATAGGTCGAGCCTTATAGTTACGCTCCACCATTTCACTTATAAACTCTCGCACTGTCAACGCTTGAGTATCATATTCTTTACGCTCCACCGGCGTTTTGAGACTTGATAAAGACTTTCTTAAAATATAAATTTTCATTTTCTCAACCTAAATATTTATATAAATATATTACCATATACAAATACTCGGGTCAATATCTTAATTACAAACCGCAACACATTATCGGCAAAAATCAACAATGCCCCGCAAAAATTTGCAATTCTTGCCGATAACTTTAATATCGAATATTAAATTTCTCAAAAGGTATTGCCTTAATTCAAAATTCGCCTTTTCCTTTGGCTCGGCTTTGATAATTTGCATAAGTATGTCATCTAAAAAGTTGGAATACTCTTTTTTACTTTCTTCCGCTTTATAGTATTCATTTATTGCCAGATTTCCGTATAAGCGCATTGCACTATTTCAAACTTTGTCGAAAAAGGAGTGGTAATTATGTCAAAACTCCCGAAAACAGCCAATATAAAATGTCTAACGACTTTTCAAAGCGTATATGTTTTTAAGAACGATTGTCCAACTCAAAAAGTATTTGCCAAATTAGTAAGTTTTGACAAATCTATTATTTCTAAAGCAGTTAATTTCTGTATTTTCCAAGTTTAAGAACGCTTATAAAATTTGCTGACGAATTGGAATTAACAATACATATCTTATGGGCATAGATAATAAAATCAATTTATTCCTTCCGTTATGCCGTCGACTTTTCCTATTCGCCTTGCCGAACTTACAAAAGAAGAAAATACCACTTACCGCAAACTTGTATCACATACAAGTTTTACAAGAATGTATATTTATGAATGGATAGAAACTACTCTTCCCTCTGTGTAATACCTTTTCGAGATCGCTAATTATTTCAAAACATCCCCCGATTATCTTTTAGGACGCACAGATTTTATGTCATAGCCGTATTATTTGGTGACGTGATATAATTAGAATTTTCTAAGGCAATATTTTCACACTGCCGATAATCGCAAGTACTCTTTGAATTCATCCTCACAACTCACGCCGTTTGAAATTTTCATTGCAACGTCTTTGGAAATTTCAACAATATCAATGTCATTGTCATATTCGACTTGAGAAAAAGAAAATACTGGGGTAACCCATTTTTTATCAATTTGATTAAACGATTTATAAAACCCACTTTCATAATCATAAACGTACAGTCTGTCTTTTTGTTTTATGTAATAATAACATAACATAATTTATTCCCTTAATTGAGTTCAATTAACTATATTCTATCATATTGCCATAATAATTGCAATATGTCCGCTCTACTTTTTCTGCTGGAGTTAATGTCCAGATTCGACGGCAAAGCGAGTAAGCGTTTAGCGTCTCGTGCAAGCGTCACCGGTCGAACTGTCTGCGCCTGTTTTAAGTTAAAGAAAAGCGAGCGTACTTTACATAAAAATAGAGGAGAATAATTCCCCTCTATTTTTATGCTCTTTTTTAGCGAGCCTTTTCTGCTGGAGCTACTGGCCAGATTCGAACTGGCGACCTGTTCATTACGAGTGAACTGCTCTACCTACTGAGCCACAGTAGCGTATTGCGGTAAGGTATACCGCTTAGAATTAGTGTCAAAAGACTTAATTATTATACTACCCATTTTGTCGTCTGTCAACGACTTAAGCGGGATATTTTTTAAAAGTCTGCGTTGCCTGTGGTACGCGCAAACGGAATTACGTCTCTGATATTCTGCATACCCGTGAGGTACATAATCAATCTTTCAAAGCCAAGTCCGTAACCTGCGTGCTTGACGCCGCCGTAACGTCTCAAGTCGAGATACCACCAATAGTCTTCTTCTCTGAGACCGAGTTCTTTGATACGCTCAACGAGCAAGTCAAGTCTCTCTTCTCTTTGGCTGCCTCCTATGATTTCACCTACGCCCGGCACAAGCAAATCTACCGCCGCAACAGTCTTGCCGTCGTCGTTAAGACGCATATAAAAAGCCTTGATTTCTTTTGGATAATCCGTAACAAATACGGGCTTGTTGAAAATCTTTTCGGTGAGATATCTTTCGTGTTCGGTCTGCAAATCTGCGCCCCAATATACCGGGAATTGAAATTCGTCCTTGTGCTCTTCAAGTAACTTTATAGCCTCCGTATAGGTAACGGTTGCAAATTCGCTGTTTACGATGCCTTGCAATCTCTCAATAAGCCCCTTGTCCATAAAGTTGTTGAAGAAAGCCATTTCTTCCGGGCACTTCTCGAGTACGTCCTTGATTACGTATTTGACCATATCTCTTGCAAGATTCATATCGTCTTTGAGGTCGGCAAAGGCAATCTCCGGCTCTATCATCCAAAACTCCGACGCGTGACGGTTGGTATAACTCTTTTCCGCTCTGAAAGTAGGTCCAAATGTATAGACGTTCTTAAAAGCCAAAGCAAAACACTCGGCGTTGAGTTGTCCGCTGACGGTAAGCCCCGCCGACTTGCCAAAGAAGTCCTTTGAGTAATCTATTTCGCCAGCCTTGGTCTTTGGCGGGTTGTTCAAATCCAAAGTGGTGACTTTGAACATTTCTCCCGCGCCCTCGCAGTCACTCGTCGTGATTAGCGGCGTATTAACATATACGAAATTACGCGATGCAAAAAATGCGTGTATTGCTTGAGCGGCAACCGATCTTACTCTAAAAACAGCCTGAAAAGTGTTTGCCCTCGGTCTCAAATGCGCAATCTCGCGAAGATATTCCATTGTGTGTCTTTTTTTCTGCAAAGGATACGACGGCGTGGACGTAGCCTCAATTTCTATGCCGCTAGCCTTGATTTCAAACGGTTGTTTCATACCCGGCGTAACCACGACTTTGCCAACTACGCTCAATCCAGCGCCTACATTCTGAGATATTACGCTCTTATAATTCTCAAGCGCGCTCTCGTCTGCAATAATCTGCGTCGACTTGAAATATGTGCCGTCGTTGAGTTCGATAAAAGCAAAACTCTTGCTGTCTCTTATCGTCCTTACCCAACCGCAAACGCTTACTTCTTTGTCTGCATACTTTTCATAGTCTTGCGCCAATTCTTTTAAAGAAATCTTTGACATAAACACCTCTGCTTACTTATATTATATCTATATATAATAATATACACGAGAAATCTCGAAATTACAAATGATTTTTTCGGAATTTCTCGAAACTGTTGAGATTTCTCCATTTCGCTACGCTCCAGTCGTAAGGAGCGTAGCGACGGCATAGCAAGCAAGCAGGTGCGAGGACGTAGCGAGCGTCAATGACATTATGTTTTGTCACCTCGACCGTAGCGGAGAGGTCTAATCCGATTTTTACTAGACCTTCGACTGCACTTCGTTCCGCTTTAACAAGTCATTCTGAGTGTAGCATAAGCGAAATCGAAGAATCTATACTAGGGCAAAAAGTCGACTGATATATGCGGCCGCTCAAATGTTGGAATTTTTTTTAGTTTAGGTATTGATTTTGCATAAAATGTATAGTATAATAAATGTACACAAACGAGTTGCACATTGTACCGCACTCTTGAAAAGGGAATCCGGAGTTGGAAGTCGGGCTGGCGCGCCTTACCGCTTAGGCGGTCTTTAAGGATTACAAAACACTTACACAGGATACCCACCTGCTACAAAGCGGGTTCAGATTGGCGCTCGTCTGTGTACAACTAAAAACGGCTCCTCTATTCAAGGAGCCGTTTTTGATTGTTGTAACTGCATAATCATTATTTTTCTTTGTAATCCCAAGTTACTGAAAATACATCACAACCACCAAGCCCAGCAAAAGGACCAGTACTCGTATGGCTGCGGCGCCAGTCCTTATTCCAACCACTAGGAGCACTCTCCACCTCACAATACACATTTAGATTCTTCAACATTGCACTGTCATATGAATAATCTTCGCTAAAAACATGACTCCCCATTATTTCCACGCTTTTAGGGATATAAATTCTCTTTAGGTTCTTACAGTGAGTAAATGCGTAGCTACCTATCTCTTGTACTCCATTTGGAATTATTATTTCCTCAATACCTATACACTTTTTAAATGCCCTCATGCTTATAACCTTTAAATTATTTGGCAATTTAACTGTAATAATCTCTTTACAACCATTAAAAGCGGATTCTCCAATTTCTACAACTTTTTTATTATTAAATTCGCTTGGTAACACTACTGACTTAATTCTTCCACTATATTTTTCAATAGCATATCCTTCTCCATTCCACGACATTTTGCAAATGTAACCGTCACCAATATAATATGATGATTCTTCTGTGCCTAACTTACTCCATTGCCATATTCCAATACTAAAACATAAAACAGATACTATCAGAATAATTATTATAGATAAAGAGAATGTCTTTCTTTTACCTTTTAATAGTCCACTAAACATTGCAATCAAGAGAATGAGCATAGGAATAATAAGCAAAGCAATACCAACTCCATATAAAGCACTTTGGTTGTTTTGAAAAATTATTAACCAAAATTCGCAGATTTTAGATACCCCTGCCATCGCCATAATAAGTGTGACTATAACAGATAATGCACAAACAATACTGAAAACAGTAGTAAAAATCTTAATATTTTGCTTAACTGTTTGTATTCTCTCGTAATTTCTTTTCTGTTTTTTATGTTTAATATTATCTTTTGCTACATTCGCTTGCTCTCTTAACACATTTGTTACAGCGGCAATCAAATCATTATAATTTATATTCGTAGCAAAGTCTAAAATATCTTTCCAACGCTTATCGCTTGTTACATCTTCTTGCAAATTATATAATCCATTTATATGATGACAACCATAAGACGCAAGAATGTCGTCAAGCATTTTGTCGGCTTGATTTGTTAAAGCAACCTTAGGCTGTCTGACAAGCAATTCCTCTATATCTGCTGCAACTCTGTCATTCTTTCCTGCTTTTGCATATTCAAGACATATATTCCAACGCTCATCTTCCATTGCATTATACGATAATAACTTATATAAATCTGCTTTTACACCAGCACGATACTTCAATAGTATATCTTGATAAAGAGTATTTGCCTCTTTATTAAGAGCGCTGATAATTTTATTATTGCAATCTAACAAATCTTCCTTTCTTTCATATTGAATGTTTTCATACACATACTTTATTGCATAAGGATAATTTTTTAAATTTAGTTTATCTAATGCGTAGTAAATATCTAGATACAAATTTTTTTCATTTGGATGCTTTTCCGTATAAATATTTATAGCTGTAAAATAATCTTCATCGCTCAAAATATTGTCAATATATTTTACTAAGCCTATTGAATTATAAAGCCCGCGCTTAACAAGACAACGATTAAAATATGCGTTGTCATTGTACTTATCAATGGATATTGCCAATTCTACGTACTTTTCTACAAATGAAATCTTTTTTGCTTTAAGTAATTTGTTGACAAATCTATTGATGTATAAAGTACACAATCCGTCATTATCCTTTGGGATTAATGACAAAATAAAATCAAAAAATTTAGAACACAATTCTATGTTTTCATCAATGTATCTAAAACATAAATCGAATAGACTTTTCGTTGCCGTCTCATTAAAGCCATAGGCAAAAAGTTTTTCTTCAACAATTGGATAATTCTCCTCATTTGCGCAAAATTCAAATATAGCTCTGCTATCAAAAGAGTATTGTGATTTAAATATCTGCCACAATGATTCATTATGCCCCGCATCAACTTGAAGAATATTTTGATAATACTTGACGGAATCTTTTTTGTTCATTTCTTTGGCAAATTTTAAATTCATAGATATGTAATTATCCGTATCTGTGACCGTCTTTATTACCTCGTCAAATATTGCAGCGTCCTTATTTTGTAAAGCCTTCTCGCACATCAGCTTTGTGAGACTCGTTATATTTTCTTCAGGGCTATCAGGAAGTTCTACATACTCCTTATATTCAGATAAATATTTCTTATCTTTTACTTTGTAATAAAGCGCATTATAAAAATATTTTTTTCTGTCTTCATCTATTGCTGATGCAATTGCTTTCTCGTAATTATCAAAATTATGTATTTCAGTTTTTAGATTTACTAATAATCCCTCATAAGAACATTGATTTTCCGCAAGGAACATCATCCAATACGCTTCGCTATTGGAAGGATTTTCTGCAACAAGATTGCTGCAAAAACGAATTGTATTTTCATAATCGCATCTTTTTAGAAAATCTGCTGCTATTGCAAGTTTTGCCTTGTCTGACACTGTAACTTCGCCTTGCGCGACTGCTGTCAATTGACGCTTTGTAATGCCTTGCTTGATAACGCTCTTTTTCTTATATGACGTTCTGCCATACTCTTTTCTTATTATTTCCGGCGCAGATCTTTGAACGAATCTGTCAACAAAGTCTATTATCCTTGGCAAAGCGTCGTACGTATTGAATGGCACTCCTTGAATTTTGCCATATATTCCCGGCAATTTCTCTATAACACTGTCTTTAAATACTATTGTCAATGAATCACGGTGTTTTTCCTCTTGATTGAGCATATTAAGATAACGGGTATATTCATTTTTTACCCACGGCGTTTGCAAATAACTCTCGTCCGTACAGACGAGCAACATACTTGGGCTATTGTGCAATGCGTACAAAATCAACGCCTCATAATCTGCGCCTGTCCTGCCTTTTATCTCTTCTTCTGAATAGAACGGCGAGTAACCCGCATCCTGCAACTTGTGATAAAGTGTGCTTGCTATATGACTATCTTCGGTATGTCGACCGCCGTCTTCTGTGACTTTGACGCAAATAAAGCAATCGTATTTAAGTCCTGACTTCTTGAGTTCGTAAAATTGACGGCGAATATCGTCAATTTCTTTTGCCTTTGCTGTATATTCTAACTTCTGCTCCTGAGTAGCGCACTCCAAAGCCTTTTTGTAATTATTATCCTGCAAAAATGACTTTTCTGATATTGCGTGCACTATAGGCTGCATTCTGTTGTTAACGTAATCTTTGAGATACTGCACTTGCGCTGTAGCCAAAGCCATACCAAAATATGCTTCTGGCTCTTTTTTGTCAATCTCAGCTGCTTTTTGATACGCCGTATACGAATCGTCGAAATTGCACGTATCAAGGCCATAAGCACCCATATCTAAATACGACGTCGCTTTTGAATTGCTCTTTGGCACAGTAAAGACACTTGGACACCAATTACACTTTATTACGCCGTTAACTGCCTGACTGTAATCTAAATCTCCGCCGCAATTTTTACATTTGTGTATTTTAAATTCTTCCATACTCCACCTCTAATTATAAAATGGTATTTCTATCTGCAATCAATGCATAAATATCAATGATTAGATTGTTTATATCTCTATTAAATTCAACGTCACCTTTCACAAGATTGTCATTGTAACTCATCACAACGCGATTTAAGTCAACTATTTTTTTCTCTATGGCTTTTTCATATTCAAAGACTTCTGTCTTTTGGGAAGGAATAAGATATTTGAGTTTTTCTTGCAAGTTTTTTAATCTTTTGACATACTCATGCTCGTCATGACATCTCGCAATTACAGATTCTATAAATTTGCTATTGGAAGAGATTTTTTCTCTATCTTCCTTTACTGCCCCCGCAGTCTTAACTTTTTTTCTAAAACACATATCATACCACTCCTATAACAATTTCTTTCCGCAATTTGAGCAGAAAGTTGCGTCAAAACTGTTTAGCTTGCCACAGTCGGAGCAAGAAATCGGCGCTTTGCTGACTCTTTTGCCACAATTAGCGCAGAATATTGCAGTAGGGTCATAAGCAAGCCCACAATGAGGACATTTGTATTCTTCAGGCTTTTTATTTTCGCCGTTTCCTATCACTTTAAGCACTTCATAGTAAGCAACTTTGTCATGCATCTGCAAATTGCGCAGATACTTTTCTCTCTCCCATTGCTTGTCGTCAAGTCGCTCCAGCTCCTTGAGATATTTCTCCATCTGCAATTCCGCCTTAATTTCTTCAGCGTCTTTCTTGGATTTGTTTTGTTCATCAATAAGCACTTGTTCCATTGCTTTGACGTCTTCTTCGTCAAGGTCAAAATCCGCAATCTTAAAGTTGAGCACGCTCAAGCCCCAATCTCTTTCGAACAACGGACTAAGAGACGCACCCATACTCTCGCCGATAGCTTTTTTGTTGGCGACAAACATATCGTAAGTCAACTTCTTCTCAGTGACAGTCTTGAGAAATAAGTCTGCAAACTCTGTGGCAACTGTTTCGCTAAACCTTCTCCTGAATTCGTCAAGATTAAATTCTTTTTTGACGCCAACTACTTTACGGAAAAATTGTTCAGGATTGGCAACCGACACGTCAAACTCTCCTCTGGCGCCCACTGTAATTACTTTGTGGGACATATCATCTCTGTAAGTAACCCTATTTGGCGTACCCCACTTGATAAGCACTCTGGTATCTTTTGGAATATATATTACTTCGATGGAAAGCCCTGACTTCCAATTTTTGACTTCTTTCTTATCGTCAAAGACATTATAAGTACCGCTCTTATAATAGCGCATATCGCCGCCGCCCTTTATGACTATTGCGTCGTGAGTAATCGGAACTTCAAGACGAGCGTCTGCGTCAGTGACAACGTTGTTCACTCTTACAAAAAGTATCTCATTGTCGTCCAAATTGGCATTGCAAAGATTTTGTTCAAATTTGATTACCTGTTTTTTCTTCTTTCCAAACATTTTATACTCCCAAAAAATACGTACTTTTTATCTTCAAAAATGTACAGAGATTAGGTTAATCTATGTACTTAATGAGCGAAAAAAGTACATAGATCATCTTAAAAATGTACTTTTTTATCTAAAATTCTATATAATACTTGACACATAGTTATACAAATGATAAAATTTGATTGAAAAAAGTACATAGATTAACCTAATCTATGTACTTTTTTATGCCTTTAATCCTAAAGGATTAAGGTTTTTGAGTTTTGTTGAGATAATATTTGGATAGAAACCTCTCCGCTGCGGTCGAGGTAACATAAAATGACGTTATTTTCTGTCAAAAACTATTTTGCCCAATTTATTCATAATCTCTGTCTTGTATTCAAGCATAGAATGAGCGTATCTTTTAAGAGTAACAGTAGGGTCACTGTGCCCTAAAATCTCAGCGAGCGTCTTGACATCCATGCCTATCTCCAACGCTCTTGTGGCAAACGTGTGACGCAAAGTGTGTATTCCGCAATGCGGGATTGCCAACTTGCGCAATAGCTGTTCGAAAGTACGCTGATAGGTCCTCACTTCTGCCCCTTGGTCAGTCCTGCCCATCACTACGTACTCTCCTTTGGTACGCCTCTTGATTTTCTTTAAGTAAGACGTGATTTGCTTTGGCATTGGGATTATCCTAACGGAATTATGCGTCTTGGCAGTGTCGATTATCTTTATATACTTTCCGTCCCGCCAACTGTCGCGACAAGACTTAGTGATATTGATTATACCCTTTTCAAAATCAATATCTTGCCATTTGAGCGCCAAAAGCTCGCCCACTCTAATACCGGTATATAGGCTGATAACTATACCACAAAATTTCACTCTTTTGTCATTGAGGACGTAATCCTCTATCTTTTTTTGAGTCTGCACGCTGAAACAATGCGCTTTCTTTTCTCTCACTCTCGAGCGGACGATGGCATGAGTATTTTGCTTTTGCGTCACGCCTGCAACGTAGGCTTGTCTTAGCGACTGCTTTACCGTCGATTCTACGCTGTTGACTGTGTTGGGCGCAAGTCCTTTTTGCATAAGTCGCGAAGTAAAATGCTGCAAAACATATACGCTTATGTCGTCGATTTCCAATTTCCCCAACAAAGGCTGAATATACAACCGACGTTGCGTGAGATATTTTGTTAAAGTTGATTGCTTGGCATTAGGCTTTACGTAGTATTCGAACCAATAGTCAAGCCATTTTCCGTATTCCATTGAGTTTCTCCTTAGTAATGTTGCATATATAGATTTTAACTTAAAATACTTGAAATTGTTTTGATTATAGAAAAATATAAAAAGTCCGCATTGTAAAAAGCGGACTTGTAATATTGCGTCGTTATCTGTCGCCTATGTATAGGCGCGCACGCCGCTGCGCAAAGATCGGCGCTATTGTGGTCGCTTTGCGCTCGGACTTGTGTGATATTAGACTTTTAGATTATTGCAACCTTAAGCAAAATCGAGAGATTTCTACACTTCGGTCAAAATGACATTACAGTTTATCTTCTTCTTGGCTGCTGTCTGTCAAATCAGTATCTTCTGTTGAATTGCCGTCGAACGTGTCGTCTGTCGGCGGGTCTTTCTTCTTGACTATGCCTGCCACTGCCAACACTCCCAAAAATCCCATAACTATCTCTTGGATATACGGCAAATCAAATTTTAGAGAGATACTCTGCAAGACCACCATAACGGCGCTGACTATAGATACCCAAAATTCATAACTCTTAAGTTTTTCTTTCATAAGCGCTCCTCTGCGCCGGAATTTGTTTCTTTCTCCACGCTCTCTATATACTCCCTTATCGCATTATTCATATCTTCCATACCCTCGTCTATTTCTTTCATATATTCGAGATCTTTTGCGAGAGAGGAAATCGTGTTCTGATACTTAATCTCTCTCGCTCTGCTGTCTTTCAATTCATATATCAACAATACGCAAAATAGCAACGCCCACAGTCCGTCGCCTATTGCAAGTTGCAAAATTTGATCCCACATATCAATTCTTCGTCTTGGCGATTTCCGTAATGAGTTTGCCGTAATACGCGCCAAGATACTCCTCGAGTTGTTTATTTTTTTGCAACATTTGCAACGCTGCGTCCTGCGGAAGCGCAGAATAATAATCGTACGCCATGTCGTAACGCTTTTGATAATTCTCTTTCTTAGCCCCTGCATAACCATACTTGTCTTCCATATTCTTTATGGTGAGTTCGTCCTTAAGTCTCTGGGCAAGTTGAGCCTCGATTGCTTTGGCTCTGTCTTCGATATATTTGGCTTCTTTTTCTTTGAGCGTATTGTTGTATTTGTCAATGCTTGCGATTTCTTTGTTCCTTTTGTCAAGCAAGCGCTCTATCTCGCCGTCAAGTTTTTGAGCGTAAGACAAGTCAAGTTGTTGAATAGCGGTATTTGCTTCGCCCTGCAACTTGGCAATCTCTGCGTCGAGACTGCTTAAGTCTACGTTGCGTTTTGACAAAAGTTCGTTGCTTTCCCACTCTCTTGCTTGCTCGTTGGCTTTCGTCTGTCCCTGCTTGATAGACGAGCGATACAGTCCTTTCTTGACAAGTTCTTTCTCAAGCGCCTTTTGAAATTCGTCATAGTCCCTGTCGATTTGCTTTTGCTTTTGAGAATACTCTTCGTCGGTTGCCTGCTTCTTATTTTCAACGACTTCCGTATTTTTATTTAAAGCGTCGTCGACCTTCTTCTTTTCGTCTTCGAGCAACGCGTCGTACTTGTTCTTTGTATTGCTTCTTATAGTATCTTCGTCGTCACCTTCGTATTTAAGATATTCAAAAGTTTGTTTCTCCGGCAGCAAATCCGAGATATCTTCATACCCTTTGCCGGGGTCATAATTGTCACCGTTTTTGTATTCTTCGTCAAGTTGTCCAAGTTTGTCGATCAATTCTTTCTCCCCATCGTCGTAGGGAGACGTATCTACGCTATCGGCAACCTTTTTGCCTGTAAAAAACTCCTTGACCTTTTTTGTAAAATCATCCCAAGTCATAATTTCTCCTTGTCATTAAATTTATTCCGCAAGTATGCTTGCGTTGGATATATTTCCGCTTATGCGAACCCTGCCCGACGATAATCCTCGTCCGGCAATTTCAACTACGCGCCAGCCCCTTGCAAGAGCCAAAGGCGCAATGCTTACTTCCCCAGATCTTTCGTCTACAGCCTTGCCGTCAACCTCGACGGAAAAGTCGATTTGACTGCCTGCGAATGCAAACGCCAATATCTCAAGTTGGGCGTTTCCGCCCTGAGAATAGAGTCTGAGCCTTAACTTACCAATTCCGTCTATAGCCGACAAAACAAAATAATAGTCGGCAACCGACGACGATACGTGTCTGTCAAAACTCTCGCTCAAATCACCTAACATTACTTCCATTCTTCTAACATTCATTATTTATCTCCTTTAATTTACTAACCTTAAGTACAAAGTTGCGTCCTTGATTCGCAGACGCGAGAGCAAGATTGCCACGCAAACTTAAGAAAAGACTCACTGTTTCAAAAAGTCTACTTCGAGTATCGGCGGACGTATATTTTCGTCGACGCCGTCGGAACGAATATAGAATACGAACTTGTCGGACTTGACGTAAATGCTTTGACGGTTTTCTGTAGGCGAAATAATAAACTCGCGCCGTTCGCCGCCAGCAACTATACCCAGCACATATTGACTGTCAGCGCTGTACTCCACTCCGCGCACAACTTTAAGCGTAGCGGGTCTGTCAAAATCTATCTCCCCGCTCTGCCAATACTTCTGATACGGCATACCTAAATAAAGACCGCTATCGTCGAGTTGAACCGGCGATGGACAATCGGCTGAAAGTCCGATTATTTTTCCTTCGCCGTACGCGCCGACGGTATTTAAATCAAATAGCGATACGCCTCGCATAAAGTCCACAGATTTATCCGTCAAATCAAATATCATAACGACGTTATTATTTCGCTGCCTAGAAAAAATCCCGTAATCACAGTCAGCGTCGTTTGTAAACGATAGGATATACTTGTGATGCGCGTAACACGCTGATACGTCCTTGAATCCATCCTGTAACAAATCGTTTGTCTTGACGGAGTATCTCGACACTCCGTAGCCGTCAAAGAGATATATGCCGTCCTCACTCGCAAAGGCTACGTACTCTCCGCACTCGGTGATGGAATTTGCAAAAATACGTCCTCCCGACGCGTATACCTTTTTCATATTGAATTGAGTCTGATCTGCGTAAGCCGTCAGTCTATATATGCCGAAATCGCAAAAGACGTAGAGATAGTTGTCAAAACTCCTGACTGCGTTGACGCCGCCGAGCGAACCGTCGAACTCTATGTAACCGCCCTCGTCAAGAGATACGTTCCAGTTGAACGGATCAAAGTCGTCGCTAAACCAAAGGCTGTTGCGAACCCCCTCTACGACGGCGTAAATTCTCTCGTAATGCGCGCACATATCGAGTATTCGCATATCGCTTTTTATATCGACGAGTTTGTCTCCCGAAAGAGCTTTGAGCCCGCTCTCGCCTGACAGCAAAAGCAAGTCTGAATCTTTGTAAAGATAGTTGACGCCAATGCCGAACGTACCCTGCGCTTCGATATGTTTCCATTCATTGTCGCTTGCCGTAAGATACTCCACCCCTCCGTCGTGCGACAACACAAGTCGGCTTTTTAGTTTTCCGTCTTTTTCTGCAGTCGTTAAAAACAACTTACATTTTCCCAATCCCTCGGGGATTGGCGGAATTACTTCGCCGTCAAACTCCAGCGCGCTTACGCCGTACGGATTGACCAAACGCCCATTCTTAAACTTAAAATTGTATACGCAATCGACATAGTCGCACGGCAGATTACGCGATACCTTAGTTTCGTCATATCCCTTAAACCCTGACAGCGAAACTCGCTTGCGCTCGGGTTTTGCAAACGTATATTCTTTGTCGTAAAACATCTCAATACCACCTTCGGGGTTTGACTTTTATTTCCCCTTTTTTTCGCACCGCCGTGCGCATATCCTGCTTGAATCTGTCCGAGTACATCAACGACTGTTCGTACATACCCGATATCATACTGTACTCTGCGCATATACCCAGCGCCAGAGTCTTTGCGCCGACGGCGGGCGGCAACGGACAATCGTCTTCAATGTCAATGTCTAGAGGTAAATAACTGTATACTATCCTAGCCTTCTTCACACCGTCGTTGAGCAACTTGCAATGCGTAGGCGTGTTGTAAAAATCCGATGTCAATCCGCTGAGCGCGTCTTGCACTTTACGTACCTCGGCGATTTTGTGCATAAGCCCCTCAAAACTTATCTTGCTGTCGACTACGCGGACCGTCTCTTCTTCTATCAGCGGCACGTACTCGGCGGCAATTTCTTTTATCACAAGATTGGCGCACTTGACCAAAAGTTTAAGTTTTGGATGTTGCGCCGTCTGCGTATTTATAATCGCGTCTTCGTCGCCTAGATACGTCAAACATATTTGTATTGCTTCTTTTAGTTGCATTTTGCCTCCTTGTTATATGATGAGAATACGGCTAAATGTGCGCGGCAACTTTACTGTCGACTTACGCAATAAGTTAAGCATTTTGACGCACATAATATATGCTGCAATGCGCTCCTGCTTCTCGCATAAAATCTCTTGAGTAATATTGCTCGCGCATACTTGATAGTATCCTCGATTTTCTCGGCAGGCTGCATTATAATCTCAGTCCGCCTATATATTTTTGGATCAATTCGTCTTGTCGCCGCTTTTCAAGTCGAGCGTTGTGAGCGTCGATTTGAGCAAGTATTTTTTCTTTGTTGCTCACTGCTGTTTGTCTTGCAAAATCAAGCGCCCTTTTGTCTAGAGAAGTATATGGAAAAACCGCTTGAAAAGACGGCGTCTTTGAGGAGTTGTGCAACTCGTATCTGCGAGTTCCCCCATTAAAATAGATTTTGTAATTTTCGTCTATGCTCTTTATCCTCGAAGATATGTCAAAAAGATCGTCTGTAATTTCAATTAGTCTGTCCATAATGCTCCTATTTTGCCAATGGCGAATTTGTATCTTATATATTTCCCCGCGTCGTTTCGCTTAGGTTTTTCCACATACTGCGCAACTGTTCAAAGACGCGGAAAATTCGTCAATCGTAATGCCGTACACGTCGCCTTCCCCAGTCCTGCCGCATCGCTAAACTCGCACGATATATGCGTTCGTTTAGCAAGTAATGCCGCTGAGTTTAGCCTGTCCAATAGGCTTATCGCAAATCATATCCGCATACTTAACGAGCGTCGCCCCATACGTTGCGCTGCCTGCCTTTTGCTTGATGACTTTTCCATTGTCGCCCTCGAGCCATCTCCAATCGCAAAGTTGATGCAACTTGAAGTCCTTGCTGTTGAGCAAATACATAGTACCAGATTCGACAAATCTGTCTGCAATGAGCGGAATACCGTTGTAAGACAACGCCTTAAAACCTCCGTCGAGATTCATATAGTCCACGTTGGTTCTCGTCAAAGCGAGATAGTCGAGATATGCTCTTCTTACGTCGTAAGAACATACGATAAAGTCGATTTGAGAGCCTGCAACTTCGTCGATATAGTCTATTGCGCTTTGAATTTTTGCCGTGGAAATAGCACCGACGTTGGAATATTGCTTTGGAGTAAGCCAACTTCTGCCATCTCTCGACAATCCGTATAAGTCTCTGTCGGAGAAGATTGCGCCGAGACCGGTCAACTCGTTTTCTTTAGAGCCTTGCACCGTCAAAATATCTCCGTCCGCTACAGTAGTAGTTACGTTTGACGAAAACGCGACGGTATTGTTTACTCTGTCAACGCTGACAATTCTAACGCCTTTAAGATCGCCATAGACATTGCCGCTTGTCTTGGAATATACGTCAACTACCATACCTTCCATTACGTTGCGCACACTGTCAAGCGCGATTATGTTGGACGCTCTGCCCTGTCCCTTGCAAATAGCAAGAGTACCGCTGCCGTCGCCGTACAACATTCTGCCAAGATTAAACTTGGACGCCTTTAACAAGCCCTCCATCTCGGCGTTAAGAAGATTGACGAAAGCCCCCGTATTTGACTGTGACGCTCTGATAGCCTTGTCGGAAAGTTCTATCGCGCCGTAAAGATTTTTGAGTTCCAACTTAAATCTGTCGTAATTGTTTGCCGCGGGAGCGGGAAGTTCTCCTGTCTCCGTACCGGCGCCGATACCGCCGTTGATACCGTACGGAACGAGTTTGATTATCTCCTTGCCCCATACGTCGCTCGACGTCTGTTCAATCTTTGCAAGAAGCGGGTTGACACCCACGTTGAGTTGATCTGCCACTACATTTAAATACACGCTTTTGAGCGCCTTTTCTGCTGTTTCTAATGTTACCATTATATCCTCCTATTGTTGAACATAGCCTTAAATATATTCCCCGCCTCTGCTATGCTCGTAGGTCTTGACGGCGGAGTAAGTGTGATTTGTCCCCCTGTTGAAATTGACTTGGGGGGAAGATTTTGTTGAAGTCCGTCGAGATATTCTTGGATTATTCTGTCCTTTAAGACTTGATTGCTCAGGACGTACTTTTGCAAAAACTCCTCGTCGGCCGCAATTTTTTCGGGAGCCACATAAGCGTCGGCAAGCGCCGTTGCAAGCGCTTTTTCCAAGCAATTTTCATCTTGAGACAACGCCTTGCTGTCTGCTATAAGCCTGCCTATTTGAGCGGAAAAGTCCTTGGCTATTGGATATGCTTGCAAAAAATTTTGTACTTTTGCCTTCCAACCGACTTGCTCGAATACGGACATACTTCCATTAATGGGAGCGTCATTTACGTCCTCCCCTTCGCGTCCGTCACAAGCGCCACCGTCGGCGGTCTTTTCTTCTTGCTCTTCAGGCAGGGGCTCATTAGTCTCCTGCAAAATCTCTTCCCCTTGCGTCTTTAGGGGTATATTCTCAGACTCGCGCGCGCTTTGCGTCGAGGCGTTGAGATCAGTCTGTCGGTATAATACTGTTTTCATTTTGTCCTCCTTTTTCAGATATATTTGCAATATCCAAAGTCTTCATCATTCTGTGCTGTCTGATATGCTCGTCAATAACAGACGCAAGTCCTTCGTCTTTTTCTTCCAACAAGCGTTTGAGATGCTCGTCGATATGCAAACTGTGGTCGTCGTACTCCGCGACTTTGACTTCTTCTTTGCCAAAATCGAGATTTTCTTTCATTGCCTTTTTGCGGTGGCTTTCGTCAATATCTCTGCTTGACTCCCAGTTGCCAAAGCCCAATATCTCAAGTATCTTGAGTTTGTTGCGATTGGATATAGCGCCGCTTTCGTCGTTGAATATCCCCATACGCACGAGTTCAATTACCATATTTCGTTTGTTCTCCAAAGTGTCGGTCAATTCGTTTTCGTTGTCGAATACCAAATCGTCGCTTTGCAAATCGCTTGCCGTAAAATAAGCAAGTTCTACCTCTCCGTTATCACCGGAAAATCTTTTCATTCGCTTTGTTTGACAAAACTGTCTATAAAGCCTCAACATTTGCTCGCATATTCTCTTGATACCCATTCTCAATGACGTCGTGGCAATCGACAGTCGGGTATCGTCCTGCTCGACGAGCATACCTATAGCCTTACCAGACATTTGATTCAGTACGTTGGAATACTTGCTCAATTCGCTTACGCCTGATATCGTGGTAAACTCTGACAGTATTCTCTCCTCCTCATATTGAAAGTCCACCGGCACTCGTCCGCTTTCGAGCAGTTTGGGCGGCGTAGCCCCTTGACGGTATATCAATACTTTGCCAGGCGAGAGACCTTCTTCCTCAAGATTATCGGTGTCGACGGAGCCGTCTTCAATACTCAATACGCCCATAGACAAACGGTTGATAAATTCGTGCTTGCGGTTTTTGACTGCGTTGTATGCTCTCTGCAACGGAATAAGCCTCTCTATGATACTGGTGCCGTAAAAACACCCCAATTTCTCAAGACAAACAATCCTTGTGAAAGGATAACTTCTCCCGCCGTCCACAGCGTTGATATACGGCAAGTCTCCGTGATACAGCAACTTGTCGCCTGCGACGATACTCAACTCGCCGTTGGGCTTATCCGCCGTAGGTCGAGAATATTTCTCTATCACCACGCACATTTCGTGCGCCACGCCGTCAAGCGCATTGGAAGCGCCGTCAAATCGCAAGCCCGCTCCAACTTGAGCGCCGTCGAGCGAAAAGACGTTGACGTCCTCGCCGTCGACTTCCACTCCCCATATATCTTTAATTTCGTCAACGTGATAAGCCTTGGCGTGTATTATACTCATACAGTCGTCAAGATTGGACGTGCCGACGTTGTCGGGAAAAATCTCGTAGGGCGGAACGACAGAAATATCCACGTCGCCTTCGCGCACAGCCCCCTTCTTGCTTTGTCCTATCACTCTTCCTTTCTCGCCTGCCCATACAGTCTTAAAAAAACAACTTCCTGTCACTTCACTCCAACTGCTTGCTTCATTGAGCAAGCGCGGAAGATCGTTTTCTTCGCACAGCGCTTTAATGATTTGCGTAGACAATTTCGCCGTCTGCACGTCGCTGTCATCGTTGCTGAACGGACGAACGCTGATAGCGCACTTAAGTCTGTTGAGTTTGGAAAGCCGCGTCTCGATTATCGAAGCGATATGGTTGTATACTTCCCTCTCTTGCCAATAATATTGCTTACCGTACTGCTCGACGTCTCCAACTGGAGTTATCTCCGCGTATTGATTACCGCTATAAAAATTCATATTCAACCGCCACTGCAATTCAAGCGGCTTGCGCTCTTGCCGTCTGCGCTCGAAATCTTTTCGTACTTCTTTGACTATGTCTTCGCTGAATTTGCCGTTAAATTTTGTCATTTACACTTTCTCCCGCAGTAGTTTTTTTTGATCTTTTACGCTTAGGTGCGATCAGCAAGCCTATTTCTCCGTAAAGTTGTTTCATACACTCTTCGCATAGATTGATGTACTGTCCTGCGCTTACGCCTTCCGGCGCAACGGAATACTTTGCAAGGTTTCGGCAGTTGCCCACGTCGCACCTAATCTTGTTTGTTTGAATTATTACTTTCATTACTTCCTCCCTTCGTCAGGTCTTTTAGTTGCCTAAGCAGTTTTGTTTTGAGTTGTTCAAGTTCTTTATCGCTCATCTTTGCCAAATCGTTTTCCTGTCCCTTAAGTTCCAAAATCGTCTTGATAGCCGTCATATCGGGCGGTATATGCTTGTTGCTTACCTTGCGTTTGAGCAGTTCGTTTTCTCCCGAATACTCCTCGACTACCTCTTGCACGTCATACCCAACGGCTTTGCGCAAAATAGCGTTTTCTATATTGTCGTTCATTTTCTTCTCCCATAGCCTTACCCTAGGCAAATATCATATTATATACCGTTATCTTATTCTCTTGCTCAAGTTGTTTCGAGCGTTGATAAGCCGTCGTTTGTCTTTTTGTATTTCGCTGACTTGCGTTTGCGGCAGCCTTGCAGGTTGAGGTTTTGACACAATGTAATATCTCAATGCGTCAAGGGCGTGGTCATCCTTTTTTATAGGTTTGTCACCATTCCCCCACCAATAACTTTTAAGTTCTCTTATAAGATTTACGCAAGTAGAAAATATCTTGAGTTTTCCCTCTGCGAAATAACTCTTGACGCTTGCAATACCGCTGAAAAGTTGTTTGTCTACGTTGGTATTGACGAGTATGCCTCTGTCGTAAAACAACTCGCTTACGCTTTTGCGCGACGCAAGCGTATGCTGATCGGCGGCGCTGTCTATCAAGGCGCTCAACCTGCCTTTGCCGTCGGTGTGCCAATTCAATTTGTTTGCCAACCTCTTTATTTGCTCGGCGTGATAATCTATATCCTTGCCTGCCATATACCACTCGCCTACGACGTATACGTTGCCGTCAAAATCAGTGGCAAAGAAAAGACACGCCAACGGATTGTTAAGCCCGGGGTCTATGGATATTTCGTCCTGCCACTCAAAAGGCACGTCAAAAGGCGCGATTAAGTCTCGCTCCGGCTGAAATTCTTTGTATACAATACCTTCCGCCTCGCAAAATCTGCCGTAGCGCCTAGACGAAAGCGTCTGCTCGTCCATATTGGCAGAAAGACTTGCCACTTCTTTTTTATCCAAAAAAGGATTGTCTGCCCACTCTACGTGCTCGTGCCAAATTTCATTGTCTCCTGCCGAATTGAGATAAATCTCGTCATAGACCCAAGTCAAACCCTTAAGCGGAGTCATCGTTCCCCATATATCTCCCACTCTGTCAATGACTCGCATACGGCACTCGTCGTAGACGTCTTTCGGAGGTTCTTCGTCAAACCAAACGAAGTCAAGCGACGCGCCTTGAAATTTTTCTCTGCCCTGGTCGCAACTTTTGAAAGCAACTTTTGACGTGCCTCCAAAGACGTTTTTGATAAGCACATAGTCGATTATTCCATACTCTGCCGAGCCTTTTTTGCCTGACAGCATTACCACGTCCTCTATCCAATCGGGATTGAGATAAGACAGGAATTTGCTTTGCGCAACTTCTCTTTGCACTTCGTAGGACAACGATACTATCCACCCCGACACGTTTTTGCGATTACGCCTATAAGGATGTATTCCCCTTGCCCACCATACAGCTTCCACCGCGCCGCATTCCGTCTTGCCAGAGCGGTTTCCGCCAAAGACCCAACGGTTGCGTTTGAGACATTTGTGAAAGTCAAGTTGCTTTTGATGAACGACTTCACCGGTGTTATATCTTGCCAATCTATTGCCCGCCTTGCGTCTTGTCTGCTCTTTTTCTATAGATAACAATGTAAAAAGTATGTCTTTTTCACTCATAATTCGCCAAATTCTATTGATATTTTTTTGATTTAATGCCGCAATAGTCTTGTAAAAATTTTCCAAATGCCATATAATTAGATTATTACTCGATAGATTGCGCGTTGCGGTCGGCATCAAGCACAGTCGAGTCATTACAATTGAGGTCAATATGAAAAAGGTAATAATTATTGCAATGCTGATATCGCTGATTTGCGTATGCGGACTGTCCGCAGGCGTTTGCTTTGCCGACGAAACTTCGACTTATTATTACGTCAATAAGGGCAAAGAACTCACAATGTACTCTTCCGCGCAACGATTGGGCGGTATAACTATGCAAATTCCCTCAACTTACGCTTTCAAGTACGTCAAAGAAGAAAACAGTGAATTTGCAGAGATTGAATACAACGGCTGTAAAGGCTACGCTTTAATCAACGATCTTCATGCCATTTGTACGCCGGTAAATGCAAAATGGGGAAACAATCCTTACGCTTATACTTTTGACGCAAACAATTTCAATACTTTTACGGTGGACAACGTGACAGCATACCGCTACGAAAACAGCGTATGGACAGAAATCAGTCCAACGCCGTCGGCATTTATGACTGTCAACGCCGTATACGGATATTACAGGGATAGCACCCAACAACTTTATTTCCTTGTAGACTGCCATATAAATATCGCAACCGGTATGGATTTAGCAAAGTGTTATATTAAAGCAAACGATTTTGCAAACTCATCTGCCAATATCGATAATATTCCCGAAAGCGCAGGATATATCTTGCAGACCACAGTTGAAAAACCATCTACTCCGAGCGGTGATATAAATTCCGGCAACAACAATCCCCCATCTGCCAACATCAACGGCTCGGATACTCAAACTCCCAAGAACTCTTTGGACAGATATATCCTCATTGCCGTGATTGCCGTCTTGTGCGTGGTAATAGTAATTTTGATATTTGTACCGACCAAGAAAAGACAGTAATATACGCTTAAATCTACGACTGCTCTATGAGCGTAGTCAAACGGATGACGACGCCAAAAACATTCTGTCATTTTGAGCGCAATCGTAAACTAATATTGATATAAATATCATTAACTTAAACGGTATGTAAGTAGAATCGTACATACCGTTTTATATAACTCGCCGTCGGCAAGGATAGCATAATATAACTGCTACGCATTGGCAAAGTAACTTACCTATACCGTAGTAGATACTGCGCTCTGTCTTGCGTTTGCTGCTGCGCTCAATGCCGCAACGATATTTATCTTTTCTTCCCGTTTGCGTATTTGCAAGTTTTTGCCCTCCTGCTCTTCTCTATCCGCGCAATATCTTATACACTTGACAAACACCGGATCGCCGGAGTAATACTTGCTCAACCATTCGTCGTCATATCCTCTCATAGTACGTATACTGGAAAATTGTTTCAATGCCAATTCGTGCCATCTAAATACGCTACGCAGACAAATATTCAACTCCTGCGCTATTTGCTCAAAACTCTTACGCTTGAGATATCTCAATTCCAATACCTGCCTATGCTTTGGCTTAAGTATTTTTAACGTGTTGTCTACAATGACCTTTGCATTTATCAACGCCTCTTTACGCGCGTTGTTTGCCAACATTTTATTCATAAGGTCTAGGACATCCCCTTGGTATGAAAAACTGCCAAGCGCCATTTGCATATTGCTTCTGTCAATACATTTGACGACAAGCGGCAATGCGTTGTATGTGGCAAGCAAACTCTTTGACCACGTCTCTTGATTCATTAAATTACCTCCCGATTCCCTCTTCTCCGTCGCGAAAGATTAGGGATAAGTATTTTCTATATATTTGCAACTTTTTATCTGCATTTCTCCTTGCGACACCCTAATTATAGGACAAGATTTTTCCAAAATGCAAACAATTATGACACATTTTTGAACATTTGTTCGTATCTCGCCAAAAATTAAATAGAAATACTTCTACAAGTAACATTTTTTGTACATTTACAAATTTATAAGTTCAATTGCTAAATTGACTAATATTCACGTTATTTATAAATTGATATTGACACAATATCAACTATCTAGTATGATATAAGCATCAAATAATTTATTTTATCGTTAATGGGAAATTTATGAAAAAAATTATTTTTAAAATATTTTGTGTAATAATACTTGCGCTTTCTTTGTCGGTATGCGCTACAGCGTGTAATTCTAAAGACGATCCGCCATCGCAAAACGGCAAAAGTTCTTACAGCGCGACCTACAAAACGCTTACAGAACATTATAATCCGGTGAACAATTGGCGCGAAGGAATGGTATCTGGCAACGGACTTCAAGGCTTTGTAACAAGCGGCGCGCCGTATAACGACACCCTTATTTATCAAAATATTCATTTCGTCCTGCCCAACAAAAACGCTAGGACAAATCCCATATCTTTTCAAGACCTCGATTATGTAAGACAAAACATCGTCAACGGAAAAGATATTGTAGACAATCAAAGTTATGACGACGTATACACTTATCACGCCGGCGCTACGCTGAGAATAAAACAAGAGAACTCTTCAAAGCCCAATGACTATAAGCGTTTTACGGACTATACGACGGCTTGCGTAGGCGTAAAGTATACGGATTCAAAAGGAAAATGGGAAAGATTAAGTTTTACGTCTCAATGCGACGGAGTATCGATAAGTAAAATCAGTGCGTCTGATAGCGGAAGCAAAATCAACGCTACTCTGTCTTTGGACAATATCTCGAGTATGGCAAATTTTGGCAAAGGCAACGAAGTGGATCTGCGCTATAAAAAACTTGTTGACAACGACGCAAGCGCTTTGACTTTTATCGCTCATTATCCTAACTATGAAAACAGCGAACTCAAAGACGGAGGCTACTCCACCGTTTGTTTCGTAATCTGCGAGGGCGGAGAAAAGAAACGTATAACAAACGCAATGTCAAAAGAAACGCAATACGTCGGACAGGATAACCCCGCAATATCTATTACCGATGCCGACAGCGTGTATATCGTAAGCGTATCAGACCGTTCTTACGATATTGGCAAATATGATGATTTTGAAAATAAGATAGATTTTGAGTTGACAGACAAACTTTACGGCAAAGCAAGTTCAGTTGCGGCAAAATATACCGTCGACGGCAAATTTGACTTTGACAAAGCGCTTAAAAACCATACCAATATATTCACCCCTCAATTCAATGCGCTGTCAATAGATTTGGGCGCGGATACCAATATTTCAAACGACGAATTGTTGCAAAGCGTAAAAACAAATAAATTACTGTCCAACACGCTTGCCGAACGCGCATACTATGCCGGGAGATACGCATATCTATGCTGTTCGGGGGTTTCGACAAGCAGGCTTTACGGAATGTGGACAGGAGAATGGAATGCTTCTTGGGGCTCAAAATACACTATGGACGCCAATGTAAATCTGCAAACCTCATCTATGAACACAGGCAATATTCTCTCCTCCCCTATCGGCTACGTCAACTTTATCTTAAGACAAGTCCCGGACTGGGAGGACAACGCTTACGCTACTCACGGAATGAAAGACGCGCTTCAGGCTCCTGTAAATTCTGACGGAGATAGGGCGATATTTACTGAGAGCTGTTATCCTTATCCTTTTAGGTATTGGAATGCCGGGACAAGTTGGATGTTGCAACCTCTTTATGAAACAATCCTTTGTTACGGCAATCTCAAAGTGCCAATTTGCGACGAATTTGACCTCGACAAATTAAAGAGCGCGCTTTCCGCTTCAAATACGCCGTTGTCAGACGATAAAATCAGCGCTTTGAAAAGCCGTGGATATCTAATGCTAAAAGAAGATATTCTCTATCCGCTTCTTATCAAATCGGCTAATTATTGGCATCAACTTATGACGCCGGAATACTACACAAACGCCAATGGTTATATCAAATATCAAAAAGGCAAAACTTCTCTTGACGAAGGCGAAACTTACTGCATTATCCCATCCTATTCGCCTGAGAACAATCCGTCCAATTATCCAAGTCCGGCGTGCGCAAATTCTGCCATTGACATATCTGCGTGCAACAGCAATATACAAATGTTATTGGATATTGCAAAAGACGTCGCTCCCCAAGAAAATATGTCAAAATGGACTACGTTGCAAGCCAATCTGCCAAAACTCATCTATGACAAAGACGGCTCACTCAAAGAATGGGCAAGTTACTCTTTTGAAGAAAACAACACACACAGGCACCTAAGTCACCTCTATTGCGCTTGGCCGCTTTTCGACACCAAATACGACAGCCAATTAAAACAAGCCGCAATACTTGCCGTAAACAATAGAGAAAGCGAAAATAACGCAAGCCACGCTCTTATCCACCGTACGTTGATTGCCGCGCGACTTCAAGACAGAGAAAGCGCAACTCAGGCTATGGTCGGGCTTATGAATTCACCGATATATTATAATTCGCTTATGACCAATCACCACACCAACAAAAACAGCGGCTACTGCACTGATTACAGCATAGGTTATTTAGGTATGGTCAACGAATGCCTCGTATTCTCAAACAAAGGCGAAGTTCAACTTTTGCCTTGTCTGCCTACAAGCGGATTTGACAAAGGAAGTCTCAAGGGAATGAAACTTCGTACGCAAGCAACTTTGACTTATATGGAATGGAATTTGAATAAACGAAAAGTCTCCGCTACGATTGTATCAGAAGTTGACCAAACGATAACAATTTCTTGCGGGCTTTCCGACGGTAGCCAAACCGTAAACTTAAAAAATGGCATAGAATATAATATCGAATTTTCAATTTAAACAATAAAAACCAAAAAGGCAGGTTGCTACGCTCTGCCTTTATTTAACCGCTATTAACTTTTATTTAATATTATGTCTCTTTGCGTCGCCGATAGTCATTACGTTTTTATCCTTTGCGACAGATTTGATTATATTCTTACCCTTGTTCGTACGCTCGTCGATAGGTATTTGCTCGGTGTTGATACTTCGCACTTCTCCGCCCGGGAATATAAGCGCAAAATCGTAAGGTATTGTCACTAAATCAGCATAGATACATTCGCCCGCCTTGGAGTCGCTGAGTTTAACGCCTTTGGACATTCTCATTCTCGGCTCGATACATCCGAGTATTACTCTCTTTGCATATCCGCTATCCGACACGCTCAACACTTCTCCGCTGCCGTCGTTGTGTTGGGCAAATATTATCCTATCTTTTTCGTCGAGTTTCATCAACTTGACGCCGCTTGCCTTTTTGCCCTGCGTGGGAACGTCGTCGTAGGAGTTGAGTACCATACCTTCCGCGCTTATCGAAAGCACAAATCCCCTCGCCTCTCTGGTTCCGTCGTCAAATTCCGGCGGAGCAACAGCGCTTACGCTGACCACAAAATCGTCTTCGTCCTTGAACGTCATAGCAGTCGTAAGTGACTTTTTGTCAAACGTAAACTCCGACATATCTAAATATTTAGCCATACCCATAGACGTGACTATGAGCAATTTCTTGCCCGTGAGTTCTTTTTCTGTGAATATCTCAAGCAACTTATCGTCGCTGTCCACCTTGGCGATTTTATTGATACCCACCCCTCGGCTCTTCCACTTATCTTCACCGAGAGCCGACACCTGGAAAGTGATAGCGTTGCCTTTGGACGTAATACCAAATAGCAAACTTTCGTTGTCACTCTTAATGACTTTCTTAGCAATATCGTTTGCGCCGCAATTGACGATAGACTTAACCGCTGTGTTATATCCCTTTTCAAGTACGAACTTCACGTTGCCGTTGTAATGCAATATGACAAATCCGTCTCTCTTTATCTTAGCGTTGAGATCTACTTCCACTTCGTTGAGAGAACTTTCGTGAACTATCTTGGTCAATCTCTTGTCCGGGTACTTTTTCTTTATCTCAAGCAATTCTTTGCGTACGACGCCGTACTGCTTTGCCTTTGAATTGGTTATTTCTTTCAAGTTTGCAATCTTCTCGAGCAATTCTTTTTGCTCTTCGAGCATTTTGTTGATGTCTAGTTTATTTAATCTCTTAAGCGGAATATCCAACACGGCAATAGCCTGCTTTTCGCTGAGTTCAAATCTCAACATCAATCTCTCTTTTGACTCTGTATACGTCTTTGAATCAAGCACTATGTCTACGACTTCGCGCACGTTGTTGACGGCTATCAGCAAACCTTGAAGAATGTGTTCTCTCTTTTCGGCAACTTCGAGATCGTATTTGCTTCTCCTATATATAACTTCTCTTTGAAATTCGACATAATGTCTGATTATATCCAACAAACCTAGTTGCATAGGACGGTTGTTGACTATAGCCGTCATATTTGCAGAAAAGTTGACCTGCAAACTCGTCTTTTTGAAAAGCAACGCGATCATAGTATCCGCGTCGACGTCTTTCCGCAATTTTATTACGCAACGCATACCGGTTCTGTCCGACTCGTCTACGATATCCATAATACCGCCAAACAAATCCTTATTCGTCTCTCTTAAATCGTTTATCCTAGCAAGAAGTTCTGCCTTGTTGACCTGATATGGAATTTCCGTGACGACAATGTTCTTTCTTCCGCCCTCGTCCTCAATTTGTAATTTGGCTCTGACGATAATCTTACCTTTTCCGGTGGAGTACGCGTCATATATGCCTTGATTGGCAATTATAATTCCGCCGGTCGGAAAATCCGGAGCGGGAATATATTGCATCATTTGCTCGAGAGTGATATGTCTATTGTCGATATACGCGACGATACCGTCTATAGCTTCCCCAAGAGAATGAGGCGGAATATTTGTTGCCAAACCTACTGCGATACCGCTTGCGCCGTTGACAAGAAGATTAGGCAATCTGCTTGGCAATACCGCAGGCTCTTCCAACGAATCGTCGAAGTTGAGCGTCATAGGCACGGTATTTTTTTCCAAATCTCTCAGCATTTCAAGCGCAAATGGAGTCATTCTCGCTTCGGTATATCTCATAGCCGCCGCGCTGTCACCGTCGACAGAACCAAAATTGCCGTGTCCGTCAACAAGCAACATCTTTGTGTTGAATGGTTGCGCCAACTTGACCATTGCGCCGTATACGGACGAATCTCCGTGCGGATGATATTTACCGAGGCAATCGCCGACAATACGGGCAGACTTACGGTGAGGCTTATCGGGCGTAGTCCCCAGTTCCATCATAGTATAAAGAATTCTTCTCTGAACAGGCTTTAATCCGTCTTCTACCCTTGGCAATGCTCTGTCAAGAATGACGTGCTCGCTGTAAGGCAACATAGAATTGTGCATAACCTGCTCAAAAGTTCCGTCGATAATCTTTGAATTGTCTATAATTTCTTCATTTTCTTTCTTCTTAGCCATATCTATCCTTTGCTTTTGTCCATTGTTGCTCTTCTCGCTCTCGCCGACTCGCCGTATCCTAAATACGCGCGTGTAATCAAAACGCGTAATATTTTTATCAATAATATATCAATAAATTTATTTACGCTGCAATCATTTTGTCTTTTAAATCAATTGAACAATGTTCAATTGCCGCTATTTCGTTTGTTTTCAGCTTTTTTTGTAGCCTCTGCCAAAGAATCTACTTTGTTAAAATCAGCGTACTCGAATATATATTCTCTTCTCAATTCCGCTCCGTCGCCCATAAGCGTAACAATAAGTCTCTCTGCCTCTGCGTTGTCGTCTATGGATACTTTCATTAGCGAACGCGTCTTGGGATTCATAGTCGTCTCCCAAAGTTGCTCAGGATTCATCTCTCCAAGACCTTTATATCTTTGAAGCGTATAGTTTCTACCAACTGTCTCAAGTATCTTCTTGAGTTCTTCGTCGTCATAAGCATATTGTATCTTGTTTTTTTCCGTAATTTTATAGAGCGGCGGCATACCTATATACAAATATCCTCCGGTGATGAGTTCTCGCATATATCTAAAGAACATAGTAAGCAATATTGCTCTTATATGCGCTCCGTCTTGATCGGCGTCGGCAAGTATAATAACTTTGTGATACTTGAGATTGTTTATATTAAATTCATTGCCAAATCCTGTTCCTAAAGCGTTGATAATCAACTTTATCTCATCATTTTTGAGTATATCCTCAATTTTCTTCTTTTCTACATTGAGCGGCTTGCCTCTCAAAGGCAATATCGCCTGCGTGGCTCTGTCTCTGCCTTGCTTTGCGCTACCGCCTGCGCTATCGCCCTCTACGATAAAAAGTTCGTTCAACTCGGGTTTTCTGCCCGAACAATTAGCCATCTTGCCTATGAGCGCCGACGACGTCATATTGTTGAGGTTGCGTGCTACGCTCTTTGCCTTTGCCGCGCTCTCTCTTGCCTTTGCCGCAACTCTCGCCTTTTCGTAAATCGCGTCGATGATATCTTTCTTAGCTTTGTTGAGATAATCCTTGATTCCATCGGTAAGCAAGTTCTCTACGATAGACTTTACTTCAGGATTACCGAGTTTTGTCTTGGTCTGTCCCTCAAACTGCATATTTTGCATTTTGACGGTCAATACCGCCGTCAAGCCTTCTCTGTAGTCCTCGCCGCTGAAGTTTGCTTGCTTTTCTTTGATTATGTTCTTTGCCCTACCGAAGTCATTGAGCGCCTTTGTCAAAGCCGACTTAAAGCCCGTCTCGTGCGTACCGCCCTCTGTGGTCGGTATATCGTTGACATAGGAAAAAAGGCTCTCCGTGTAGGTATCTGTGTGCTGAAATGCAATTTCCACCACAAACTTGTCCTGTTTTTTTTCAATATAGATAGGAGGGTTATATTTTGCCGTCTTGCCCTCGTTGAGGTGCAATACGAAATCGCTGATACCGCCGTCATAACAAAATTTGCGTACCTTGGCTCTACCGCCCTCGCCTACGGCTCTGTTGTCCGTCAAAGAAAATTTAACTCCGCCGTTGAGGAATGCCAGTTCCTTAAGTCTTTTTGCGATAGTATCAAAAGAGAACTCTTCGTTGCCGAATACTCTTGGATCGGGCTTAAACGTGACCCTAGTACCTTTTAATTTGGGATCGCAAGGCTCTGCTTTCAGTTCCTGAACCTTTGCTCCGCTGGCAATTTCTCCATTCTTAAGTTCAACGGAAGCAAACTGCATATTATACTTGGTTCCTTTTTTAAATACGTCTACGCTAAGCCACTCGGAAAGCGCATTGGTAACGGAAGCGCCAACGCCGTGCAGACCGCCCGATACGTAATAATTCTTGTTGTTAAACTTACCGCCCGCGTGTAACGTAGTAAATACGAGTTCAACGCCCGACACTTTCTCCGTAGGGTGAATATCCACCGGAATACCTCTTCCGTGGTCGGTCACACTGATACTATTGTCTTTAAAAATCTCGATTTCAATGGAATTGCCGTATCCGTTGAGAACTTCGTCCATTCCGTTGTCGACGATCTCCCAAAGAATATGGTGCATACCCTTGACGCCCGTAGTGCCTATATACATACCCGGTCTCTTTCTGACCGCGTCAAGTCCTTTAAGTACGGCTATATCTTTTGCTCCGTAATCTCTATCCATTTTTCTCCTCAAAGGAAAGCAAATACCTTCCCATTGTCGTTGTATCTAACACGCTTGCGCGCGATTTGCCTACTGAAATGCGACTGCAAAACTCTCGCAAACAAATCCCAATTATTTTGCGACAGCAAGTTCCGGCTCTAACTCCGCTACCACTTCTACCTTATCGGCAACTATCTCGTCTTGAGCGCTATTTGACTTGGTATTATCTACCAGATTATCCAGCCAACCTGCAATATCTGCATATACTTCGTCTTTATTAAGTTCGTTGACAATTTCGTGACGCGCGTCTTCGTATAATTTAATTTTAACGTCTTCTATGCCAAGTTGGGTATACATATCGTAAAGTTTGTTCACCAACTTGCCCATCTTCCCTACCGGATCCTTATCGCCCGCGACTATAAATATAGGCAGTTTTTTATCTATTCCGGCAAGTCTGTCCTGCTCGTATATCCTGCAAAGTCCGTCGAAAAAGTTCTTATAAAATCCTACGGACATAGTATAATTGCAATACTTGTCTGAATTGTATTTTTCGCACTCGCTCGCGTCTCTATTAAGCCAAGCGTTTTGTCTTTTCTCTTTCTTAAAAGGCTTTTCATAACCGCCGAAAGTCATATTCTTGATAAACTCCGCCGCCTTATCTTTGCCGTAAAGTTTGTGCTGAATATTAGCCACAAATCTACCTATTTTAGGTTCAATTCCGCTCATATTAGCCGATCCGCTCAAAATACAGCCGTCAATATTCTCAGAATTTTGCTGAATATATCCCTGTCCCAAGAAAGAGCCGTAAGAATGAGCAAATACAAACAGCGGCAAATTGCCATATCTCTTTTTGAGATATGAAGTAATGACCTTTTCGTCGTCGATAGTGTCGAAATAAGTATGTCCAAAAGGCACTTTGCCCAAAAATTCAACGCCTGCGGTACGTCCGTGTCCTCTGTGGTCGTCGCCGGCAACGATATAGCCTTTTGAATTGAGGTAATGAGCAAAATGTTCATACCTGTCAATATGTTCCACCATTCCGTGGAATATCTGCACGATGCCTTTGGGCGCGCAGTCCGGTTCCCAAATCGACATCACAACTTGATAATCGTCAAATCCTTTTATAGTTTTTTCTATCTTTTCCATTTAGGTTATTTCCTTAAAAATTCGTTTTCCGCCATTTTAATTTATTATGGCATATATATTATATTATATAATTTTAAAATTTTCAAGTATTAAGGTTGAATTTCGTTCCAAAATTTTGAAATTAATACGTCGTTTTAATAAAATTTTACATTTGAACATTGTTCAGTTATAAATAATAATTAAATATTGCAAGATTATTGCCACATTTAAATGACGGCGCGCAATTTAAATTTAATTCGCCAAAGCGGCAATATTTTTAAATTTCTGCCTTTTCGTGAAATTTTATTTATACAATATCATCTCGTAATACTCCACCGAAATTATAAAAAATTCTTAAATATTACGTCATTTCTCTATTACTGAACATTGTTCAAATCAATTATTTCACTTATTTTCCTCCATTGGCATATCTATAATCGAGGAATAAATTGGGTTTTGTTTAGATAAAATCTCATTTTCCGCAAACACTAACCTAGATAAAATTTTGGAGGCACAATTATGAATATTGCTCTTACGGGCGGAGGCACAGCAGGACACGTTATGCCCAATATGGCGCTACTTGACGACTTATATAAACAATTTGACAAAGTTATCTACATTGGCAACAAAGATAAGATGGAATACGACATCTGTAAGAAATTCAACGTACCGTTCTATCATTGCGATTGCATTAAACTGGATCGAAGTAAGTTTAGCAAAAACCTAACAATACCTATAAAACTACCCAAATACATTAAAGAAGCAAAGAAGATTCTCTTAGAACACAATGTCGACGTTGTATTTTCTAAAGGCGGATATGTTGCTATGCCGGTGGTATACGCCGCAAAGTCACTGTCTATCCCCACGGTATGTCACGAATCAGATTATTCTTTGGGACTTGCCAACAAACTCAACAGTCGCTTTGCAAAAGGTATAATAACTTGCTTTGACAGCACTTGCAACAATCAAAAGACAAAGGTCTTCGCCAACCCTATTCGTAAAGATTTTTTTGACGCTCATCCGCAAAGAATATTCGACAAGCACGGACTAAACCGCTTTACCCCTGTGCTTTTAATTATGGGAGGCTCATTGGGCGCAAAATCCATCAACGAAGTAATATATAACAGTCTCGACGAACTTTGCAGAAAATATCAAGTAATTCATATTTGCGGCAATACTATGGAGCCAATCGAACACAGAAATTATATACAAATCAAGTACACCGACAATATACAGGATTATATTGCGGCAAGCGACTTGATAATATCGCGTTGCGGCGCAGGCGCATCCACAGAAATCAACGCGCTCAATAAAAAGGCGCTATATATCCCCCTTGCCAACAAATCCTCTCGGGGAGACCAAATCCTCAACGCCCGTTATCTCACACAAAACGGCTACGCGCTTATGTTGGAAGAAAAACAACTATCGAAAGACAGTCTGCTCAAAAAACTTGACCAACTTGCGGACTTCGACAAGAAAGTCTACGTATACGATCGCAACAACAACTCAAAAATTGTCGATTATGTCAGCAAAATAGCATATCAATATGCAGTAACAAATTCTCACGGCGCATATTGAGCAGAATATTCGCCGTTGACATTCTTATTCAATCAATGTTATAATATAGGTATCAACGAACCTCGGAGATACTTATGATTCAAGTTGAGAGAATTCAGCCAATACCGCTTGAAGAAGAAGAGGCTGTTGAATACGCAAAACAAGCGGTAAGCGAACAGATGGAACTTAATGCAACCAAAGTCAAGTATCTTGGCGGCGGTTCTTTCGGTATGGCTTTTGGAGTAGAATTAGAGAACAAAAGTCAAATTGTAGTCAAATTTTTGCGGGCAAATGATATGCTTGAAAAGGAAGTATTTGATTTAAAGTTGCTTGGCGAGTATTGTCCGATAAAGTTCCCCAAAGTATTGTTTGCGCGAAAAGCCGACGAAATTATACCTATCGACTGCTACGCGATGGACAAAATTGATGGAAAAAGCGCCTTTATATCGTCGCTTAAACAATTATTTATCAGCAAACGCAAAAAGCGAATCTTTGCCGACAACGTAGTTTCCGCGCTGCACGAAGTCCACGCTCATACCAGCGACAAATTCGGCGATACGCTTTGCCCAAACTGCGACACTTGGCTTGATTATTATAAGCCGTTCGCGCAAGCAATAATGGACAAAGCCGAACAAATGTATCAAACGCACGAAATATCAGAAAAAATTATTACCACAATGCGAAGCGCTTGGAGTAAGTTTGATAAAATATTCTCAGAAGAAGTCACGGAAGCCTGCTTAATACACGGCGACTTGAACTTGGCAAACATTATGGTAGACAACAATTTTGAGATAAGCGGTTTTATAGATCCGCTCAATTCTGCATACGCCGACAGAGAATACGACTTATTCCAATTTGACAATCTTATGGGCAAAAGATTTGCTCTGCGCAAAACGTATATCAACAAGTATGGCGCGAGTAAAAACTGCCATTCAAAATGCGCATTTTACGGTTTATGGAACGAAGTGTATTGCTATATCAAGTCGGGAATACTCGTCAATATAATAATGAATCCGCTTGTTAAAAATATGAAAAAACTACTCGCCAAATTATAATTTGCCAGATGATTCTTGCTCTGCCAATATTGCCTGAAGTTTTTTGAAATCAACCTTTCCAATCTGCGTAAGCGGCAACGAGTCTACGCGCTCGATTACTCTGGGCATATTATATTTGAGCAAATTGTTGCCAATATATTCTCTCAACGACACAATAAAACCGTCATCGCATATTACGCCGTCTTCCATAACGATATACAGTCTGAGAAAATCCTTGCCGTTTTCTTGATAAGGTATGACGCAAGACCTCAAAATTCCTTCAAATGCGTTGACGCAATCTTCAATTTCTTGAGGATAAATATTTATGCCGCTGATTTTTATCATTCTCTTTATTCTGTCGACAAAATAAACGTAACCTTCGTCGTCCATATAACCTATATCGCCCGTCTTGAGCCATTTGCGCCCTTCTGAATCAGTAAAAAACACTTCTTTATTTAGATCAGGCGAATTATAATATCCGCTCATCATTGTATTGCAAGTAAGCACAATCATACCGCGCTCATTCGGCTTCAAAAAATTATTAGAATCGTCAATAATAGCAAAGTAATTATTTTTTATAGGCTTGCCAAGGGTTGAATTATCCTTATGAATATCCATTGTATTCACGCAGCATATTCCGCCTTCAGTCAGCCCGTAACCGGCGCACAACTTGATAGGATTGCCGTTTTGCGCCATTACATCCTCAAAAGTTTTTTTGAGTTCGAGAGAAATCTTTTCTCCGCCGCAATAACAATTTTTTATTTTCTTGAGTTTCTTACCCTTGAATTTGCCGCAGGCAATCATCTTGGAATACATACTCGGCACGCCCGCAATATACGTCACTCTCGCTCTCTTAATAAGCCTACAAGCCCCCTTAGGATTAAATTTAGGCATCATAACGGCTTGTCCGCCGCCGCAAAGCACCGTGTGCATACAAATACCCAAACCAAAGTTGTGAAAGAGCGGCAACACCATAAGCATACCGTCTCTATCATCGACACCGCCGCCTATGAGGTCTATTGCATTATCTGCAAGGTGGTTGAAAGAATCATTCGAAAGCATTACCGTTTTGGACACGCCGGTGGTTCCTCCGCTGTGCATATATATGGCAATATCGTCGCCCTTAATATCCACGTTATTTGATTGATACTTATTGAGCGTGTCTTTGAATCTGACAATTCTATCGTCATACTTGATATTCTTGACCTTGTTGTATCTATAGAGATTATAAGGTATCTTAAATGCCTTTGGCAAAAAATCGCTCGCGCTGCACAATATCACGGGCTTGTCGCTGTTATTCAAAAAATCATATTTGTAAAAAAATTCGTCGAATAGTATAAAAGCCTTGCTATTCATCTCCCTTGCCATCTTCTCAAGTCCGTCGCCGGGAATTAGCGGATGCACAAGATTGGCTATTGCGCCAATGGAATTTATCGCATAAAAACCTACTATAGCATTGGGAATATTGCCCAGACACAATATGACGTTGTCTCCTTTACCTATCCCCAAATACTGAAGATAACCGCCAAAACTCTTGACGGTATCTTTAAACTTTTTTATACCTATCGACGCTCCGAAAAAATCCCAAACCTTGTTGGTGTCAGGTAATCTTTGCGTCTCGTCTTGAAGATAGGCAAACATTGACTTATCAAACTTTGCCATTATACCTCGCTATTGTATTATCAATTCAATAACATTGATTTATTTTGCATACTTGCAAGCGCCTCTTCGGCAACTGCAAAATTATTGCTCTTTCTGAAAAACAACTTATCCAATACCTTGTAAATCGTATAAGATATTACAAATCCCCAAATTACGTCGGAAAGGAAATGCGCGTCATCGCAAATACGCGATATTGCCGTCAGCAAAACAAATGCCGAACATAGCGCATAAAGCGTATATTTGAGCCACTTTTTCTCACGCCACTTTGGCAATACTCTATATAGTGTGCAAAGCAAAAAGATATGCGTAGCCGAACTTGTATGTCCCGATGGGAATGAAGAATACGCATAATCGGCGTTGAGTTCTATCCTTGCAATATCCGGAGTATACCAAGGAGTAAAATAAGAATATCCGTCGTGTCCAAGCGTATTTTCTTTGAGCATATCCCTAAATCTCATCCTATGCCATATCATCTTGACGCCTTGGTTTACCGCAAGCGCAATAAGTAAATAGCATATTGCAAAAATTGCAAACTTAAATAGAATATATCTCATCCTCTTGGGGATAAACTTGCCAAGATACAAACCAAGTCCCGCAGCGCAGAGAGCCAAGATTCCCATAATCGCATAGAACTTCATTCCGTCAAGTCCTTTTGCTTGAATCATATCGGCTACTTCGCTCTTAAAGCAAAGAATTATCCAACCGCAAATGCTCAATCCTGCCATTGCAATCTTGAATACCTTTCGCCACTTATACGGCACCAGGTCGTCACTATAGAAAAGCATTACTGCAAATATAGGCAAGATAAAATACGCCGGATACTCCGCGATTATCGAAAACAAAAATGCAAAAGACGTCTTTGCCCAATTGCCGTCTATAGACTTGGAAAGCGCCTTGTTGATAACAAGTTCAAAGTACTCTCCTGCAGAATTTTTAAAACAAAGCAAAATCAACACGCCCAACAAAGCAATTGCCACTGCGCCGTGAACTGCTATTGATATGATTTTATTTTTTTTGTTTTCTCCTATCATAATTATACTATGCCCCACACAATAACTACTTATATTGTACAATAATAAATCCGGTTTTGCAATATAATTGAACATTTTATTACTTTTCTTTTGTTATAATATATTAAATCCCCAAATTTATTATGTCAGTTGCTCTTAATTTATATAACGCTCGCAATTGTCTATCAATCAAAAAAGGAAGAGACTTTGCTCTTCCTTAAACTTGTGTCCATATTGGTATTAGAACGCATTGATATGATCGGCGATCTTATATCCTTCTTCGTTCGGATCATAAGAGAACAACTGAGTTGCAGTAAGTTTTACGTCACTATCGATACCAGTTCCTGCCAAAACCATCTTCATATGATAAATTTCTTTTACGTTGATTGCTCTGATCATACCGTTTTCCCACAATACGACTTCCAACATCAACTGCTTGAATTGAAGTCCTTCGAGAGGCATACCGGCGTTTGATTCAAGTTGAACGAGCATAACCTTGCGATACTCTTCGGTAGACTTCGTAGGCTCAAACTTAAATGAGAACTTATAGGATTTTTCTGCCTCGTCGTACTTAGGTCCGCGACTGTCGACAATAAACTCTTCTTGCAAATCGTACATCCAAAGAATCGTAGGATTGTTGCTGTTTGCTGTTACCAACGCATCCAAAGAGTCATACTTCTTTTCCTTACCCCATTTGTCGACATCCCATATTCCAAGACGTCCGCCTCTCTTACCGGGTTTTGTATAACTTACTTTTCCGTCAGCATTGTCGCCGCTCTTCTTAGAAGCAACTGCTTTTCTTGTCCATTCTTCAGGTCTAATTACGAATTTCTCATAAATTTTAGCAAAAGCCGAGTGCGATTTGTTGTCTGCAAAATATGTCGCGCCGTTTGCATTAGCGCCGTTTGCGTCGCCAACTCCTTCTCTTACCTTTGTAGATTGAACTACTTGCTCAACTTGGATAAATCCTGCAAGTGTCATAAATACGCCGCCGTTGTATTCGATTGTAGCATATTTAGCATTGTAGAAGTTCTCCATACCTACTTGCAACATATCAAATGCCGACATACTAGAATCAATAGCCTTGATACCTCCCTGTACCATATCAGCAGAGAGTTCGCCGCCGCTTGCGCCTATAGCCGCTGTCGGAATTGCGAAATTTTCGTCAAGTTCGTCCATTTTGGGCTTACAACCTGCAAAAATCATAAGTGACATTGACAAAATCATTATGACCGCCAAGGTTGAAATCAAAATCTTTTTTTTCATAATTCTTTCTTATCTCCTAATTTGAAAATTTTACTACGTATATAATAACCCCTTTAAGTTTTTATTGCAAGTAAATTTTACACAATTTTTATTTTAACGCTATATTTTAGCATTTTTTGTCATAATTATATCTTAGCGTTAATTATGTAAATATAAACAAAACATTATGACCTATGAATATTATATTTAAATAAAAAGAATAATATTACAATACATTTTAATTCTGTCAATAAAGCCAACAAAACCTATTCGGATGTTGACAAATCTACAAATTAAATATATAATCTATACAGTAAAACCTTAAATGCATTATAAAGCAAAGGAGCACAAAAATGAAAATAATGATTACAGCAGAGGCTACGAGCGACTACCCCGATAGCCTTCTTACAGAAAACATAACTATTTTCCCTATGGGCTACACTCTCAACGGCGTTGCCTATGACGGAATTACGACCAAGTTATCGCCAAAAGAGTTTTACGACGCTTGCCGCAAAGCAAAATCAAAAGAAGATTTACCTCAAACGTCTATGATTACGGCATATCAGGCAAAAGAACTTTTTAAGCCAATACTTGACAAGGGCTATGACATTGTCCACGTCGGTTTCACCAAAGCGCTTAGCGGAACGTACGACCAGATGTGTATGGCGGCAAAGGAACTCAAAGAGGAATACCCCGACAGAAAAATTACTATCGTCGAGTCTCGCTCTGCCGCATTCGTACAAGGATTGATAGTGTGGTACGTCGACCAAAAACTTCAAAGCGGAGCAAGTTATGAAGAACTCGTCGAGTATGCCGAGTATCTTTCTCTGCACTCCGCAGGATACTTCACTATCGACGATATGAAGCATCTCTATCGCACAGGCAGAGCCAGCAAGACACAGGCTTTTCTCGGTGACGCTTTGCAAATCAAACCTATACTTTATATCAACAAATATGGAAAATTGGTGCCAATAAGCAAACAGATTTCTCACAAGAAGGCAATGAAAACTATGCTTGAGTATTTCGACAAGCGTATGATGCCCATTGAAGAACAAAAACTCGTCGCTGTAATGCACGCCGACGCTTACGACGAAGCCGTTATGCTTGAAAAGGCTCTCAAAGACAAATACGGATTCAACAACACCGCGATAGTTGACGTCGGTCCGGTAATAGGTACGCACGTCGGCGCAGGTATGGTAGCGTTGATATTCTTGGCAAATGAAAAAGCCGAGCCTAACGACAACGAACTCAAAGAAAAAGAATAGTAAAAAGCCTCGCAAAAAGCGAGGCTTTTTAAATACATTTTTTCAACAAATTTAACAAGACTTTTTCAGTTCAATAAAAGAGAGATAGCCTCTTCTTTGAGTCAAACTCATTATTTGATTTCGGTTACCCAGCCAAACTCATCCTCGTAACGCTCTGACTGTATACCTGTAATCTTATCGTATAGGAAAGACGTAATCTCACCCATTTTTCCATTGTTGATAACCATATCTTTGCCCTTATAGGAAATAGTTCCTACCGGAGATATAACGGCGGCAGTACCCGATCCAAAACTCTCTTTGAGCATACCTTTGTCATACGCGTCTACGATTTCGTCCATTGAGATTCTTCTCTCGCTTATCTTATAGCCATACTTCTTGAGTACCTGTATACACGATCTTCTCGTGATACCGTCGAGAATACTGCCGACGAGCGCAGGAGTAACTACTTCGTCGCCTATAACGAAAAACATATTCATTGATCCAACTTCTTCGACGTACTTATGCTCAGACGAATCCAACCAAAGCGCTTGGTCGTAGCCCCTTGAAATTGCAATCTCTCCGCCCATAAGCGACGCAGCATAGTTGCCCATACACTTTGCTTCTCCGGTTCCGCCAATGGACGCTCTGACGAGATTTTCCTCTACAAGTATCTTTGTAGGTTGAAGTCCGTGAGCATAATATGAGCCTACCGGCGAAAGAATAATGAAGAATCTATATTTTTTACTTGCGTGTACGCCCAAAACTTCCTCGTTGGCAATAAGCGTAGGTCTGATATAAAGCGCCGTACCGGGCTCGGTCGGAATCCAATCTTTTTCCAACTTGATAAGTTCAAAAAGCGCGTCTTTTACGACTTTTGCGTCAAAGTTTGGCATACACAGACGCATAGCCGACTTGTTCATACGCGCAAAGTTGTCGTCTATTCTGAAGACAGTAATCTTGCCTTCTTTGGTCTTATACGCCTTTGCTCCCTCAAATATACCTTGCGCATAGTGAAATATATTGGTTGCGGGCGCAATTGCAAAAGGAGCGTAAGGAAGAATTTCCGGTTCTTTCCAAGCGCCGTTCTCATAATCCATTACAAGCATATGGTCTGTAAAATATTTTCCAAAACCAAGTTTTGATGAATCGGGTTTTTGCTTAGGTTGTGTTGTCAACGTAATTTTCATATTTACACCTCGTATTCCCACACGGGAATTTGATATTGATTTTTAATTTATTGGACTTATTTATCCACAGATCCCTTATTCGCTCAGATCAACATATTGAAACCGACGTAATCTGATTTTACGGCTTCTATCTTTGCCTTGTCAAGAGTAATATCCACAATCTTTGTCATTACATCTTTTACGACTTGCTCAGGTATTGCCACCGTCAAAGTCACATAGTCGCCGTATTCTACGCTCTCGACTTGTCCGCCCTTGCTCACACAGGACTCCTCGACCCTTTTATAGATAGCGTAAGACACCGTTATTTTCTTTACGTCTGCCCACACCATCTTTACAATCTTGGCTTTGTCCAGCGCCTCGCTCACGCTTGACGAATATGCTCCGGCAAGTCCGTTGGCACCGAGTTTAATTCCGCCAAAGTATCTTGTCACGACTGCCAGCGTCATAAACGCGCGTCGTTTTTTCAGCACTTCCAACATTGGAACTCCTGCCGTGCCTTGCGGCTCTCCGTCGTCGGAGAAACGCTGCTCTGTAGCGCTTTGGTTGGATATAAATGCGTAGCAATTATGCGTCGCATCTCCATACTTTTTTGATATACTCTTCACCTTGCTTATTGCATCGTCATAATCTTTTATCGGCAAAAGCGTAGTAATAAATCTCGATTTGCTGATTACTAGAGTATGCTCAAACGGCTCTGCCAAGGTGAAGTAAGACTTTTGCATTACTCGACCGTCACTTTGACGTGCATTTTTTTGCCTTTGTGCAAAACAAATCCGTTTGTCTTTTGGGCGTCTGTCAAAACAAAATTGATGTCGTTCACTTTCTCTTCGTCTATCTTTACACCGCCGCCGGCAATAAGATTTCGTGCTTCGCTCTTTGACTTACAAGCGCCTACGGCAACCATTATATCAAGTATATTGACGCAATCTTTTGATATGCTTCTCGACGGCATATCTTCTCCGCCTCCGCCAAAAGCCGCCAACGCCTGCTTCTGCGCAAGTTGAGCCTGCTCCTCGCCGTGAACTATCTTTGTCAACTCAAAGGCAAGTCTTGATTTTGCTACGTTCATTCTCTCGTCTTGATATTTGCAAAGTTCCGCAATTTCGTCGATTGGCATATAAGTCAAGAGTTTCATACACTTTTCCACGTCGGCGTCTGCGGTATTTCTCCAATACTGATAGAACTCATACGGAGAAGTCTTGTTAGGATCAAGCCATACCGCGCCTTTTTGTGTCTTGCCCATCTTTTTACCCTCGCTGGTGGTAAGAAGCGTAAACGTCATTGCGTAAGCGTCGCTGCTCTTCTTTCTTCTGATGAGGTCTGCGCCTGCCAAAATATTAGACCACTGATCGTCGCCGCCGCACTCCAACTTGCAGCCGTAATGCTCAAAAAGGTACAAGAAATCATAAGCCTGCATAAGCATATAGTTGAACTCAAGAAAAGACAAACCCTTTTCCATTCTCGACTTAAAGCACTCTGCGGTGAGCATTTGATTTACCGAAAAATGCGCGCCTATGTCTCTTATAAACTTGATATAGTTGAGACCGTCAAGCCAATCGGCATTGTTGACCATAATCGCGGCATTCTCTCCCTCAAAAGAAAAGAATTTTGACATCTGCTCTTTAAATCTATCGCAATTGTGTTTTATCGTCTCGTCCGTCATCATTTGACGCATATCTGTTCTGCCTGACGGATCGCCAATCTTTCCGGTACCGCCTCCGATAAGTACGATTGGCTTATGTCCCGCCTTTTGCATATAACTCATTACCATAAGTTGCATAAAGTGTCCCACGTGAAGGCTGTCTGCAGTCGGGTCAAAACCGATATAGAAGGGCACGCTTTCGCTACCTAAAAGTTTGTACAACTCCTCTTCTCTGACCGTCTGTTTGATAAAGCCCCTTTCTCTGAGGACGTCCATTATGTTTCCTTTGATTTCCATTTTGATTTCCTTAAATCTATATTATTTTAAAACATTATAACACCACTTTTTCGCAATGTAAACAAAAAATACTTTTTTCTTTATAAATACTCGCCATTCCATCGAGGATAAAGTGTCGCAATACCACTTCACTTCGCTCCGGTCGAAATGACAAAATATTGTCACAGTGACGCCGCTAAGAAAGACCTGTCAACCTTATTAGAATGGTCGGCGTCTTCTTGCATAAGATCTTTGATAGTGATGCCATTGAAATATTCGTCAATCAATTTATGCAAACCTTTCCACATTTCTAAGGTGCGACAATGCTCCATATTTTCGCAAGGCTTTGCTCCGCACTCAAGACAGGCTACCGGCGCAAGATCTCCTTCGACAAGTCGTAAGATTTCGCCTACCGTATAGTCTTGAGGTCTTCTGGTAAGTTTATATCCACCGCCTTTGCCGTGAAGACCTTCGACTATATTGTTTTGCTTGAGTATTGACAAAATATGCTCCAAGTACTTTAAAGACAGTCTTTGCCTTTGCGCAACTTGCTTCATAGCGATATAATTGCCGTCGTCATTCTCGGCAAGGTCTATAATTATTCGCAATGCGTATCTTCCTTTTGTAGATATTGTCATATTGTTGTCCATCCTTATTTTATTGCCGTCTCGACCGTAGCGGACAGGTCTCTATACTTTTATCGCCTTGAGCGTTGTCAAAATGTTTGAATTCCATTGAGATTTATCCTCTTCAATGAGTTTCGGTCAAATGACATTATATTTGACTCAATCAGCAAACAGCGCTGTCGACAAATACCTATCTCCCGTATCCGGCAAAAGTACGACTATCGTCTTCCCCTCATTCTCGGGACGTTTTGCAAGTTGAATTGCAGCATAAGCGGCAGCGCCCGAAGAAATACCAACAAGTATGCCTTCGCTCTTACCTATTAACTTACCTACAGCAAATGCGTCGTCGTCAGACACGGCAATTATTTCGTCATAAACTTTTGTATTAAGAACTTTGGGTACAAAGCCTGCGCCAATACCTTGAATTTTATGCGCGCCGGCAACACCTGTGGACAGCACTGCGGAAGTAGCCGGTTCAACTGCAACGACTTTGACCGCAGGATTTTTAGACTTAAGATATTCGCCCACGCCGGTAATAGTACCGCCTGTGCCTACGCCTGCGACGAAAATATCCACTTTGCCGTCCGTATCCTCAAAAATCTCCGGACCGGTACTTTCTCTGTGCGCCTGCGAATTGGCAGGGTTGTCAAACTGCCCCGCAATGAAGCTATTGGGTATCTCCTTGGCAAGTTCTTCAGCCTTGGCAATTGCCCCTTTCATTCCCTTTGCGCCGTCAGAAAGCACGAGTTGAGCGCCATAAGCCTTCATTATCTGTCTGCGCTCTACAGACATAGTCTCGGGCATAACGATGATAATCTTATATCCTCTTGCCGCCGCAACTGACGCAAGTCCTATGCCTGTATTTCCCGAAGTCGGCTCGATGATGACAGAGTCGGCGTTAAGTCTGCCGGACTTTTCAGCCTCGTCAATCATTGCCTTAGCCACTCTGTCTTTTACCGAGCCTGCCGGATTGAAGTATTCTAATTTTGCTACTATCTTTGCCTTGAGTGCATATTGTTTTTCTATATGCGTCAACTCCAAAAGCGGTGTTCTTCCTATAAGTTGGTCTGCTTGATTATATATCTTTGACACGGTTGATTCCTCCAAAATTATTTTACTGCCGCAAATCCTTTCTCAAGGTCTGCGATAATATCGTCTATATGCTCCGTACCTATCGACAAGCGAATGGTATTTTGCTTGATACCTTGTTCGGCGAGTTCTTTGTCGTTGAGTTGGCTGTGCGTGGTAGTCGCAGGGTGAATGACAAGGCTCTTGACGTCTGCGACGTTGGCAAGCAATGAGAATATCTCAAGACTGTCAATAAACTTGTGCGCTTCCGCCGCTCCGCCTTTTATCTCAAAGGTAAAGATAGATCCGCCGCCATTTGGGAAATACTTTTCATAAAGCGCGCGGTCCGGATGGCCATTAAGAGACGGATGGTTGACTTTTTCTACTTTGTCGTGCTTGGATAGATATTCTAAAACTTTCTTGGTATTTTCCGCGTGACGCTCAAGTCTCAAAGACAGAGTCTCTATGCCTTGCAAAAGCAGGAATGCCGCAAACGGCGAAATAGTTGCGCCGGTGTCGCGAAGAAGCACCGCCCTGATATATGTCACAAACGCAGCGGCTCCAACTGCTTTTACAAAAGATATATTATGATAGGAAGGATTCGGATCGGCAATTGCGGGATACTTACCCGATTTTGTCCAATCAAATTTGCCACTATCTACGATTACGCCGCCAAGCGTAGTGCCGTGACCGCCGATAAACTTCGTCGCAGAGTGTACTACTATATCTGCGCCGTGCTCTATAGGACGGATGAAATACGGAGTAGCGAACGTATTGTCTACTACCAGCGGCAATCCGTACTTGTGCGCAAGTTCCGCAAGCGCGTCAATGTCGGGAATGTCGCTGTTGGGATTGCCAAGCGTCTCGATATAGATTGCTCTCGTATTCTTCTGAATTGCCGCCTCAACCTCTTTGAGATTGTGAATATCTACAAAAGTAGTCGTAATCCCAAAGTTGGTCAGCGTATGCGCAAGAAGATTGTAACTTCCGCCGTATATAGTCTTTTGCGATACGAAGTGACCTCCGTTTTGTCCCAACGCTTGAAGCGTATACGTAATAGCCGCCGCGCCGGAAGCCAACGCCAACGCTGCCACGCCGCCCTCCAGAGCGGCAATTCTTTTCTCTAACACATCTTGTGTAGAATTGGTCAAGCGACCGTATATATTGCCCGCTTCGGCAAGTTCAAATCGAGCCGCAGCGTGAGCGGAATTTTTAAAAACATAAGAAGTAGTTGCATATATCGGCACTGCTCTCGCGTCAGTTGCCGGATCGGGTTGTTCTTGACCTACGTGAAGTTGAAGCGTTTCGAATTTATATTTATTAGACATTATTTATCTCCTTTTGATTTATATTGTAATGATTATTATATAGGTTTAGATTAAATTCACAATGTCAACACATTCGACCAAAACGAAAATTTGCTCTTACAAGTTTTTCAAAATAATTTTGCATTTTCGAATTTCTCCCGGCTTTCTTTATTCCTACCTACTAGGTTGGTATGATTATAAACCTATTTACCCACCTTGTCAATAGGTTAAAAGCGTTTTTTTTAAATTTTTTCAAATAACTTAAGACTCTTCTGCTTCACTTCAACGGCTATGCATATTTACGGACAAATTGCAAAGTCTATATTTGGAGGAAAAACAATGAAAAGGAAATTAATAATCACAACAAGTATTATATTGATATGTATTCTTGCAGTTGCTTTTTGCGCCTGCAATAAAGACGGCGACGGATTCAACTTTGAATATTACGACTTAAAAGACTTCACTACCCTAAAAAATTTTACGGTAGTAAATTCGCAAGAGCCTAATACCGTTGCAAAATACGTCAATGACGGCTCAAGGATTCTCTTTGAGACTACGACGACCGACGATAGCGGCGAACCTAACAACGTCATATACCAATTTTCAACTGACGAAAACAAGGCGTATATCTCCGGCGCTTGGCAAGATATAGACGTCAAAGATGCCGACGACTATCTCTCCTCTATTGCGGACAGAACGGGACTGGCGTACGTCGGAGTAAAAGAACCTTACGTCAAAGAGATTGCCACGCACAAATATTCTTTTGATCCGGATAATTTTTTCAAAGAAGCATTTAGAATAAAATACGAAACTTTTTTTGGCAAAGAGTATGAAGAAAGCGAATTTACAGCCGAATACGAAAGCCAGAAAGAAGATCTTTTCGGCAATGTCGACAACTATATGATTACGCTTGATTGCACGACCAAAAAGCAGATGACGCTTTCTATAGAAAACGCTAAGGAAAAGAAACTGTTGACTTATAGATACAATGATATAGAAGATACGAATATTACGTTGCCAAAAGACTGATTTGGCGAAACGTCGAATAATTAACTCTCGCTCCAACGCTTCTTTAGCGATATACAGCGAAGTCGTATATCTAATTTATAATATACCAGACACTAGCGCCTATTATCTTGTCATTTCGACCGTAGTGGAGACCTCTTATAATATTATAGAGTATCTCTGCTTCGCTCGAAGTGACATAATATATATCATTCTAAGAGCAGTCGAAGAATCTATTATTTTTTATTACGCATACTTCTTTGTTCTCTCAACAAGTCTTGATATCTCTCGATTTGGTCTTCTCGCAAATCAATCATATTCTTTGCGACCTTGCAAGATTGAGCGTCTGATACTACGACTTCAGTCTCTTTTACTTTGACTTTTGTTCCGTCATTCGTCGCGTCCTTGCGTATATCCTTCAAGTACTCGTCTTCCATCTTAAAAAGCGCTACGGTCGTGTCTTTCTTTATCGTAAGTTTGATGAGCGGATTGACTGACGACTGCCCCAAAAGTATGAAGTAAGTTGATTTCTTCTCCTTGCACTTGTCTTTCGTCAGCGCATACTCTCTAAGACTGTCAAAATATTTTTGTTGAGTCTTTGTGAGTTTTGCATACGCTTCGTCAAGAGTAAGTCTTGCCGCTCTTTCTTTGGGAGCCTTGGCGGGAGCGGTCGCTTTGACTTCTTTCTCCACTACCTTTTCCACCACTTTTTCTACAGGCACTTCGACTATCTTTTCGACCTCAACCGGCACCTCGACCCTCACTTCTTTTTCTACTATCTTCTCAACCTCTACAGGCACCTCGACTATTTTCTCGATGGGCACCTCAACTATTTTTTCCACCACTTTTTCCGTTGGTTCAACGACCTTTTCCACGACTTGAGTTTCGACCTTTTGATTTACAGACAATTCCAATATCTTTTCCATAAGCTTTTCTTGATTGTGCATCAAGTTTTCTTGCGTCTTCATCATCTGTTTTATCGTATCGTCATTTGCAGTAGTTGCGACAACTTCCTTTTCGACCACTCGTTCGATAGGCTGCTCGGAAAGTTTTTGCATTATGACTCTTTGACCGTCGACAAGGCTTTTTATCACTTCGTCATTAGAAGACGCCTGTTGAGGCAACATTTGTTGCATACCTGGAAGCAATGCCGTCATAGTATCGGACACTATTCCTCTTATCTCCTCTGCTCCAAGCCCTTGTTGGACAACATAGCCTCCGCCGCCCATACTGCCGCCTTGACCTCCTGACATACCCATAAACATCATACGCATTTCTTCTTTGCGCTGATTTTTTTCGTATTCTTCCTTGACTTCGTCGAGTTCGTCTTCGGCATTGCTTTGTCTGCGCGTCGCAATTATCATACCAATTAGACACACAATCGCGCCGCCTGCAAGCGAGCAGGCAATGACTGTCCAATTTGCAAAACTCAATCCCAAGAATGCGCCTGCATAATATGCGCTGTATTTATCGATTTTCTTATTCGCCTTTTTACGTTTGCTTTCGCTGCTTACTATCTTTGCCAAAAATGCAATCATCAATATTACGCTGACTGCGCTTACTATTATTTGCCACAACGGCAAATCCTTAAGTTTGTCAAGTATATCGCCCATCGAGCCGTTTCCGCCTTGATTTCCGCTGCCTATACCTCCTATGCCGTTTCCGTCACCGTTGTTGCCGTCCTTGACTGTAAACTCCTCTTCTTCCGTCGCCGTCGGGTCTTCAAGTACCGTCTCTCCGTCTTCCGCTACAAATTCGTAATTCTCTCCGCTATCTCCTTTGAGTATAGCCTTTACGCTGTAACTCTTGCCTACTTCCAACTCCGCTCCGTCTTCAAGTTGGTTGCCCTCTGCGTCATAGTAGATATATCCCACTATCTCTTTGAGCGTATCGTCTAGATTGGATATCACCGGCACTTGTCCGCTCGTATCCCATACCGCAGTTATTTTGACTTTGTTTATCTTGAAACTTATCTGTTCTGCGCCAAGATATTTTGTTTGAGCGTCGCTCTCGCTCAACGACATTACCAATATATATTCGCCTGCATCTGTCGGAGCTCCGCTCAATCTGTTGTCTTCGCTCACGCTGTCTTTGTAATACGTCTTTATGACGTTGGCTATATTCATTGTGCCTGACGTCACGCTCAATTCGCCGTCAATTCCGTGCGCACTGCCGTCATAGGTAAATTCTTTGACAGGCATCTCTATCATTATTTCATTCTTGTTGGAGCCCACCGTCATTGGTTGCGTTTCGCCGCTGGCTATCTCATAATTCCCCATGAAATTGCTCTTGAGTATAGCCTTGACCCAATAATATGTCTCTTGACCGGGTATTACCGCTATCTTTGACTTGTCTATCAAATCGCCTAGCGCGCCGTTGTTGTCAGTATAGTATTCGTATCTCTCTATCTTATCGCTGTCGGCGGAGTTTATCGCATAATCGGTATAAGTTCTGCCATTGCTGTCGGTTGCGCTCTTGCTCTCCCACACCAAATTAAGCTTTGCCTTGTCTATGCTCCATACCAAATCCCAAGCAAAGTTTTGCCCTGCAGTGTATATATACGTGCTGTCGTCTCCCTTGACAGGCGTAATAAAGTTGCTGTCTGAATTATTAAAAGACAGTATGGTCGCCTTATAATCGCTCTTGACTTCAGTGCCCGTGTTGTTGCGAATATTAGCCGTAAGCGTAGAGTATGGATTGACAAGTTCTACTCTCTGCAAATCCCCAGTATACTCCAAAGTGCCTGCTACGTAGTCCCAATATACCTTGCTCAAATCATACTTGCCTTGGCTAATCTTCCACTTGATTGTGAAAGTCACGCTTGTTCCGCCGTTGAGCGTACTGCCCGCCCCCAAAGGCACCAACGTCACGCTTGTTGAATAATTGAGCCCGCAATTCTTGTAAGTTTGATTTTCGTACTTGTCCAATTTGACGCCAAGTCCGCTCAATACTGTCTCGTCAATACTGAACGTATAATCTGACGCAACATAGAACACTTCCACCACCGTAGTATTATCCCAAGTGCCAACTTGCTTGACTGCTCCGCCATCCAAGTTGATACTGCTGTATTGCCACAATATATCCGTTTCTGTGAGTACTATCGCCTTGTCAGTCACACTAAACGCCTTAGTATCCGTGCCTGTTATCTCATAGTTTTTGCCGTCGCCGTTGTCCGTCAACTCCACTTTGAATGTATAATTGCCGTTGTTGAGCGCAGGGATCGTCACGTTGGTTTGCTTTTTGACTGTGTCGTCAGGCGCGCCTGTCAAGACAGTTGGCGTTCCGCCGCTGCTACCTACATACGAAAACGTAAATATAAGGCTCTCATTTTCGTCGCATCTGTTATCTCCTATGCTTACGCTGCTCTCCTCGCCGTTTGCCCACGACCACGCAGAAGTGGGCACGAATGTTATTGTAAGCGGTCGTCTTGTTATCTCAATACTCAACGTCTTGTCGTCATTTCCGCCTGTACTCCACTCCATAAGGTCTTTGTCGTATAGCGTTGCCTTAGCGCTATACGTTGCTACAGGCTTGGCTTTTAGCACAGCGTAAGTTCCGCTGTCGTCAAACGTAAGTCCGCTTGAAGTCGGCGTAACCGTGATCTTTGTCTTATCAAAATTTGCTCCAAGCCTAAACTCCTGCTCCGTGCCGTCATAAGGTCTGCTTGTCTGCCCAACAAACGACACCTCGCTCACTTGATAGACTATCTTGTATTTATACTCCTTAGTAGTTGTGCTACCGTCCGTCCATATATTACTTCCTTTTGGTCTGCACTTGACAGTATACTCTCCTGCTACGCTAGCCGTAAGCGTAGTTACGCCGTTTGTCGTGCTGTACGTCATATCTGAAGTTGTACTCTCTCCCTTGACAGGTTTGAAATCTATGGAAGATAAAATCTCTACCTTGTTCGTATCTATTCCAAGCAATTTAAAATCAATTTGATTTCCGTTGCTGTAATAATCTTTTACTTTTTCTCCTTGCACAGGAAAAGGCGTAGTTGATTTTTCATTAACTTTATTGAGGTTTAGATGGAATGCCGGTCGAATATCTAAAGAATTATCTACATTGATTCCACTACCATTTTCATTATGCCCGCTATAAAAATTTATATATGAAGCAGATCTCAACCAATAATGCGAATCATTATAAAACAATTCGTTAGAGCGCCCCCACAAACCCATATTGTTTCCACTGCTATATCCTACTTCCGCCGAACTAGGAAGCCAAATTTTATCATACTTCCAATCTTCATAAGCGTCAACATCTGTATAATCAGATCTATATCTAGATGTATTAAATCCAAAATTTATATTTCTTGACCAAGCCTCGTTTTCGTAGTTACAACCGCTACTATTAAATTCAAGATATTGCTCAATCTCCTGCCAATGCACACTTTCAGGAGTTTCAATAAAATCAATAAGACTTCCTTTTACTTCTTTGCCACTTTCTGTACTATTGGGCATAGTGAAGATCGCAAAAGGACTCTTTGAGTCTTTCTCAACAGCATCAGTAGTCAATTCAGTAGAACTAATTGCATATTTCCCACCGTTATTTAGAGCAATTGCTCTTAATTGACAAGTTGCATACATACTTGCGGGATAACTGCCTTTTGAATTTGTTGTATAACTATTCCATACTGATGACCTATACTCGGCTGGCAATTGACTTGAATCAGCAAGCCATAATGTAAGAATAGGCTGCTTATCTGTATCATTATTATATGAAAGAAAAGTGACTGCCCATTTGTATCCGTTGATTGTAACAACTACATCATTCTTTTTAGGATTGTTAGTGCGGAAATCAGCGCTGTTGAGATTTCCGTTTGCCAATGCGTCTTTTACATCGTCAAGCGTTGAATTTTCTTTTCCCAAAATCGCATTATAAAGCGCTTGCATTTGCCCACCGTCAAATACTTTTCCATCACTTCTTGTATCATAATTGTCTAAAGTGATTTCACCTATTTCTGTTGTGTTTCCATAATTTGTGACAGCTAATGCAGTATTGTCCATTAAATAAATACTTACCACAGAAGTAACAAAAGCACTGCAGAATAAAACAACCACGCAGATAATCAAGATAGATTTAAATATTCTTTTCATTCGTTCTTGCATTTTAACCTCAATTTAAATAGACTTTTATTGTTGTATAGATTTATCCACTTTACTCCGCTATTGCAGTATTACGGTACTATAGTAGACACCAATAGTATTAAATCTTTATTCCAAAAAAAGTATACTTTTCCTGACCAAAAGATATTGCAAAATAATTATTCGTGAAGTATAATGTAATCGAAAAAATATGCCTTTTCACAGGCAGTCAGGAAAAGTATACTTTTTTTGGAAATATGCTAAAATTTTAATTAAATCAGAATTTTATTGATATTTTTGCTTTTACGACTTTCAAATTACATCGCTCTTTCGCCAAAAAATTTGACGTAATTTTCAAATTACGCTTGAGCCTTTTTCTTGTTTTTTCATTGACAGATATTGCCTGCGTATTGTATACTTTTATACGGTAAATATATTTTTAAGGAGGTTATTCCTAATGGAATATTCACATGAAGTATTGAATATGTGCAAGGTTACCAAAGGCACTGATCACGGTCCTGCTCCTATTCCTGAAGAAGGCAAGTGGGTACAATCCAAGCAAATCAGCGATATCAGCGGTCTTACACACGGTATCGGTTGGTGCGCTCCCCAACAAGGCGCTTGCAAATTGACGCTAAACGTAAAAGAAGGCATTATCGAAGAGGCTTTGGTTGAGACTATCGGCTGTTCGGGTATGACACACTCCGCCGCTATGGCTGCAGAGGTACTCCCCGGCAAGACGATTCTCGAAGCGCTCAACACTGACCTCGTATGCGACGCTATCAACACCGCGATGAGAGAACTCTTCTTGCAAATCGTCTACGGACGTACGCAGTCAGCTTTCTCCGAAAACGGTTTGCCTATCGGCGCAGGTCTTGAGGATCTCGGCAAAGGCTTGCGTTCGCAAGTCGGCACGATGTACTCCACCGGCTCAAAAGGCGTAAGATATCTTGAAATGGCAGAAGGTTACGTAACTCATATCGGACTTGACAAAGACAATCAAGTAATAGGTTATGAATTCGTCAACCTTGGAAAAATGATGGAAGCAATCAAAGGCGGTATGTCTGCAAACGACGCTTTGGTTAAGTTCACCAATTGTTACGGCAGATACAAAGAAGCCGTCAAGGTCATCGACCCGAGAAACGAATAAGGAGGTACATCTATATGGCAGTTACATTTGAAAGTTATTCAAGAAGAATTGACAAAATCACCAAGTGCCTCTCAGAATACGGAATTAAATCTCTTGAAGAGGCAAAACAAATTTGCACCGACAAGGGCATCGACGTCGAGGCTATCGTAAAGGGTATTCAACCTATCGCATTTGAGAATGCAGTATGGGCTTATACCGTAGGTTGCGCAATCGCAATCAAGAAGGGTTGCAAGAAGGCTGCCGACGCCGCAGAAGCAATCGGCGTAGGCTTGCAAAGTTTTTGCATTCCTGGATCTGTCGCAGAACAAAGAAAGGTCGGCCTCGGTCACGGCAACCTCGCAGCAATGCTTTTGAGAGAAGAGACCAAGTGCTTTGCTTTCCTTGCAGGTCACGAATCTTTTGCAGCCGCTGAAGGCGCAATCGGCATCGCTATGAAAGCAAACAAAGTAAGAAAGCAACCTCTCCAAGTTATCCTCAACGGTCTTGGCAAGGACGCTGCAAAAATTATAAGCAGAATCAACGGATTTACTTATGTTCAGACCAAACTTGATTATTTCACAGGTGAACTCAAAGTAATCGACACAGTTTCCTACTCCACCGGCGAGAGAAGCAAAGTAAGAGTTTACGGCGCAGACGACGTAGTCGAAGGCGTGGCAATTATGAAGCACGAAAACGTCGACGTATCCATCACCGGCAACTCCACCAACCCAACGCGTTTCCAACACCCAGTTGCAGGAACGTATAAGAAAGAGTGCGTAGAGACCGGCAAGAAGTACTTCTCCGTTGCTTCCGGCGGCGGTACCGGTCGTACGCTCCACCCAGACAATATGGCTGCAGGTCCTGCATCCTACGGTATGACCGACACAATGGGCAGAATGCACTCCGACGCTCAATTCGCAGGTTCATCTTCCGTTCCTGCTCACGTAGAGATGATGGGTCTTATCGGTATGGGCAACAACCCGATGGTAGGCGCATCCGTTTCCTGCGCAGTTGCAGTCGAAGAAGCATTAAAGTAATCCAAAGCACAATATCTTGTGCATTCCAAAATCAAAACACACAAAATAGCGACCTCGAAAGGGACCGCTATTTTTAACCATTGGGTTGAAGTCGTTGATTTGTGCACGTGGTGTGCACGTAACTTTAAAATGTGTACAAAAAATATATATTTGTACACGTTGATTTTTTGAAAATTACGTGTACAAATCCCCATTTTTGTACACGTAAACCATAGGATTACAAAACAATCCAATGGTTGTGGTAATTCGCTTTTATACATATATTTTAATAGAAATATAGGCAAAAAATAAGGGTACGACTTACGTCATACCCTTCTCATCTATTATAATAATTATAATATTTTATAACATTATTAATGCTAGTAACTTTTACATATACATATCGTTTATGACTTTTCTTCCACGACTTCTCATTGTGTCTGTTGCATGTACATAAACGCCGAGCGTTACTTTCATATTAGAATGTCCCAAACGTGCTTGAATATATTTTTGATCTACTCCTAGTTCAGCCAACATACTTGCGTGAGTATGACGAAGCGAATGGAAATCAAAGTCCTTTGATATTCCTTTTTGACTATTCTCGAAACGTGCTGCATTGTTCTTGGACTAATGAATGTCCCGTTCTCTCTTACGCATACTAGATGGATAGGAAAGCCACCGTTATCCTTGTTTATTCTATTTACTGAAACAGGAAATTCTGGTTCTTTTCCATCGAAAGTTAGCGGTTTATCTACGTCATAATTTGTATAAAATAAAGCGTAATATTCCTTTGCTCTTAACTGTTTTGCCCTTTCTTTGATAAGTAATTCGGTCAATTTATCACTTATTTCTATCATTCTATATGACTTATATTTTGGCTCTGAGAAATACCAATATCCATCTCCACATTCCGATGTCCCATTAGTTTTTACCTTGTCAAGTGTTTGTCTTTCTGTATCTGGCAACCATTGAACTTGTCGATTAACATAAATAACTTTGTTCTCGAAGTCAGCATCTTCCCAACACAATCCAAATACTTCTCCCAAACGCATTCCGCACTCATATCCTAGTTTTAGCGGAATATAACTTGGACTGCTCTCTGGAAAACGTTCAAACACTTCTTGCATTATTTCTGGTTTGATAAATGAATGTGGTGCTTGTCTTGTTGGTGTTTTAGGAACTCTATGCTTTGGTATTTTAAGTCTCATTGCTGGCGAATACGCAATATAACGACGATCTACTGCAAAATTCAAACTCTTTGTCAAAAGTCCTTTAAGACTTGTCAAAGAATTATAAGCAAAGCCCGCATCAAACATATCTATCAAGAATGTTTGCAAAATTTCTCTCGTTATTGAACGCAATCTATATGTTCCTAGTTTTGGTCTTATATAGGCATCTATCCTCTTTCTATACCCCTCTATGGTACTATGCTTCAAGTCAACTTCACAATCATTTTCTAGCCAATAATCAAGAAAATCTGAATATGAAATTTCATCTTTCTCTACAACTCGTCCATAGTTCTCGTATTGATTTTGTGCTTCTTTTCCAGCTTGTTTTGCCTCCGATTTTGTTTTAAAGCCACTCTTACTTACCCATTTTCTTTGTCCATCTATACTAGCAATTTCAAATCGATATTGATAAGAAGCACTGCCATTTCTTCGCACTCTTTTCTCAACTCTTATTTCTGACATCACTCACCTCTCATTACGATACCATCTTCACGACCTTTTTCAGATCTGTTAAATCATAGCCTTCGTATTTATTCAAAAAATCATCTATTGCTTCTTTTCTGATTTTTAATCCTCCAAGATTGAGCGCAGGTAAATAATTCTCTTTTATCAATTCATATACCTTTACTCTGCCAATGCCAAGCATCTTTCCAACTTCAATTACTGAATATAATCTTTTATTCTCCATCTTCTTTCCCCTCTAATTTTACCATTCTACATAAAAAAAGAGAGTTTAATTGCTTATCTTGCAAATCAAACCCTCTCTGTTACCCAATGGATTAAATGATTTTTAAGTTTTATTTCTTTATTCTCAAGTCGTACCGCTCGCATTTATTGCAAGCCATATTTTCATACTCTCAAGTTCGCTTTCGGCAAGCAACTTTGCCATGCTTTCCGTCTTACTTTCAGTGCGTGTGCTGTATTTAGCTTTATCCCGATAAGAACTTATTGCCGCATAATATCTATTGCGATCTTCATAACGCACATCCATAGGCAAAAGTCCTAATGAAATCATTTCATAGATTAAAAGCAATCTTCCTGCTCTGCCGTTACCGTCAAAAAATGGATGTATGTTTTCAAACTCGATATGGTGCTTTGCAAAATTATGAAACAACTCAACCCAATTAAACTTTCCTTGCTTCGCAAGTTCTGCGTTACGCTTCCAATCGGCTTGCATTTCTTCCACATATGCTTTCATCTTTTCAGACACTTGCTTAGGCGGACAAGGCGTATAAACTATTCGTGTTAAATTACCTACATAGTTTTGTATTGTCCTGTATTTCCCTGCCTCATCATCACCACGCAAAACAAAACTGTGAACTTTCTTTATAAATTCCTCAGTAATCGGTTTCTGCTCCTTTGCCGATTCATAGATAAAATCAAATGCTTGCTTATATCCAACTATATCTTCACTTTCACGCAGAGAGTGTGTACCTGTAATTATACCTTTCTCGATAAGCATCTTTACCTGCTCAAGCGTAAAAGTATTGCCCTCAATAGCATTAGAGTTATAGGTTGTCCCTATGACAAACTCTTTGTAATAATATATTTCTGCGCTCTTGGGCGATTGCGGTAGTGATTGTATGTTTGCCCAATCCTTTTCTAATTCTTTTATTAGTTCAAGCATTACATCTCCAAATCTTTCTTCTTCCTACTCCCCATTTCTTCATCTGTAGCAAATACACCGCTTTCTATAATCTTTTCCAACGACTTAATGGCTTCATCATAATCAACAGGTTTTGTAAGCAATCTTAATGTATTATCTTCGTAATCTTTCTTAAAAAATTGTGTGGTTATTACTTTCTGCAAGAGTTCAGGCACACTCACGCCGTCCTGCGCCGATACGCAAGTCTTGTTTGGTTTTCTATCTTTTCGAACTTCTTTTATTAGTTCTTTCAATCCATCGTCAAGTTCGACTTTTGTTAGCAATCTTGAAATATCATAAATATGCCTCGACTGTCGGAACTCAACATTGCGTTCGATATAATCACAAATCGCAAACACTTTATCAACCAAAGTACGCTCCAATGCTTGCACACGAATTTCAAAGGAATACAATTCGTATTTATCTATTGCCTGTTTATTATTTGTTGCTAATAGCCATTCGCCAATTAAAGAATTAGCAGTCTTAGTTTCGTAAGGATAAGCCTTTTGTATAAACACTGTCTCAACCAATAACTGCGAATTGACTGCAGATGAAGAATAGTTAATTGGATACTCAATACGATAATTGTTATACGCTCTACGGCTTCTAGTTTCTTCTGCATTCGTCAACGTCAAGCCAAGTTCGTTGCATACGTCTATGATAACGTATTTCAATTTCTTTCGTTGCCCTTCCGTAAAATGATTCTCGTCCAACGTCAAATCAATATCTTCTGAAAATCTATCTATTATCTTATGGCATTTTGACAAAGACGTGCCACCCTTGAATAATAATCCTGGCGCATATTCTTTGATCTTTTCTAAAACTAACGTGACATAGTAATCTTTTTCTACAAGCGCAGCCGCTATGTTGAAATGTGCTGCCGTTGCCGCAATTGCCTGCATAAAGGCTTCTTTGTTATTATGCAATTTCATTTAATATACCACTCTCCACTATATTTTTTGTCGCTTTTGTAGGAAAACACGGCGCAAGTCCCAATAAGTCTTTGCTTGTAATTTGTTGATTGCTTATATACTTGATTATCTCTTTTTGCACTTCGCCGTTTTCTCTATACTGCCTCAAATCCATATTATTGAATAATTCCATAATCGTATAAGCCCCATAATTTCCATTATTGATTTTACAGCGAGCTTTACGCAAAATAAACGGACGATTGCCAATTGTAACTTCCCTAACTCTCCGAGCTTCGTTGTTTGTAATTATTTCTATGGTATTTGGCACTTGTGTACTCAATAAAAAATTCAGTTCCAAAATCAAGCGTCCATATATTCCAAATACATTACCTGCATTCTTTACATATTTTTTCTCAACGACTTGCTCGGCTGTGATTTTAGACATACCAAACTCTGTAATCGTTGGCAAATAATATACACCAGTATCAAAGCGTACAATCTCGCCACTTTTTTCTGCCTTATTTATTAGCTGAAATACGCGCGGACGACTGTATTCCGTAAAGACTGCCAATATCTCTTCGGTAAATATCGGCTCGTTTGCTGAAAATACATCTTTTAATTTTTCAATAAACATATACCACCTCCACTCTTATTATATCCAATTTTCTAAAAAGTGTTCAAAATAGTATAATCATTATATCCAATTATATTAACTTTGTCAAGACCTACAAGCAACAATATGAAAACATTTTCTAAAAACGCTCAGCAATGTATCTATATTGAGTTCTCCGTCTTTGATTGACAATACTTTAACTCCATTCTCTGTAAGGAAATTTACTTCTTCGGTAATCTCTATTGCAGAATTGCCAAGCACTTCAAGTTCAGGAATAAGCAATATTTCAAATTCACGATATTTCGCTTGTAATCTTAAATTGTTATATGTGAGAGCGTCCATTGTACCACTTTCCAAGTAAGTGCGAACTACTGATAATTCGTTTGCTTTGGCATATCCGCTCAATGCTTTGCTTTGACTTTGCAAATCTGCATAATTTCCTTTTACGGAACGGCAATACAAGATTGCACGCTTTTCTTTCTCTCTAATTGCTACTTGTCCATTCATATCTCTGTCCTCCTATAAATACAAAAGGGTTTGATTGCTTTTGCAAATCAAACCCTCTATGTTACCCCACGGATTAAATGATTTTATATTTAACTGTATTGATTAAAAACAATTGCTTTCACATAGTAAATCATTTCCATTAAGCTATTTCTGCTTCACACTCGTCGTCTTCTTCTATTATTTCCACGACAGGTTTTTCAGATGTATCTTCGTCCATAATTATGGGCGCTTCTTGCTTACCCAAGTCAAGTTCTGCATCTATGGAAGCAAGTTCTTCTCTCAAGCGTTCTACTTCTTCCGCTTGTTCAAACGGCATATTTACTTGTTCTTTTGCCGCCGATAAGTTATGTTGCAAATTCTCTTTTTCTTCCTGCGAATTCTTCAAGTTGTTTTCTAAATTACTCAGACTATTTTCCAAACGAGATATTGTTTATACGTCACTATCAGATATTTCAACTTTATGACTTCCCGCTCCAATCAACTTCACGTAATTGTGGTCGCCTTCTTTTGGCTGTGGTACTATGGCAAAACCTTTGATGAAGCCTATTGTTTTTCCAACATACTCACCCGATGCAACTACACGAATCAACAATGCACCTGCGTCTTTTCTTTCTTCGTACTTATTCTTTCCGACCTGTATTAAGTCGTTTTCGTGTTCGGTGCGAAGTTGAATATCATTCTGCAACGTCTTAATTCTCTCGTCATTGAATTGTATTTTTTCGGGCGTATGTAATATCTGCGTTTGCAACGCATGACGGTTATCGCGGTAAACCTTTTCCAAGTCGTTCAACTGTCCTAATCTCATTTCAATTTCCATTTTCCTTTTAATCTTAGGATTGTCCGATGTTATAGCTTTAATCTCCGCAAATGTCAGCGTTGCGTCATCAATATCTTCTGCTACTCTTACCGATAAATCTCCACTGTTGATTTGTGATATAAATTAAGATTGCTACAATCTGCAAAGGCTCCCTCGCCTATTTCAGTGAGATTTTTATGTATTTCGAACCTAGCCATTTTACAGCCGTAAAATGCAAACTCGCCTATTTTTGTAATATTCTCAGGTACGCTTTCAATAGATAACTCGCTATTGAAGAACATTCCTGTCGAAATCTCACTTAACCCTATTGGCAACTCTATATTTTCCAATTTACAATCTGCAAATGCATATTCGCCTATTTTGGTTAATGATTCCGGCAAATTAATCTTCGTTAAACTCTTAAAATGTGCAAAAGCCTTTTTGCCAATATAAGTTATTGTATTTGGCAAAATCACTTCATTTACATTTGCAAATCTATCTGATAAGAACGCATTGTCTGCAATTCCAACGACTTTATACCCATTAAAAGTTTCAGGAATCGAGATAGTAGATTCTAATTCATATTTCGGTTTTATACCTGTTATATAAATCGCTTCTTTGGAAACTTTTCGATAACTGAAATAATAAGGATCAGCAAGTCCTATATCTATATTCTGTGAAATAAAATTTATTATTTCTTGATCTCTGGTTTCCAGATTATGTACAATTGGTATTGGCAAGCCAGATTGCGCAACCTTAAATAAATCCGCATTGTCATTATCGAAAAGTTTCGCCTTCTTTGTAAAGCCATTATATCCTTCTGCTAATTGCGAATTCAAATCTACAAAGCCATCATTTAACCATACTGCCTCGTCTTTCCAGAACTTGAAAAAGTATTCAATGTTATCAATAAACCTAGTATGATTCTTCATTTTGAATTCCGATAAAATACTTGCATACGGTTCAATTAAATCACTTACAGCTTTTTTAAATTCATCTTCATCAATTATATCAATAGTCGCTAGGACATGAATTAGTGCATTTGTTAGTTTCTTTACTACAGGATTTGATGTAATTAATGGTTGAATTACAGCGTTGACGGAAGGAAATGTATCTAAAATATTCGAAATAATAGATTTTATACTTTCCAAATATTGTTTTTCAAGTTCAAAATTTATAAAACCGCTAATCAAGTTTTTATAATCAATTCCATCAGATCCAAACAAATATTGAGCTTTAACTCCACTAGGCAATACTTCGTTAATTTTAAAACCAAACTTTTCAAATAACCCACCTATATCTATACGGCTACAAATATGCCCTAATTTTTTATTATATATTTCGCCTATCGTATAGTCTCTCAATATAGTTTCATTTATTTGTGTTCTAAATGCGTTGTCTATGGCTTCGTCTGTTGCCCCTGCCTCCTGTAAATTATAATAATATTTTGAATAATTCTCTAATTCAGTCTTTCCATCTTTGATATGTTCTATTACTTCATCACTTAAGGTAAAATGTTTCAACAAAACACTATTTCCAGAGGTAATATCATCGTGTATATTTTTAACAATACCATATATAGAATCGGCACAATTAATTTTGCTTTGAACAAACTTCAGCATTTCAACGATATTAGCATCTCCAATAAAAAGTCTAGCATAATCATTGTGTTTTTTTAGTATCTCTTCTAATTTATCTATGTCACCTACTTGTTTAAGATCCCCTGCTAAGTCAAGAAGTCCCTCTACAAAATTCATCAACTCATTTATAAATGGTTCGCTCATTGCTCCGCCTATGGCATAAGCGTTTATACCACTACTATTAATCATAGCATTCCAATCTTCTTTATTCTTCTTTATTCTATCTTTGTCAGTAATATCTATACCACCAGCGCTGTTAATCGTTTCTCCTAACATCTCCTTGAGAGGATTGTCTGCAAATATGGAAAGTGAAAGCAATTCTTTGCCCAAATCATAAGTGGTAGAACCATTATAAGGTGTACCTATGCTAAACAACCCTGCAACATTATAAGGGTGTTCAATGGCATACATCATATTCAATATTCCGCCTCTGCTGTGCCCAACTAAGTTCATTCTAGGTTCATCAACTCCTAAGACTTGCAAATCATAAAACAGACTGTCAATTAAAAAGTCTAACTCTTCATAAGCAGAATCATTGCCTTGCATATTATCCGAGTCCGCAAATATTACAATTAAATGTTTGCTCATATCCCCCTGACTTAGAGTCTCAATTTCCATTTGCTTACTATAATCGCCTTCTGGTAGTTCAAATAACTTGAAATTCAGTAAATTCGATTCAGTATCTTTAACCATCTTAGCAAGAATTACCTTGGTGTTCAATCTATCTCCAGCCAATGTTTCTATCAAGGAATTCTCGTCATAGGCGAAATTCGGTCCATTATTGCTCCATGCTCTCTCATCTCCACCCAAACCATGCGTCAATATTGTCATTGACGGCTCAGTTGTATTACGTCTAGTATTTTTAGTAATTTCTTTTAGATTGTCTGGCCTTGCAGTGGTATTATCACTATATAATTCATCCGCATTCGCAGTGCTAACGTTTGTCAATAATACACCACATAAAATTATCATAACAACCGTTATAATTGCAATTGTTATAAAAACACCTCTATTTATTTTAGTCATTGTTTTCTTCCTCCATTTTAATCCATTTTGCAAATAATTCTATTTCTGATTCACCTTTGATTAGTTCACTCAATTTTATTTCATTGATGCAGTCTTTTTCTTTATACCATCCACAAAATTCATAACCTTCTCTTTGCGGATTGTCGGGTATCGTCTTGATTTTATCACCCAAATTCAAATCATCTATCCAATAATATCCTTTATTTGGCGCATTTTCAAAATTATAATAATATGACACGTTTGCGGCATAAAAGTTGGTATTTGGATTATACTCGCCGTATCTATTTAAATAAGTTTCCAAAGAATTCTTCGGCACGTATATACTGCTGTCGCTAAAGCACTCTGGATATGAATACTTCCCTATGTTGCTGAATCTTAATTCAAAACCGCCTATATAAGTACCGTCTATTGAGATAAAAATAATCTTTTCCGCTATCGGAAAATCGTGCTCTTTATTTTCATTAGTCATAAATTGATAATAATTCTCCGGCAAGAAGATTTTCTTTGCTTTATATGAGTTGCCAATCGAATTAGTATAACGCGATTTGTATTTTATACTGCTTATTGCATTTACCCTAATTTCCTTGACAGTCTTTGGCACTACCAATTCTTCTTTCTCTAAAAGGTCACCCTTTATGCCTACCAAAGTAGCCGTATCCCCATTTTGCAACGCCATCCAACCGTCTTCTTCAATATAATTTGACCTTTTTTCTAACGGCATTGGAGCGCAAGCCGTTAAAATGCTAATCGGAATAACAATAACAATAATTGAAATTATCAATATTTTTTTCATACGCATACCTCCTCAATTATTTATAATATCTATCGGCTTTTTCTTCAGAAGTCGTTTTATTGGCAAAATACTTCCAATAGCGCAAGTTATAGCTGATACGCCGAATACTGCTAAAGCAGACAACCAGGTGACATCCATTCCCATAGCAATATTATTTCCCCAAGCCATAATATAGTTGCACAATCCTATCCATCCGACAGACAAGATTATTGCAAGCAGAAAACCTATCAGTCCTATCAGGAAAGCTTCGACTGAGAATATACTTATCAATTCTTTGTTCCCCGCGCCCAAAGCTTTTAATATACCTATTTGCTTTTTGGACGAACTTATAGTAGCACTTATATAATTGATTATCATTAAAATAGTAAAAATCAAAAATATTACGCCCGTACCTACACCGCAATACTTAATTATTTTTACAAACATATAACCGTTGTCCAAACCATTCATTGCAGACCAATATATCGGAAAATAGAAATTCTCGTCAATATCAAAACTTTGCGAAATACCAACCAACTGCTTATCTTTGTTTTTATCTCCGCTTAACGCCGTATACAACGACCATATTATATCGTCTTCATAGTCGTATTGACTCAAAAACAACTCGGACATAATTAAATGTGGCGCATAATACGGATAAGGATTTACTCTATCGTCTATTATACCGACTATTTTGAATTCTTTGGGTGCTTCGTCCTCTCCCAATTGCAACAACATTTTATTATTTAGGCAAAAATCAATTAACTCTATATCTCCTGCAATTTTATTATGACCATAGTAATCATAATACAGAGTTAATAATCTTGTACGATTAAATATAATTTCATCATTGGCAAGCGTAGTAAAATCTTTTATTTTTGTTATTTGATAACCTTCTTCCTGCGTGTATAATTTCCCATAAGAACTCGCTGATAAATAGGATACATAACTGATATTTACTCCAGCCATTGAACCACTCTTTACAGTCGCTGTAGGTAATGTATGATGATAATCGATGTAAAACTGCGAAACAAAAATAGAATTGTGAATTGAATGACTTGTAGCATCGCTTAACTCCATTTGCAAATTGCCATATTCATTATATTCTTTTTCCGTCATTGTCTCAGGAACATTCTTTAATGGCTCATATTTTGCCATATCCAATCCAGTATCTACTACTCCGACTATTTTGTAATATTGTCCATACGTTTTGCCAATAATAGCACTATATGAAATAATTGATTCTTGTATATCCTTCTCCCAATTGTACAGTCCGTATTCAAGATAAATGTCGCAAATATACGCTGGAAGAGCAACTTCCATCTTGTCCTTTGGCAACCGACCTGCAAGCATCTTCAACCCCAATCTCGCCAAATCATCATCAGTTAAAGCAGTTACCCCAAGTATACGACCTGTATGAAAGTTATCGTTCTCTCTATATTCTGGGATTTCGTCTACGCCATCAAACCTTGTATCATAATATATTTTGTTAAACTTGAAGTCAGGCAATACGTCACAAATCTCTTTTACATTCTCATTGGATATTCTAGTTTCTCCGCCGACATTATGCAAATTAGATTCTGGCTGCAATTTTGACCCAAGATGTACAATATTTTCGCCATTTGCAATCAAATTACTATACTCAACGGTAACGTTATTGCTTTGCGCCATAGTTACGGCAACTCCAATAAACGACAGCGCAAATACAACCAAAATCATCGTGACTATCAAACGAAATTTATGCCTTAATGCAAAACCTAAACCGAGTTTTGCTATATTACGCGCGCTCATCCCCTTTGAAGGCAATTCATTGAGTTTCGTTTTTTTTGATATAGTATTTTCTTCTTGTCTGTTATTTTCTTTTAGCGTCGTTTCTCCATCTACGCATTCAATTATCGTATCAGCATATTTCTCTACCGATTCGCCATCGTGAGATACTACTATCACAAGTCTTTCTTTTGATAATTCTTTTAACAATTCAAAAATAGTTTGGCTCGTCGCGCTGTCAAGATTTCCAGTAGGCTCGTCTGCCAATATTATATCAGGAGACTTTACCAAAGCCCTTGCCATAGCCACTCTTTGCTTTTGTCCGCCCGACAATTTGGAGGCTTTTCGTTTTTCATACCCATCAAGGTCAACTGCCTTTAATGCATGTCTTATCTTCTCTATATCAGTTTTTTCGCCTTTTAAGTCTAATGCCAAGGCAATATTTTCTCCTACTGAAAGTTCTTCAATAAGATTAAAATTTTGGAAGATAAATCCCACTTTATTCTTGCGGTATTCGTCAAGTTGATTGCACAAAAGCGTGTCGAGACATTCGCCGTCTACGATTACTTGACCATCGGACACGCTATCCAATCCGCCCAATATATTCAACATTGTCGATTTTCCACTTCCCGACTTGCCAGTGATGAAATACAAACCGCTATCATTAAACGTCAAATTAACGTTTTTAAGCGCTTTAACTTCGTCTTCATTACCTTTACTGTAAGTCTTAGAAATATTTCTTAACTCAATCATAATTCCTCTAGTATTATAATCAACCTCTATCTACCTTCTTTACCAGGATCGCCAGGAGCTCCAGTAGGTCCTTTTCCTAAACCTACATAATTTGTTCCACCAGCTCCACCAGCGCCACCATCGCCCCCTGGACCGCCTTTGCCGTTGCTTCCATTTACTATCTCTGTGAAACTGCCTGTTATTGTTGCCATACCAGATTTAGCATCGTAACCGCTTCCTTTTGTTCCACCTCTGCCACCTGTGCCGCCTTTACCGCCTTGGCTTCCTTTCAAAGCCCCTTTCTTGCCAGTTCCACCAGTGCCGCCTGTGCCGCCTTTGCCACCATCTCCACCTTTGCCGCCATATGCGTAGACTTTAGACCCTGATGATATTTTTATTGACCTTGCTACATTAAATGCGTATCGGCCTTGTCCTCCAGCACCTCCTTGTCCACCTATGCCGCCTTGCTCTCCGCTTTGTGAAGCTCCAGTAGTTCCTGTCTTTCCTTTTCCACCATTTCCGCCATTGCCGCCATAGACTTCTAGTCTGCCTATATTTATGTAGACGTACGACGCCCATACGGCACTACCTCCATGTCTTCCAGCTATTGCCGCTATATCTCCAGGTCCTACTGGGTTATTTACGTTTCCGTCGATCCCATTGCCACCATATATTTTCAGTGTGGAGGTACCTTCTTGTCGTATATTTATACTATGGCATACTATACCGCCACAATATTTCTCAGGACTTCCAGAATACACTATATTGTATGTCTTTCTTGTTCCACCTCTTATTATCGAATCTCCTTTACTTATTATATTTAATTGACAACTTCCAAACATTTCCATTCCACTTGTACCATTTATTCTGACTGCTATTGCTGCATCTGAATCTTTTGAATAAATGGCATTGCAATCATCTTGGGCTTGGAATTTGAAATCCCATAGTGTTATTGTTATTGGCGTTGTTCTCTCTTTTTCTATCTCGAATCTTACATTCTTGAATTCTTTACTTGTTGTTCCTCGCAAAATTACTTCTTGAACATTAGGACTAAATGTATATACACTATTCACATTCGTTGCCAAGTCTCTAAAATCCATTATGGCTAAAGATTTTGTTATTGTTCTCACTTCATTTGTACGAACTGTCTCTGCCTCTGGCCATCTCGCTTTTAGAGCTAAATTCTCTGTTGTTCCTTTCTCTATTTTAGTTATAACTGTATTATTTGCAAGATTTATCCATCCTCTATTATTTAAGCCGTCTTTTAAGCCATATTGCCTACTATATGGCAAGTTAAAGGTTGGAGTCTCTATTGTGTATGTCATATTTGATACACCACTGCCACCGTCTGTATTAAATGTGATACTATATACGGTCGGCGTCCACTTTGCATACAACGTGATACTTGGAGCACTTACTCCTTCTATATCTTGGTCCCACGTGCTTCCATTTCCATAGTTGTTGCCACTTAAATCCGACTTAGTATACCATCCTGCAAATGTGTAACCTTTCTTTGTTGGCGTTGGCATACTTGACAAATTGCTTCCGTATTCCACTCCCGATTTATTATTACATGCGCTTCCACCATTACTATTAAATACTATTTCGCTCCTCTTCGCTTCCCATTGCGCTTGTATTTCTAACACTCCATTCTTTTCATAATCTTCTGTAATATCAGGCATAGTAACTAATTCAAATATTGTATCTGTACCTTTGTATGTCCAATATGTAAAATTATAGCCCATAAGTAATGGAGCACCTACTGAAATCCCTACATTTGCCGTTATTTCTTTATATATAGTGCTATTATCATAATAATATTTAACTGTATGCATTTCGTCCGTATAACGTGGAGACAAAACAATAATCCCATCGCTATTTTTAAATGCATCTAAATTAGGCACGTACGAACTTGCCCAACCAAAAATTTGATCTTGACAATAAAAGTCCTCAAACTTTTTACCGCTTAAATAACCACCATTTTCTATAAACGTATTCTTTATTTGAGAATAATCCACTTCTTTTCCTTGTGTTAATTTTACAGAACTATCAGCGCTTATTCCATCATCTCCTATATACAAATAAGTATTGCCCATGTCTATCTTTACAGTATAGGCAACAGTATATTCGCTTGCGAATGCAATTTCTTCCCCAATAACAGCATTTGCTATTGAAGCAATAAAAATCAAACTTACCACGATTAATATAAAAAATAATCTTTTTTGTCTTATGTCTAATGTTTTCATATATACCTCCATTCTATTAAATAAAACATTTCAAATTCTTAATTAGTCGTTACATACTTTTTACTCCTTTATTTAAATAACAATCTTGACAACACGTTTGTCCCAACTATATCGTAAAATTTATAAAAAAAGATGGCTATTCAAAAATAGTCATCTTCTTAGTATCAATTAATACCATAATTCATTATTTACTCATTAACATTTTTACAATAAATCATATCCAATAATTCGGTTACTGGCATTACACTATATATATCAAAATTAATATAATAATTATAATTTCCCATAGTAAAGGTCATTTCATAAGAATAGTAATCGTCATTTTTTTCACTTATTAAATATTTGATTGTCGTATCTCTCCATTTCACGCTATCATTAAAATTATCATAATACTGGAATTGAACCATGATATATTGTTTTTTTACCAAATTAAATGTAATGCTATCAAAATTTTCGTCGTATATGGCTAGATTTATAAATGCTCCAATGTCTTTATTATCGTCTTTATTGCTCATAACATACATATACGTATCAGTAAATTCAATTGTAGGTAGCATACAAGAAAAATTATGCTGGTCTATTAATTCCGAAAATTCGTTTATCTCAATTTTATTTATATCTAATAGATCGCAATAATAAAATTCTGGTACTTCTTCTTTGTTTAAAACAACAGGAAGAGCAATTGATAATGAAATTACTACAATTAAAATTGCGGCGCACGTTGCCCACACGAATTTAGTTCTTGACCTATGCTCCTTTACTTTGTCCTGACCTTTGTTCCTCAATTTTTGCAAATCAATTTCTTCCCCACGTTTTGTGGAGTCAACATACTTTTTCATAAGATTGTTAAACTTATCGTCTCTCATTTTAATTTATGGCAACGGCCTCTGCCGCAATCATATTACCTCCATTATTTAATAAATAATAACCCTTTATATTTTCTACACCAGTAGAAACGTAAATATATGTATGCGATTTAATTAATGTGTTATTCGCATTATAATAATCTACCTTTTGGTATCCGTATGCTACAATTATATGATTACCTACATAAACACTTTTTGTAATTTTTACTTGACTTGCAGAGTCAACTAATGATGCAAAGTTATACCCACTTAAGAAAAGAACTACTGGTCTTCCGTTGCGCAACTCGGCATCAAAACTATTTAAGTTAAAAATGCCATTTGACATAACCGATATATAGGATAAATTCCTACCCCGCGATTGCACATATTCTTTTAAACCTCTTTGAAAATCGTCTTGTGTAGTTCCATTATTCTTAGTATTGGTTTTCATAGAGTTATAGAATAAATCGATGATAGCTTGCTTTTTATCTTTGTTGACTGTCATCGCAAAATATTTATATCCTGCTGTCCGATTTGCTCCAACCGTACAACTTGTATTAAAATAATCAGGAAACGAATTGTTTATCATATATGAAGTCGTATCTTTCCTACTATAAGAGAAATTTTCAACTTCTACTTTTGGAGCACTCATATCTGAGTAAAGCAAATCGTCAGAAAAAGAAATTACTTCTGCCTCGCATTTATTGTTAGCACTGAATGTTGTTATGCAAAAAGACGAAACAACGATAATTAGGATCATTATAATTACATTTATTTTTTTATTCATTATTTTACCCTCCATAAATATAGCAATCTAAATGTCAATTTTGTCCCAACCTTTTATACTCAATTCGTTTTTCAAAATTTCTATTGCGTCATTTTTCAATCTCCCAACCTGTGTTTTGGAAATACCTAAATCCTTAGCAATCTGTCTAATCGTTTTGTCTTCAAAATATGTTTCCTGAATTATTATCCGTTGCATATCTGTTAATTTCATCATTGCAACATTTATATCATTTCTTAATCCTACGACTTCCATCGAATCGTCAGTCTGATAATTATTGACTTTTAAATAATCAACATATGCTATATTATTCTCAACTTGACGATTTAACTTTTTTAATCTGTTTAGCACTTGCCTAGTCATTACTCTACATAAGTAACCATAAGCATTTTTATATATTAAAAAACCATTTGCATATTTCTTTATATCATACCAAAAATCTTGAACTAAATCATCTGCCTCACTTTCATTTTTGAGATATTTTAAGGCAATATATCTGATAGTTGGAGACATAAGTTCATAGAGACATACTATACTATCGTTATCTCCTTGTTTAACTTTTGCTAATAATTCATTTAAAGATTTATTTATCTCTTTATCCATTCGTGCTTCTCGTAATTAACGGAATTTATTATACTATACACTTAACAAATTTTCAAGAACTATCTTTATATTTTTTAAAATGATTCTTGAATTTAAATAAATCAAAGTGTAAAATCATAATTCATTACTTTTCATTTTATCAGTGCAATGTTTTACACTTTCAATATCTATTTCTTTTGTATTCTCTTGGTAAATCTAAAACACCGCCTACACTCTTCATTCGATTAAATGGTGTAATCTACACAACAAAATCTATTTCACTTTTTTATATTAAGAATTAGGTCTAGAATGTTTTCTGTATCTGCATCCTCTGGAATAAGTAGTATCGATTCCGTATTCAAACTTTGAAAATGCTTTATTATTTCTATCTCATTATTATATGTGTTCATATTACTTTTCTCTTTCGTAATGTTTCTTAATCAATATTTTATTTTAACAGCATCATCAGAAATTCTAAACATTTTTGCCGTGCGGTAATCAGTATTTACCAATCTATAATTAATAAAATTAAACTTGTTTTTATTATCTACATAGTATTTTGTAGCTGACGAACATATTATTTCACATAATGACACTATATTTATGCTCAATACGCATTTATTGAAGTCTTGATATCTAGATTGCATAATTTTACTTGCTCTATTTGGAGATTGTATAAGTAATTCAAATTCATCAATGTCTTCCCCTTCCTTTTTTGTTGTTGGAGAGCCTTGATGCAACATACTATTTCTCAATTTATAAATTTCTACACTTTTAATCAAATTAATGTTCTGTGAACAAACATATTGTTCCAACCATTTTCTATAATGTTCTCCGTTTCCTAATTTAGGATACTCTGCTTTGCCACAAATACCTGGCAAAGTTAATACGGTCATTAAAGCCGACATATACAGTTCATTCTTCAAACACAACTCTATTTCATTAATAAGTCTTTCTATCATACGCCTCCATCAACCTAAATTAAAACAACTATTGAGTGTTCAAGTTAAAATCTGTTTTATTCGTTTTTATAAACATTTACTTTAATTAGACTTGACATTCCTGGCAAAAAATTCTCCGCATAATTAATCATATTTTTAATGCTTTTTAGATATTTCTCAATACAACTAATATATATTCTATCATCGGCAATGTGTATATCGAATTCATCTTCTAGGTAGTTCTCATCTGGAAGATTAATCTTGGCAGGATCGATTTGCTTAGTCCGCCCCCATTTTTGAATTGTGTCACAAAATGCACAAAAATAACTGAACGGATCTTTGTCCATATTTTGATAATGATCTATTCCATAAGATGCATTAGACTTTTTATTATAAATATTATGCAATAAAATTGAAAAAACACATTGAGCATACACCTGCAATTCATTCATATATAAGTCGGCCAATCTATTCTGTGCTAATGGCAATATGCCTTTTTCTACACAATAATTCTTTAATTCATTATTAAATGCAATAACTTGAAACATTAGGCTAGCCGATATTACTCCGTGATCATATAAAGTATGATTGGTTTTATATTTTAATAAATCGCTCAATTTAATCCCAATATTAACTGCTAATTTTTCAATCTCTTGATATAAAGACTTCTGATACGAATTATTTTTGGGGTGATTAAATGGAGAAATCCTATATTTGTTTTTTTAAATTTAAAAATACTCAAATCCCTTTCGGCCTGCTTAAAAAACTCTTCACCTAATATCTGTTTAAAATATTAAGGCAGAATACGTTTATATTATGCACTGCGCCATAAGTTTCATCATAAATCGACGAAGCTCCATCTTTTATTATTTGTGGCAAATCCGGAGTCATTAATTTGTTGATAAGGCTTTGTATCTTCTTTTTCAAATTATCCATTGACCCAATAAAATAATCGTCCTTTGCCTTGTCTCTAATGGCATCAAATAATATATCTTCTATACTTTGTTGATAACACTGTTTCATTTGCAGCTTCGTTTTCATACCATTTCCGCGCCTGTTCATCTGGCACTTGCATCAATGTTAAATAATGCGTCCAAGATAGAAGTTGCGATTTTCCAATCACTGATTGGAAAATCTGTGGAAACGATTTATAGAAAGAATAAAAGCTATATAGATTTGATTTTGTAAATCTTTTACCATAGATATCGGTCAATTCTTTTGATAAATTTTTAATTATACTAGCACCGTACTCTGCGCGGTCTTTACCCTGCAATTCCTCCTCCACTATTCGTTTACCCAACAACCAATTACGTTGTAATAAGGCTATATTAATTGAATGATGAGCAACAGCCTGGGCACTCTCAATAATAGAACGCACATCCGAAAGAATGTCTTGCGTATGATTGTATGCAATGATTTCGTTTTCCATATATTTACCTCTATCCAATTTTACCATCTTTTATCGCATATATCAAGCCTTTCAGTTGGCATATTCTCATCCCCTGTTTAAATTGGCATTTTAGTATTTCTAAACTAAATAAACGTTCCACGATTAACTCAATAATCTATTTCGTTGTTTTAATACAAATTTATCTTAATTAAGCTTGAAATTCCTGGCAAAAAATTCTCCGCATAATTAATCATATTTTTAATGCTTTTTAAATATTTCTCAATACAACTAATATATATTCTATTATCAGCAATATGTATATCAAATTCATCTTCTAGGTAGTTCTCCTCTGGAAGATCAGTCTTGGCTGGATCAATTTGTTTAGGACGCCCCCATCTTTGGATTGTGTCACAAAATGCACAAAAATAACTAAACGAATCTTTGTCCATATTTTGATAATAATCTATTCCATAAGCTGGTTTAGACTTTTTGTTATAAATATTATGCAATAAAATTGAGAAAACACATTGAGCATACATCTGCAATTCATCTTTATATAAGTCTGGCAATCTATTCTGCGCTAATGACAATACGCCTTTTTCTGCACAATAATTCTTTAATTCATTATTAAATGAAATAACTTGAAACATTATGCTAGCAGATATTACTCCATGATCGTAAAAAGCATGTTCGGGTTTATAGCTTAATAAATCACTTAAATTAATCCCCAAGTTAACTGACAATTTTTCTATCTCTTTATAGAAGGACTCCTGAAACGAATTATTTTTATTGTAATTAAATGGCGAAATACTATATTTATTTTCTTTCATTTCAAAAATATTCAAATCCGTTTCAGCCTGTTTAAAAAACTCATTGCCTAGTATCTGCTTAAAAATCTTTATGCAAAATCCATTAATATTATGCACCGCACCATAAGTTTCATCATAAATAGAAGTCGCTCCATCTCTTATTATTTGTAGCAAATTATCAGTTATTAAATTGCCACTAATACTTTTCATCTTCTTTTTTAACTCATTTATTGACACGACAAAATAATCTTTCTCTACCTTTTCTCTAATGGCGTCAAGTAATGCATCTTCTACACTTTGTTGATAACACTTATTGTAATTATTATTATACTGTTTCTTCTCTTCATCAGAATTTGACACTTTAGAATTCTGCAACCAATTATATAATTCTTCATAAATTAGTTCAATATTATCGCCATTTATATCGACTATATTCTTTAAATGTAATGGCAAGTTAGAATAAACATCATCAATTACAAGCAGATCATTTACAGCCTTCTTCCATATCTCCTCACTTATAATATCTTGAAAATAATAACGCAATTTATACTTAGGATTAGTCATTTTGTGGATATTATTAAGGCTTAGATCTTCTTTAATTGTAGAATTTGCACAAAACATTTTTAATGTTTCTTCATTTTTGCGAATTATTACGGAAATAGGATTCCCTATATTGTTACAAATAACGAGCATATATTCTTCATCTTCAAACAGTGATAAGATTGAAAACAAATCTTTATCATTTAATATCCCTTCAAAACATTGAAAGCCATTATACTTTTTTAGTTGTTTTTTTAATTCTGATATCTCAATTTGGTTATTTCTTTCATCATACCAAATTGTATTCATTTCATTGAAAATATTATTGCTAAATTTGCACTTGCTTTTCTCTGCTATCGATTTATATGTTAATGTTCTTGCCGCATTCTTAATAATCCAATATGAAACAATTTCTTTAAAAATTTCTTTATAACATTGCGTATCTTTATCTTCTTTTTTATCTTCGAAATAGTACCCCATATCATGATAAAATGCAAAAATTTGCCATTTAAATATAAATTTTTTAATCCTATTATAATCATTCAAATCACTTTCATTACCGATTAATTTATTGGATATTATAGACGAATTAAAAAATATATAAATGCCCAAAACATAAAGATAAATGCTATGTATTACATGATCTTGTGGAACAAAAAGTTTATTATCTTTAACCAAATTTATATACTGATCTTCAATTACTTTAGAAACAATAGACGTTGGCAGAAAAATGTTTTGTCTCAATGCTATAGCTTCATATATTCTTTTTGCTGTATCGAGCTTTAAAGAAGTTTCTGTTGAAATTAAAAACTTTTCAAAATCCTTCGCTGATGGCCAAATCTCATTATATAGGTATAGATAAATGTCTTTATAACAACTAACCTTTTTTTCTACAAATAATTCATCATAAAAGTGCTTATCAATAATGTGTCCCATAAAAACTCCTTATAAAATAGCGACACTTTGTGTCGCTATTTTTCTATCTATAACTATGACAAAAAATCAAAGTTGCTAATTCTATATTAATATTCTTATAGAATTTTGTAACTGAATCCCGTAACTTATACTTCCTTTCTTCATCATTATAAAGATATAAATTGGAAATCGAATTATCCTCAATGTTAATTTTTTTATAACAATCTTCATTCAACTTGTCTGGCAATTCTTCAACTGACATTGCAAAAATATATTTAGAAACAAATTCAATAGCTGTTTGCATTGATGAGAGTTTTTCCATTCGATCTGCATCATTTGTTTTAATTTTTTTTAACTCACCTATATAGTACGAACTACATTCTTCACAGTCTTTTAACGCATGCTTTGCTGATTTATAAATATCTCTTGAAGTACACGTTGAACCGCTTTTATCGATTTGTATCGTATCATCAATATTATCAAGATAATATCGTAATGAACAATTAATAAATGATTGTGCGAAACGATCATCTTGAAAACAATTTTTTATAATACCAAAACATTCTTCACTAATTTTCACATTTGGAGAAACCATGCATTGCATTCTTAATGCAATTGCCTTTTTCAAACTCTCTCGAAAAATATCAAATCCATTTTTAGTATCTGCACCGTACAAAAATTGATCTAAACATTTCTTAAATGGATCGATTTTGCCACGGATAGGATTACCATTACTGGTATTACCTTTTTTACGAGACATCCTACTTCTCCTCCTTAATTGCTACTGAAATTTATTCTACAATAAATGACAAAACATGTCAAATATTTTGTGGTTTATTTTTTAAATAATCTCAATTTGCACAAAAATTATATGCCAATTATTATTCTCATTTTAATAAATAGCACTAAGCATTCAATTTCCTATGTTCTAATAAATTCAATCAAGTCGAATATGTATCAAATTGTATTTACATGTAAACTCAAAAAAGTCGCCAACCATAAGGTTGCATTATATACCTATAAAATCTCAAAAAACCATTGGGTTGAATATGCTTTTTTGTACACATTTCGTACACATTTCAGACAAATACATATAAAAACGATAAAAAACAGATTGAAACAAATTGGACTGACTTATCGCGGTATGTGTCGATTTTAGCCATACAAATTAGCATTTATTGAACTGTCGCAGTCGAAGAAGCATTGAAGTAAACGTAATTTTGATTTCAACTAAAAATTAAGGGTACGACGCAAGCCGTACCCCTTTTTTATTATAATACTATTTTCATATAATTTATTTGTGATACTCTTCAAACAGGTCATTAGGCGTACACTCAAGTATATCGCACAATGCTTTAAGATTTTCAAACTTGACGCTTTTAGTCCTATTTTCCACTAGATTATTGAAATTTTGATAACTCATTCCAAGCCTTATATAAAGCCAATACTTACTCTTTCCTTGCTCTTTAAGTATCTCAAGTATTCTGAATTTCATTTTGCTATACACCCTCCGCATTATCTAATATATACATTATATATAAAATAATACTTGACATATAGACTTAAACATTATATAATGTAATCAATAACTAATGTATGCATTATATAGTGATTATTAAGTACATTATAAAATCACACTAAATTTGAAGTAAAAAAATCTAATTGACTTATCCGAATACATATCTCAAAAATATGCCTGCCGAACTTAGGCAGGCATATTTTTTAGGCAGCATCTCTATTGCTTTGATTTTTCTTTCGCCTATTGGCTTGTAATTTTTTGCAGAAAGTTTTGTCAGGAGGCAATACGGTTATCAGTATGTTATGAACAAACACAAACAATATATCTCTATATAATCTTATATCCCTGTTTGCATATTTTGGCTCGTCTTTTATACGGCTCTCGATATACTTACGCTCTGCTCCTACTGCATCGTCACAGCGCACGCCAAAACGAAACGCATTTTCAGCAATATCAATTTGTCCTCTACTGTTTTTAATGCCGACTCTTTCCTTGATTCTGCTTATTGCGTGTTTTGTAATTGTTACAAAACTTTCACTTTGATCTTCCATAACTACCCTCCTTAGCCATATTTATGTTTTTATTATAACAACTATTAAAGCGTATTTCAATAGCAAATTTAAAATATTTTGCCAAAGTTCGTCTATATGAGGCTATTTTTTGTAAATTATTGCTATTATCCAAATTTTTGGACAAATAAATACGCCTGCCTGTTAAAGAGCGGTGCGATAGGGATTATTAAGTTCCTAAGAGAAGCGGTATAGCGGAAACGCTATGCCGTTTCTCTTTTGTTATGCACCGATAATGGTATTTGTCCTATGCCGTTAAAGTAAAGGTCAATCCGTTGAGTTCTGCGTCCGTTAATTTTTTCCGCTTGGTAAACGACTACCTTTTGTACAAACTCACGTACAAGTTCAGGCGTAAGTTCGGTTATCTCCGTATACTTTCGCACCGAGCGCATAAACCGCGTTACGTTGTCGGACTGTTCTTTTGCTTTGGATAACTCTTGTCGTAAGTGGTAAGCGCGTTCTTTGAGTTCCCATTGTTCTTGCTCGTAAGATTGACTCATCTTCACAAACCGCTCGTACGTAAGATTGCCGCAAACTTTATCCTCATAAAGATTTTGTATAATGCGGTCAAGTGCTTGGATACGCTTTTCGGCTTCTTCGAGTTCTCGCGTTTGACTAAGTAGTTTCTTCCGCATTTCCTTTTCGTTCTCGTTTCGCACGATTTCCAAAAATTCTTGTTCGTGTTCTTTTGCAAACGCAAGCACTCTTTGAAGATTGGTAAGTACAAAATGCTCTACGGCTTCTACGGTAATCTGATGCGAAGTGCAGGTTGCCTTTTTCTTTTTACGGTACGACGAGCAGTTGAAGTATTCCTTTTGCTTCATCGTAGTGCAACGGCAAAGATACATTTTTTGTCCACAGTCGGCGCAATACACCAAGCCCGAAAAGATACTCATTTCTCCCATAGATGTAGGGCGGCGTTTGGCTTGTCGTATCCGCTGAACGGTATCGAAAGTATCTTGGTCTATGATCGCTTCGTGTGTATTCTCGAAGATTGCCCATTCTTTTTTCGGTAAGTCTATTTTCTTTTTACTCTTGTAAGACTTCTTTTTCGTCCGAAAGTTTATCGTATGTCCGAGATAAGTTGGATTGGCAAGTATCTTGTTTATACTTTGTGTAGCCCAAATTTCGGGGAATTCCGTTTCTTGCGAAGTGATAGGAAGTCCGACTCTGCGTTTGTAAATGATAGGAGTTTCTCTACCACGCTCGGTAAGTATTCTCGCTATCTGCGTCGGACCGAATCCCTGCATACAAAGTGAAAAGATTTCCTTAACAACTTTTGCCGCGTCTTCGTCCACACGCCATTGCTGCTTGTCGTGGTCGTCTTTCTTGTATCCGTAAGGCGGTATCGTACAAAGATGTTTTCCCGACATCCCTTTGGCTTTGAATACGGCACGTATCTTCTTGCTTGTGTCTTTTGCGTACCACTCGTTAATGATGTTGCGGAAGGGAGTGAAGTCGTTGTCTACCGAGCTTTCGCTGTCCACTTGGTCGTTGATAGCGATAAACCTTACGTTTGCTTCAGGGAAAGTGATTTCCGTATAAAAGCCGACTTTCAGATAATCCCTGCCCAAGCGCGACATATCTTTTACGATAATCGTTCTGACTTTGCCTTCGTTCACATCGTCCATAAGTCGTTGGAAGTCGGGACGATTGAAGTTTGTTCCCGAATACCCATCGTCCACATAGAAGCGTGGATTGGTAAAACCGTGTTCCTGCGCATACTTGCTTAATATTGCTTTTTGATTCTTAATACTGTTGCTATCGCCTTGAAGCTCATCGTCCCGTGAAAGACGGCAGTACAAGGCGTCGATTTTATCACCTCCGTTAAAGTAATTATTATGTTGCATTGAAACTTGTGTGTTCATTCCTTGTCTCCTTTGGAATACACCCTTTCAAGCGAGTCCTTAATTATAAGTCGTTTGAGCTTGTCAAACACATTGTCTTTGGAATTATCGCTGTCGTTCACGGCAACGATATATTCTGTTCCGTTATACGTTTCCGTATAAGTATAGAGTTGCTTTTCGATAATTCATCCCTTTCGGGAAGTCGGGCACTTTCCTAATTAAAATTGATATAATCCAATATCATACCCGCTACCATCCATAAGGAAGAAGTTACTTTTTCTCCGATACGAAGAAATCGTCGTAGCCGTCAATAGTCTTGGCAAGAGAAGTATCCATTTCCGCCGCTTCGTCAATCAATGCCTTAAAGCCTGCTTCGATGAGTTGCACTTTGGTAAAACCGTACTTTGCTAAGAACTCGTTTATCTCTTCGGCATATTTTCGCGGTACGCTCGTACCCCAAATCATATACTTAGCTTTTCTTTCTTCCTTATGCTTTTCTTCATAACGCTTGTCTTTAATAGACCTGTCTGTTGTCATTCTTCTTTCCTCCGTAGGGCAAATATATAATCGTATATATACGACTGAATATATTTTACTCTATGGGGAGTTGTTTGTCAAGAGTTTATCCGCTCATAGTTGCACCTCCTTAAAATATCTCTCTACTTAACCAAGGACACTTTTCTTAAAAAGTTCGGGGTCTAACGTAAAATTTCCTTTCACTTAACCAAGGACACTTATGGTCAAAAATATAGACGTGACGATAAAATTTCTTTCAAAAGTTTTTCCTCTACTATACCAAGGACAGTTTTTCGTAAAAGTTGACGGTCTGTACTTAAATTTCCTCAAAGAAATTTTTCATACCCCTCTATATATCCAAGGACACTTTTTTGCGTTTCACAACCGAAACACCGAAATATTTTTTTGTATGCCCTCATATAACAAAGCACATTTATCACTTCGATTATTTTGGAAAAATAGCCAATAAAACGCTGTTTTTGCAAGCAGGTAAAGAAAAAAGCCAAAATCCGTAGATTTCGACTTTTTTGATGCTCGGCTATCGTCTCGCAGGAACAATCGGGAAACCCGATTTTCTTTCAGCCGATTACATACAATTTTAAATTGTAGTTCTAAAAAAATATTTGTGCGCAAGTTCTTTAACGCCCTGCTCTTGTACTTTGCCATTGGCAATTATAACGGCTCTATCGCAAAGGGCTTCGGCACAACGCATATCGTGGGTTATCGTTATCATCGTATTGCCGCTTTTGTCGTGAAGCATATCGAGAATCTTTACAAGTTCGCACAAGCCTTTGTAGTCTTGTCCTACCGTCGGCTCATCAAGTAGTAACACTTTCGGGTTAGTTGCCGCAACCGCCGCTATGGACACTCTGCGTTTTTGCCCTTCGCTTAAAGACTGCGGATGACGTTTGCGCAAATGTTCCAAGCCGAACAAAGCAATCATTTCGTCTGCATATTCTTTGCTTAACGCACCGAACGCAATCTCCTGTTCGACGGTCGGCATAAACAACTGATAGTTGGGATTCTGATACACAACGCCTACGCTCTTAAACCATTTCTTACCGCGATAGCGTTTACCGAATTTCGGGTTAAGCGTTTGCACTATTTCGCCTTTCGTCGGCTTATACAGCCTTGCCAAAAGCCTTAAAAGCGTAGTTTTACCGCAACCGTTTTCGCCGAGAAGCAACAACCGTTCGCCCTCGTAAACTTCAAAACTTACGTCCTTTAATATCTCTTTTTTCTTAATCGAAAACGCTACGTTCTCAACGTCAAAAATCTTTGTTCCTCTTGCGTGATCGTCGCTATTATCTTCGATAGCCACCGTCTGCGACAGCAAATATTCCTGCTTATTCTCTATCTTCGTAACAACGCCGGCGCGAATGTTCCAAACGCTGTCAACAAACGGCAAGACCATATCGAGCCTATGCTCCACTACCAAAACGGCGTACCCTGCCTTTGCAAGTTGCCGTAATGTATCCATTAAAAGATTTGCGCTCTCTACGTCGAGATTTGCAAGCGGCTCGTCGAGTATCAAAATACGCTGTCCCGTCGCAAGCGTTGACGCGGTTATAAGCCGTTGTTTTTGTCCACCCGACAGCGTTCGCGTCTGCGCAGTTTTGTCTAACTCAACTATCGTACATACCCTATCAATCTGCGCCCCGATTTTATCTGCCGCAAGCGCAAAATTCTCGCACCCGAACGCAATTTCGTCGTCTACCGTTTTATGTATTATCTGACTGTCGGCGTTCTGTAAAACCACGCCTACTTTACGGCACGTTTGCGCCAACTTCTGCCCTATTATAGACTTACCGTCAACAAGTACTTCGCCCGTTATTTCGCCATTTATGATATTCGGTATAATGCCCGACACAATCGAAAGCAACGTGCTTTTTCCTTCGCCCGAAAGACCGGACAACAGCGCGACTTCGCCGTAGTCAACGTAAAAGTCCACGTCCGATAAAACCTTATCGGAAAAACCGCTATATGAAAAACTTACATTCTTTAATTCGATTGCTCTCATAACACCACCGCCAAAACAATGCCTGCAATCAGACCGAGAATATACAGCACATCCATATAATTAATTGCTTTCTTTTTATAGACCGTATACTTCGATTTTCCGAGCGTAAAGCCGCGCGTTTCGATAGACAGCGCAAGCGTATCGGATATATCGACGAGCCGTGTTACAAGCGGAATCAAGAAAGCACGGTAAAAGATTTTCGGGTTGAGAATACTTCCTGCGCCGCGCGTTTTCATTGCTTCGCGCACGCGCTTTATTTCCGCTCGTAGTACGGGAATGAACGACATCGTTATAAGCATACCGAGCGTTATTCCTCGCGGCGTATGTAACTGCGATAAATTGCGTGTCATAGCGACCGCTTGTATGCTCATACTCGGCACTATTGCCAAAAACACCGCGCCGAAACGATTAGCCATTGCTAACGCACTGTCAAAATTTTTTCCGCTCGAAAAGTACGCTATAAGCGAGAACACGCCGCCGAACACGATAAATAGCGGCAACGCTTTTAACGCCTGTTTATAGCATCCGAACAGTATCACCCACACAAGTGCGCCGAGCAAAAAATACGAACACTTTTCCGTCCGCGCCATAACAAGACCGAACACCATTATAATCAGCGCCGACGCTATCGCTATAAGCGGATATAAATTGCTTTTGTATTTGAAAAACGCCATTACTTTAACTTTCCTGCTTTCTTTAATTCTCTTGCTATTACCATACCTATGACCGAGCCGACAAAACAAACGGCAATTACGGCAAACGATATTCCTACGGTCAATCCTACGTTACCGCCGCCGATAAACATCGACACAGCGGCTTTTTCTTCGCCGCTTACCGTGTAGAACACATTGTAGTACATATACAACAGCGGCAAAGTGAGCGGCATATACAGCGTTCCTGCAAACACGCACGCCCAATCGTTTTTATACCCTCTGAATATCAAAAGCGTAAGTAGTTCCGCAACAAGGGCGCACGCAATCAATAGCACCATAGGCGGAAACATAAACACAAGGAATATCGAAATAAACATCGACTGCAATAAAAGCGCGAACGGCTTTTTCACTTTCATCATACCGATTACGGGGAACAGCGAAAACTGAATACCCAAACCGAGTTGTATGATGCCGAACAACGGCACGTTTACAAGTAAAGGCATAATCGCGCCCGTAACAAGCGTACAGCACGTTATGATTGCAAGGAACACAATGTCCTTTATCATATACTTTTGAAAAACTTTGTTTTTCTTATTACCCGACGCGGCTTCTTCTTGTTCGATTATATCCGCTATGCGCTGTTCTTCTTCACTCAAACGCACAAGTTCGAGTATTGCTTTTTCTCTTACGGTCATACTTTTACCTCTTGCATTTGTCCGTTTTCCACTTTGTAAATCCTGTCCGCTATCGCCATTGTAGACTCACGGTGTGAAACGAGTATAATGCTCTTTTTGCTCTTTTGTTCTTTTAATGCCTTTAATATAATCCCCTCGTTCATACTGTCTACGTTGCTCGTAGGCTCATCTAAAAGGATTAGTTCGCTACCTTTCAAAAATGTTCTCGCAAGTCCTATGCGCTGTTTTTCTCCTGCCGAAAGATTGTCGCCGAGCGCGCCCACTTGCGTTTTGTAACCGTTGGGCAACGTCATAATAAAGTCGTGAACGGAAGCCAATCGGCACGCCGCTTCGAGTTCTTCTTGGCTGGCGTTGGGGTTTGCGATTCGCAAGTTGTCCTCTATTGTTTCGTCGAAAAGGTACGTCGTTTGACTTACCATTGTTACGTTGTCCAAAAGATTGTCCGAATTCACTTTGTCAATGTCGATTCCGTTGTAGGCAATCTCGCCGCCCTTCTTTTGCCAAAAACGAAGCAACAGTTTTAAGAACGTAGATTTACCGCAACCGCTCTCGCCGACAATACCGATTATCTCGCCCTTTTCGGCGTGCATTTTAATATCGCGCAATACTTCCGTCTGCTCGTTGTAATTAAACGACAAGTCGGACACGTTCAAGTTTTCGTATTCGATATTCTCGCCATTCTTCACTTCGGTTACGGCAGGTTTTTCGGCAAGCAAATTCAGCACTCTGTCGCCGCTTGCGAACGTCTGCGTAAGATTGCCCGGCAATGCCGATATTGCAATAACGGGACCGAACGAGCCGAACACCGCAACCACTCCGATTACCATTTTGCCGATAGAGAGCATATCGAAATGCACAAGCACGATGCCGATAACGAGCGTTGCGATTATAAACAGCGATACCGTAAGTTCGGTTGCCGCCGCCGCACGGGTAGAGTTGTGCTTCATTTTCTTTGTTTCTTTGAGCAACAGTTCGGAACGCTTATTTACTTCTTTTTCACGTTCCGCGCCTGCGTTGTTCAATACGATATCTTTAATGCCCTTGATGCTGTCAAGAAAGTACGCATTGAAAGACGCAAATTCGGCACGGTATTTAACGCCGCTTTCTTTAAGCCTTGACGAAGAAATCATAGGCACTACAATTCCTATCACCAGATATGCAACCACCGCCGCAAGCGCAAGATACCAAGACGACACAAACCCGACAAACAAGAATACCGCCGTAGATACCAATACTGCTATTGCAATCGGCGAAATCGTATGCGCATAGAACACTTCGAGCGTTTCTATGTCGCTCGTTATCATAGCGATGATACTGCCTTTCTGCTTGCTTTCAAGTTTTGCAGGACACAATACCCGAAGTGCGCCGAATATCTTATCTCTTAAAACCGCCAACAGTTTGAACGCTATAAAGTGATTGCTGTACTGCTCGAAGTAGCGCAAGATGCCGCGCAGAACGCCGCAACCTACGGCAAGTCCTATTATTAAACCGTAGGATAGCGCAATCGCTTCGCCAAGCGCTTTTGCAACGCCTACTGCACCGAACACGGTAACGCCCATAGCGCAGATAAAACCGATACTGCCGTTTATTACGGCTAAAATCATTATGTAAGCGAGAGAGCCGAGCAAAAGTATAAGGCTTGCCATTATGTTTGCGCCGCTTCTGCGTAACTTTTTCTTACTCATAATGCGTAGCCCTCCTCTAACTGCTTCTGCGTGGTAAACAACTTTTCATAGCCGTGTTTATCACTCATCAGCGCGGTATGCGCTCCGCTTTCTTTCACTTCGCCGTTTTCCATAAAGTAGATATTGTCGGCGGGTACTACGTTCGCCAAGCGGTGTGAAATTACGATTACGCTCTTATTCTTCGATAGTGTCTTTATGTTCCGCATTATGATTGCTTCGCTCTCCACGTCGATATTGCTCGTCGCTTCGTCAAAAACATAGATGTCTTTATCCGCGACAAGATTAACTGCAAGTGCAAGCCTTTGTTTTTGTCCGCCCGAAATATTGTTAGCATCTTCGATTATTACTTTATCAAGTCCGCCGCTTTCTCGTATAAATTCCGCAAGATTGACCGAGCGAAGCGCGGCATAGATTTGTTCGTCCGTCGCCGCTTTGTTTGCAAGCATAAAGTTTTCGCGCACCGTTTGGTTGAAGATATAAGTGTTATAACTAACCACAGCCAAGTGCGAATAGTAACTGTCACGTGATAAACTTTCAAGAGTTTTACCGCCAACCGTTACGTTGCCGCTTCTGGGGCGTAAAGCCCCAACAAGCATATTGACTACTGTACTCTTGCCGCAACCGCTTTCGCCCACTATTGCCGTCATACCCTTTTCGGGGAAAGTCATATTGATACCGTTAAGCACGTCGCGTTTGCCGTCGTAAGAAAAGGTAACGTCTGTTAGTTGGATATCCTTACGAACGACGCATTGCGTCCCCCAAACGGGGTCGGGCGTATTCAGAAGCGATATAATTTTCTTTCCTGCGCTCGCGCCGTTCATCGCAACATGGAACGCCGAGCCGAACGCACGAAGCGGCAGGAAGAACTCGACCGCCACAAGGCATAGAAACAGCGCGTATATGGGCGACAATCCCCAAAACACCGCGCCGCATATTGAAAGCGCGATTCCCGCGCCCGCACCGCCGTATGCAACCAAGTCCATTATCGTCGTGCTTGCAAGTTGCATTACAAGCACTTTCATTGTGATTTTTCTAAACTCCTCCGCGCTCTCGTTCATCTTGCCGTGCTGGGCTTCGTCCGCTTTGAATATCTTTAATTCCTTTAAGCCTTGCACGCTGTCAAGGAATTTGTCGCCCATCGAAGTGTACTTGCCCCAATATTTTGCAAATATCTTTTTTGCATACTTCGATACCGCGATAATGGACACGGGGATAAGCGGTACGCAAGCAAGCAAAACAAGCGCGGTGCGCCAATCTATCCACACGCAAATAGCGAAAAGTATTATCGGCGCAAGCATAGCGAAAAAGAACTGCGGCAAGTAACTCGAATAATACAAATCAAGTTGCTCCACGCCCTCCATACTCACTTGCGTAAGTCCCGCCATACTCATACCGTCGGTCGAACGAACGCCGAGTTTGACTATCTTATTGTAAGTACGTTCGCGCAGTTCCTTTTTTACACGCCTGCCCAATACGTCTTTAATATCGCCCGTAAGTCTTGTCATTGTATAACGAACGGCTATACCCACTACGGCGCAAATCGCGGGATACAAATACATAATCGGCTCGGCTTTCGTTATGGCAAGGTATATCGCCCAACAAATACTTGCCGTAATGCCGACATTGGCGATAAGCCCCAACACCTGCAAGGCAACGGCAATAAAAATGTACTTCTTATTCTTGCCTATCAGTTTGAACAACTCTTTATCTATCAAGGCTTTTACTCTCCTTTTTCAGTTGCTTTTTGTATTTAATCATCTGAACAACGTGTGAGATTGCAAATATCGGATGCGTAAAGAGCATACGCGGTCCGGCATATTTCATTACCGCTTTTATCTTTTCGCGCATTTCGGGTTTGTAACAGTGTATTTTGCAAAACGAGCAAAACTTTTTGTTTACCTTAAACGGACACATTGAAAGCCTGAATAACGCATATTCTGTAAGTTCACTGCACTCGGCGCAAACCTTGCCGCGCTCGACACCCTGCGCTTTTCTTGTCGTCTTGTGCTTACCTCTGCAATACTTTTTTATCATCACGGGAATAAGTTTCTTTTCCTTATTCCACGCTTTCAGTTCGTCTTTCATACTTTATTCGCCCTCGCAAACATCAGCACGCCTTTACGGCTTTCTTCGCCGAGTGCGCACGCCGCGCCCAACGCTTCGTCAAATGCTCTGTCTTTCGGCGTACCCAAATGCCGCTGTAACTTATCACCGATAAAATCAATGACTACAAGATAATCGGCAATTTCGCTCAAACATTTTTCGGTTAGCAATACCCTCTTGCCGTTGTGATAAAAATAGCCGTTTGCAATAAGCCGCTCAACAGCATTACATACGCTTACTTTCGTAACGCTCAACCGCTTTGCCATTGCGGACATTCTTGCGCCGTTACCGCCTTCATTCAGTTCGTTTGCAGTAATCAAATATCTTAACTCCGATACCGTCATATTCTTTTCCTGCTCTCCTTTCAATAGTTAGCGTAGGCTAACTATACCGTAAAAAAATATATCGTGTATTTGTTCTGTCAGTAAGTCATTGCTAACTCACAGACAAAAAATTGCGGAGTCGTTTCCCGTACTCCGCAATATATTATAAACCAAAGTCAATTTTTATGTCAAGTGAAAGTTAGTTGTTGCTAACCATTTTTTACAAACTTTTTCAATACCTCAAATAGTTCGGGCGTTATGACGTGTTCGATTCGGCAAGCATTTTCCTCTGCCATTTCGTGACTTGCACCTGTTATTTCAAGCAATTTCGTTATGACGGTATGGCGTTCGTATATGCCTTCCGCTTTATTCTTCCCTTCTTCGGTTAAATGAAGCACACCGTCCTGCCCTATCGTCAAATATCCTTTACTTACAAGGGATTTTAATGCGTATGACACCGACGGCTTGGAATAACCGAGTTCTTCCGCTACGTTTATCGCGTGGACGTTAGCGCTTTTTTGTTTAAGTAACAGTATCGTTTCAAGATACATTTCTTCTGATTCTTGATATTTGACCATAACTACCCCTTGCGTTAGCCTATGCTTACTTTCATTATATATGATTTTCTTGGATTTGTAAAGTTGGCACATATCATTAAAGGAAAGTTTTTATTGTTTTTTTATTTCTCAAACTTATAAAAACGGGCAGATTTATCTACCCGTTTTTATATGACAATACAATGCTTATGAGTCCGTACTTTGCAATTCGCGCATTTTGGCGTATATGCCGCCTTTCGCTTTGAGTTCTCGCGGCGTTCCCTGCTCTGCAACTTTACCGCCCTGCAATACGACGATTTTTTCCGCGCCGTCCACCGTTCTCATACGGTGTGCTATGATAAGCACGGTCTTGTTTTGTATGAGCGCGGACAGCGCACGTTGTACTTCCGTTTCGTTTTCGGCGTCGAGCGAAGCGGTGGCTTCGTCCATAATAACTATCGGCGCGTCTTTAAGCATAGCGCGCGCTATGGATATTCTCTGCCGTTCGCCACCCGACAGCATAGAGCCGTTTTCACCTATCACTGTATTATAGCCGTTCGGCAACTTCTCCACAAATTCATCGCATTGCGCTTCTTTCGCCACGCGCAAAACTTCTTCATCCGTTGCACCGACTTTGCCTATTCTTATGTTTTCCATTACGGTGTTATTGAATAGCGTTACGTCTTGGAATACAATCGAATAGGCTTTTAACAGTTCTTCGGGATCGACCGTTTTCACATCCACGCCGCCGACAGTTACCGTGCCTTTGTTCACGTCCCAAAACCTTGCGGCAAGTTTAGCCGCAGTAGATTTTCCGCCGCCGCTTTCACCGATGAGCGCAGTTACTTCGCCTTGCTTTGCCGTAAACGATACTCCGTCCAAAACCGTTTCGCCCGAGTTATACGCAAATCCCACGTTTTTGAACTCAATGTCGTACCCGTTCGGATTGAACGCTTTATCGCCGCTCTGTTCTTCATAGTCTTCGATTTCGTTCATTCTGTCAATGTTTATCTGCAAACTGTTCATCGCCGCGAGATTTTGCAATGCGCCTGACAACGGCTCGTAAACGCGCGATACGACAAGCAAAAACATAAAGAACGTGATGAGCGAGAGCGTTCCGTTTATAAGCAGCATACCTCCGACAAGTGCAACCGTCGCTATGCCGAGTTTGAGTATCATCTGCGCCGGAACGACGAACATAGCCGAGCCGAGTTCGCTCTTAATTTGACGACCTTCCATTTTACGGATTTTTGCGTTCAAACCGTTCAGATACTTTTTTTCGGCATTATTGGATTTTAAGTCGCGCACGGTATCTAAACATTCCTGTATTCCGTCCTGCACCGCTACGCTTGCTTGATTTTGTTTTCTTTGAAAATGGTTTTGCGCTTTTTTTGAAAATGCTACGATGACAAGCGCAACGGGGAACACCCACAATGCCGCAAGCGCCATACGCCAATCAAACGCAAACATACCGATTGACACAATGAGTGCAGATATAATAGAACCCCAAAACTGCGGAACGTAATGCGACATCATTTGTTCGGTAACTTGCACGTCGCCCATAACCGTATTCGTCAAGTCCGCCAAATCCTTTTTACAGAAGAACGACAGCGGCAACTTTCTCAACTTTTCGGCAAGTCCCACGCGCTTTATTCCAGATTCGCGGTAAGTCGAAAAATAAGTTGCATTGTATTTCCAAAAGTTTGTAAGCACTATAAGCACAAGCGCAACAGCGATGCCTAAGCCGTAAAAATAATAATGCGATGACGGCACTGCGCCTTTCAATAAATCGTCCGTCAGATAATACAAAAGCGATACGGGCAACATTAGCGCAAGTCCCTCGACCGCACAAGCGACTACAGCCCCAATAAAGCCTTTTGCTCCGCGCTCGGACAGCGCGTATTTTTTCATTATATACTTTATCATTTTGCACCTCCTACTTTCCAGCCGATAGAAGTCTGATAATCTTTCCACATCTTCGCATACAGCGTTCCGCTCTTTACGAGTTCGTCGTGCGTTCCTGCATCCTCGATTTGTCCGTCTTTAAGAACAAATATCTTTTCCGCATTTCTCACGGTGGTCAGTCTATGCGCTATCATTATGACCGTTTTATCTTTGGACAGTTCAGCAAACGCCTTCTGTACCAACGCTTCGTTTTCGGGGTCGGCGAACGCCGTCGCTTCGTCGAGTACGATAATGGGCGCATTTTTCAGCATTACTCTCGCTATTGCTATTCTCTGCTGTTCACCGCCCGACAAATACACGCCTTTTGTACCTATGACGGTATGAATACCCTGCGGCAATTTTGCGATTATATCGTCGCACTGCGCTTTATGCAAGGCGTTCAAAACTTCCATCTCGCTTGCGTGCGGCTTGGATAAGCGCACGTTTTCCAATATAGACGTTTTCAATAATTTGCTGTCTTGGAACACATACGACACGTTGTTCATAAGTTCTTCGTGCTTTATGTTCTTCACGTTCACGCCGCCGATTTTAACCGAGCCTTCACGCACGTCCCAAAACCGCGAAATAAGTCCTGCGACAGTTGTTTTTCCTCCGCCGCTCGGTCCGACAAACGCTACCGTCTGTCCCGCATTTACTTTGAACGACACGTTAGAGAGTGCGTCCGTTTCGGCGTTAGAGTAACGGAACGACACGCCGCTAAACTCTACCGAATTATCTTCGGGCGTTTCACCCTTTACCGCTTCGGGCAACGGCTTTAAGTCAAGTATAGAGTGAACACGTTGCAAGGCGTCGGCAACCACCATACCGTTCTCGCTCATATACAAAACTTTCATAAGCGAAGTTGTTAGTATAGGCGTGAATATAACGTAGAATATAAAATTCATTAGCGTGTTCAACGCAATCGCTTCGCCGCCTGCAAGGATAAGCGCAAGCGAGATTAAAAATGCAAACGTGCTGTTTATGAACATTGTAAACAGTATCATTGACGGACGGCATTTTTTACAGTAGGCAACGCAATAATTATGATAGTTGTCTATCGAGCCTTGAAACTTCTTAAACGAGCGCACCGTCTGACCGAACGTCTTGACTACGGGAACACCGCGTACATATTCCACCGCTTGATTATTCATATCTTCGAGCGCATTGTTGTAGGCTTTCATATCCTGCGCCATTTTCGGTCCTGCCATCTTCCACATACAAACAAATGCGAGAAGAACGGGCAATAAACTGATTAGACCGAACCGCCAATCGAATAGGAACAACACCACAATCAATCCGATAGGCGTTGCGATTGCCCCTGCCATATCGGGCAGTTGGTGCGCAAGATACGTTTCGGTTGCCGCACTGCTGTCGTTTACGATACGGCGCACTTTTCCGCTACCCGCTTCGCCGATAAAGCCGAGCGGCAATTCGGATATATGCTTCATCGTCTTTTTACGCATATTGCCCGCAATTCTGAACGCCGACAAGTGCGAACACATAAGCGCGCCGACGTAAATCAGAATGGATGCAAGCGCAAATACGACCGCCATCCAGCCGTTAAACACGATATTCGTTGCCTGTGAAAAATCCGGCGCAACTTCTATCACTTCCTTTATGATAAAGAAAATGTAGACGAACGGCACAAGCGCAAGCGCCGCACTGATAACCGACAGCACCCAAGACGAATAAGTTAGATACTTATGCTTTCCTGCGTATTGCATAAGTTCGGCAAGATTACCTTTCTTCTTTTTCATTGATTACTACCTCCTGTTAGGATTTTCATTTTTTATAAAACCTCCTTGAATTTATTTGACTGTTTTATTTAGTTAGTTAAGACTAACTCATACCCGTTAAAAAAGAGATCTTGATAATCTCTAATCTAACTTATTTAAGCGACTTTTGCCAGTCCGTAGGCAAGCCGAGTAATTTGTCCCACCCTGCGCTGAAAAAGTTCTGCACTTGCTTTATATACCCTCTCGCTTCTTCTCGCGGCAAATCGTGGGCGACCACCTCGAATATTCCGTTGAACATCGCACTCGACAACATATGGCTTAAATCCGCGCGAACTACGTTCATCTTAATACCTGCGTCGTTCAACTGTTTTATAAAGCGCACTGTATTCTTTGTTTCGACATCTATCATCTTGTCAATGTAATATTCGTAGCCGCTTCCTGCACTCTTACAAACTATAAGTTTGAAAGCGTCGAAGTTGTCGTATATCATATCAATCATTACATCTACTTTTGAATCGACGTAAGTGTGCATTTCCTTATGCTGCTGTTCAGGCGGCAACTCTGCAAAATTATCTTCCGATTGCGAAAAATAATCGAATAGTTTATCCGCTGCTTCGCCTACAAGTTCTTTGAACAGTTGGCTCTTGTCCGCAAAACGTCCGTACACCATTCCCGTCGTATATCCCGACTTCTCGGCAATCGAACGCATAGACGCGCCCTCGAAGCCTTTTTCCATAAACTCCTCTTTGGCGCATTCCAATATCTTATCTACGGCAAGTTCGTTTTTTGTACGCACGTCTTTACTCCTTTATTTGATAACACTGTTATTATAACACTGTTATTTTATTATGTCAACTGTTTCCTACAAATAAATTCAAATTATTCATTTCAAATAAAAATAGCAGGGACTTGTAAATTCAAGTTCCCGCCTCTTTTTAACTCGCCCTTATAAGGTTCATTCCTATTAAAATTTAGTTTTTCATAAATTCCCTATGGAACACACCCTTATGGCAGACGTATTATTTTTTTGATATTACTACTTCTTTAAATCGGCGGCAATAGCGTCGGCAAGAGTTACAAGTCCGGCGTAACTTTCTTCATTCAAAGCCGACTTTACAGTGACTTTAGGTTCAATTACCTTATTATTTTTTAGTTTTTCAAGAATTTCGCTCATAAGTTTTGCGCTTGCGGGCGTCCAAGTGCCGTTTTCGACAAATGCAAATGACCTGTTTTGCAAATTATGTTCAGACAACTCGTGCAAAGCCGTCTGCATTGGCGGAAACAATGACATATTGTATGTTGCGCACGCGAAGACAATATGCGAACGCTTGAAACATTCTGATATTATCTTTGAATAATGGGTATTCGACGCGTTGAGCACTTCAATATCTTTCACTCCTCTGTCGCCAATCAAACCCGCAAGTATCTCAGCAGCGTTTTCGGTATGACCGTGTACCGACCCATATACGATAAGCACGCCTTTTTCTTCGGGAGTATAACTTGCCCATTTTGTATACTTGTCAAGAATATATCCCAGATCTTCTCTCCAAACAGGACCGTGTAAAGGACATATTTTAGAGATTTCCAGCGAACTTGCTTTCTTCAGAAGATTAGTCACCTGCACTCCGTATTTGCCTACGATATTGGTATAATAACGTCTTGCGTCGTCAATCCATTTGTTTTGAAAATCGCACTCGTCTGCAAAAATATTTCCGCTCATTGCTCCAAATGAGCCAAACGCGTCAGCGGAGAAAAGCACCTTATCGACAGTATCGTATGTCACCATAACTTCAGGCCAATGCACCATAGGCGCCATAACGAAAGTCAAAATATGTTTGCCAAGACTCAAAGTGTCGCCGTCTTTGACTACAACTTTGCGAGAATCTACGTCAAAGTGGAAAAATTGCGACATCATCGTAAATGTCTTAAAATTTCCTACGATTTTTACTTGAGGGTATTTTGCAACAATTGCTTCGATATTTGCGCAATGATCGGGCTCCATATGATTGACAATTAGATAATCAAGATCTTTTCCGCCAAGAACACAATCGACGTTTTCTAAAAATTGTAAACTGGCAACGCTATCTACAGTATCAAAAAGCGCAGTCTTTTCATCTAACAATAAATAGGAATTATAACTCATTCCGCGCTCTACCGGATATACATTTTCAAAAAGTGAAATCTTGCGGTCGTTTACGCCCACCCAATATAAATCTTCGTTGATTTTCTTTACGCTATACATAACTACACTCCAAAATAATTTAATTGCTTAATTATTTTAGCATATCAAAAAAGATTTATCAATATTTTATATTGATGTAAATACAATTTATTCGTCAACTCAAGCGCAGTCCAAAATCTAAGTTAGCATTTTGTATTAAATTCCAAACTTTATACCTTTATGAAAATTCGTATACTTATCTGCATATTTATCAAGTATTTCTATCACCTCATTTGCATTGCTCACTCCGTACACCTTATCTTCGGGAATCTCAGGATAACGTATCCTTTGATCCATTCTTATACCTGCAACTTTACTGCTCCAACCGTCTACGCAGTTGCAAGCCATAATAAGTCGCATCATAGGCCAAGCAAAAGCAATCTCCGAAAGGGTACCCGCTCCGCCGCCTATTGCAATAACGGCGTCAGCGTTGGCAACGATAGAATTTCTCAACATATCAAGACCGGTGGATATGACTATATCTGCATATTCGTTGTGCATAGTTCTGTCAAACGATGGGATGATGGCAATAGTGTCGCCGTCTTGATATTTTTCGGAAGATCTTGCACCTGCAAATGCCGCCTCCATAACTCCGCCAAGTCCGCCTGACTGTATACGATATCCATTGTCAATAAGCGCTTTTCCTACAGAAAACGCAAAATTATATTTGTCTCCGTCTTTATCTATTGTGCTATCGCCTACTATAGCTACGATTTTCCTCATATATTCCTCCGTTTTGACTTTGATGACTATATATAATATTATCCATATAATCAAAGTGTGATAAGTAAGATTTATATATTTATTTTATCACTAAATTGAATTTTGTCAACACTAATTTTTAAATGGTTCGCCCCTTAGTAACATAATAGAGCGGAGACATTTGTCGCCACTCTTGACAATATACTCTTTATATGCTTGCATTAAGGAAGAAATGCCTCCAATACATACGTCGCGCATTTCTTGCATAGTCGCCTCAACGTTTTTCACTGACTTACTATCTTCAAAAGTTGACGGCTGCTCTTGCTTTGAAATTGCTGTAGTAGTTACTTCAGCCAATATTAAAAACCATATCAGTCTTTGCGCTTAAATTCTCTGACTAAATTTATCAAGGCTTTACGCTGTGACGAAGACAGCGTTCCCAATTCGTCCAATAGCGTCTTTTGCTCTTCTGTCAAAGACATAAGTTCGTTGCCGTCCAATAGAAAATCAATGATTGTGATTTCCAATGCCCCACACAATGAATCAAGAACAATTAAAGACGGAATAGATCCCTTTTCTCTCCAATTATATAAAGCCGCCTTAGAAACGCCTGCCGCCTCAGCTAATTTATATATAGTCCATCCCTTTTCTTCCCTCAATCTATCAACTCTTTCATAGATTGCTCTTCCATCTGACAAATCAAGCATACATAATCTCCCCTACTATTACACTATATTTATATTATAGTATTTCCAAAGTAGAAATATAGAATACTAAATTTGACTAAATATATAAAATAATTTGACTTTATAAATCACATATGCTAAAATACAAGTATATCCCGACGCCCTGCAAATGCGCTTAAAAAAATCACAACGGTTAAAGCATTTGTTCGCGCACTATCAAAATACATACCTAAAACAACCAATCCATACGCAGTTGGGATATGACAAAAGAGAGCGCATATAAGATGCACTCTCTTTCTTTTTCAACAAACTGTTAAAACTCATTTATTCTTATGCTCCAAAGACGCTCTTACGAACTCGCGGAAGATTGCGTGCGCTCTGTTGGGTCTTGATTTAAATTCAGGATGATATTGCACTGCTATAAAGAAATCATTTGCCGGCACTTCCACTGCTTCGACCAGTCTATTGTCGGGAGACGTACCCGTTACGCGCAGTCCTGCTTTCTCAAGTTCTTCGCGATACTGATTGTTGAACTCATATCTATGACGGTGTCTCTCTTGAATGAGGTCTTGTCCGTAAGCCTTTTGCATAAGAGAATCCTTTGCGATCTTGCAAGGATATGCGCCAAGTCTCATAGTACCGCCCTTGGGGATATTGCCGTGCTGGTCGGGCATAAGGTCTATTACGCAATGCTTACCGTCAGGGTCAAATTCGCTCGACGTCGCGTCTTTATAGCCAAGCACGTTGCGCGCGTACTCAATTACAGCAATCTGCATACCAAGACAAATACCAAAGTATGGGATATTGTTTTCTCTTGCGTACTTGCAGGCATTTATCTTTCCTTCCGTACCTCTCTCGCCAAAGCCGCCCGGCACCAAAATTCCGTCTACATCGTGCAAAATACTCTTGCAAGCGTCGTCATCAACGAGTTCTTCAGACTCTATCCATTTGATATCCACAATACAGGAATTTTCATATCCGCCGTGTCTCAGCGCTTCTGCAACCGAAAGATATGCGTCGTGCAACTTGACGTACTTACCTACGATCGCGATAGATACCTGTTCTTTTCTTGACTTTATCCTGCCTATCATATCTATCCACTCTTGCATATCCGGCTTTGAAGTGTCAAGTCGCAATTGACGGCAGACGACTTCGCTCAAATTACTATCTTCAAGCATCAAAGGCGCTTCGTAAAGCACATCGACAGTCAAATTCTCTATTACGCAGTCAGGTGCGACATTGCAGAAAAGGGCAATCTTTTCAAGCACGCTCTTGTCCATAGGTTCGTCGCAACGGCATACAATTATATCAGGATTGATACCAAGTCCCATAAGTTCTTTGCAAGAGTGTTGCGTCGGCTTAGATTTTTGCTCGCCGCTAGACTTGATGTAAGGCACGAGCGTAACGTGTACAAACAGACAGTTGTCTCTGCCTACTTCGTGGGATATCTGTCTGATAGCCTCCAAGAAAGGTTGGCTCTCTATATCGCCTATCGTACCGCCGATTTCTGTCAGTACTACGTCTGCGTTAGACTTCTTGCCAACGCTGTATACAAATTCTTTTATCTCATTTGTTATATGCGGAATAATCTGCACGGTCTTGCCGAGATAATCTCCGTTGCGCTCTTTGTTGAGCACGTTCCAATATACCTTACCGGTTGTAAGATTAGAATATTTGTTGAGTTCTATGTCAATAAATCTCTCATAGTGTCCAAGGTCGAGATCAGTCTCTGCGCCGTCTTCAGTAACGTAAACTTCGCCGTGCTCAAATGGGTTCATTGTACCCGGATCTACATTGACATACGGATCCAACTTTTGAGCCATTACTTTTAGTCCTCTTGATTTAAGCAATCTGCCAAGACAAGCCATAGTGATGCCTTTGCCAAGTCCCGATACTACGCCGCCTGTCACGAATATATACTTTGTCATACTTCTACCTCTCCGTCGTATACTTTTACAGCGCCGCCTGTCATATAGACAGTGTCGTCTTGAGCGTACTTGACAGTCAAGTCTCCGCCGAGCAATTTAACGCTGATTTCTTCCTCTTTATTGCAGTATCCGTTGAGTACTGCCGCTACGGCGACTGCGCAAGCGCCGGTTCCGCAAGCCCAAGTCTCGCCGCTTCCTCTCTCCCATACTCTCATTTTGAGCGTACGCTTGTCGATTACTTTGACAAATTCCACGTTGACACCCTCTGGGAACAACGGACTTTCTTCAAATGCTTTGCCTATCTTTGCGATATTGAGATTTTCCACGTTTTTGACGAAAATCACACAATGAGGATTGCCCATAGATACGCAAGTGACGTCGTAATCTTTGCCGTCAACTTTGACCGACTGATTGATCACACTCTTGCCCTCCAACTTGACGGGCACTTTCTTAGGCGAAAGTTCTGCCTTCCCCATATCAACGGTAATGAGTTTCGCAACGCCGTTTTGCGTATGCACGTCCACGTGCTTTATGCCGCTCAAGGTCTCTATAGTCAATTGCTTTTTGTTGACTATAGCGTTGTCGTAGCAATACTTTGCAACGCAACGAATACCGTTTCCGCACATCTTGCCTTCACTGCCGTCAGCGTTGAACATTCTCATTTTGACGTCGGCGACTTCGCTGTCGCAGATCAATATGATACCGTCTGCGCCCACGCCGAAATGCCTATCCGACAGCCTGACTGCCAAACCCTCAGGGTTGATTATTGGATTGCCGATACAGTTGAAATAGATATAGTCGTTACCAGTGCCTTGCATCTTGGTAAACTTGCGAACGCTTCTTCCTTCTCTCAATCTGTTGATGTCGATAAGTTCCGTATTGTATTGCGAGTATCTGCTCATCAATGAATTGACGACTGCGTTTGCCGTGTCTATAGACGTCAAGCAAGGAATGGCTCTCTCTACTGCCTTTCTTCTGATCTTAACGCTGTCGCGCGTAGGCAACTTGCCTTTTGACGAGGTAGATATTATATAGTCTATTTTGCCCGACTCAATGAGCGTAAGCGTATTATCCTTTGAGTTTTGGTGTATCTTATTGACTTCTATTACGTCAAGTCCTGCCGACTTGAATATTTCCGCAGTACCTGCCGTCGCATAGAGAGTATAGCCCAGTTCTTCAAACTTCTGACCTATCTCGCCTATCTCGTCCTTATCCTGATTGCGAACGGAGATAAATATTCCGCCCTTTTTCTTCATCTTGTAATTTGCCGCAACGAGTCCCTTATACAAAGCCTCTTCAAGCGTCGTAGCAATACCGAGCACTTCTCCCGTCGACTTCATTTCCGGTCCGAGTTGGGTATCAACATTGGTAAGTTTCTCAAAGGAGAATACCGGCACTTTGACCGCTACGTACGGTGAATTAGGATATATACCAGTACCGTAACCCATATCCGCAAGTTTTTCGCCGAGTATTGCTCTCGTCGCGAGGTCAACCATAGGCACGCCGGTAACTTTACTTATATAAGGTATCGTACGCGAACTTCTTGGGTTGACTTCGATTACGTAAAGTTCGTTATTGTATATAAGGTATTGTATATTAACAAGACCAATCGTATGAAGATTTACAGCAAGAAGTTTAGAACATTCTTCTATCCTAGCAAGCATCTCGTCTCCGATATTCCAAGAAGGATATACCGCGATAGAGTCGCCCGAGTGAATACCTGTTCTCTCGACGTGTTGCATTACGCCGGGAATCAAAATATCTTCGCCGTCGCAAATTGCGTCGACTTCTATCTCAATACCCATAAGGTACTTGTCGATAAGCACCGGATTTTCTATCTTCTGCGAAAGAATTACGTCCATATACTCTATGACGTCGGCGTCGGAGTGACAAACCGTCATATTCTGTCCGCCAAGCACGTACGAAGGACGAAGCAACGTGGGATAACCTATCTCATTGGCTACCTTAAGCGCCTCTTCTTTTGTCATAATCGTAAAGCCTTGCGGGCGCTTGATATTGAGGTTTTCGAGAAGTTCGTCAAACTTTTCTCTGTCTTCCGCCATATCTATGTATTCCGCTTGCGTACCCAATATTCTGATGTTCTGCTCTTTGAGCATCTTCGTCAATTTGATTGCCGTCTGTCCTCCAAAAGCTACGACCACGCCGTATGGCTGTTCTGTCTTGATAATGGACATTACGTCTTCGTTTGTCAACGGCTCGAAATAAAGTCTGTCTGCAGTATCAAAGTCTGTGGATACCGTCTCGGGGTTGTTGTTGACTATTATCACTTCATAACCCTTGCGCTTCAATGCCCAAACGCAGTGTACGGACGCATAGTCAAACTCAATACCTTGACCTATACGGATAGGTCCGGAGCCGAATACTATTACTTTCTTCTTATCACTCTTCTTGTTGTCGATAAATTCTCTTGCTTCGTTTTCGTCGTCAAAAGTCGAATAGAAATAAGGCGTCATCGCCGCAAACTCTGCCGCGCAAGTATCGACCATCTTATACGACGCGTATCTGACATTTTTGATTTTCTGACCGCTGAACTCTTCGATAGTACTGTCCAAAAATCCCATCTTCTTTGCCTTGAGATACAACTCGTCCGTAAGTTCTGACGTCTTCAATTGGTTTTGCATAGCAATGAGTTTTTGCAATTTATACAAAAACCATCTGTCTATCTTAGTAATATCAAATATCTCGTCTACGCTTACTCCTCTTTTCAAAGCCTCATATATTACGAATATTCTCTCGTCGTCGACGTCGTGTATTTTTTCGATAAGTCTCTCGTCGGAATACTTTTCAAACTTCTTATCGTTGAGGGTATTGTGCGATATCTCCGCGCCTCTTACGGCTTTCATTATTGCTTGCTCAAAAGTCACGCCTATTGCCATAACTTCACCGGTAGCCTTCATCTGCGTGCCGAGTTTGCGACTTGCGTAGAAAAACTTGTCAAACGGCCACTTGGGGAACTTGACGACTACATAGTCTATTGACGGCTCGAAACAAGCGAAAGTATTGCCCGTAACTGCGTTCTGAATTTCATCTAGCGTATAGCCAATTGCTATCTTGGTCGCAACTTTTGCGATAGGATAACCGGTAGCCTTGGATGCCAATGCCGAACTTCTGCTTACACGCGGATTAACTTCGATTACCGCATACTCGAATGAATTGGGATCGAGCGCAAACTGACAGTTGCAACCGCCCTCCACTTTGAGCGCTTCGACAATCTTCAAAGCCGCGCTGCGGAGCATCTGATATTCTTTGTCCGCAAGCGTAACGGCAGGCGCGATAACAATACTGTCTCCGGTATGTACGCCAACCGGGTCGAAGTTTTCCATACTGCACACGGTAATTGCATTGCCCTTGCTGTCTCTGATGACTTCAAATTCTATTTCTTTCCAACCGCTGATACATTTCTCAACCAATATCTGATGTATAGGAGAAGTACGCAAGCCGTTCTCTGCAATTTCCAAAAATTCATCTTGTGTATATGCGATACCGCCGCCGCTACCGCCAAGCGTAAATGCAGGTCTTATGATGACCGGCAATCCGATCTCTTCGGCTACGCGCACCGCGTTTTCAATATCGTTGACGACTTCGGAAGGAATAGTCGGCTCGTTGATTTCCGCCAACGTGTCCTTGAACATCTGTCTGTCTTCGGCTTTGTCGATAGTATCTACTCTTGCGCCGAGAAGCGTGACTCCCATCTTGTCAAGGAATCCCTCTTTTGCAAGTTGCATACTAAGCGTCAAACCGGTCTGTCCGCCAAGCGTTGACAAGAGCGAATCGGGTCTTTCTTTTTCGATAATTCTCTTGACGGTCGTCAGCGTCAACGGCTCGATATAAATTCTGTCTGCGATTGCGTTGTCCGTCATTATAGTAGCAGGATTGGAGTTGACAAGCACCACTTCAAGTCCCGCTTCTTTCAAAGCGCGGCAAGCCTGCGTGCCGGCGTAGTCAAACTCTGCCGCCTGACCGATTACGATAGGTCCTGAACCTATTACCATTACTTTTTGCAATTTACTGTTGAGTGGCATTACTTTCTCTCCTCCATATTCTCCATAAATCTGTCAAACAAGTATCCCGTGTCGAGAGGTCCTGCGCAAGCCTCCGGATGGAACTGAACCGAAAATACGTTTGAATTCTTATAGTTGATACCCTCGCAAGTGCCGTCGTTGACATTGACAAAAGTCACTTGGGCGTTCTTTGGAAGAGTATCAAGGTCGACCGCGTATCCGTGATTTTGCGTAGATACGTATACTCTGCCCGTTGCAAGGTCCTTGACCGGTTGGTTTCCGCCTCTGTGACCGTATTTAAGCTTATATGTCTTTGCGCCTTGAGAAAGGGCAAGCAATTGATGTCCGATACAGATACCGAACATAGGTATACCGCTCTTGACAAGTTTTTTGATTTGCTTTATCTCATATACGTTTTCTTCTGGATTGCCGGGGCCGTTGGAAAGCATAATTCCGTCGGGAGCAAATTCGATTATCTCTTCAGCCGAAGTGTCGTGCGGGAAAACAGTGACCTCGCACCCTCTTCTTGCCAACTTCTCGATTATATTTCTCTTGATACCGTAATCAAGGAGTGCTACTCTCTTCTTTGGCTTTTTGACATTGCAGACCACTCTCTTGTCTTTGCAAGATACGCTCTTGACAGCGTCGGTAATGACATATTCTTTTAGGGCAGTCTTTTGCTCCTTGTCAAGCGTAGGCTTGTCGGTGATTATTCCGTTCATAACGCCGCTTTCTCTGACTATCTTAGTGAGTTCTCTGGTGTCTATTCCGCAGATACCTATTACGCCCAACTTCTTGAGCATATCGTCGAGTTTGCCTTGGGATCGGAAATTAGACGGTTCGTCGCATATATCTCTGACGATATATCCCTTGACCGCGCTGCTAGGAGACTCAAAATCCTCTTCGATTACGCCGTAGTTACCTATCAGCGGAAAGGTCTGACAAACTATTTGACCGTAATAACTTGGATCCGTCAAAGTCTCAAGATATCCCGTCATTGCAGTGGTAAAGACTACTTCGCCGATTACTTCGCCTTCGACGCCAATCGACTCGCCTTCAAAGACCTTACCGTTTTCGAGAATAAGATAAACTTTTTTCATTTCTACCTCTTTTTTCTTAATCGTATTGTTTTATTGATATAATTTTTTCAGCAATTTGTTTTTTGGATACTCTCATATCCATAGCGGCTTTTTCGATATATTTATGCGCCTGCTCTTCGCTCATTCCCTCCCGTGATATGAGCAAGCATTTTGCTCTGTCCACCAGTTTGAGTTCCTCTATCTTGTCCTGCAATATGCGATTGCTTAGAACTATCGAATTTATTCTGTTGTGATTGGCGTACAGCGCTTTCAAAGTCTTGAACAAGCCTTCTCTCGTCACAGGCTTTGACATAACTACCACTCCGTAATCTTCGACTTTGTTTTCCACCGCCTCGCACACGTCTCCTCGCGCAAGCATCAGTACGCTCATAGTCGTATTTTCCACCGCGTATATCGCAAGGTCGTATCCAAATTCGTCGACGAGAGGAGCATTGATTATCATAAGCGCGTATTGCCTTTCGCCTATGAGATGTCTCGCCTCAACTCCCGAATGAGCCTGATAGACGTCAGCAAAGCCTACTTCGGTCAACATTGCCGAAAACTTACTCACATATTCCGCTGTCGACACTATTAAGGCGCTTGCCACTTTCTCTCCTACACTAGTACGCTTATCTGCGCACTTTATTATCCATACTCATTGACTGTTGAAAAATCTATTTATCGGGTTACTCCGTCTCATTCAACTCAATGCGACTGACGTATATGTCACTTCTACGGCTGACAAGAATTTATAACGCTTAAATCTTATTGAAATAAGCCTTTGTCATAAACGCGTCCTTATCCTTTGACAGCGAATAATTCCTGTAAATGTTTTCCTTATATTCAAAGAACTTATTCAAAGTCTTGCGAGGAATATACCTAGCGATAAAGTCGCTGTTTTTAGCAAGTTCAATTGCGCTCATAAGGTCTTCGGGAAGACGTTCTACTTCGCCCGCGTTGTTGACGTCCAACTCTTTTGGCAGTCTGAGTCCCCGCTCTATTCCTTCTGCGCCGGCAAAGAGCAGGAGCGCGTACGCGATATACGGATTGCAGGATGGATCTGCAGAACGCAGTTGCATCTTGGCAAGTCCGTCTTTCTTTATTCTTATCAATTGACGACCGTTGAGATACGACCAAGCTATTTGGTTGTAAGCCTCTATATCTTCGTTATTTTCAAGTCTCTCGTATGAGTTGACGGTAGGATTGAGAAACAATGCCATCTCCTTTGCCCTTGCAAGTATGCCGGCGACAAAACTCTCTGCCTCTTTTGATCCCGACAGGCGTGACGGTTCAAACAAGTTGTCGCCGTCTTTGAGAAGAGACAAGTTGATATGCAGACCGCTTCCTATTTCGTCCTTAAGCGGCTTTGGCATAAAGGACGCGTGCAGTCCGTTCATATTAGCCACGGCTTTGACCACCGTCTTGAAAGTCAACAAATCGTCCGCTGCCATAAGCGCGTCGTTGACTTTAAAACATATTTCGTTCTGTCCCGGTCCTCTCTCGTGGTGAGAAGAAATAGGCTTGATACCCATTCTCTCCAGCGTAAGGCATATATCTCTTCTTACGTTTTCGCCTTTGTCAAATGGCGCAACATCAAGATACCCCGCCATATCGTGAGGCTCAAGCGTAGGCGTTCCGTCTTCATTCAACTTGAATAAATAGAATTCGCAGTCACTGCCGATCAGACAAGACAAACCCATATGCGAAAGTTTGTTTTGCGCGCTGGCAAGAAGTCCTCTGCCGTCACCGTCAAAGTCTCTGCCGTCAGTGTGTCTTATCTTACAAAAAAACCTCACTACGCTTCCGTGCTGGGGTCTCCAAGGCAACAGTTGAATAGTTGAGGCGTCGGGGTAAAGCAACAAGTCGCTTTCTTCCGGGTCGACGAAGCCGCCCACCGAATAGGCTTCAAAGGACACTCCCTTTTCAAAGGCGCTAGGCAACTCGTCGGCTATGATTGATATATTTTTGATATTTCCGAAGGAGTCGCAAAAAGTCAATTTGACAAATTTGACGTCGTTGTCTTTTACAAAATCCAAAACTTCTTTTACCGTTTGACTCATAAAAACCTCTTTTAGGGCGTACTTCCTAAATATTTTTATAATTATATCATACTAAATCTTAAATATCAAGTTTTGTAAATAATAAATGTATGAATATTTTTATGTGAAAGGTTTATTTCAAACAAAGAATTTCCGTTTGACCTAAGTTGAATATATCGCATAAATTGGCAAATGTTTGATACGAATACAAAATTTTACCGCGACAATAGCAAGACACCGTTTGATTATACACACCTGCTCTTTTTGGAATTTCCGATTGTTTTAATCAGCCATATATTTTATCTGCAGAAATTTCTCCGCTTCACTCCTGCTTCGGTCGAAATAACATACCAAACTTTCTCAATAAAACTTTTGAGCGTGAAGAACGCTGTTATTCTTGTCAATTTCATAGCGCAAATTACTGCAAGCGCAGAGATTATTGTAATTTCGTCTGTGCAACGGTAAGCGAGCGGCGAGCTTGTCGCACGTGCCTACAAGCTCGCCCGACTGTAAGGGCAAAGGCGTATTGCGATTGATTATACCGAAGTATAAAGTTGTTTATACGGATTAGCGCTATTCGCCGTCAACACAAAGAAGTCTTTGCTCATTATCTCCTTTGGATCGTTGCCGAAATAACCGCAATACTCTTTGACGTACTGCTCTATCTCTTCGAGGTCTTCGGCATTAGCCTTTCTTGCGACTATTTGCTCGGGCAAGTCTGGCAATTGCTCACTGCGCAATATTATCTTACCGCCGTGCATACCGTTACCCGTAAAATAACCTACGTTAGTCTTACTGTCGGTGTCTATGCCAAGCACGAGTATAATTCCGCCCGCTTGGTATTCTCCGAGAAAACTTCCGGCTTTTCCGCCAATGACAAGCACCGGAAACTTATCCTTGTACGCTTTCATATGTATGCCGGCGCGATAGCCTGCGTCGCCTTTTATAAAAATCTTTCCGCCGCGCATAGAATATCCCGCGGCGTCTCCGCTGTTGCCGTGAATGACTATAAGTCCGTCGTTCATAGTGTCGCCGATAGCGTCTTGCGCGCTGCCGTTGACTACGATTTCACAACCGTCAAGGTATGCGCCCATAGCGTTGCCGGGAGTGCCGTTGATAGTTATTTCCTTTCCGCCTACGCCCGACGCTATGTATCTATGTCCTTGCGCATTGTCGATTATTATTTGCTTTTCCTTAGTCTCTCGTATCAACTTCCCTATCTCGGAAAAGTGCTTATCCGTGCAATCTATTCTTAACATTGTCAATTATTTCTCCTTTAATCTGTTGAGATTTCTCCATTACGCTACAGTCTAAATAACTCTTCCTACTTTTGCCATTTTTTATATGCGCGTTCTCGTTCGACGAGAAGAGAGATAGGCAAAAGATAAAATAGCGGATTTTTTTGTCAAGCGTCGCCATACTTGCTGTAAGTCGTCGTGAACCAAAGGCTGCCTTGGCGCATAATACGCATTTTAAATTTGCCTAGACTCGATTTGAGTCGAACATATCATTCCCCAGCGTGTTTGATACCAAGAATCTCAAGTTCCTTGGAATTAAGTCCTACGCCCCTCAGCATAAGCCTGTTGCCTTTCAGCGCTTCGATAGAGTTGATGCCCATACCGCCCATCATCTCTTTTATTTCGTGCGTCCAAGCGGTGACAAGGTTGACAAGTCTGTTGCACCCCGTCTCGGGATCCAGTCTCTTGACGAGTTCCGGCACTTGGGTTGCAATACCCCAATTGCATTTGCCCAGATGACAAGATCTACATAAATGACACCCCATAGCCATAAGCGCCGCAGTGGCGATATAGCAGGCGTCCGCGCCCAATGCAATTGCTTTTACAACGTCCGCGCTGTTGCGAATAGAACCGCCAACTACCAATGACACGTTGCCTCTAATACCCTCGTCTCGCAGTCTCTTGTCTACGCTAGCCAAAGCAAGTTCGATAGGAATTCCTACATTGTCTCTTATTCTCGTAGGCGCCGCTCCGGTGCCGCCTCTAAATCCGTCGATAACTATAATATCAGCGCCGCTTCGGGCAATACCGCTCGCAACGGCAGCTACATTGTGTACCGCCGCGACTTTGACTGCGATTGGCTTCTTATATCCGGTCGCTTCTTTGAGAGAAAATACGAGTTGACGCAAGTCCTCAATAGAATAAATATCGTGATGAGGCGCAGGAGATATGGCGTCACTGCCTACCGGTATCATTCTAGTCTTTGAAATATCTCCCACAATTTTTGCGCCAGGCAAGTGTCCGCCTATGCCCGGCTTAGCGCCTTGACCTATCTTGATTTCTATGCACTCGCCGGCCTCAAGATAATCTTTGTATACGCCGAATCTTCCCGACGCGACTTGCACGATAGTATTCTTACCGTATTGATAAAAGTCCTCGTGAAGACCGCCCTCGCCTGTGTTGTAGAATATTCCCAACTTCTCTGCCGCCTTGGCAAGAGCCGCGTGAGCATTGTAACTTATCGAGCCGTAACTCATTGCCGAAAACATAATAGGCGTGCTCAATTTAAGTTGAGGCAAAAGGTTGTCGACAATCTTGCCATTCTCGTCTCTGACTATTTTATCAGGCTTGCTACCCAAAAATACCGTAGTTTCCATAGGCTCTCTCAATGGGTCGATAGACGGATTGGTCACCTGCGAAGCATTGATAAGTATTTTATCCCAATACACCGGCAAAGGCTGAGGATTACCCATAGACGACAGCAGTACTCCGCCGCTCTCCGCCTGACGGTAAATCTCCTTCATAGACTCTGCCGACCAATTGGCGTTTTCTTTATACGTATTGTCAGATTTGACAATCTTGAGCGCTCGTGTAGGGCAAGTGGCAACGCACCTATGACAGTTGACGCACTTGGTATCGTCGGCAAGCATTATGCCATTTTTTTCGTCAAAAGTATGCACTTCGTTGGCGCACTGCTTAACGCAAATCTTGCAATTCACACACTTGTTGAAATCTCTTACGACCTCGTAGGGAGGATATACATAATTGATTGACATTTTATCTTTCCTCCTTTTTATCGAGAGTGACTATTACCGGCTCTCCGCCCCTCGGAGACCATATTTTGTCGAGATTTGGCTCGATTACTCTTATAGCGCATTCCTCGCTTGCGATATACGTCATATCGTCCTTTTCGCCCACGACCATACTGCGCAGTTTAAGCCTGTCGTTGAGCGCCATAAGTCCGTTTTCAAATCCCACCATTATGCTGAAAGGACCAGTGATAAGCAGACTGGAGAAAGTATTGCGCAAATACTCGGCAAGCGCTCTCTCCTCAGGAGATTTTTTCTCTATAGTACTCCAAAACGGCGCAGCTATGACCGCTGCCATCTCCTGCATACTCAAACCCTGACGACGGCACAAAAAATCTACGACGTAAGCAATTACTTCGGTGTCCGTCATAAGCGTACACTTGTATCCAAACATCTCTATATAGCGTCTGTTTGCGTCATAAGAAGATATTTCGCCGTTGTGCACGACTGAATAATCCAGCATACCGAATGGGTGCGCTCCGCCCCACCAGCCGGGCGTATTAGTCGGGTATCTGCCGTGCGCCGTCCAACAGTATGCGTCGTACTCCTCAAGCCTATAATATTCGCCTACGTCCTCAGGATAACCCACCGCCTTGAATATCCCCATATTTTTACCGCTCGAGAAGATATACGCGCCTTTGATAGTCGTATTGACTTTGATTACCATTCTGGCAACGAATTCTTTTTCGTCGAGATTTGTCTCGTGCAATCTTGCGTCAAGCGGCTTGACAAAGTATCTCAAAATGAGCGGCTCGTCAGATATATTCTTAGTCTTTCGTATGGGTATCATAGACATATTTACAATAAAAAAGTTTTGATAGAGAAAATTCTCCGCCTCTTTTCTTATCTCATTGTCGTCGTAGAAAATATGAAAAGCATAAAAATCTGCATATTGCGGATAAATTCCGTACCCTGCAAAACCGCCGCCCAGACCGTTGGATCTGTCGTGCATAGTGGCTATCGACGTAATAATTCTCTCTCCGTTGGTGAGTCTTCCGCTTTTGGAAAATATTCCGGATATCGCGCACCCCGACGGTATTCTCACCTCGCCTTCTTTCAACATAACGTACACCTTTTAAAGGACGAGAAAGCCTCTCGCCCATTCCTTTGGTGCAATTATAATACTCCCAAATTATCCTTGTCAATAAATTGAAAAAACATTTTTTAATTTCTCAATATTTTTTTGGTTTAATGAGAATTTAAGAATATATAATACTTAAAACAACATAAATAATTGACATTTATCCATTATATGACAATTATAATATTATTTTGCCGGTTGAAGACATTCCCTTTTTCGGCTTTACTATTATCCCATATCATCCATATAAATATTTATATTAAATTGCGTTTATAGACTTATAAAAAATAATAATTTTAGATTTATTACGTCACCCCTCGACTTTTTAACTCATCTCGGCTACAGTGAAGAAATCTCAAGCCTTTCGACAAAAAAATTGAAAAATCAAAATTTTAATATCAAAATCGTTTGACAATTATTTTTGAAAAAGATATACTGTCATTGTAGCAAAGGCGCTAATCGGGAATTCCCTGTTTGGCGCCTTTTTCTTTTATGATAGAAACAAATTTTAAGGAGATATAACAAATTATGGTAATGTCAGACCTCTTTGGCAGTCTAGTTTTCAATGACACTGTAATGCAAGAAAGACTTCCCAAGTACACATACAAGGAACTCAAATCTTGTATCGCAAACGACACTCCTATTTCTTTGACTTGCGCGACGGTTATTGCCAACGCAATGAAAGATTGGGCAATCGAAAAAGGTTGTACTCACTATACCCATTGGTTTCAGCCAATGACGGGTATTACAGCGGAAAAGCACGACGCTTTTATTCAACCTACTGCCGACGGCAAAGTAATAATGGAATTTAGCGGAAAAGAACTTATCAAAGGCGAGCCGGATGCGTCTTCTTTCCCAAACGGCGGTATCAGAGCCACATTTGAAGCAAGGGGCTATACTGCTTGGGACCCGACTTCATACGCGTTTATCAAAGACGGAACGCTTTGCATTCCGACGGCGTTTGTATCGTATACCGGAGAAGTTCTTGACAAAAAAACTCCTCTTCTCAAGTCAATGAAAGCGCTTAGCAAAACAGCGTGCAGAATTCTCAAACTTTTCGGCAAGGACGTCAACAGTGTGACTACGACCGTAGGTCCCGAACAGGAATACTTCCTCATTGACAAGAGCGTATACGAAAAAAGAAAAGACTTGATATACACCGGACGTACGCTTTACGGCGCCCCCGCGCCTAAAGGGCAAGAACTTGAAGACCACTACTTCGGTACTATCAAACAAAGAGTCGTAAAATATATGGCAGATCTCGACACCGAACTTTGGAAACTCGGCGTACTTGCCAAGACCAAGCACAATGAAGTTGCTCCCGCTCAGCACGAACTTGCGCCCATCTTCTCACAATCCAACGTAGCGTCGGACGCAAATCAGTTGACAATGGAGATGATGAAAAAGATTGCAAGCCGACACGGAATGGTTTGTCTGCTCCACGAAAAACCTTTTGAGGGCGTCAACGGAAGCGGCAAGCACAACAACTGGTCTATGTCGACAGACAAAGGCGAAAATTTGCTTGAACCGGGCGACACTCCGGAAGACAACGCTCAATTTCTGCTCTTCTTGGCTGCGGTCATAAAGGCTGTAGACGATTATCAAGACCTATTGAGAGTAAGCGTAGCAAGCGCAGGCAACGACCACCGACTGGGAGCAAACGAAGCGCCTCCCGCAATAGTATCGATGTTCCTCGGCGAAGAACTCGACGGCATACTCACGGCAATTGCAGAAGACAGAACGTACAGCAAAAGAGCAAGATGCGAATACGAAATCGGAGTAAGTTCTCTACCTAAGTTCACAAAGGACACCACCGATAGAAACCGCACTTCACCATTTGCGTTCACAGGCAACAAATTTGAATTCAGAATGTTGGGCTCAACCTTCTCTATTGCGGGACCTAATATTATACTCAATACTATTGTTGCAGAATCACTCGACCAATTCGCAGATGAACTTGAAAGCGCAAACGATTTTATGGCGGCAGTCAAAGACATTGTCAAGAAGACTTTCATTGCTCACAAGAAGATAATCTTCAACGGCAACGGTTATTCCGACGAATGGGTAAAAGAAGCAAAAAAGAGAGGTCTTCTCAACTTGCAATCCACGCCGGAAGCGATTCCTTATTTCAAGAGCGCAAAGAATATAGCCCTATTTGAAAAGCACGGTATATTCTCAGCTTTGGAAGTAGAATCCAGAACAGATATTTTGCTCGAGAACTATGCAAAAGTCGTCAATATAGAGGCTTTGACTATGATAGATATGGCAAACAAACAGATATTGCCCGCCGTAACTACTTACATCAAAGAACTTGCCAAGACCGCTCTTTCCACAAAAGAATTGGGATTTGAAGCGCCGGCGCAAACGGCAATCGCCAAAAAGTTGACAAAACTTTGCCAAGACGCTACAAAGTATCTCGACGAACTCACGACAAAAGTTCACAAAGCGGAGACTATCGAAAACATCGAGAAAAAAGCAATGTTCTATCGCACCGACGTAATTCCGGAAATGGACAAGTTGCGTAGCGCGGCAGACGAGATGGAAGTCAACACTGCCGACAAATATTGGCCGTTCCCGACTTACGGAGCAATTCTCTTCTCTGTCAAAGACTAATAATATTATATAAAGGTTTGTACATTAGACACAAAGGCGTGTAGTCCAAATGGGATTACGCGCCTTTGTCATTTAAAGAAAAAAATTTTGGAGGTATATAAATATGGAAAACATATTAGACGCAATCACCCAAGCCTCAGCTGAATCAAACGACTTAGCATTGGGACTTTGGTGTCTTATCGGAGTTGCGCTTGTATTCTTTATGCAAGCCGGCTTCGCAATGGTGGAGACAGGTTTCACCCGCGCCAAAAACGCAGGCAATATAATTATGAAAAACCTGATGGACTTTGCGTTGGGCGCCGTTGTATTCTGGCTTTTCGGCGCAGGGCTCATTCTAGGCGACAGCATAGGCGGATTTATAGGTACGCCTATCAATCCATTTAATCTAACTGAAGATATATTCCCCGCCTTTATGTTCAATATGGTATTCTGCGCAACTGCGGCGACAATAGTTTCGGGCGCTATGGCGGAGAGAACCAAATTTTTGTCTTACTGCATATACTCGCTTATCATCAGTATGATAGTCTATCCAATATCCGCGCACTGGATTTGGGGCAACGGCGGCTGGCTCGCAAAACTCGGCTTCATAGATTTCGCAGGCTCTACTGCAGTGCATATGGTAGGCGGTCTCGCCGCGCTGGTAGGAGCAATAATCCTTGGTCCAAGAATCGGCAAATACTCAAAAGACAAAAACGGCAAAATTGTGTCAAAAGCAATTCCGGGACACTCCCTCACTTTGGGCGCATTAGGCGTATTTATTCTTTGGTTTGCTTGGTACGGTTTTAACGGAGCGGCTGCGTCTTCTGTCAATAATGCCGCAAAGATATTCTCCACCACGACAATTGCAGCGGCTACTTCTACGGTAGCGGTTATGATAATCACTTGGATAAAATATAAAAAACCTGATGTATCTATGACGCTCAACGGCTCTTTGGCAGGGCTCGTCGCGGTGACGGCAGGCTGTAACAATGTCTCTGTCACTGGCTCATTCTTCATTGGTCTGATTGCTGCGTTTGTAGTGGTGTTCGGTATAGAATTTATAGATCAGAAGTGCCATATCGACGACCCTGTTGGCGCAATAGGCGTACACGGTATGTGCGGCGCTACCGGCACGCTACTAGTAGGTATATTTGACGAAAAGCAAGGACTTATATCTGGCTTTATCCTAAACGGCGACAACCTCTCTTTTGCTCAATCCTGCAAATTCTTTGGAGTACAGATACTAGGAGTGACAGTCGTAGCGATATGGGCTGTGGCAATGAGTTTAGTTATCTTCTTGATAATCAAGAAAACCATTGGTCTGAGAGCAAATAAAGAAGAAGAACTTTTGGGACTTGATCTTATGGAACACAATCTTGTATCCTCTTACGCAGACTTTGAGCCGTCGCGCGCAGTAACAGCGCCAAGCGCAGAAAACCTGCCTGCAAAAGATGACGTTGCGATAGAAAAAGCGGTAGAAGTCACGCAAATGACTCCACCAATTCCCAGCGGCGCGCCCAAACTCACTAAGATTTGTATCATTACTCGTCCTGATAAGTTCGAAAGTCTCAAAACTGCTCTTGACGAAATAGGTATCACAGGTATGACTATGACGAGCGTGAACGGATGCGGTATGCAAAAAGGCAACGCAAAATACTACAGAGGCGCAAAAATCGACGTACATCTTCTGCCAAAGATAAAAGTTGAAGTAGTAGTATCCAAAGTGCCCATCGAGACAGTGATAAACGCAGCCAAAGCGTCATTGTATACTGGCAATTACGGAGACGGAAAAATCTTTGTTTACAGCGTAGAAGACGCCGTCAAGGTTAGAACAGGAGAACGCGGCTACGACGCATTGCAAGACGACTAAAAAATGTGCAGACTCTTCATCTAGGTGAAGAGTCTGATCTATTGTCAACTTTAGCGTAGCCAAGAGGTCTCATTCTCTCTATGTATCATAATAATAATTGATAAATTATTTATATATCTATGCGCGCGAGAAATTTCCAAAAATTTGTTGAAAAAAATCAAGAATTTTTTATATCAAGTATTTGATTATGCAAATGAAATTTGCTATAATAAAATTGATTTTGAAATAAATCAAAAAAGGTAGGTACAATATGTCAGAAAATATCAAGGATGAGTGCGGCGTATTCGGTATATACGATAAATCTCGTCTTGGCAACATTGCGCAACAAGTCTACTTTGGACTGTTCGCGCTGCAACACAGAGGTCAAGAGGCGGCAGGTATTGCCGTGAATAACGACAGAGAGATCACCCTTGTCAAAAATATGGGACTCGTAAGCGAAGTTTTCAACGATTCTATTCTTGCAAAATTGAACGGCGAAATTGCTATAGGACACGTAAGATATTCCACCACGGGCAACAATACTCCGGAAAACGCTCAACCTATAAGCGTAAAATATGCAAAAGGCAACCTCACCGTTTCTCATAACGGAAATATAACCAACGCCAAGGAGTTGAGGGACAAACTCGAAGCTAAAGGCGCAATATTCCACACGACGAGCGACAGCGAGGTCATATCGTATTTGATTGCCATTCAAAGACTAAAATCAAAGAGTATTGAGGAGGCTGTAGAAAAGGTATTCCCTATGTTGCAAGGCGCATTTTCTCTCCTCATAATGAGCCCGAGAAAACTCATTGCCGTAAGAGATAAATTCGGCATACGCCCCCTTTGTATGGGCAAACTGCAAGACAACGTAATATTTGCAAGCGAAAGTTGCGCGTTTGAGACAATAGGAGCCACCTTTGAAAGAGACGTTCGCCCCGGCGAAATAGTCATTGTCACAGAAGAAGGAATTGAGTCCAATGAGAAATATTGCGGACACAGCGGCGGGCTTTGCATATTCGAGCATATCTACACCGCAAGACCCGACAGCGTAATCGACGGTCAAGGCGTCAACGAAGCAAGAATGAACGCAGGTAAAATGCTTGCAAAAATCGCTCCTGCCGACGCAGATCTCGTAATAGGCGTACCTGACAGCGGTCTTCCGGCAGCAATAGGATATTCGCATCAAAGCGGTATTCCTTACGGTGTGGGGCTTATCAAAAACAGATATATCGGCAGAACTTTTATTCAGCCAACGCAAGCAATGAGAGAACGTAGCGTTGCGCTTAAACTCAATACTTTGAAGAGCAATGTCGAAGGCAAAAGACTGGTTATGGTCGACGACTCAATCGTCAGAGGCACTACTTTGGCAAATATAATCAAACTTCTCAAGAGATCCGGCGCTAAAGAGGTGCACGTGAGGATTTCCTCTCCGCCGTTTATATATCCCTGCTTCTTCGGCACGGATATTCCGTCGAGAAAGGACCTTGCCTGCAACAACTATACTATGGAAGAGTTGAGACAAAAGATTGGCGCAGACTCGCTTGCTTTCCTCGACGTAAAGACTGTCGACAAGATTGCGCCCGATTCAAAAGTCACTTTCTGCAAAGGCTGTTTTACCGGTAAATACCCCTGCAAAGTGCCTTGTGAAAAAGACGATAAAAACATACTCGGATGATACAAAGACGGCTCTTAAATGAGCCGTCTTAAGTTTATTGTTTTATATTGGGTAAAGTTGTATTGTTGCTACGCAGTAGGAAGATTTTGAACTATACCGCTTTCAAATGTTACCTCCAACTTAAAAGAGGTCTAATAAATATAATAAATCGCGCTTAGTTACTTTAAATAAACTTAGTCATAAAACAATTGACAATGGATATTATATATAATATAATAAACTGTGAATAAATTATGCGTAGCGTTACGCATTCTTATATAGGTGAAAATATGAAGTATGTGGTAATTTTGGGCGACGGCTGGGCCGATTACCCTTCAAACGCTCTGGGAGGTCACACACCTCTTGAAGTAGCAGACAAACCAAACATAGACGACTTGTGTAAGAGAGGCAAATTGGGACTTGTCAAGACAGTACCCGACGGTATGAAGCCGGGCAGCGATGTGGCAAACCTCTCTATGATGGGTTATGCGCCCGATAAGTATTATACGGGGCGTTCCCCACTCGAAGCGCTCTCTATTGGCATTGACCTCAAAGACAGCGACGTGGCTATCAGATGCAATCTTGTCACACTCTCCGACGAAGAGAATTATGCCGACAAGACTATGCTTGATTATTCCGCGGGAGAAATTTCTACTGAAGAAGCAAGGCAGTTGATAGAATTTCTCCAACAAAATCTCGGAGACGAATATATAGATTTTTACACCGGCATAAGTTACCGCCACTGTCTCGTTGCGCACAATGCCGAGACTGGCACGGACTTCACTCCTCCGCACGATATTTCCGACAAAAAGATTGCGCAATATCTTCCCAAAGGCGAGTATGGCGATATCTTTTTGGACATAATGACGGATTCATACAATCTGCTCAAAGATCATCCCGTGAATCAAAAGCGCATTGCTCAAGGTCTCAAGCCTGCCAACAGTATTTGGCTTTGGGGAGAAGGCACACGCCCTCAACTCACTCCGTTTGAAGAAAAGTACGGCATCAAGGGCGCAGTCATATCGGCTGTCGACTTGATAAAAGGTATCGGAATAGGCGCGCAGATGAAAGTCATCAACGTAGACGGCGCGACCGGTACGTACAAGACCAACTTCCAAGGAAAAGCCGAGGCTGCTATAGAGGCTATTAAAGACGGATACGACTATGTATATATCCATATGGAGGCTCCCGACGAATGCGGACACCAAGGTGACGCTGACAACAAGGTCAAATCCATCGAACTTATAGACAGCATAGTAGTCAAGTACGTCAAAGAACAACTTGACCTTATGAATGAGGACTACAAGATACTTATAGCCCCGGACCACCCCACCCCGCTCTCGCTTAAGACGCACACGAGCGATCCCGTGCCGTTTGTAATCTACGCTCACAAAGCAGGCGAAGATCAAAATCCAGCTATTGGAGCGCCGTATAGCGAAGAAACCGCAAAAGAAGCGGGACTCTTCTTCTCCACCGGCGAAGAACTTATGGAAGAGTTCTTGCACGGAGAAAATCTTTTACCGTCAAGCGCAACTGACCAAGCAGACAACTCAGAAGAAGCCGCCCAAGACAATTCTTCCGATAAGAAAGAAGAAAACCAGGACAAAAAAGATAAATCCGATAAAAAAGAAAAGAAAGACAAACCCATCGGACAAAAGAAAAAGTTGGGCAAAAAAGGCATAATAGCCATAGTTGCAAGCGTATGTCTCGTGGGAGTGCTCTTAGCAATCATACTACCTATAGTATTCTTCCACGCGCCGAGAATATTCGTCAAAAACGCAGACGATTTCGTTGCAAGCAAACAAGGCGGACTTGACAAGTATTTCTATGTGCTTGACAACAATATCTCTTGCGAAAACTTGACTTTTGACGACAATAATATCTATAGCGTTGATCTCAACAAACACACATTGAACGTGTCCGGAGCATTAAAGATTACGTCAGAAAAATCAGGAACGCTGTATATCGGTACCAGAAAAGGTAAAGAATTTGTCACTCACAAAAAGTCAAACCTCAAAGCAGGCGTTATAGAAATAAACGCCCCGAATTTGGACGTCGTACTCTTGGCAAACGTATCTTGCGAAACCTTGAGAGCAACGGCAAAATCATTTACGGTTTACAACTTTGAAGGCGGCGAAACAAATATAATCGACGCAGAAATAAACGCAAATAAAGTAGTATTTGCAGGCAATATAATAGACGCGAAGTCTACCAGCCAAATCAGCGTTTTGAACTGCCCTAATACTATCGTAGAAAGCGGAGTAAAAATATCAAATACAGTTTCTTTGGTAGCCAGCAACCTGACGGTTAAGAGCGATAGCACAGTTGCTACTTTGCAACTTGACGGTGACTCTACCGCCACTGTCGCAGGAAATATTTCAAATACCGTCATAGGCGGCAAACAAGTAATAATGCAAGAAGGTCACACCTGCCCGACGTATCAAAACGTCAAAAATCTAATAATCTTTAGAGACCTCAACGCCACTCATAATATGACGGGTTGCGAAAACGTAATATATGTCGAAAAGTTGGCTCAACCAATAGATATAATTATCGAAGAGAGAGAAAACAGAATTTATTGCAAAGCCGCTAAAGTAAAGTATGCAAAGTCATATCAATTCATAATTAGTGACGGCGTAGCTGAAAACGATGTAATTTTGCGCTGGGAAAAGAACACTTCCGACGACCCGGAATTTGACATAACGCAATACGTTTCGACACCGGGCAAGAGTTATACCATCACGGTTATTCCTGAGGGCAACTACTCCGACGATCTAAACTTTGAGGAAATCGGATCTACGACGATGTATGTAAACGGCGATTCTATTTCGGTAAAATACGACTATATTATCACGCTTAATATGCCCACCGGACTTCGCGTATATACAAAAACCGAAGACGAGACAACAAAGACTTTCTTTGAGTTTACTAAAGTACCGGATGCAAATGCATACAAGATTTTCATCGACAACAAAGAAATCACCAATCTCACTCTTAATGAAGACGGCAATAAGTTCTACGCGGAAATTTCGCAATACGTCAACAAAGTAGGCGATCACTCCGTGAGAGTAAAGGCGATCAATACGAAAAACTCAAATATAAAAGACTCGCCTATCTCAATGATTGCGCATTCCACGACTGAAAAACTCACGGCAGTCGACGAAGACACTATTACCGCAACCATAAGCGAAGACGACGGAAACGAAGAATCTAAATCAGCAGCAATCCACGCAAGTTGGCAAGGCGTGCAAAACGGATACGAATATCTTGTGCAACTTCTAATCAACGACGACAAGATAATTGAAATAGGCAGAACCTCTATCCTAACTGACGGAAGCGTTGGATACAGCATCAACTTTGACGATTTAAAAGAACTGTATGGCATTGAGTATGACAGCAACATTGCAGAAAACGGCGGATACCGCATAATAGTTACGGCAATCGGACACGGATATTACACAGATTCCGACTCTTCGCAATGTCAAGCCACTCTGACAAAATCACCGTCAGACTTGGGAGGCGACGGCGCAATAAATAGCGGCAATGTCAACAACAGCGGCTTTACGTCCGGAATCGGTTCTACTTCAATGAAAAACGCCGCTTAAGTATCAATATATAAATATCCTAAAAACGGAAGTCTCAACAACTTCCGTTTTTTTGTATAGTTTTCATTAAAAGTATTGAAAATCTTAATATAATAATATATAATAAAGTTACTAGGTTTTTGGGTTGGCATAGGATAGGAGGAAATTATGCGAATATTGTTGGTAGAAGATTCAATGAGCCTTTGCGAAGCATTGAGTACTGTTTTGCAAAAGGAAAAATACGAAGTGCAAGTGGCAAACGACGGCGAAGCAGGACTTCAACTCGCGCTGTCGAATATTTTTGATTTGATAATACTTGACGTGATGATGCCCAAGAAAAGCGGTTTTGAAGTATTGAGCCACATACGCGAAAAGAGAATCACCACCCCCGTAATAATGCTGACGGCGCTTTCACAAGAATACAACAAAGTCAAAAGTCTCGACCTCGGCGCCGACGACTATTTGCCAAAGCCTTTCTCCACTGCTGAATTGCTCGCGCGTATAAGAGCGCTTTTGAGAAGAAAAACTGACGCTACGCCCGACAATCTTATTACCTATGAAAACATATCCTTGAGCCTTTCTACGCTTCAACTTATAAATAAGAACGAAAATAAGAGCGTCAAACTTTCTCAAAAAGAGTTTGATATAATGAGATATTTTTTTGAAAGACCTCGCCACGTTGCCGAAAAAGAACCCCTTATCAACAAAGTTTGGGGATTTGACAACGATTTTGAATCAAACTCGCTTGAAGTATTTATATCTTTCTTGCGGAAGAAACTCAATTATGTCAACGCCGCCTTTACCATCAATTCGATAAGGGGCGTAGGCTATCAACTTGCCGCAAAAAATTGATGAATGACCAAGTATTTAGAAAACTTCAAAGAAAATTCTTTTACGTCCCATTGGCAATAGGTTGGGCATTTATAATACTTGCCTGCTCTCTTGTATTTCTTATATCCAGAGTGCAGACCTTAACAGATATTGAAAACGATCTTTTAAAAGCCGCCGCCGGACCTTATTTCCAAAGCGACAACTACGTCTACGTCGTCGAAGTGGAAAATCACGAACCGACAACTTATTACTCTCCCGACTATTTTACGCGAGAAGAAATACAGGCAGTTGTCAAAAATGTGACAGGAAAAAAAGTCGAAAGCGGATCGTTTAATACACAAAGCGGTAGAAGATACAAGTATATTTCAACAACTGTCAAAGAAAGCGGTAAAACTGCAACTAAATACACGATAATAGATTGTAGCAAATCATACAACTATCTTAACATTATGAGTATCACGCTGACTTGCATTTGTATCGTCGGTATGCTTATTATATTCTTATTTTACTATTACTTTGCAAAGCACGCTATAGAGCCTGTCAAACAGTCCTTCTTGCGTCAACAAGAATTGATCGCAAACGCCTCGCACGAACTCAAAACTCCTCTGACAGTTGTCAGAACTAATCTGGAACTTATCCAAAGCGATCCGTCTTCTACTGTCGAGGACAATAGAAAATGGCTTGAATCGGCCGCATATCAACTTGGAAGAATGCAATCCTTGATATTGGATATGCTCGAGTTGACAAAGTATGAATCCAACAAAATAAATACCCAGCGAGAAGATTTGATAATCAATGACATAGTCGAAGGTATGACGCTGTCATTTGAAGCAATATGTTACGAAAAGTCAATTACGCTTGACTATATTGCCGACGAAAATATTAAAGTTTCGGCAAGCACTGCCGAGATAGAAAAAATAGTTGGCATTTTGCTTGACAACGCAATCAAATATACTCCTCAAAACGGAAAAATGACTTTGCAATTGCAAAAGACGAGACGCTATGCCGTAATCACTTTGACAAATACCGGCGAAGGAATACCTCAAGAAAAAATCGACCATATATTCGATAGATTTTACAAGGTTGACTCTTCTCATAAAGATACCGGCAATTCTTTCGGTCTTGGATTGAGCATTGCAAAATCTATAGTGGATTCACTAAAAGGCAAAATTAAATGCGAAAGTCAATTGGGAGAATATACTCGCTTTACAGTTGAATTGCCGTTGAGCGTATTGAATTTTTTGCCAAACAAATAGATATAAAAAATCTAAATATAATACTTGATTGTTTTTTCTATCCAAAAGTCAAATTGAGTGGTTTTGAATTTGTTTTGTTGCTTCTTAAACTTTTTATAAATTTCCGCTCCGTCTCCCGCGTCGTGATAAATATCTACAAATGCGTAATCATACTCGCCGCCTCGCATTTTGTCAAGGAAATCAAATGCGTCGTCGCAGATTATACTAATTTTATCTTTGCAAACAAACTGAGGTAAGATATTTTGTTCAAAAAGTTGAATGACGCTCTTATCCTTTTCAACAATAATGACGCTCGTCACATCTTCTTTTATTGCGCACATATATGCAAAATACCCAAGTCCCAATCCAAACGTAAGCGTCTTACCTCGCGCCTTGGATATAGGTTCTTTCATAGTGTTGATTTCATTGGGAGTTACACTCATCCAAAGTCTTCCGTTTTGATATACGGCAGGATATTGAAATGCTTCTTCAAAATATCCAAGTTGCGGTATTACCCTTTGAAAGTCATATACAAAATCATCTCGCACGAATATTTCATACGGCGCATAAAAATCTCTCTTGAGTTCCCAATTTCCATTTGAAGCGTAATCAAATGATATATTTGAATGATACTCGTTGTTTTGATAATCCATCTTATCTAGACACTTGAGCATATACGGCAAATAATACTTTTGAGCCAAATCGTCCAAATCAAGGTAATTTGCAATCAACAGTTCTACTGCCCTGTATCTACTTACTCCGCAGGAGGCAACTTCGTCTACCTGTTCAGTGTCAATAGCGCGCTCTGCAAAATTAAGATATCTGCTTACCTTATATAATATCTCGCCGTTTAGTTTTTGCCAATCCATATTTGTATTATAACATAAATGACAAGAAATCAAAAAGCATAAATTGCAAATTTACAAATTAACCATCAAAAGCGCTTTTGATATACTCTTAGTGATGCACCAAATTAGATTGTTTATATACAACCTGACAGATATCCTCTATATGTTGACAATGCAAATTTTATCTATGAAAACACTGCTGAAAAACTGTCTATACAAAAAGGCGTGATTACATTACGTCTTGATAATCAATAATCATTATTGACAAAAATTATAACTTATGTTAAGATAATAATGTAATATGATAATATTACAATAAATCTTGAGAGGTAAAATATGGGATTATTTTCAAATTTATTTAAGAAAAAAGTCAAGCCTGTAAAAATGACTCCAGAACAACTTATGACGGAATTCTTGCAATCAAAAACGCTTAACGGCGAAAAACTCAACGTAAAAGACTATTTTGCAAAAGACATACTTGCCGACTCTGCCGGAAACAAATTGGTATCGGCTTTGAAAAGAGCGTTGGGAACAAACGAAGTCGAGATTTGCGGCAACGGAGTTTCAAATGATTGGAACAATGTAATGAAATTAGTATCTATAAGCGTACTCATAAGCAATTTTGACGATGACGGTATAACAGTCGTTCTTTATGTAGACGGCGAGGCAAACGAAACCGATTATATTGATATATTGGTCGGCGCGGCAGAAGACACTACCGCTACAGTAGACCTTGACAACTATCCCGACGACGCGACAGACGCAAGTTTTATATATGAAAATGCCGCTCAAAAAATTAAAGATTTTCTTTCTTCAAAAGGGCTTCTTAAATAAATATAAAAAATTATTTAAAATACAAAAACGCAACCTTGAAATCAAAGTTGCGTTTTGTTTAGTTTAATTATCTTCTCTTATTCGGCGTCGTCCACAACTTCTTCGCCGTCTTCGGGCAATGGACTTTGAGCGTTATCTATCTGTTGTTCGTTCTCTTTCTCTTCTCCATCTTCAATGAGCAAATCTGACGCCACTTGTAATTCAGGAGTATCGGCCGCGCCCTCTTCTTGGAAGAAAGTATCTAAATCTACTGTTACGTGGTGATTGATCTGTTTCCATTTAGGCTTACGCGTCAAAGTGCCTATCGCTATCGAAATCAAATATACTATCATATATAACGGAAATACGAGACAGGCAAATATAAGTTTAGAAGGCTTACATTTAAGTTTTTTTCTTTCCAGCAACACAACGAAAAGCGCTTGCAACACAAATGGCAAATAGAATATACACGATAAGGCAATAGCCGCAAGTTTAAGCCAATCGTAAAGCATACGCGGATTTGTCGAAAACATCACTATTGCTTCAACAAGAGTAAAACCGTAATAAATTGGTATCCATATACAGCATATCAATGATATAGGGATAAACAACAACTGCAAAAACATATCTACATACGAACTTCTTCCGGTCGTGAAAAATTTGCCCAGCATTCTGAAGCCGTGATTAAAGAATAGCCTGTTGAGTCCGTAACCAAAACGAATATTGCGATTGAATACGTCTTTCATTTTTGTAGGTTGCTCTTCATAATATATAGCCTCGTCAACGTATTGAGTGCGCTTACCCTCTAGCATACGGTTGTAAGTAAACTCGGCGTCTTCGCTTATACTGTGCGCGTCGAAACCCCGCTCTTTTATGAACTCCGCCGATATCATCATACCCGGTCCCATCAACTGTTGGTCCAATCCCAGCGCAGAACGCGACTGGCAGCAAAGTCTTGAATCGCGCAAATAATATATACCGGATATTGCGCTAGTCGTATTATAATCAATATTTTTACTATTGGCGTAACCTCTAGCAAATTGTACTCCGCTTTCAAAAGCGTCGTTCATCTTTGACAAATAATTGCAATGAGCAACGTTGTCTGCGTCAAACATTACAAAGAACTCTATGTCGGGATCTTCTTCCAATGCAAGCCGTGTACCGTAATCAAGAGCCCAGCCGCGGCTACGGCGCTCGTCGTCAAACCTCTCAAATACTCGCGCTCCCGCTGCTTTTGCAAGTTCTGCCGTATTGTCGTCGCAATTGTCTGCAACGACGTACACCGTATATTTATCGGTAGGATAATTCTGTTTGAACATACTTTTTACAGTATTCTCAATCGTTGCCGACTCATTTTTAGCCGGTATAAAGATTGCGACTTTATGAAATTCTTTTGCTTTTGGATACCTTTTAGGCTTCAGGAAAAACAATAACACATAGATTATTTGAGGCAAGAATCCAAGCCCCAATATAGCCATAAAAATATAATTTATTATATCCAATACAAACTTAAATGTTTCCATTCCTCAATCCAAATATTGTTTTCACTTATATTATATAATCTACGTAAGTTTAAAGTCAAGACCTAATAAAACTTTTACAAATTTTGTAATAGAAAAACGCGTTATTAACGACAAAAAACACAATAATATTCTCTTATTATATTTTTTTGCCGAATCTAACGTAAATTATAATACATCTCCTAAATTCAAAAGCAAAATTTTACGCTCCCTTTATAAAAACTTCATCATATACCTTGGTTTATATTCTTTATATCCGTGTTTTTGATAAAACGAATATGATTCAAAATAATATTTAAACTCGCCCAAATGGACGCTGACTGAACTTTTGCGTATGCTTCGCAAATATTCTTCCACATACGTCAACAACTGAGAGCCTATTCCCTGCCTTTTATTACTTGCTTTGACATAGAGGCGGTGCAACCTAACCTCTTGACTGTCTTGCAACGTCGAAAATCCTATTGAACCGACCACTCTGTCATTACCGTCGACGGCAAGCCAAAACTTGTCGCCTTTTTGAAAATAATTGACATTGACATCCAACAAATCCTCATTTATCGTAGGCACCTTGCCCAGCGCGTCTTTTGCCTGCAATACCATAAATATCAAATCGTCGCGATACTTATCCTCATATTCAATTATTGTCATAAATTTTATATTCCTTTTTAAAAACGCCGACGTTAAATCGGCGTTTTATATTATCAGAACTTCAATACAAAATGCAAACTGTGTTGCTCTTTTGGCAAAATCTTGTAATGCGGCTTTGTGCAAGCCATAGCCGGAGTATCTCCGCCCACACCTCTCTGCTTGCCGTCGATGCAAACTGTCAGCATATCTTCTCTTTCAAGTTCGTGCAAATGCTGCGCGCTGTGCAACATATCGCAAGTATACGGATGAACAGTCATTTCAAAGGCTTTGTCCACAGCCTTGATTGACACTCCTTTTTCGCCGCCGATATTAGCGTAGCGTACGCCGGTGTGATTACCGTTTTCCTGCGGATACAAATAATCGTGAATAAAGTCTTCCGCGCAGCCTTTCCACAAGCCGAGTTTTGCAGCGGTTGCTCTGTCGCAATAATTCTCGTGCGGACCTTTTGCGTACATCTCTATGCCGTCGACGCCTTTTGCAAGACGCATTGTAAAACCGTATCTCTCCAAGTCTTTTGAGCAAGATAGGCTCATATACGCGTCTATCGCGCCGTCTGCACCAAACTTATAAGTCGTATGAAGTCTCTTGAGATATCTCATACTCCAATCTATCTCGACCGCTATGACTCCTTGCTCTTCTCTTATCGACACTTGTCTTGCTTTCAATCCCTTTTGCGCGTTGCGGAAAGCGTTGACGCCCATAATAGTATTGGCGATTATTTTCGGCACTTGCGGCAAAGCGTCGTTGTCAATAGTAGCTCTCACAAAATTAGGTTTTAACGGCGAAGTAAGTCTCTCTTCACCATTTACTTTTGCGGATACTATTGCGCCCTTTTCCAATACGAATACGCTTTCGCCAGCCGTAATAATATAGTTCTTACCGTCAACTTTATATGTTGCTCCCGCCGTTATATTCGGCGCAGAAAAATCATAAGCCTGCAAAATAAATTGTTCGAAAGCGACCGCGTGTCCTTTGCTTGCATACGGCATATCGCATTTTGTCGACATACTTATATTGCATACGACTTCTTTATTCTTTGGAATATCTATCTTTTTGTCAAACAAATCAACCGACACACTCTCGTCAGGAGCGCAATCAACTTCAAACGTCCTTTTATACAACTCTTCGCCTTCTGCTACCAAAACCACTTTCAACTCAAACTCATTGAGATTGGTAAAACGATAACGATTGAGAATCGTAAGCGTATTGCCATCCAAATTAAACTTTGCCTGTTGGTATTGATAACGCACTTCATATAACGCCGGATTTGGCGAACGGTCGGCTCTGACTATGCCGTTGAAAGCAAAGCGTCCTGCATTGGGCTTATCTCCAAAGTCTCCGCCGTAGCACCACTTGTCTTTGCCGTTTTCCTGACGACGAATACTTTGGTCTGCAAAATCCCAAATATATCCGCCCGCAAGTCTGTCATACTTGTAAAACATATCCCAATAATCACTGAAATTGCCCAAACTGTTGCCCATACAGTGCGCGTACTCGCATTGAATAAACGGCAAGTCTCTATACATATCAGGAGTATATTTACTGCCCATAGGCGACCAGAGCGCGAGGCAGTGGCGCATAGACTTATTTTCTCCAATTATCGGCATCTTTTCTACTCTTGAATACATCTCGCTGAGCACGTCGCCGACTTCGCCCTTTTGGTCGGGCTCATAGTGAATAAATCTTGTCTTGTCAAGTTGCAATACTGCGTCCTTCATAGCGTAGAAGTCTTTGCCAAAACCCGATTCGTTGCCAAGCGACCAACTTATGATACAGGAATGATTGCGAAGTCTTCTGACCATATTTACCGCTCTGTATACGCACTGGTCTTTCCACTTTTTACTGCTCTTAGGCAAGAACATAGCCAGACCGTGAGTCTCGAGATTTGTCTCTGCCATTACGAGTATGCCGTATCTGTCGCAAAGTTCGTAGAACACGTCTTGATTGGGATAGTGCGAATTACGAATAGACGTGATATTGTTGGCTTTGCAAAGTTGAATATCCTTCTCTATCAACTCCGCCGGCACTGCGTGACCGTAATCGGGATGGAACTCGTGACGGTTGACGCCGTATATCTTGATGATCTTGCCGTTGAGTTTGATAAAAGGTCCTCTGCCGTCTTTCATCGGCTCAATCTTTATCTCTCTAAAACCGAAGTGAGAACGTCGAGTGTCGATAAGTTTGTCATTTTCAAAAAGCCTTACTTCCACATCGTAAAGAATGGGATATTCGTGCGACCAAAGTTTAACGCCGTCAATATCTGCCGACACCGACAAATCTTGCGCCGTATCTTTTGAGAGCGCTCCCAAATCTTGTTCAATCGTCGCAATCACTTCTCCGTCAAGAGACAGCGCAACTTGAACTTTTAAGTTTACCGTATCCGCGTCTTTTACATCAATAGATAAGTCGGTAATAAATTTTGCCTTGGTATAATCGTCCGTCAACTCGCAATGCGTAAAATAATCTGCTATCTGCGCCTTTGGCTTGTATATCAGCCATACGCTACGGAAAATACCGGATATACGCCACATATCTTGGTCTTCAAGATAACTACCCGTCGTATATCTATATACCGAAACCGCAAGTTTGTTCTTGCCTGCTTTTATAAACGGAGTAACATCGTATTCCTGCGGAGAAAACGTGTCTTCGGAATATCCGACGAACTGACCGTTGACGTAAATATCTCCGCAACTGTTGATACCGTCAAAACGCAAATATACGTCCCTATCGCTCTCCTGGACCTCAAATTCCGTGACATAACATCCCACTTCGTTGTAACGAGCCTTTACGTGAGGTATGTCTGCAATATTGAATTGCGACAGCGCATACGGATACACATAATTAGTATAAATAGGCTGTCCGTGTCCCTGTATTTGCCAATTCGACGGAACTTTTATCTTATTGAAATTCTCAAGAGTTGCGCCTACGCTCTCATACCCCTGCGGTATCTTGCTTGGATTTTCCACCAAGCGAAAATCCCATTCTCCGTCAAGACACTTTGCAGTAGCATTTCCTTCTTCATCAAGCGGAAATCCCGAAGCATAGCGCTTGATTGAATTAACGTCGTACGCTGACAACTTTTTCCAATAGTTCATAACACTCTCCTTAATATGCAAAACGCATATATTTTTTATATTATACCATATTTAATCTATAATTTCAATACAAAAATCCATATAATACAAACAACATTATTACTTTTAGGCTTATTTCATTCGATTGCAATCAAAATCAAATTCTTCCTATTGTAAAAACGACGAAGAATACTACGAGCAATTTGATTTCAAAAACGGCAAGAGCATAACCGTAGATATACAGTTCCGACTGCGTGTACGACGGCTCTTTCGACTTCTTCAAAATGTGTCATTTTGGCTTTGGTAAAAAAACCGCAATGTGAGGCACAACAATTTACTAAATTACTTAGAAAATCAAAATTGTACGGTTGCCTAAGTCATAAAATTATGATATAATATACAAAGCATATTTTATCGACAAAAAATTATCTTACAGAAAGTGAAAAATTGGAGTAACAATGGCAAAGGCGCTTTTAGTCAAACTTAAAGAATCTCTCATTTCGGTATTGCCGATTGCGATTATCGTACTTATAATTTCTTTCACCCCTCTTGCGCCTTTAACTGCAACAGAACAAATCACCTTTGCAGTGTGCGCTGTAATGCTTATATTGGGTATCGGACTGTTCAATTTGGGAGCAGACCTTGCAATGACGCCAATGGGCGGACACGTAGGCACGGGACTTACCAAGTCAAAAAAAGTGCTCGTACTCGTATCAGTGTGCTTTATTATGGGCGTGCTAATCACAGTTGCAGAGCCTGACCTTTCAGTACTTGCCTCTCAGGTAAGCGACGTTATGAACAACACCGTGCTCATTGTGACCGTCGGAGTAGGCGTGGGAATTTTTTTGATAATCGCAGTGCTTAAAATAGTATTTCACAAAAGCCTGTCAATGCTATTGATGTTTTTCTATATGATGATTTTCGCAATTTGCGCAATGCTAATAGAATGTGGAAAAAATGATTTTCTTGCGCTTTCTTTTGATTCCGGAGGCGTAACCACCGGTCCGATAACTGTACCGTTTATAATGGCTCTCGGCTTTGGTATTGCGACTACGATCGGCGGCAGAGACGCCAACGAAAACAGTTTTGGACTTATTGCGCTATGCTCTATAGGTCCTATAATCGCAGTTATGATACTTTCGCTTTGTTCCAAAGGCGAAATTTCTCAGGATACGCTAAACGCTCTTGCTTCTTACGAGACGGTCGAAGGCTCTCTTGCTCTTATAGGTCACTCAATATTGAATACCGCTAAAGACGTTCTGCTTGCATTGGCGCTTATCGTAGTGTTTTTCTTGATACTTCAATTCACAGTTTTAAAACTTCCTCGCCAAAAACTTGCGCAAATAGGTATCGGAATTGCATACACATTCTTTGGACTCGTAATATTCCTTGTTGCCGTAGAAGTAGGCTTTATGCCAATCGGATTCAAACTCGGCACGGAAATTGCTCGTTTTTCTCAACCTGTACTTGCCGTATTCGGTTTGGTGATAGGTTTTGTCGTAGTTTTGGCAGAACCCGCGGTGCACGTCCTCAATAAGCAAGTCGAGCAGGTCACCGGCGGCGGCGTCAAAAAAATCGAAATGTTGATTGCTCTTTCGTTGGCTGTCGGCGTTTCCATATGTCTGTCGATAATCAAAATGATTTTCCACTTCTCTATTCTGTATTATCTCATACCGGGTTATCTTATTTCTTTGGGACTTTCCTTTTTCGTTCCCAAGGTGTATACGGCAATTGCATTCGACTCCGGCGGCGTTGCCAGCGGTCCGCTGACTTCGAGTTTTATTCTGCCTTTAATCGTAGGCGCGTGCGTCTCAATCAACGACGGCGCGAATTCCATTTTGACAGACGCTTTTGGCGTCGTTGCAATGGTCGCTATGACGCCTCTCATAACAATTCAGGCACTTGGTTTCAAAGCGATTATGTCTGCAAAAGTAAGAGACAAGATAGCAATGAAACGCATACTGTCAGCTGACGACGAGCAAATCATTTATTTTGAATAGGAGGTATATATGTCTGACAAAAAACATATTAAAGAAAACGATTCGGTTGCCAAAAAAGAGACTAAACAACATTCCTCTCAAAAGGCAAAGACTGCGCCGTCGAATAGGGTCAAGTCAAACAAACTTAAACTTCTTATTACGATTGTCGCAAGAAAAAAAGCCGAATATTATACCGACCTTATTCAATCTTTTGACGTAAATATGCAGATGGTCTTGCTTGCAGAAGGCACTGCAAATGCAAAAATGCTGGGACTTCTCGGATTATTGGATAGCGAAAAAGTCGTCATCTTGAGCGTAATTCAAGAAAATAAAATACCCGATGCAATGAATACTTTGGAACATAAATTCCAAACCATAAGAGACGGCAAGGGCGTTGCCTGCACGATACCTCTGACAAGCGTAATAGGTACGCTTATCTACGGTTTCTTAAGCAACAACAGAATGACTGTAAAGGAGAGTAAATAATGAATAATTACGAAATGATACTGTGTATAGTGGACGCGGGATTTTCAGAACTCGTTATGGACGCTGCAAAAGAAGAAGGCGCGCGCGGCGGCACCGTCATTCACGCCCGCGGAACTGCCAACAAAGAGGCGGAGCAATTCTTCCATATAGCAATTCAGCCGGATAAAGACATAGTAATGATATTGGTGCCAGTAGAAATCAAAGACAACGTACTCCACGCAATCTATCGCAATGCAGGACTTAAAAGCGAGGGTAAAGGTATAGCCTTTTCTCTTCCCGTGGACGATGTCGTGGGCATCTCGGCGCCTCCACTCTCCTCCCCTATCAAATCCGACGAAAAGACAGAACCGGAAAAACAACAAGAAGAGAATAAAGAAAAAAAATCTTGAATTATAATAGATTAAATGATATACTTGAAACCGCTACGCCTTGCGCTCTATGTTGTTGATAAAATATGTTAAATTACTACGAACGCAACGGTTGCAAAATCTAAGCATTGAATTAAATAAAAATACAACCTAATTCAATAATACTAATTAGGTTGTATTTTTAACAAATTTAGCAAAAAAATCAACGTTATTACAAGAACAGTTTATTATATTCTCTAATAATAAATTTTGTTTTTTTGTCCGGTCTTTTATACAAATCTTGAAACATATCGACTATCGAAACGTTACATAGCCCTTTATTTACAAACAATTCATATTTCCCTTGTGAGAAAGCAAATTAACTACACTTATGACGATATTCGCAAATGGCTAGAGCATTTCCGCACGCGCGCGGATGGGGGCGAAAGCGAAAACGGCGTAAAAGAAAAAAAACGACAACTCGGTTTCTCAATCTGGGTGTTCGTATACCCCTGTTATGGTGCACCGACTTACCGCAAAAATGAACACGGTAATATACAAGGTAAACAGACGGGAATTATATTGCGCGGTGGAATTGCCGCTGTCGGACTATAAACTGTACGGTAAGCAGTTAGCGGTGCGGTGATTGTTCACGGCTTGCAAGGGCTGTCATAGTGTCCTTATAGATACGCTTTGACAGCCTTTTTGCTTGCTCTTTATCGGGCGGCAGTTTTGCGTAAATGTTTTTGCTTTGGTCGTTAAAATAGATAATTGTTATTCCGAGCGGCATTGTCTTTTCCATATTTGATACTCCTTATATTTTTGATAACCCAACCCAAACCCACCCACAGCGGGCTTGCTTTTTCGTTCCGTGTTCCGTAGTGCCAATAAGGTAATAATAGCGTGTAAAGCCCTAAATTCTTGCGACGCGCGACGCAGTGTCAATAAGGTAATAGTAAACTTATTGCCACTGCGGGCGGCTGTCGCCGCCCGCATATCGCCACATTTGCCCCGAAAAGTGTTACAGTGTTACGGGGTGGACTAAGGTAATACTAATGATTATTTATTATCGGGTGCTTTTTGCACGGTAACTTGACCGTCTTTTACGGCGATTTGCATTTTGCCCTTGCATTTCGGGCAATATATTTCTATTGTTGAGCCGTCGCCCGCTTTTAGTAATTTATACCCGCATTCGGGGCATACAACATAATAAGTCATTTTATCAATTTGTCTTTTTCGGTAATTTTTCTTATAACTTTGCATGGGTTTCCTACTGCGACTACACCCGACGGAATACTTCTTGTAACAACGCTTCCCGCGCCGACAACTGTATCGTCGCCAATAGTAACGCCTTGAATAATCTTTACGTCCGCACCAAGCCAAACGCGCTTACCGATATGGATGGGTTTCGATATACAAATATTTTTAACGCGTTCTTCCGCGTCGAGAGCGTGATTTGTCGTGTAAATTCCCGCTCTCGGTCCGAACATAGTATTATCGCCTATCGTTACTTCGCCGCAATCAAAGATTATGCAGCCGAAATTTATAAATACGTCGTTCCCGATTTTAATATTATTGCCGAACTCACATATAAAGTCGGGTTCGATAAATACGTTTTCGCCAACGCTACGAAAAAGTTTTTGCATAATCTCTTTTCGTTTAGGCATATCTTCTTCGGTAGTGCGATTATACTCACGAAAAAGTTTTTTTGCAATAAGTCTGCGTTGTTCGAGTTGCCGAGCTCTGTCGTCGCAAGGAATACCCGCGAGCATTTTTTCCCATTCTGTCATAATCTTTTTCCTTATTTACCTGCGCGAATATTTTTGACCGTCTTGCTTTTAATCGTCAAATCTTCATAAATTCTTATACCGCCGTTACCCGTAGGCGATTGCGCAACAAGCCCAACTTTGACCGTATTTCCAAAGTCGAGAATGAAAAATCTCGTCATATAGAAGTTTACACCGTCCACCGAATAATGGAACGCAAAAGCGTTGCCGCGTCTGCAAATCTGCAACCAAACTTTATCGGTTTCGATATTACAGCCGTTTGCGTCGTCGGAAATATTGTCGCGCGTTACTACGCTGACAACGGCGTGCGTTCCGAAATCCGTTTGCTCAAAACAAAATTTTGCCCAATTCTTAATATCTTGCATTACCATAACGGAAGAAGAATCGTAAGTGCTTAAAAATTTGAGCGAGACTCTTACGCGCATAACAAAATCTCCGCTGACTTCCGTATAGTAATACGGCGCGTTGCAGATATTAGCGGGCAAAGTGCCTTCGTCGCTTGTTATGTTGCCGCCGCAAAAGAAGTCGCTTTTAGCGGGTGCGTAGATTTCGATTGCGTTTCCTTTCTTTTCAACCTTACTTTCGTTCAACCAATTAAATTGCATATATAAATCTCCTAATGAAATTGATAAATATATTATATCACATATATAGCCGATAATGATTGCAATATTTCACTCATTTATGGTACAATATCACAAAGGCAAGGCGCATTATGGAAAAACAACAATTAAAAACGATAACCGACGAGTCGTACCGTGAAAAACTGCCGAATGACAACCCCGATTTCCCGTTTCACTACTATTTGGAAAACGTATGGGAATTTGATTTTCATTGTATTGCTTGGCATTGGCACCCCGAATTTGAATTTATTTATATTCGGGAAGGCTCGGTTACTTGTTATGTCGGAACTGAAAAGTTAGAATTATCGAAGGGTTACGGCTTATTTGTCAATAGCGGCGTTTTACACCGTTATGAGGCAACAGATAACAATATATTTCCTAACATCGTGTTTTCACCCAATTTATTTGGCGAAACGCAAGGGCGCATATTTGCAAAGTACATTAAACCGATTATTGATTTTGGCATATCATTTCAAATATTAAATCCGAATATCGAATGGCAAAACATTGTCTTAAATATATTATTAAGCATATTTGAGTTGCAAAGTCAAAACAATTTTAATGAATTTGAAACCGTTAAGAAACTGTTTGAACTATGGAATATATTTTACGATAACATTGAAATAACATCAAAAACACAAGCGAAAAGCCGAGAAATGCAACACTGCTCTCAACTTCAAATTATGATGCAATATATTCATACGAATTACGGCGAAAATATTAAATTAGACGATATTGCCGCCGCCGTTTACATCAGTAAAAACAGCGCATTACAAATCTTCCGAAAAGGCATAAATATGTCGCCTTTTTCTTATCTAATTCAATACAGACTTGCCCGCGCCGCCGAATTACTTTTATCAACTGATAGAACTATTGCAAACATAGCAACGGAAACGGGCTTTGATAACGTCGGCTATTTCTGCCGTAAATTCAAAGAACAATATTGTATGTCCGCAAAAGAATATCGTAATAGTAAAAAATAATTACTAAATTGTTTATAAACTAAATTCCGACAAAAAAATATAATTTGCAGTATTCTATTCGTAACAAAATTTTTTGTGAGGTTATTTGTCCTTTTATAAAAATTACATAGACTTGTTATTCGCTTGTGCTTACCGTCTGTGGACGGAATACGCCGCCTTGACAATTTGCCTGCGGCGGCATTTTTGCCGGTTGAGACGGTAAGCACCAAAGCGAACAATAAAATTTTCAAGCCGCAGTCCTCAACGGACAACCCAAAGAGTGCTACTCTTTCGCCGCCGAGCTGAACGCGACGATAGAAAGCGAAAAGGCGTTACAAATTAACTACACTTATGACGATATTCGCAAGTGGTTAGAACATTTCCGCACGTTGGACTATACCAAGACGAAAAACCGCAAGGCACTAATTGACACGTTTATTTATAGGGTATTGCTTTACGACGACAAAATGAAATTGATATTCAATCTGAAAGGTGGGCAGAAAAACGAATTGCTTTTGAACTTGATTTTTCCCGGGACCGACGGCAACGGCGGCGCAAGCGAAAACAGCGTAAAAGAAAAAGAAACCGAAAATTCGGTTTCTCTATCTGGGTGTTCGTATACCCCTGTTATGGTGCACCCAAAGAGACTCGAACTCCCAACCTTTCGGTCCGTAGCCGAACGCTCTATCCAATTGAGCTATGAGTGCATATCGTTGCTACATTTGACATTATAGTTAATTTCGTAAAGTTTGTCAATCAAATTCAACGACGCTAATTTAAAAATGACAAATTATTCTTGTTTGTTTATCAACTGCGTTTCTGCGCTCTTCTCTGTATCAATGTCAGATAGGTTTGTTATTTTGCCGTATCTATAGCGTTTGCGGAATATCACAAATAGCAGTGTTGAGATGGCAGCAGTTAAACCTTCTGCGACAATAACTGCCGACCATATTCCGTCAAGTCCCCAAATCAACGGCAACAACATTACCGCGCTTCCTCTCAGGAGAAGCGAGCGCAAAAAAGATATGAGCGCGGATACCCCGCCGTTACAAAGCGCCGTGAAAAATCCCGAACACCAAATGTTAATACCGCAAAAAACGTAACATATGGAAAATATTCTGAATCCCCTTACAGTCATTTGCAAAAGTTCTTTATCGTAGCCCACAAAAGCATACGACAAAGGATAACTCAACGCCTCCGCCAAAATCATAGCAACGACGGATCCGATAACTATGAGTGCAGTGCTCTTCTTGAATACGTTTTTCATTTCGGCATAATTGTTTGCTCCGAAATTATAACTTATTACCGGCGCTATACCCATCGTAAATCCAAAGAATACCGCCAAGAAAACAAAGTCGGTATACATCATTGCAGAATACGCCGCTATACCTCGCTCTCCAACCAACTTGAGAAGTTGAATATTATAAAGTATTCCTACAAACGAAGCGGATACGTTGGACATAAACTCCGAGGCGCCGTTATAACAAGCGTATCCGAATTGTTTGGGATAAAATCCGCATACGCTAATCCTTATTATACTCTTTTTAGAAAAAATAAAATATGCAAATGCAACGCCTCCGCCTATGGCAAATCCTATCACGGTGGCAAGACCTGCGCCTAATATTCCCAACTTGGCGAATTTGATAAATACATAGTCAAGCGCCATATTGGCAACACCGGCGCAGATTGAAAGAATGAGTCCCAATTTTGTTTTCTCCGCGACTGGGAAAAAACTCTGAAACATACATTGAAGCATAAACAATACGCTTCCGCCTACCATAACGTAGCCATATGACATACAGTCCTCTATTATCAAAGGACTTCCACCCATAAGCGTGAGAATCTTTCTTAAAAATATCAGACAAACGGCAGAAAGAATAATACCGATAACGATTACGGAAAACACAATCATCGAAAAATACTTGTTTGCCTTAGCGCTGTTTCCCTCGCCCAAAGTCCTTGCCACAAGAGCGCTCCCTCCAGAGCCAAGCATAAGTCCGACAGCGCCTATGATCATTACCAAGGGCATAACTACGTTGACAGCAGACAGCGCCAAATCTCCAATGAGATTAGACACAAACAGACCGTCGACAACGCTATATATTGACATTACCACCATCATAATCACTGACGGCAACGTAAATCTTATTATCTTATTTAAATTAAATTTATCTGACAACTGTATATGTTTTTTCATAGTCCTAATTTTCCATTGCTTTTTTTGATTCTTCGAGAAAATATTCATAATACTTTTTTTCTGCAGATATCAAAGCCCTTGCTTCTTCTATAGTAAGTCTGCAAAAGGCTCTTTCTTCCGCTTTGATTATTCTGTCGATTTTCTCTATGCAAAAATTCTCGCCCTTGGCTGTCAATGCTACCGCTTTTTCTCTTTTATCGTCTTTGCCGTCTTTAAGTTCTACAAATCCCATATCAGACAAAGACTTAGTCGAAGAATTGACAGTCTGTTTGCTGATTGAAAGCATAGTCCCCAAATCTCTTTGCGTGATGCCGTCCTGCCCTTCCATTCTCAACTCATACATTATTGCAAGCGCGCTATCCGATAATCCGCATTTGAGAGCAAAGGCGTGATAAATTCTGTTGCCCGCTTTATATATTTCATTATAAAACTTTATAAATTCTTCAAATCTCATACCAGCCTCCATTAGTCCGATTTCGGACTTTTATATTATATTCAAATAAATATACAAAGTCAACTAAATTGATAATACTTTTGGAATAAATTTATGCAAATAGATTGGCTGTCCGTAAAAGCTTGTTAAAAAAATAATAAAAAAGATACGAACTGCTATTACAGTCCGTATCTTACACAAGGAGAAAGTAAACATTTTACACTACTAAATATTTACATTTATATTATAATTGATAAAGATAATCTTGTCAATACCAATTTATGTCAAATTTATCTATATTTTTTATTAAAATAATTATAATTATTGAATATCTTTCTTATTTCTCAATTTGTTTTCTCTGTTTATATAAACCATATAATTGACGTGATGCAACCATTTGACAAATCTTTGACGTAAAGTCTCTTTTATAATTATTCCATTGTCGGAATATACTCCTATGAATTCTATATAGGGTTTTTTACGTACGCTTGTCAACACAATCTTAATTTTTTCTGCCATCACTGCTTTAAAGGTGGCAATTCTGCAATAGCCCACAGTAGTGCCGCAATACACCTTTTTGTATTTACCTTTAACAAAAACGTATATCTCAAAAGTCTCTATGCGTTGAGAAAAAGCCACGTTTTCTATTAACTTCACTCTGTTGATTTTTGCTGGTTGTTCTAAGACTAATTCTATCTCGTAATTATCTTGCTCTTTCTTAGGAGTATAATAATTTATCGGATCTAATGTCGTCTCGTCAAAAGAATACCCAAGTACTCCTCGTATATCGTATCCTTCTTCCGCGTCGGGCGCAGAAACTGATTTTATTTTCAATAATTGTCTCTCGCTCTCATCTATATGCTTGCCAAGTTCTTGAAGTCTTCTGACGTCGTTTTCGTGAAGCAAACCTCGTCTATCTGGCGGAGCGTTGAGAAGTAATATTGAGTTGCCGCCCACAGAATTGTAATATATCTTCAGCAAATTTTTAAGGCTACGCACGGCCTTGTCTTGCGATTTGTGATAAAACCAACCGGGTCTTATAGACACGTCGACTTCGGCAGGATACCATATAAAATTATCAAAGTCCTTCAAAAAATCTCTGCTTCCCAAGTCGGGAGATATAATATCCGCTTCCTTTTTAGCAAAGTTGCTATCGTCACTCTGTTGCGACGTTGCCTCTATAGACTGTATATCAAAAGCAAACTTAGGAACCACGTTCCATTCGCTCTCTCTTGCAAAACCGCCTTCGTTGCCTACCCAACGTACGTCGGGACCGCAATTGGAAATACACGCATTGGGAGCAAGCCTGCGAATTGTCGAAAAGTATCTATCCCAATCATACACTTGCTTAGGCTTTCCGTCCATATAAGACCCGCAAGCGCCGTCCAGCCATACGCAGAATATATCACCGTATCCGGTCAGAAGTTCTTCAAGTTGCTGGCAGTATACGTCGTTGTATCTATCAGTAGCGTAAGCCTCGTGATTCCTATCCCAAGGCGAGAGATATATTCCAAACTTAATTCCATATTTTTTGCAACTGTTAGACACTTCTTTAACCACGTCGCCTTTACCTCCCTTATAAGGAGATTGAGCAACACTGTAATTCGTCGTCTTGGTCTGCCAAAGACAAAATCCGTCGTGATGCTTGCAAGTGAGTATAACTCCGTATGCCCCCGCCTCTTTGACATTCCTCACCCATTGGTCGGTATTTTGCTCCGTAGGGTTGAAAATTTGAGGATCGGCTTTGCCGCTGCCCCATTCTTTTGCAGAAAAAGTATTGAGTCCATAGTGAAAAAATACGTTAAATCTTTGTCGTTGAATAGCCTTCTGATTTATACTAGGCACAATAGACACGTATGTTTCAAGTCTCTCTTGATTGTTCATAATTGCTCCCATATTCCTTAATATATAAATAATAACATAATTTTACAATATACATCAATAGTGTGTTGTAGTAAAAACTCCCCTCTCGTCAAACGAGAAGGGAGTTAGACAAATATTAAATTAACAATACTATTTTAATTGACGTATCCGTAAACATATCTTGACGGAATATTGTCGCAACTGAGTTCGATAACTATTCTGTTGCCTTTCTTAGTATTATCGCCGTGCAAGATAGATTCCACGTCTATGACTTCGCGATTGAACACAACGCCTTGAGTATCGACTGTCTGCGAAGGACGCATTGTTACGATATTCCTATCTTCGCTGGTATCGTTGCTATTCCTTACCATATATATAAGTCCTTGGATAAGCGGATTACGATATCCCTGCTCTCTCAAAAGAACCATTACAGCCTCGTCCTCTCCGTAAAGTATATTGATAATATCACCGAGTTTTTCGCTTGATTTCAACACTTCTACTGCGCCGTCTTCTGCCCAACTGTCGGTAGAATAACATACGCTCTTGTCAATATTACCGTCATTTTTGCCTACAAATGAGCCTTTATTTTCTCCCGTACGCGTCGTACCTCCCGTGGAGTAACAACTCAAAACGGTTGCGTTGTTGAGACCTACAAAGCCGCCGGAATACATACTTGCCGTAGCCTTGTTAGTTGCATAACTCGATCTGATATCACCTGTATTAAGTCCTACAAAACCGCCTGCATATGCATTGTCTCCATTAGACACTACGGTGTTGACGTCAGGATTGTTGAGAGTAAATTCTCCGCTGTACGACTGTCCGATATTGCCATTGTTGACTGCAACAAAACCGCCTGCGTACACGCTGTCAAGTCCTGCTGCCGTAACGCTAACGTCTCCGATCGCAAAACTATTTGCTATAGCGCTGTCGTTGTTGACTGCAAATCCCGCTCCGCCAATGCTAGTCACACCTTCAGTCAAAAAGTCCGAAAGCGTAGCCGTAACTTTGCCGTAGAACCCTACGAATGCCACAAACGCATTTTCTCCCGCGTTGTTGATCATAACGCCTCCTACGTTCATTCCCTCTAGTTCGGCATACACCGAAGCCGAGTTGATATATCCGTAGTTGTTGATTACCATACCTGCAACTTGAGCGCCCTCTGCTTTAATGGAGTCGCTTTGAACAAGCGCGTTGCGGATAGCGCCTTTATTGTTGATTGCAATAGGCGCAACTTTGATAGATGTCACGCTATCGTCAAGTTTTTCTTTGTCATACCCTACAAAACTCATACCAACGTAGAATATATTCTGGATAATACCTTTACTCGAATTTCCTTTACCGTCGATATTGACAAACATAGAATACTCAAGATCGCTTGAACCGTCATTCTTTATTACGCCGTTTTGCGTCATCACTTTGTTGCCGACAACGATGCCCGAAACGGTATGCTTGTTGCCGTCGATAACACCGCCGAAAGTCTCAATTTGCGCTATTTCATATCCGTTGAAGTTGATATTGTCTTCAATAGAAAACTCATCGGTATTACCAGGGTTGATAAATGAATTTAATATAATATAAGCGTACTCGCCGGTATTAGTCACGACAAACTTACCGTTTTCCTTTTGCGGTATCTTATAACTCATATACTGTCCCTCTGTCGACACACTTTGACTTACTACAAAATTCTTGGAAGTATTATCCGCTGATATTGACACATCATAAATCAATCCGTAATAAGAATTGTCGCTTATCAAATATTCGTATGGGTCTTCTCCCTCTCCGTCGTTCTCCTTTATGAATATGTCGTCAAGCATAAGTTCAAAAGTATGATACGTCACTTTGTCCACATCGTATTCCAGTCCCTTTATGACATTGATTTTGCTCTCTCCGTCTACTTCTTCAAAATAAAAAAGTTGTTTTCCGTCCGTACCTAATACGTTTTCGCTTTCACCTGTATTTTGGCTCAAAATTGCGCCGTCTTCAGGATTTGTATACTCCTTGCGCTCGTTGACAAATTTGATTGCGTTGGAATCGCTCATATCGCAAATTATATCTACGCTTGCGCCGGGAGCATAATTCTTCCACAATACGTCGTTGCCGTCTTTGTCCTTGAGGAAATAATCGTTACCGTCGTAACGTATCTTGGCGTATCCGTTCATATTATATACGAGTATTGTCTTCTCTTCCTTAATGAGACCTACTCCGTCTGTGTCGTACTTATAAAAATCGTAAACGTCTGCCTCGACAAATACAATCTTATTGGAAATCGTCTGGTGCAAAATACTGCTTTCCAACTTGACGCTACCGTCGGGCAACAATGCGCTCAAATTGAGAGCAAATTCAGTAGCAAGAGAATCTGCCGATATCTTCCACTTGAGTTTTGCCTTGCCGTTTTGGTCATACGTCAACGACATATCCTTAGCGTCTACAGACGCAAGTTTGTTGATAACATATTCGTTATCTTTTTCGCTGAAATCACTGGTGTAATATACCTGATTGTCGCCATTTGCTCTTATCGTGAAAGTATACTTGCCTACCTTTTCAAGATTGAATTTTGTGCGGTAAGCATAACTCGTACCCGTGACAACGGCGTCTTCATAGGTATCGTCTTCATAGGTTTTTCTCAAAGTATAGTTGGTTGCGTTAGAAACCGCTCCCCACCTTATTGTAGTACCGGTCATATCGGTAAATTTCGGAACGGACAGCACCGTAGAATTATAATAAGTTGCCGCGCCTGGCAAGGAAGACGTATACTCGATATTGTCAGACGCAGGATTTGCCGTTACGCTTATCCTATAAGCGCCATATTCTCCGTAAAGTTCTTTTTCATCTTCGCTGTCAGACTTCTTGTCCGCAAAATTATAAGACAGCGCTTCGCTTTTGACTTCGTCAAGCAAGACGCCTTTTTCATTAGTGACTCTGACAGAATAATCCACAGCCTTATCGACAGCGTTCCAAGACGCAACCTTATCGGCAATCGTAACTACGGGCGTATCTAAAGCGTTGCCTTTATGATATACGATTGCTGCGCTCTTGTCGCTGGTACCGTACTTCTTTCCGTCGCCGTACGCTCTTACTGCAATTGAGAAATTGCCATATCCCGTGACCATTGCGCTCAAATCGCAAGTAGTGGTAGTCACGCTCTGCTCTTTCTCCACTCCGTCAACGGAAATAAAATACTCTTTGGCATTTTCTACTTCGTCCCAACTCAAAACGCTTCCGTTGAGCGCCAAATTGCTTGGCGAAGCGAGTTTTATCAATCCGTCCGCATCCTTCGGCGCGCACGCAACTGCGAATATTGCCACGCACGCAACAATCATAATGCAGACTATCACGTTGATTTTATTTCTCATATTCACTCCTTTTAACCTTGGTTGTACTGTTTTATTATAACAAACACCTTTTATAATATCAACTGTTTAAGAATTATTTATATATAAATATTATGCGTTTAATAAAATACAATTATTTATAATTATACAATCTAACGCTTCTTTTAATTCTCATCAAAACTGTCTCCAACTACCTTTTAAAACCAAAAAACGGCATTTAAATCATATTTTTTACCATCATTTCTACCAAATAAGCCTTAAAATAATTAAGAAACTGACGCAAAATAAAAGCGTTTTAAATAACGCCTATCATAAATTTTTGTTTTAAATACTTAGTCTTATAGCAAAGTATAGACACCAAACGCGATTTCTTTCTGAAAATCTCAAATTATTCATAAATTTTGCAAATTGTGACAAAATAATTTTAAAATACTCTTGAAATCAGCACAAAAATGTGCTATATTGTAAATGAAAGGTGCCAAAAGCGTCTTGAAAATAACTACATAAATAGACAAAAGAGAGGTGTCAACAATGAATTTTAGCAAAAATTTAAGAATCTTCAGAAAACTCAAAAGAGTATCTCAAACCGTCCTTGCAGAATTGCTCGGCGTATCGCAACGTACTATATCTCATTATGAGAACGGCACTTGCCAACCAAGCATAGAGGGACTTTGCATCCTTGCAGATTATCTTGAAGTGTCTCTCGACGAACTCGTAGGACATACTCCTGTAAGCAAGAGCGAGTAATTTACTCTTCGGCGTATAAATATAAGACGCTCATAGTTTTGTATTTTGCATGTAAAATGACGGAATACGGCAGAAATGCCGTATTTTTCGTACTTTATACAACTCCCCTTTTCACTTAGTTATCGCAATTAGTCCGGCATAAACATTATTTTGCTGCAAATATATAAAATTAAAAAATACTTTTGAAAATACTCAGTTTTTATATACAAAATCAACAAATTTCTATAAAAAAATATTGAAATTACTATATTTATATGATATCATAATAATGTTATTTTGAATAACAATGGGAGTGAATTTATGAAATATGCAGATTTAATTGCCCAAATGTCTTTGGAAGAAAAGGCAGGTCTTTGTTCAGGCAAAGATATGTGGCACACAAAAGCAATTGAAAGATTAGGCATACCGTCGGTTATGATGTGCGACGGACCTCACGGATTGAGAAAGCAAGACGATAGCGGAGTCTCAACAAGTCTCAACGTATCGGTTGACGCTATATGTTTTCCCACTGCGTCGGCGACTGCGTCGTCTTGGGACAAAGCGCTGCTCAACCAACTTGGACAGGCAATCGGCGAAGAAGCCGTCGCCGAAAACGTAGCTTTGGTACTAGGTCCGGGTACGAACATCAAAAGAAATCCTCTATGCGGACGCAACTTTGAATACTTCTCCGAAGACCCATATCTTGCGGGTATGCTTTCAGCAAGTTTTATCGACGGCGTTCAAAGTAAGAATATAGGCACGTCTATAAAGCACTATTGCGCAAACAATCAAGAAACTTACCGTATGACTATCAACTCCGTCGTCGACGAAAGAACGCTAAGAGAAATCTACTTCTTGCCGTTTGAAATTGCAGTAAAGCAATCTCAGCCGCGCACTATTATGGCTTCATATAATCTCATCAACGATACATACGCAACGGAAAACGAGTTTTTGCTCAACAAAGTCTTGAGAGACGAATGGGGATTTGAAGGGCTTGTCGTCAGCGACTGGGGCGCAACCAACAAGCGCGTGAAAGGTCTCAAAGCAGGTCACGACCTCGAAATGCCTTCAAGCGGCGGAATGAATGACAAACTTATTGTCAAAGCAGTACAAGGCGGTTCGCTCGACGAGAGCGTGCTTGATACGGCTGTCGATAGAATTCTCGACCTGGTTATGAAATCGACAAAAAATCCAAAAGACGCGACTTACGACAAAGAAGAACATTATCAAATTGCAAAGAATATCGCAAAAGAAAGCGCCGTGTTGCTCAAAAACGACGGTTCGCTGCCTCTCCGGACTCAAAAAATCTTGCTCGTAGGCGAACTTGCAATTGAGCCGAGATTCCAAGGCGCAGGATCTTCTTTTGTCAACTGCACCAAGATTTCAACCGTAGAACAAAGTTTGCGCGACGCAGGTATCGAATATGAATTTACAAGCGGTTACGATCTCTCTGACGAATCATTTAAGAAGAATGCAAAACTCCGCAAAAACGCAGTTGAACTCGCAAAGAATTACGACACAGTGCTTGTAGTCGCAGGCTTGCCTGAGAAATACGAAGCAGAAGGCTTTGACAGAAAGCATATAAATATGCCTCAAAGTCACGACTTGTTGATTGAAGAACTTGCTCAAGTCAACAAAAACGTCAATGTAGTGCTCACAATGGGCTCAAGCGTGGAAATGCCTTGGATAGATAAAGTGCGCAGCGTGCTTTGTATGTATCTCGGCGGTCAGTCGTCAGGCGACGCTTGCGTAGACCTCCTGCTTGGCAAGGCAAATCCTTGCGGAAAATTGGCAGAGACTTTTGCGCTCAAACTTTCCGACATACCTTCTACTCAAAACTTCCCCGGCGCAAGATTCAGCGTGGAATATAGAGAGGGACTTTACGTTGGATATAGATATTTTAATACGGCAAACGCTCCGGTACTTTTCCCATTCGGTCACGGTCTTTCATACACAAAGTTTGAATATTCCAATCTCACCTTGTCTTCAAAGAACATAACCGACAAAGACATTTTGACTGCTACCGTAGACGTACAAAACGTGGGAGATATGGACGGCAAAGAGATAATCCAACTATACGTCAACGACGTGGAATCCAGCGTATACACCCCATATCAGCAACTCAAAGGATTTGAAAAGATTTTCCTCAAAGCAGGCGAAAAGAAGAGAGTTACTTTCAGTCTCGATAAACGCAGTTTTGCATTCTACAACGTCAATGCAGGCGATTGGCAGGTGGAAAGCGGAGAATTCAAGATTATGATAGGCGCTTCAAGCAGAGATATTCGTCTTGAAGACAGCGTAACCGTCAACTCTACCGATACTGCCGAAATCATTCCCACTTCGGCAGATTCTTGGTATTGCGCTCCCGACGCAAACAAAGAGATCACTAAGGAAGAGTTCTTGGCAATGGCCGGACTTAATATCAAAGAAGATTACCGCATTGCAAAGAAAGGCGAGTTCACCGAGGACGATTCTTTTGAAGATATGGCAAATACCAGCGGACTTGCAAGGTTTGCGCTCAAGATTGCAAAACCTGCTATCAGAATGAGTATGAAAGCCCAAAAGGACGATCCCAATTATCTTATGATTTACGAAGTAATGAAAACTTCCCCGATGAGAGCGTTGGCATTCTCATCTCAAGGTATGTTCAATATGAAGATGGTAGACGGCGTCGTAACAATTATGAACGGCAAATTCTTCAAGGGCGTAAGTATGGTACTTAAAAACATAGGCGGAGACGAAGAAGACAAAGCAAAGAAAAAAGCCGAAAAAGCAAAAGCCAAAGAAGATGCAAAACAAGCAAAAAAATCCAAATAAAAACATCAAGACCCGCTACTGAAATAGCGGGTCTTGTACGTCTTTGAGTACAAATATTCAATCTTTGCCATACACTTTTTTGCATATATAACTTGCATATTTTTCTGCAATATTTATACCGGTAACAGCCTCTATACCGCCGAAAAAAGCATTGGAATTTACTTCGCAAATATAGTATTTATTGTTCCCCTGCAGTATATCTATGCCGCAGTAATCTAAATCAAGCAAATCTGCGACCTTCTCGCATAACTCTTTTGCCTCTTGCGAGAGAATAATATTTTTGCCTTCGCCGCCCAATTCAAGATTTGATCTAAAGTCACCTCTTGACTGACGCAACATTGCCGCTACTACCTTTCCGCCAATAGCAATCACGCGAATATCCTTACCGTAACTTTCTTGGATGAATTGTTGAAATAAGTGAGGCGAAAACTTCAGTTTTTCAGCAATTTCACACAATTCGGCAATATCATTTGCCTTATAAACATCTTTGCCAAGCGAACCGTAACTTGACTTTATTATCACGGGAAATCCCAATATCTGACCGACATTTTGAATTGCTTTGACATTCAATTTTTGATTTTCATAGCACAGCAATCCCGGCAAGGTGCGAGGCATAGGAATAGAGTTTTGCGACAACAAGATTGCCGTCTGCATTTTATCGTCGCAAGCCTGAATAGCATTATGCGTATTAAAAAGTCGCAAGCCCGACCTTTCAAGCATAAGCGATACGTACTTATCTTTATCCAAATATATACAAAAATCGTAATCTTTGACATTGCTTAATATTTCACCGTCGTTGTCTATTTGAGCAATAAAGCAATCATTTCTTTTAATATCAACATCTACGCCGTTTTTCCCCAACTCTTCTTTGAGCCTAATGGACTGATTCAAACTGCTCTGCTGTCTCGTATATGCGTTTACTAATATCAAACCTTTTTTCATACTGTCCCTGCCTTACTATCAATCGTCTATAACTACGCAATTTACAAAACCGCTATACGCAGTACAGGCGTCAAGAGCAATAATTCCGTCGTCTATAAAGGGAGAGAAGTCTGCGTCTTCCCCAAACTCTCCGCCATTGCCTTGTATTTTACTGTGCCCATACGAAGTGCGATAGTGTCCGCATACAATAGTCTTGCCTTTTTCTATGACGCCTGCGTTCCACATCTGCATACCGTTGAGCCATCTTGCTCCTTCCCACATATCCTTTCCCGCATTGCGCCAATTCTCAAGATATCTTGCTTGACCTACGTTTGCGCAAGGTATCCATCCGTGAACAAATATATAATGTTCCGTCTCAAAATAATCGCGCATTGACGGTATTATCTTTGCAACGTACGGCGTTTTACGCGCGCCCTGTACATAACTCTTGGGATTCAGAATCGACTTTGTGTCGTCGCTTTCTATAAGTTGCAAACCGGTGTTATACGTACCGTTGCGTACGTGAGTATGGGCAGGATAACCTTCGTCAAAATCCAGCAATTGCATAAACAAATCTTCGTGATTGCCTTTTATCAAAATTACTTCGTCTTTCTCCATAAGGTCAAGGATAAAATTCTGCAAGTCTTTGGCTTCTCTGCCTCTGTCAAACAAATCTCCGCAAACCACTAATTTGCGAGGTTCCTCGTCCTCAAAAAAGCCCTTGTCTTTCAATGCGTCTATCAACTGCGTATAATATCCGTGCACATCCGCCACCGCGTAGTATCTCATAATTTTCTCCTATAACCCAAGTTCGGCAAATATTTCATAACGATATACTTAATTATACGTAATCGACGTTTTGAGCAAAAGTATTATATATTGAATACCAAGCGTCATTTGCTCCCATAACATATCTCCTTACCTTGTTTTTATAGTATAACTAATTTTCAAAATAATTGTCAATACCAAATTTTGATACTATTTTTCTTATATTTTTACTTTTATAGTAACACTCATTTATAAGATTTTTCATATATTGAATTGACGCAATTAAAGCGTCAAAACAATTTTTTGAAAAATTGAGAAAAAACCCTTGACAATTACGTCAATTTACTTTAATATAAATATGCTCAACAGCAAATTGCCCTTATAGCTCAGTCGGTAGAGCATGCGGCTGTTAACCGCAGTGTCATAGGTTCGAGTCCTATTGAGGGCGCCAAAAAAGACAAATCTAATTAGATTTGTCTTTTTTATATTCTTACATTTTTTGTTTCGCATTCAAATTATTGCATTGCGATATTTTTTAGACGTAATACGCTAGCGCATTTGAACTTCTAACTCATATCCCCCTCTATTTATATGGAAAGCGCTGACTAAATAAAAACTTTCTAAAGGTTAATCATTGAACAAAACTTTCTAATTATATTTCTTGCAATATAGTTATATGTATGATATAATTATTAAGTATTTAATATTTATGTATTAAATGTGAAAAATTATGTAGTTTTTGGGAGGGTAAATGTCAAAACGCAAGTCCAGACAGGTTGAAGACAACGTAATTACCGTCGACAATCTCGATTCGACAAAAAACCATATCTCCAAATACGAATTATTTTCATACGTGCTGGGAACAGGCTTTTACAGTATGTTCATCGGTATGATTACCAATTACAAAAGCGATTACGTCAACAACATCATAAAACTCAACGAAACCAATCAACAAATTCTCAATGTCATCGTGGCTTTGCTCGGTTTTGTCGTAGGATTTGGAATAATGGTATTTATCGACAACTTCCACGGCAAGAGAGGCAAATTTCGACCTATTGCTTTGATATCTGCAATACCGATGGGCTTGTTTGGCTTTTTGATGTTCTATACGCCATTTTCCAATGCCAATACTTGGCAGGCGATGTTTTATCTGGTGGCAGTCAACGTGATATACAACGGACTTGTCACTCTTACGGCTACGACAAACTCAACGGCAATAGTGATGACACCCAATGAGAAGGAACGCAACTCGCTTCTCTCTACCAACGGATTTTTTAATTCTATTATGCAGTCTGCTCCGCTCGTAATAATATTGATATTCGGATTTTTCCAATACAAATACGACGAAGACGGCAACATAACAAGCGGACATTATTCAAAAAACACAATGTATATCATTGCGTTGGCGTTGTGCGCAATACTGTATGTCGCATTTATGACCAACGCTATGCTCAAGGTCAAAGAGCGCGTACCGTACAACGAAAAAAAGAATTCGCCTTTTGAAGGTATGTCTCACGTAGTAAAAAACAAGAATTTTTGGTTTTTGACGCTTGCCAATGCAATAAGAGAGGTGCGACTACTGGGAATGGGCTTTGGTATTTTCGTCGCCGGAGCGTTGCTTGGCGACACGTCAAAATTTATTATCATAGGACTTCCCACCGGTATAGGAACAGTCGTAAGTATGCTCATCGTCCGCAAGATGATAAAGAAAATCGACCCTATAAAAGTATACACTATATTTGGAATATACTCATTGCTAGCCAACACATTGGCATTCTTTATTGCGTTTCTTTATTTTAAGCAAGGCGGCGTAGGTTGGCAAATAGCCTTTATTGCAAGTCTTTTCTTGATAGGTCTTCAGTTTGGTTCTTCAAATCTTTTGCCAAATATCTTCAACGCAGACGTGCTTAATGAAATAGAATTGCAAAGCGGCGGCAAACGACTTGAAGGCACCGTAAGTTTTTCATCGACGATCGTCACTACGATTATGACCGTCATCACCGGTATCCTTACTCCCACAATCCTCCTCAAAGTATGCAATTATCAACAAGGTACGGATATCCAAAGTCAATCTACAAAGATAAGACTAGTATTCTTCTACACCATATTTGTAGGTCTATGCTTTGCTCTTTCTCTATTGCCTATGATAGGCTATAGACTTACTACCAAAAAGCGCGACGTCATCAACAAACAACTGGAGGTATTGCGCGCTCAGCGTCTTCAGCATTTTACGGAATCCGATACTGAGAGCGCTTCCCAATTACCTGACGCTATGCCAGAAATTCAAGTAGCCGCTCCTGAAATAAGCGACAATTCTTTGGAAAAAGGCGGAGATATTACCACTCAAGCAATAAATAAAGAAATTGAGGAAGAACGGGAAAATCCGTCAAAGCAAGAATAAATATAATATTTACCGGAGTTAGACGGCTACTCCCCACTTCGCTTAACTGCTTGTCTATCAACTGTCTTTTACGTCATTACGAGCGCAGTTGATAAATCTCGAGATTTATAACAAACATTTTATACTTCATATATCAAATATTCTCTATTGTATTAGCAAATTTAAAGTTCGTACACTATTGCTTCGTATTCCCTCAGTTTCATACTATCCAAGACATTTGGAGAGTCAGAATAATTAGAAAGAGCCAAAGCGCAGTTGTCAAACGTCAAATCTTTTGGAAGTTTGAAATTAACTTGCTTGTTTTTAAAATTGACAACAACGAATAGCCTTTTGCCTTCGCGCTCTCTTATATATGCGAATATATCCTTGCTCAATGGGCAAACAAGTCTGAAGTCTCCGTTGATAACCACATCTTTACCCTTGCGATATGCTAGCGCCTTGCGATAAAAATTGAGCAGGCTATCGCTTCTTTTCTCACTGTCCTCGACGTTTATTTCTTTGTAATTGGGATTGAGAGTCATCCAAGGCTCTGCCGTCGAAAAACCTGCGTTATTCCCTGCCGTCCATTGCATAGGAGTACGCGCGTGATCTCTCGCCCTTTTCAGCAATACTTTGCGCGCATACGGCAAAAGAGGCGGACACACCTTTTTTATCATACTCAAAGCATTGACAGACATAATGTCCTTATAATCTTCTTGCTTAAAATCGCAATTCGTCATACCTATCTCTTGCCCCTGATAGATATAAGGAGTGGCTCTCATAAATAGCATTGACGTTGCAAGCGCCATACCGGCAAGTTCTCGCCTGTCTCCATAATCACCGGAAAATCTTGGCAGACAGCGCGGCTGATCGTGATTTTCAAGGAATATGGTAGGCTGGCAGGTCTTAGGAAGTTGTTGCCATCTATTCAAAATCTTTTTGTACTTTGCAAGATTGAATTTAGCGGGAATGACGTTCATCTTAAAATCTACTCCCATATGGTCAAAACTGAATACCGTATCAAGTTCGCCTACGCTCTCGTCAATGGCGTCAAATGCATTGTCGGGAGTAATACCAATGGATTCACCCACCGTCATACTGTCGTATAGCGAAAAACTTCGTTCATTGAGTTCGCGTATATACTTATGGTAATTAGGACCGACGATATAATTTTCATCTCCGATAAGAGGAAATTTCAATTTTCCTTTTGGCAAGCCGGCTTTCTTGGAAATATAAGTGATTACGTCGCACCTAAAGCCGTCCACGCCCAAATCAAACCAATAATTGCATATATCGGCTACTTCCTGACGCACCTTTGGATTTTCCCAATTGAGATCGGGTTGTTTTTTAGAAAACAAATGCAGATACCATTCTCCGCTGCGCTCGTCGTATTCCCACGCAGGTCCGACAAAGTTGGAAGTCCAATTATTGGGAGGCTTCTTGCCGTTCTTTCCTCTGCCTTTTCGCCAAATATAATAATCTCTATATTGGCTGTTTTTGTTTCGGCTTTCGACAAACCAAGCGTGTTCATCCGACGTATGATTGACGACCAAGTCCATTATTAGCCGTATGCCTCGGCTGTGCATACCGTCGATCATCTCCTTCCAATCGTCAAGCGTACCGAAGTCGTCCATTATATCCCTATAATCGCTTATATCGTAACCGTTGTCATCGTTGGGAGATTTGTATACCGGCGAAAGCCAAACCGCGTCCACGCCAAGGCTTTTGATATAATCAAGTTTTGAGATAATACCCCTTATATCGCCTATGCCGTCGACGTTTCCGTCGCAAAAACTGCGCGGGTAAATCTGATAAATTACTGCATCTTTATACCATCTCGTCTTCATATTTCCCCCAATGCTGTATAGCATCATATTTTTTACTAATCAAATCGCTGACTGTATAAATCGGTCTTATTTTATCCTCGCTAGGACGAAACAAAATCGTCAAGCGCACTTTGCGAACACAAATACTTCTCAAGTCCCGACGTAGCGGCCGATATACAGAATCGGTTAATCTTCTTGATTTTCTTCAACCTTATACTTAGTACTCGCAAAAGTCAACAAATATACTTCCTTAGCCTTTGACTTTTTCAACGCTCTTGCAATCTCGCTTGCCGTACTGCCTGTCGTCATAACGTCGTCTATGATAAGCACGCTTTTACCCTCAACCCTCTCCGGAAGATTGACTTCAAAGGCGTCCAAAATATTTTCCTCGCGTTCTTTACCGCTCAATCTTGCCTGCTCTTGCGTGTCATTGACCTTTGCCACAATTTTGTCATCGGCTGTCAAATCAACTACTTCTGCAAATCTTTTGGCTATTTCCCAAGATTGATTATATCCCCTTATAATTTGCTTTTTCTTCGTCAGCGGCACAGGTACGATTACGTCAATATTCACTCCGTCAAAAGCCTCTTGATATTTCTGAGCAAGAAAATTCGCTATATACTTGCAAAAGTATTTCTTCCCGCCAAATTTAATTCCTCTTACGATTTCTTTTGCGACGTCGTCATATACCACACAGGAGCGAGCAAAATCAAATTTGCGCTTATGCTCTTTGCAGGTGAGACAATAATCAGCCTCGTTGAGTTGAAGTCTTCCGCACTTTTTGCATATCTTGTCACCGACAAAACGCACTTTGCTCTCACAATCTTCGCAAAGTCCATACTTAGACTTCTCTTGCAACTCGCTATCGCAAACGATACAGTTATACTTATCTACAAATATTTCCGACAAAATTTTACGGAAAAATTCTTTTAATTTTTTCTTTTGCATATTCTAATTTATTATACCACAACAGACGGCGTTTTTCAATACGAACTTAAATTTTGCATATAAAAACCGCCTTTGAATCAACAAAAGCGGTTCATTATTCTTTTATTGTTATTATTTTGCAGACTTTACAGTCTTTTTTGCCGCCGTCTTTGACGCAGTCTTTGGCGCGGACGGCTTTTCGACTTTCTTAGGTTGCATTGTCGCAAGCAAGTCTCTGATTTGTTTGAGCAAATCTTCTTGAGTTTCTTTTGTATCAACTGCTTCGTCAGAAGTTGAGACGACAACTTCTTTTTTATCTTGAGTTGTCTCTGCAAACTCTTCGGCTTTAACTTCTGCCACGGCATTTTCTTCCGTCTTGACTTCCTCTATAGGAGTTACATTCTCGGCAATGTCAGCCACTGCTTCCTGCGCCGCTTGATCTGCGACTTGTTGCTCGTTGCATTTAATCTCTTGCTTAGTCTTTTCTGCAATTTTTTCGCTTGCTTTTCTGATATTCGTAATAATACGCAACGTCGTAAAAATGCACAGCGCAATAATCAAAAAGTTAATAATCGTCTGCAAAAAATTGCCGTAATTCCACAAAACTGCCTCTGGATTGATAGAGCCGTCTGCGAGATACTTTTCAACGCCGTTGAGCACAACCGACAGCCCCTGTACTCCGTCGCCGGTTGCAAGATTGAGAAGCGGCATAATAATATCGTTGACAAGACTGTTGACGATTGCGCTGAAGGCTCCGCCGATAACAACGCCGACAGCCATATCCATTACGTTGCCTTTTGTGATAAACGCTTTAAAATCCGAAAAAAACGAACTTTTCTTTTTGTTTTTCTTATCCATAAATAACTCCTGCACTATATTTAAATAGAATTATATCGTGTCGAAATATATTTGTCAAATAATGTATGCAATAATCTAATCGCTAATATTAAAATAACTCATACTGTAATCTTTCGTCTTTGAGTTAGACTTGCCGATACTTCTTCCCAGAATTGCTATGATAATACCTATAAGCAAAAATACGCTGCCAAACGCCATTAAAATTATGGGAAAGACTTTTCTGCTTTTAACAAAAATGCACTGCGAAGGATATTTTGGATTGTAAGCAATCTCGATTTGTTTGCCTTTTTCCAATTTAAGTTTGCTTGAATACAGAGGATTTGTTGCCGTATATATCATTCCGTCAACTATGTACTGCACTATCTCGGCATAAAGTATATCATAAGAGTCGTCTTCGACATCATAATCCAACTTTTCGTCATAACCTATGATAGTTGCCTTAATCTTGACAAAGCCTTTATACTCTATCTTATCGTGAATAATAAGACCTCCGCCGATTGCGAATAATACTATTGCTATAAAAATAAGTATTCCCACTCTCATAACCGTACTTTTACTTGCCATAGTTTTCTCCTTGTTTATTTATTATTTCGCCCTCCATAATAAGTTGCGACCGTTCTCGTAAGGTACTTCGTTGAAAAATTCTATCGTATCTTCGCCGTCTCTGCGGTTGACAAATTCTACCTCGATATCTCCGCCGTCATAAGCAAAACTAAATACGCTTTGTCCAAACTGTGTTAAGTTATTCCACGAATACCCTTCTTGAGGATTAACCTGCTTGCCGTCAACAAAAATCTTCATATCGTAGCCGTATGGGCAGGCAAAACCGTAATTAGTTATCATAAACGAAGCCTTGCCGTCTTTTATCTCAAGATTTGACGCAACCAACTGATACCCTAAATGAAATTTGAGATAATCAAAAGCGCTGATCCTACCGTTGGTGAGCAATGCGGTGTTATAAGGCAAATTATTATATTTCAAATCCTGCTCTGTCAAATACTCGCTCTTCCACGCCTTAAGGCTGTGTTCTCCCTCTTCGATATAGTTGTGCGCCAATGAAAAACTCGTCATTGCAAAGTCTGAGACTGTTTTAAGCGAACCTATCATATCAATAGGAACTCCAACTCTTCCCCAAGGCATTTCGCCGTCAGTAACGGCGTATCTACACTTATTTGTCACAGCATAATAGTTCTTATCGTCAGTGGCTATCGCTACCCAAGGATCGTTGTATCCGATTACATAATCTTCGTGCATACCGAATCTATCCTCGATTTCCTTTGGCACTTGCGAAAGCATTTGCGGAGTACGCACCATAATAGGCGTTTCTTCGGGCGTCATATCCGCAACGGCCTTTATCACTCTGCCGACATTGTGTCTATGAACGCTTCCGTGTCCTTCTCCCCAAAGTCCTATCAATCCCATTTGGAGAGCATATACAGTCTTATTGAAAAGATTAAGATTGCCTTTAAAAAACTCTTTAAGTTGAGCGCAATGCCTTTCTATATCCGACGTCTTTGGACCGACTTTCTGCCCCTCGCTCGTCTCATACGCAAATCTCAGCAATATCTTTATTCCATTTTGCTCGAATACCTGCAAATAATTTCTCAACTGTTCAAACGCGCCGTCAGGTATAAATGTGTTGCAATACTCAATGAGATACACATATACCTGCATAAGTTTTATGCCGTCCGGTTCAAGTCTTTTCAACTCGTTCTCCAACTTTTGCATATACGGCTCTTTGCTGTCGGGATATGCCTCGTTACGCCCCAACGTTATGTACGTCTCGCCTCTAAAACCGCGGCTAGAATTACCCATTGGAGCAGTGTCGGCAGACGATAACGCAATACTGCCGTCGACTTGGTACTTATAAGCCGTAGGCGCAGGCGGATACTCTTTTATATCTATTTTAGCAGAGCAGGCTGTTAAAAATACCGATGTAAGTATCAATACGACAACGCAAACCGTCAAAACATATTGCCATCTATTCATTAAATTTCCACCTATTTTTAATGCGCGTTATATTTTTGTTTTATGTCAAGAAAAACCATTATAATGCCTATTACAGACGCTATTCCGCCAATCGCAAAAAGCAAAATCGTAATAAGATAAGTGCTTTTGACAAAAATACATTGCGAAGGGTCATCAGGATTATAGGCTATCTCCATTTTGCTTCCAATACTCTTGGGCGAACTGCTACTTACGGTGTTGGTAGCCCTATAATCTTTTCCGTTTACCGCATACGTCACTATCTCCGCATACGACTTTACTTCATAATAACTAAAGTCATCGTGCTTTCTTTCAACACTTACTTTATAATCTACAACTGTTGCTTGCGTCTTGACATAACCGTCGATCTTTGTTTGTCTGGAAATCAAATTCCATATTCCGCCGCCAATAAAAGCAAACGCAACGACAAATATGAGCAAATATACAGTCCACGTCTTCTTCCCCGACCCGCTTGAAACATAATTCGCGCCGAATTTTTTCATATTGATGACTCCAAACTTAGATTTCTTTATTAGTCATATCATAACATACGGATGTATTTTTGGCAACTATTTCAAATTTTCATTCGGGATTTTAAAAATATTGAAAATTCTCAAAAAAAGTGTTGACAAAATCTAAATGAACGAATATACTAATATTGAACATTTGAATAATCATTCAAGTATGATGAGGAAATATGAAAGAGCAAAAAGACAAAACGACTTCAATAAGAGAGCAACTGCCTTGTGAAAATACCACTTACGCTTTAGCCGAACTTTTTAAGGCGCTTGGGGATCCAACAAGGGCAAAGATATTGAGTTGTCTTCAAATTGCCGACTTGTGCGTAGGCGAAATTGCCGAGATACTTGATATGAGCGTATCTGCCGTATCTCACCAATTGCGAGTGCTCCGCAATATCAAACTCGTCAAAGGCGTAAAGGAAGGCAAAGAGGTCAAATATTCTTTAGACGACGACCACGTAACATTGATTATGCAATGCGGTCTTAGTCACGTCAACGAATAAAAAATCAGGGACTCCCTTATTTTTTTAAGCGTACGATTGAATACTTGTTCAATAGAAAAAATAAAAAATATATAAATCCGCGACAGCGGAAAACAAAACGGAGGTTTTATGAAAAAGATTTTTAAACTTGAGGATTTGGATTGCGCAAACTGCGCCGCAAAAATGGAGCGCAATATTGCAAAAATCGACGGCGTATCGCAAATCAACGTCAACTTCTTGACTCAAAAGATGACGATCGAAGCCGACGACGCGCGCTTTGAAGAAATAATGGACGAAGTCGTCAAGACCTGCAAAAAAGTCGAGCCTGATTGCAGAATTATTCGCTGACAACTCGATTTAGGGGCGGGCTAACTGCGCTCTCCCCTAAAAATGGGTAATTAGGTTTTCCCATTTTTTAATGACTTATAATTGAATAGTTGTTCAACAAAACAATTGTTTGACAAGATAAATTTTTGAATATAATATATAAGGAACTGATATGAAAAAGTTAAATCTAAGCAAAAAACAAAAAAAGAACTTGACAAGAATACTCATTGCTCTTGCGGCTTTTTTGATAGTGCTAATAGTCGACAAGACTGTGAACTTGGCAGGAGCGACAGGCAGCAAATTTGGCTGGTTGCTTCCCTTTTGCCTATACTTTGCGATTTATATAGTAATAGGCTACGACGTACTTTTCAAGGCTGCGCGCAATATTGCTCACGGTCAGATACTTGACGAAAACTTTTTGATGGGCGTAGCAACAATCGGGGCATTTGCTCTAGGAATATATACAGGCGTAGCGGGCAAGGATATAGAGGGATTTGACGAGGCGTGCGCAGTGTTGCTGTTTTATCAAGTAGGAGAGTTCTTCCAAGGCTACGCGACAGGCAAATCACGCAAGTCTATATCGTCGCTTATGGATATACGCCCTGATTACGCCAACGTAATTCGAGGCGAAGCCGCAGTGCAAGTATATCCCGAAGAAGTTGCAATAGACGATATCATAGTCGTCAATCCGGGAGAAAAGATACCGCTGGACGGAATTATCATCAAAGGAAATTCAACTTTAGATACCAAGGCTTTGACTGGCGAATCTCTTCCGCGCGAAGTAAACGTCGGCGAAGAAGTGATAAGCGGCAGCGTCAATATGACATCGCAAATACACGTAAAGGTGAGCAAAGTCTTCTATGACTCAACCGTATCTAAGATACTCGAACTTGTAGAAAACGCATCGTCTCGCAAATCAAAAGCGGAAAATTTCATCACCAAGTTTGCAAAATACTATACTCCTATAGTCGTATGTTCGGCGTTGCTGCTGGCAATAATCCCGGGTATAATAACAAAAAATTGGTATAGTTGGATATATCGAGCGCTGAGTTTTTTGGTAGTGTCCTGCCCTTGCGCTCTCGTCGTGTCCATACCGCTCTCTTTCTTTGCTGGCATAGGCGCCGCTTCAAGACACGGCATACTTGTCAAAGGCTCGAATTATCTTGAACTATTGAGCAAGGCAAATACGTTTGTATTTGACAAGACAGGCACGCTGACAAAAGGCAACTTTGCAGTCACTGCAATAAGTCCTCTAGCGGACAAAGAAGAGGTATTGCGACTTGCCGCAATTGCCGAACAAAGTTCCTCTCACCCAATTGCAAAATCAATTATTGCTTGCTACGGCAAAGATGTCCAAAAAGACTATACTCTCACCAACGTGGCAGGTCAAGGCATAATCGCAACAAAGGACGACGACGTAATATATTGCGGCAACGAAAAACTGATGCGAGACAACAATATTGCCTATACTCCTCAAGAAGGAGTCGGCACCGTCGTATACGTCGCGCGCGGCGACAAATTCATAGGCTCATTGCTGATAAGCGACGAAATAAAATCCGAAGCAAAATCAGTAGTATCTGCGCTCAACGATATGAATTGCAATACAGTGATGCTCACAGGCGACAATGAGGTCATTGCCAAAAGCGTAGCGCAAGACCTTGGATTGACGAGTTACAAAGCATCTTTACTGCCGCAAAATAAAGTAGAAAACGTAGAAAAAATGCTTGCTCACAAAAATAAAGGCGACGTGCTGTGTTTTGTCGGCGACGGCATCAACGACGCTCCTGTGCTTATGCGCTCCGACATAGGCATCGCAATGGGCGGCGTAGGGAGCGACGCGGCAATCGAAGCGTCTGATATAGTGCTTATGCAAGACGACTTGCGAGGCATAGCAACCGCAAAACGCATAGCCAAAAAGACGATGTCCGTCGTAATGCAAAATATCGTCATATCACTTGCCGTCAAGTTGTTGATAATGCTCCTTTCCGCCTTGGGCATAACTGGTATGTGGCTTGCAGTAATAGGCGACGTAGGCGTAGCAATCGTGGCAATTCTCAATGCAATGAGAGTCAATAAGAATTATGATACGGATATGGCAAAGAAGAAAAAAGCGCTTAAATCAAAATATTAAATTTAGCAAAAAGCAATAAGCAGTAATAAAAATACAAACTCCGATCGGAGTTTGTATTTTTTGGTACCGGTGATCGGATTTGAACCAATGACCTGTCGGGTATGAACCGACCGCTATAGACCAACTAAGCTACACCGGCGATAATGGTTGCGGGTGAAGGATTCGAACCAACGACCTTCGGGTTATGAGCCCGACGAGCTACCACTGCTCCAACCCGCGATATAAAAAAACATTTTGTCAATGCTTTACAATAATATATGAAAAAAATGCTTTTGTCAAGAGTTTTTTAAATAATTTGAAAAATTCTTTTTATATTTTTGTCACCTCAAGCGCAATCGAGAATCCTCTTTTCCTTTAATATACTGTAGAGATTTCTCCACTTCGGTCAAAATAACGTCCGCAGGCGTGCTTTCTGTAAGTCAAGTGCGTTAGAAGACGTATGAGAAGCATTATTGCCGTGTAAAATTACGAAGTCTCTCTTTGAGACGAACGCACAAAAAGCCCTCTTGATTGTCACTTTCTCTGACAACAAGACTATCCCTGCCGAGCATACTCATAATTGCCGACAAAAGTCTGCCTCCGCCCACTATCACGTTGGCGCGCTTTGGCTCCAAACCTGGCAAAAGCAATCTATCCTGCATATCCATTGCGCGTATTCTCTCTGTCATTTCTTCAATATCACTTTTTGTCAATACGTATCCGTCGACAACATTGGGGTCGTACTCTTTCATTTTTTCTTTTACAGCTACAAAAGACGTCGCAGTACCGCCTATTGCGAGCAAATTATCAAAATTAGGCACCTTGCCGTATTGACATATAGTATCTGCCACATAAGCGTCAATAGCCTCTATATTCTCTTGACATCTGTCATATATTCTCATAAGCCCTATAGGAAGACTCTTTGCATAAAACAGTCCATTGCTATCGCCTACGGCAAGTTCTGCGCTGCCTCCGCCAATATCAAGTACGCAACACACACCGCTTGTATACGCTCCTGCAAATCCCAATCTGGCTTCGTCCTCACTGGCTATAATTTCGACTTGTATTCCTTTGTTAGCCAACAGCCCGACAAACTCTTCTCTATTAGCGGCGCTTCTCACGGCTTCAGTAGCAAACACGAATATCTCGTCGCAATTCTCTTCTTTTGCTTCTTTGACATATTGCTCCACGGTCTTTGCCGTCTCTGCCATTCTATCGCTGTCAAGTTGTCCTGTCAAAGCAAGCCCCAACCCAAGCCTTGTTGTATTGATCTTTTTATAAATTCGCTCTAAATCCTCGCTGACCATAAGTCTTACTGAATTTGAGCCTATATCTATCACTGCGTACTTCATAGTGATATTATAATTTATAAATACTCACTTGGCAAGCAGATTTCAACCGCCCAAAGTCACGTCTTGATGTGAGTACCATTCAAGAGCCTCGTCGAGATGCCCGTCCTTATACTCCGGCCACAGATCATCCACTATATAAAAATCAGAATATACGGTCTGCAAAGGAAGGAAGCCCGACAGCCGACGCATTCCGCCCCAGCGAATCACCATATCAATTCGCGGGATTTCGCGAGACGCCCAATTGTTTTTCATATCCCACTCCCAACCGTAATTGACCAAGAAATTGACTTTCATAACGTCTTCGGCGCAAGGCTTACTGACAGTATACTCTAGCAATTCCGCAGGAAAACAAGGCGATGTCGTATTGCCCACCACACGCAAACATACTCCTTCATTATCTATCATTTTTACTGCTTTGAGACAAGCGTCGGCAAAGGCTATCACTTGCTCTTTAGGGCGCTTGCAATTGTCGACGGTAAATCCGTAATAAGTCAATTCTTTGACCCCCTTTTGTCTTGCGTAGCGCAATAGTCTTAATCCGGGAGGCAAACCGTACTCATATCCGGATTCTTTATTCAAACCGTGTTGCGTCGCCCAGCGTCTGTTGCCGTCGGGTATTATTCCTATATGCTTTGGTATGCGATACATCTATCTTCTTTCCTTATTGCAAAATTGTATTACGGTAATTATTAACAATAGTATCAAATTATATTAGGCAATTGAAATAAATAATAATCAGTCGATCATATAGCAGAGACGCACCGCCTTCCGACGGTGCGTCTCTGTGTCAAATATACACCTATAAAAGTTGTATATCCTTACAATGATTTTAGCCTACATTGAATATTTGTGTAACAACTCTCACTCATCTGTTACACTTATATTTTAATGTAAAACCAATACAATTACAAGCAACTTTTGTTTACATCTTGTCAACTTTACTTAACATTGAAACAAATTTCGCGCAAATAACTTCTTTTTAGAGAATTAAATATATTAAATCTGATTTTTCGACGCATTTGGTTCGGCTCAAAAATCAACGGCTCTTTTACTTGTCCAAAATGCAATCGACAGATATTGATTATACAACTCTGCGCCGACTTGCGCTTTAAATTCCAGTTGAAATGGCGTTTTAATATACTCTACGCGCCACCCTTTCGTAGCGCGTAGAGGAGTTGGATTTTTATTGAGAGGAGTCCAACTCTACTATGATTTAAACAAACATAAATGTATATTTATGTCATTATAACACACTAATCTAACTTTAGCGATATAATTATTTGTTTTTACAAAGAGCCCGATTATGCTTTTAAACTAAGTAAAATTATTTATTTGACTTGCCGACGTTAGATTTTGACAAATGCCTCAAAGAATTTTCAGCTATTACTTTCTCCTTGTGCCATTTTTCTTTGATGATTATGCAATTTCTCGCCGTCGGCAAGTTTTATGACTACACCTCTTTTCAAACTCCACGCGCTACTTTAAAGCAACGCGCGAAGCAGTTGGATTTTTTATGAGAGGTGTCCAACTCTACTTAAGAATTTAGCAATATGTTATTTTCTCTTCGTAAATATACTTTAACCCATCACCTATATAAATGTCAATCTTCTTATTGTCACCTTTACTTAACTTGTTGTCGCATTTACATAACATCTTGTCAATTTAGGTTTCCACCTTGTCAATTTTTGTTTACGTCAATATAAAATTACTAATATTCTTATTTTTTTAGTGCAAAAAAACAAAGAGAGCAACTTAAATTGCTCTCTTATATCTTATTAGATTTTATTTGATTTATCGAATTACATTTCCGTTAGCATCGACTAAATAAGTGATAGATTCTTTTATTACCCAATCTTTATTATCCATCTTGTACATCATCTTTGCACGCCAATATTTTTGTTCACCATTTATTGGAGCAGAAGTTTGTATCGTCTTATTTATATTCAAATCAGCAATATAATTACTGCATTCAAATTTCATAAGTGAACAACTATCTGCATATGTTGATGAAGTAAACAAATAAACATATACTTGAATAGTAGACAATCCAAGAGTAAATTCATTCTTTACTCTAGCATATACTTCTCCATTGTCTGAACCAACTACCAAAGATAACTTCGTCATCAATCCATATGGCTCGGCCTCAGAGGATTGGTCATCAGTTGATGCGCTAGCAACTATACCGACACTGCATAATGCTATGCAACCAACCAATACTACTATCAGCATCAAGCATAACATATTTCTTACAAAATAATTTCCTTTGTTTTCCATAAATTGCTCCTTAATTTTTATGACTTTCTGTCACTTCTTCATTCTTATTCTTTTTATCATTATATCTCTTGCAAATCAATACTACTCCCAATATTGCCACAACTGATATAGTTATACCAAATATTGCCCATCCAATATTCTCTATTGCTATATTCCAAGTCACACTTAGTAATCCATTATCAAAATCTTTTTCATTTAAAGTTGGTTCAGTAGTTTTATCAAATATTATCATTACTAAACTAACTAATATAACAATTAAATGCACTACTGCAGTAATTACAATTTTAGCCCTTTTAGATAACTTACGTCTCTTTCTTTTGGGTTCTTGTTGAATTTCAACATCTTCTACTTTATCTAAATTTATTTCATTTGTTTCGTCTGACATTACTTCGTCACACACCACTTCAGATTCTGGATTTTCTGATTTATCCTTTGTCTCTGCATTAGCAACTCTTTTCGGCATAAAATATGTCGAATCGACATTAAATGCATCACAAAGTCGCATTAACATATTAGCCTTTGGTTGATAAGCGTTTGCTTCCCATTTTGAAATAGTTTGACGAGATACTTTGATTTTATCAGCCAATTCGTCCTGCGAAAGTTTATTGCTCATACGAAAGTCATAAATTTTATCACCGAGTTTTTCACTACTCATACATCTACACCTCCACTCAAGAATATACTAGTATTATATCAGCAAAATTTTAATTTGACAAATAATTTACGCTATTTTTTTATAATTTTGACTGAACTTTGCTAATTTTATTCTTTTAACATAAAAATTGTCACAGATATTATAAATACCTTTTATATAATCTAAATAAGTCTTATTTATCCTAATTTATTTCTATTTCGACTTCTAAAATTCCAATTTAATTTTGCACTTTCCTCTATCACTAATTTACATATCGCAAAATACTTGCGTAATGATTAGCCAAACGATATAATATTGTATAAATATATATAGGAGAAAAATACTGTGAAGAAAAAATTATTTATACTGTTTATGACACTGACTATAATTAGCGTACTTTTATTGGCTGTGGGTTGCAATATTCAAAATGACGAACTCCCCGACAATAATGACGGATTATCAAGCGGCGATACTAATAATATTAACAGCGGAAATAACACACAAAACCATATTCATACATTTGCTAGCGAATGGTCAAATGACAAACAATATCATTGGCGCGCGTCTACGTGCGAACACGTATTGATTGCAGATAAGGCAAAGCACAATTTTGACGACAACGATATGTGCAATATCTGCAAATACTACTCTTCCTATGGATTTACTTTTAAATTAAATGCAAATAATGACGCCTATACGATTACAGGCTTAGAGGAAGACAATGACGATACTCAAATAGTCATTCCCTCGTCATACGGCGGAAAGCCCGTAACTTCTATTGACCAAAATGCTTTTAAAGGTTGCGACAATCTCACTAGCGTAACAATTCCAACCAGCATAACAAAGATTGGGCAAGACGCGTTTGACGGATGCAACGGCTTAATCGGCGTCTACATAACTGATATGTTTAGTTGGCTCAATATAAACTTTGAAGGTAACGACTCAAATCCGCTGGATTATGCAAAGAAATTATATCTAAATAATCAGTTGGTCACAAAACTAACTATCCCTAAAGAATTAAACTCCTTTAATATTTATACTATATATAGTTGTGATGATTTGACGGAAATATCCGTAGATGAACAAAATGCTACGTACAAGAGCGATGGCAATTGCTTGATTGAAAAAGAGTCCGGCAGATTGGTGTTTGGCTGCAAAAACAGTATTATCCCCTCCTACGTCACCGCAATTGGCTCTGCCGCATTTGAAGGATGCAAGGGCTTGACAAACGTAGAGATACCGTCCGGAGTTGAACACATTGGATTTGACGCATTTCGCAATTGTTCCGACTTAACAACTGTAAAGATACAGCCTGGCGTAAAATATATTTATGACGGCGCATTTCAGAATTGTAGCAATTTAAAAAATATAGACTTACCTCAAGGCATAATCGACATTAGATCGCAAGCATTCTGCGGCTGTAATAGTCTGACTACGATTGCCATTCCTTTTGGAACGCAAAATATCGGTCAAAGAGCATTTGCCTATTGCTCTAACCTAACCAGCGTAACCATACCCATTGGCGTAGATAAAATCGACGCATTTGCATTCTTTAACCATAATTCACTTACTATATATTGCGCCGAAACAAGCAAGCCAATCAATTGGGAAGACACTTGGCAAAGCAACTGCTCTGTTGAATGGGGATATAATATATAACTCAAATATTTTGGTTATTGGTGAATTGTTTCACTAAACGCAAAACTTAGTCAAACAATTCACCTTATTTCTCGCATTTTGCCGTATGACGACAAAATGAAAGTGTTATTCCACTTGAAAGACGGGCAGAAAAAGAAACTGCTTTTGAACTTGATTTTCCCCTACTACCCCATCGGCTACGACGAAAACGAGAGCAACGACGAACAAAGCGTAAAAGAAAAAGAAGCCGATAAATCGGCTTCTTTTTCGGGGTGTTCTCATACCCCTCATCTGGTGAGCGGATTGCTACCTTAACTGAACTTTTAATATCCTTACCAAATAAAACTAAAAGAACACCTAATCTTATAAGTTCATCAAGTAAACCTATATATAAATAATCTTCTAATTGATTGCATTTTATTTGAAAATTTGCTATAATTACACTAAATAATTCAAAGGAATATTATATTTATTATGAATAATTTAAAGTCTATAAACATTAAAAACTTCAAATGTTTTAGCGATGTATCATTTAGCATAAAAGATATCAATATTTTAATAGGAGAAAATAATGCTGGAAAATCAACAACAATAGAGGCTATAACTTTAATTGCTTATGGAATCGAAAAACTAAAAAACGGTAAATATACTCAATGCCCCATAGCGATTTCGGAAAATCATAGAGATAAATGCATTAAACTAAATATTGAATCTCTTTTAATTGATATTTCTAATGCAAATTATAAATATGATAAAACACTTACCCCTAAAATAACTGCCTACTTTAATAATAACTCAAGAGTCGAGATTTATATTATAGATGAAGAAGTTTATGCTATTGGTCACGAAAATAAATCCTGTATAATTAATAAAAAAGATGCAGCAAATGCCGATTTGCCTGATATTTTCGTTATGCCACACTTCAGTTTGCTTAAAAATAGGGAAAAATATATAAATGAAAAAACCACAGCCCAAGACCAATTTAATTATAGAAGTTCTTTACACTTTAGAAATGAGATTTACAATAATCAAGATAAACTAGCACAACTAAATAACCTCATATCTTTAACTTGGAACGGTTTATTTCTTAACGTTCAATATGAAATTTTTAATGATGACTTTATAAGTATCAACATAAGAGACAAAGATTTTAATACAGAAATACGCAATTATGGTAGCGGACTTCAAATGTGGGTTCAATTTTTGTGGTTTTTGTGTAAAATTAATAAAGATAATTGTATAGTAATATTAGATGAGCCTGATGTTTATATTCATGCAGATCTTCAACGTAAACTCTATCATATAGTGGCAGATAGATTTCCACAAACTCTAATCGCAACTCATTCTATAGAAATTATTAACGAGGCCTCACTATCTAATATCATGATTGTAGATAAAAACTCCAAACGTTTTAAATTTTGCAAAGACAAATCAACATTATCAAATGCCATGAAATCAATAGGTTCAACTCAAAATATAATGTTAACAAAAATACAAAAATATAATAAATGTCTATTTGTTGAGGGAAATGATTTATATATATTAGACGATCTTTTTAGAATAGTGATAAATGATAAAACGAAATCACTTAAAGACTTCGCAAATTGCAAATTAAATGGCAAAGATAACTACAAAGAAATTTTTGGTGCATCTAAACTATTTAAAGAAGACTCTAATGGAACTTTTAGGACATTTTGTCTTTTAGATAAAGATTATAACGCAGAATACAACTCGAAAATTATAGAAGACGCATATGAGAATTCTATTGAATTGCATATTCTTAATAGATTAGAAATTGAAAATTATATTATAGTACCAAGAATATATGCAGAAATCATAGGCAAACCGCAATTGGATATCGAAAATGAAATATTTGATTTAGCAACCAAGTTAAAAGATGTTACTTTTGATAGAATTTTAGAGGCAAAAATATTGGGATATAAAAAAATTAACTCCAAAAAAAGTATTACGCAAATTTGCAAGGAAACTAGAGATTATATAAATTCTAAATGGAATACCCTAAATGAGATACTACTTATTGTTCCTGGAAAGGAATTAAAAGGTATGATATATACGCATATTAAAAGTAAATATGGCAAATCTTGTTCAGATAAAATAATTTTACAAAAAATGAAACTTAATGATATACCTTTAGACTTAAGAGATTTCTTAAGAAAGTTAGGCGAATAATATCATTGCAAACAATAAATCTGCTTTACAATAGTGTTTAAATATTACAAAAATATCTATATATCTATTTTTATATCCGCTTTTATATTAGCATAAAACTATTTTTTATTTCTCCGTGATTTAGCCTTACGGAGTGTCTATCGTAGCACATTTCTCGGCAATGTCAACCTCTAAAATCTTCGCTTAAAATTGATATCGTTTTTCCCCTTGATTTATGTATTCTCTTCTACCCATTGTATAATGCAAAGATTTTAGTTTAGTCAGATATTCTGTCTGCTTGACGGGTTGTACATTGCCTGTACATATTTGCAGTTTTCTTATCTTTCCCGAACTGTGCTACTCTGCCCCTGCCGTAAGGCTAATAAATCACGGAGGATATGAATAATGAAAAAAGTTGTTTTTTCAATTTCAAAAGTCAACAAAGACGAAAAGTTAAAAGGTATTGGGTATATTGTCGAGAACAATCTGCTTGTCCCTTCTATCTCAAGCAAAGGCAATCCTTACATAAGAGTGTTTGAGGACGTTGCCGTCAAGTGCAGAAAAGTAGGAGACTCGGATAACGAGTTCAAAGGTTACGTTACTATCTCTTATGAAAACGTAAACATCTACAACAAAGAAAAGAACTGTTACGATACACTAGACTATATCGAAACGACGTATTTTATTTGGTTCAAGTTTGTGTGAGGTGAGATATGCTGGAATTAGATTATTACAACGGAGATCACTTCATAACATTTGATGTCATTGAGATGGATGACGAACAACAAACTGTAACGGTGGCAATAAGCAATCAAGGTAAGATAAGTCAAGATACGTTTCAACTGCTTGAAGACAGTAAAGAAAACCGTTACTTTGAGTACGGCGTCAACTTCGACAAGATATATCTTGACGACTTTGTAAGTCTATGAGGTGATTATATGAAACTTACTTTAACTAATATCAAAAGCATTAAGAGAGAAACAGATAACAAACTTACCAAACACATCTGTAATTACGTTATAGGTCGTTGGCAAGATTATGAAGATAAGACAAACATCTTCAAAGACGTGCTATACCACGGTTGCGTGTCCGGTATAGTTGGCGAACTTATCTACTACTCAGATACTTTGAAATTCTACAATAAATACCGCAATGAGATAAACAGCCTATTGAACGAAACAATGCTGTCAATGGGTTTTTACTCTTTTAAAGACATCTTCGGAGATAATTACGACGACGAAGATCCGCTTATACTAGATACACATAATCGTAACCTTATGGCGTGGTTTGGCTTTGAAGAAACGCTACGCAATATTGGCAACCACTTTGAACAATTACAAAACTATATCTAAAAGGAGATACAAATATGAAAAACACAAAAGAAATTCAAACAATACTGACTGCAATCTATTGCATAAATCTATCTAAGCAAGATAAGCGAGATAAAGACATAGACCAAATATGCGAATATGCTTTTGGTAGAATTTTTGGAGCAAATACTAACCTGCTTATTCTTGGATGTATAGACAAAACACAAGAACAAATTTTAGAAGAAGTCAATGGAATTATGTATGCGAGCACAAACTACAAAGAATTCATTGACTTAAAAACGACGGAATAAGGAGATTTACTTAATATGAAAGTTTACATTGTACAGTTAGATTGGTCTACTACGGACTGCGAAGATACAGACCTTCATGTTTATGATACTTACGACAAAGCCTACAAAAAATTCAAGGAGTTAATTGCCGAAGAAAAATCAATGAACTCTTGGGTAGGCGACATTGAATGGGACGATGAAGGTCAGCCTATCGGTCAATATGAGTTTTGGTGCAATGACAACAACTCCGGCGAGAGCGAAGTTTATTGGCATATTACCGACCAAAACGATTGGTATAGACATACCTTTATAGACTTACTAATAAAAGAGGTGATGTAAAATGTATAAGATACAAGCGCATATCTTCTCTCTTTGCGGAGAGATTGACGAGATAACAATTCTTGAATATAAAGGCAACAACAAATATATAGTAGATTATCGCGGTGTTAAATGCACTGCGATTTTTAACATATTCGAATGCGCCTATTACGCTGACGATATATTTGGGAGAATTGAATGAAAGATTACGGATACAAACTTTGCTATAAAAACCAAAACAATAACAAATGGAAAATACATATTGTTACCAACACTTACGATTTAGCCAAGTGGAATAGACAAAGATATGAGTTACGCTCTCCGCCGAACACAACTTGGATTGTTTTACCAATACGAACTCGCAAGGAATATATGCAACGTTGGAAAGATTGCCCATTCTGAAATATGGATGGGCTTTTCAATATACTAAACAAAAATAAATCAAAGGAGTTAAACAACAAATGAAAATATCTACAGATAAACTTTATTACCTATGCAACAAATACCAATGGTTTACTAATGGAGACAATAAGCAATATAGAAAACTCCTTGAAAGATGTAAACAAGGAGCGTCGCTTGAAACGTTGGCAATAATAATTTGGATATGCTCTGAGGGCTACGACGAGCAACTTATACTCAACATTCTGAAAAAGGAGACGGATATACAATGAGAGAATTAAACTTAACCGCTGAAGGAACTGCACAAGAGCGTGTACTCGCCTATCTTCAAGAAAATGCAAGTGAGATTTTGGCGGACAAGATAAACAATGGAACAACAATCGTTAAAGACGGCAAACAACTAATAAGCAAAAAAACGCTTAAAGGGTTTATGAAATATGCAAGTGATGAGGCAAAGAAACTTGCCGAAAAAGGAGCAACCTGTGCTTGCATAGAAGATGAAACTGTCTATAGTTGGTCTATGCACTACTTTGAAGAAGATAGCATTGAAGGCGCTCTTTATAACGAAGATGGAACGGAATACAAGCCAATAATTAAAACAGCGCCGAAACAAAACTCTGTTGTTGCAAGCAAACCAAAGGAGCAGGATAAGCAACCTACTCTCTTTGACCTTATAGACGCTCAAGATGAAGAGAAAATCAACGAAGAAAACAACACGCAACAGATAGCCGAAGTGTCTGAAATACTCAATGACTTAAATCCTAGAATACAACAACGTAAAGAGATACCACAATTTTACTCTCAATACCTTGAAACTCAAAAGCAATATCCCCAAGACGTTGTTATCAATAGGCTTGGCGACTTTTATGAAGCGTTTGGAGAAAGCGCAATTACGTTATCCAAAGAATTGGATTTGACGCTTACCGGCAGAAACATAGGACTTGACGAAAGATTGCCAATGGTTGGATTCCCCTACCACGCTGCAGACAATTACATAAACAAAATACGCGATAACCATAGCGTTGTTGTGATTGAAGGCTTACTCAAACTGTAAAAGCAAATGACGGCAATACCGTTGAAATAGAAACCGGCGAAGTCTTAGATAGCAATGAATCTAATCCGTATGTAGAGATTATCTCTCGCCTACTTGAAAACAAAATTAAATATGTGAGGTAATACAAATGTTGAACGAAAAAGATATTAAACCTATTCCCAAGTATATGTTAGAACTAATACAAAGAAGAGATAAGAAAAACTGTCCCGAGCAAAGCGGACATGCCAGATATTACGCTTATCTTACTAAACATAAGAAAGAACTCATAAAAATCACTGTCGCTTGCAGAAACAAAGGTAAGAATTGGTACTGCAAACAAGTAGCAATACACGACGTTCACTCTCCATATTGCTTGGTAAAAGATATGGAATTCATTATGATTGCAGGTTACGTAGTAGGTTGGCACGAACAAGGGCTTACTAAATATCCTAGATGGTGGGAAACCGGCAAATGGTGCGAAGCCTATACTCAATATTTCAACGTATACACACCTATAATCAATATAGATTACGCTTTGAAATTCCCGCAATACAAATACAGCGCGGTAGATAAATATCCAAGTACGAATATACTTAAGTATTTGAGATATTATGAGCAATATCCGCAAGCGGAACTGTTAGTTAAGTTTGGGCTTCCCTATTATGCGACAAGTAAAATGATACTGCGTAAAACGTCAAAAGACAAACGATTTGGCAAATGGCTTATACGCAACAGTAGCGAAATAGCATTAAACGGATATTATGTAAGCACGTTATTCAAAGCCTACAGGACGAGAAAACCGCTAGCAAAAGTTCAAAAATCGGAAGAAGATAGAAAGACATTCTGTCAAAAGTGTAATTACGCGGAAATTAAAGCGTTATTCAAGACAGAAAAACAGATTGAACAGTTCTTAGAATATATAGCAAAACAAAACACTAATATTTCTTCATACGAAGACTATCTTAAAGCGTGCAATTACTTGGGATTGGATATGAGCCAAGATAAGAACAGGCTCCCACATAATTTCAAGCGATGGCACGATATACGCATTGACGAATACAGAACGGCTAAAGCGTTAAAAGATGAACAAGAGCGTAAGGAACTATACTTAAAATTCGCTAATGTTGCTCAAAAGTATATATCCTTACAGAGAGATACGGACAATACGTTCATAGCGATAATTGCCAAAAGTCCGCTTGATTTAATAAATGAAGGCGAGATACTCCACCACTGCGTAGGCAGAATGAACTACGATCAACGCTTTATCCGTGAAGAAAGTCTTATCTTCTTTATACGGGATAAGCACTCTCCCGAAACTCCGCTTGTAACGGTGGAATACTCATTGAAACAACGTAAAGTCTTGCAGTGCTACGGAGATAACGATTCCAAGCCGGACAGGCAAGTTCTTAACTTTGTACACTGCAAATGGCTCCCCTACGCCAACAAAAAACTAAAACAAATAGTAGCATAAAAAGGAGATTACTACAATGACAAATTATTTCAGAATAACAGCATACTACGAAAAAGAAGACCTCTCTATGATAATAGACAGTAACGGGATGTTCGAGAAACTCTGGCAGTTCAGTTCCTATATAGTGCAGAAAGGATTGAAAGTCTTAGAGATATCTAATGCGGATAATTTCATAGACGTAAATACTCAACTTGCTGATAGAGATATCCAGCACGTTTTATTGAGAGCTGTTCATAAAGGCAAACCGGAATACATAACTCAAACTATAAAAGGTATTACTTACAAAGCCGTGAAAGTGGACGATATGATTTACGTGCCGGATAAGGCAAATATAGTTTAACCAATACATAAATACGAAGCCGAGATTTTCTCTCGGCCTCGTATTTATCCACTAATTTCTATTCCCTATATAAATGCCAATACAAGTTTTTTATTAATTCTATTTGCTATTTATAAGAAAATTATTTATAATATTTACACAATCAAACTAAGCAATTACATCAAAGGGAAAATAATAGGATAAAAGATTAAGAATGAGGAAAAGTATATTTCAATTAATAGATGAGAATTACAATATCCAAAATGAAATTAGAAAAATAAACAAGTTATTATTTGAAGAAAAATATTTTTCAGATGAATTGTGTTACGCTGATTATACTTTAGAAAGATTGTTAGAGGATTTTCTTTTTGTTGATTGGAAATATAGAGGAACTTGCTTAACAATTAAAAGTTTTATGAAGCAAGTAAATGCCTATATAGACTATAATGACGGAAAGACTAAAATAGCAGAAGATGTGATTATAAATAATTTAGAATGTATAGAAAATTTTATAAAGCTTTATGTTGATAATTCTAATAATTTATTTAATAAAAACTCTATTAAGTATTATGGCACATTTAGTAAGGTGTTTTATCCTCTTGTTGAAGTAATGGAGAAAAAAATGGGATTAGTTAAAAAAAGATTTAAGGATAAAATTATAATTATTCCTAAAAACGCAGCACTTGAACAAGTAACAAATATTATTGAAGATACGGATGTCCAATGGGAATTGATAAGGTATGCTAGAGAAAATTTATCTTTATCTGAAAAACGAAAATCTCTTGCATATTTGGCTACTAATTTATATATTGAGCAAGATAAAAATGAATCAAATCCTATCTTAATTGAAGTTTTAGGACAAGCAACCAATGTATTAAACAATCTTCATATAAGGCACAATAATATGACAGGCAAATGGGAAAAAAGCGATTTGTTAAAAAATATTAGTGATAAGGAAGCAAAACAACTCTGTGATTTAGTTTTTAATAAAATGCTTATGATCGTACTTATAAGGGAGAATGAAAAATATAATTCTACATTTCAGAAATTTAATTCAATACAAAAAGACAGTAAGTGTTAAAATATTCAAATAAAATTTTCGTTCTAAAATGTAAAAGTATTATCCGCAATCTTATTTCCCATCGCCATTTCGCCGAACTTGACTACTGCGGAGAATAGTTCTTCCTTGTCCTTGCATCTGCTGTATAATACTCCCGTTGTATAGCCTACTCTCTGCGCTATTTCCCGCATTGACGCATTATCATAACCCTTTGCCTTAAACTCTTCTCTCGCCGATTGCAATATTCGGCAACTTATCTCACTTCTTCCCATCTTCTACTTGTCTATTTTATATTAAATAACTGCGTTATCAATTCAGTAAAACTTTGCCCGCGATTTTATAAATCGCGGGCGTGTTCTTACCCCTGCTTATGTCCCCATACTACAGGTCTATTGCTAGAGTTCCAATTAATATTCCATCCGCTTGGCTTACTGCTTGCCTCGCAATAGATTGTTAAACTGCTACAGCCCCAAAATGCAGAGTTGCCTATGCTCGTTACACTGCTTGGTATTACTATACTTGTCAAACTGCTACAGCCATAGAATGCAGCGGAGCCTATGTTTGTTACACTGCTTGGTATTACTATACTTGTCAAACTGCTGCAGTTATAGAATGCACTCTCGCCTATGCTTGTTACACTGCGTGGTATTACTATACTTGTCAAACTGCTGCAGTTATAGAATGCACTCTCGCCTATGCTTGTTACACTGCTTGGTATTACTATACTTGTCAAACTGCTGCAGTTATAGAATGCAGAGGAGCCTATGCTCGTTACACTGCTTGGTATTGATATGCTTGTTAAACTTCTACAGCCAGAGAATGCATAATCTCCTATGTTTGTTACACTGCTTGGTATCTCTATGCTTGTTAGCGTTTTATCTTTTACTCCTATTATCGTCAATGTATTAGCAGTTGAAGTAAATTTAAATGGTAACAATTTCTCATCCACATTCCATTTTGCTGTATATGTTGCATTCTTACTCGGCATTATAAATGTATAACTTGTATTTGATGTAACTAAATTATCATTGTTGTCATACCAACCCAACCAAGTATATCCACTGTTGGTATTATTGGCTGTAATAGTTACGCTGCTGTCATAACTATGCTCTCCGCTGCCGCTTACCGTTCCTGCACTGCTGTTGTTGCTTGTCAACGTTACGATGTATTTATTTGCTTGCCAACGAGCCGTTATATTCTTGTTGCTTGCATACTTCCATGCTGCAAGATTTTGTCCGTTTATATCAGTAAGTTGGGTAGAACCGTCGTACCAACCCAAGAATGTATAGCCCATACGTTGCGGTCTTGGAAAACTGTAATTGCCATCATACTTTATATCATACTTTGTCTTGGATATTTCGTTTCCGCCGTTGACGTCAAGCGTGGCGGTATATGTATTTACGTTGCAATCCGCATACAAATTGACTGGCGTATATGGTATAAACTTCGTCGTTTTTTCTCCGCTTGCATTTTTCCAATAATTAAACATATAGCCGGAAATAGACGGGTTGTAATTTACTATATATTCATATCCTGTATACGTTGTTCTCGTCTCTATTGCCGTTCCGTATACACCTATATAATTTATCGAAATCAAATAACTGCGATGTAAAGTAAGTTCATACGTATTTACTTGCGTTCCGTCTGAGGACGTAACTACAATATAAAATATATTATCTCCGTCATTTAGTACTCCTGTCTTTTGAGTAGCGATCTTGGTCGGTATTTCTGTAAGTCCAAGTCTATCGTAATACAACCTCCATGTACTGTCACTGCTGCATACAACCTTTGTCGCCAACGATACGTAATCCGTATCTTTATTTACCAACATAAAAATAGAATTATCCTCTATCGTCGCTCCGTCTATGCTCAGAATAGACGCTGTTTTCTCCGTCCATATTGCGTAAAGCGTAATATTATCCGTAATCCTGTCTTCAGCAAATTGCCACATATCCGAACTTGATTTCTTCTTCGACCAACCGGCAAACGAACATCCTTGTTTTATAGGCTGATCCGGCGCTGTCAATAAAGTATTTTCGTCTACGTTCTGTTCATACGTCGAAGAGCCGTCTAAAAACTTACCGCCGTTGGCATTATACGTAACGCTGTATTTAGTTACGTTGGGCTTATTTTGCTGACTGTCATCAGGTTTTGTATTCAGCGGAGTCTTGCCTTCCTTACAAAAATACATATCCTCGCCAAGCACGTCCAACTTAATTACGCCGTCTTTTATCGTGCCTTCATATACGACTACTTCTTCTCCAAACAAATCCGAATAAAGCGTTATCTTTCCGTTAGTTACTTTATAACTACCGTCCATCCCGTCGCTATCTACCCACTTGCCGTCTTTTAAGGTAATGTAATCGCTTTTAATGATCAAGCCGTTTTCATAAGAATAATAAGTCCCCTCAACACTATCCAAACCCTTTTTTTCACATGCAACAACACTAATTGCGCAAGTTAAAATAAGAATTATTAGCATAAAATATACAAACGATTTTTTCATTTTAATACACTCCTAATCTATGTACTTTTTAACGCAAGATATGTACATAGAATAGTATAATCTGTGTACAGGAAGAGGCGAAAAATACATAGATTAAGCACATCTATGAACTTTTTTAGATAACTTTAATAAATTTAATTGACAATAGTTATGCATATTAGTAAAATTCTATATGTAGATGTACATAGATTATACTAATCTATGTACAAGCAAACGACGCTGAAAGGCGTCATTTTTTATGTATCAAAGCAATATCTTTCCCACTCTGTTCATCATTTCGGCTTTATGCTCCGTCATTGAATGAGCGTATCTTTTTAAAGTTATTGTCGGCGACTTATGCCCCAATATTTCAGATAAAGTCTTTACGTCCATTCCCACTTCCAATGCTCTTGTCGCAAAGGTATGTCTCAATGAGTGTATACCCTTGTACGGAATGTCAAGCAAATTCAACAAATTCTCAAACGAGCGTTGGTATGACCGCACTTGCGCTCCGTATTGCGTCTTACCTATTATGACGTACTCCCCCTTTGCTTTTCTCTTCAATTCCTTTAATTTGGATATCAACTGCTTTGGTATGGGTATCTTCCTTATTGAACTGTCAGTCTTAGGCGTGTCTACTACCTTTACGTACTCGCCGTCTTTCCAAGAGTCGTGGCAAGACTTGTTGACTGTCATTATACCTTTGCCAAAATCTACGTCGCTCCATTTCAAAGCAAGCAACTCGCCTACTCGCAATCCAGTGTACATACTGAGTATTATCCCAAAACGATTATCTTCCTTATTATCAGATATATATTGCTCTATCTTGCGTTGTTCATCACGACTTAGGCTTTCTATATCTTTCTCCTTTGTTTTGGGTCTTGCTATTGAGTCTGCATGCTGCTTATCCACTATTCCCAAAGATTCCGCTCTTCGCAACGAACATTTAATTATAGATATTATCCCATTTACCGTATTAGGAGCCATTCCCTTATTGATTAAATCTACGCTGAATTTCTGTAACTCAAGCGCTGTCAGTTCTGCCATATCCCTATCTCCCAACATAGGCGATATATGATTATGCGCTATCCTTGCATACTTGTTGTAAGTTCTTTCTTTAGTAGATGGTTTTATGTAATACTCTAGCCATTGACCCAGCCACTGAATATATTTCATTGTATTTTCCTCACTTTGTAATTTCTTTATTCTATATTAACTGCTAAAGAGCCTTAAGATTTCACTTTTCGCTCATTCTATATTTACCCACAAATTGACTGATTGAGATAATTGCGTGTGCTTGTCTTTTACGAGATAAAGACAATACCTACGTTGTAGTAATCGCCAAAAGTCCAGCGGACTTAATCAATGAAGGCGAGATACTGCACCACTGTGTAGGACGAATAAACTACGACCAACGCTTTATCCGTGAAGAAAGCCTAATCTTCTTTATCCGGGATAAGAACTTTCCAGACGTTCCGTTTGTAACAATAGAATACTCATTGAAACAGCATAAAGTCTTGCAATGCTACGGAGATAAAGACTCCAAACCCGACGATCAGGTACTCAACTTCGTTCGCCGCAAATGGCTACCCTACGCCAATAAAAAACTAAAACAAATAGCATAAATAAGGAGATTACAACAATGACAAATTATTTTAGAATTACAGCATACTACGAGAAAGAAGATTTATCCGCTATTATCGACAGCAACGGTATGTTCGAGAAACTTTGGCAGTTCAGTTCTTACATAGTGCAGAAGGGATTGAAAGTGCTTGAAATATCTAATGCGGATAACTTCTTAGACGTGAACACTCAACTTGCTGAAAAAGATACCCAACACGTCCTATTGCGAGCAGTACATAAAGGCAAACCAGAATACATATCTCAAATGATAGATAGAAAGGAGTACAGAGCTGTGAAAGTAGATGATATAATCTACTTACCTGATAAAACACAATTAATTTGATTAAAAAATAAAAGCCGAGAAAATTTCTCGGCTTTATTAAAACAATAACACTTAAATTACTTTAGCAATAAATTCTTTTATAATATGATTTGGAATACAATACGCATTACCATAAACTATATAATTATCTTTATCTTTGATACGGAATGTTGTAATTCCTACCACCTTACCACTTGAATTTATTAAAGCGCCACCGCTATTACCATTGTTTATTGCTATATCAGCTTGAATAACTTCTCTTTGTTTCCCATTGTACTCGATTATTAATTTAGGCATTCCAATAATACCTTCTGAAATTGTTATTCCATAATTCAAAGAATTACCCATAGCAAATACTCTATCACCAGCATTCAATTGCTTAGTTTCAAATCTAATAGGTTTCAAACTACGATTTATACTTCCTTTTATCTTTAAGCACGCTAAGTCGTTTTCTTCATCATATTTTATAATTTCCACTTCGCGATAATCCTGTTCATCATAAAAACGCACGTAAACCTGTATATCATTGTTATCTATATTAATAATATGAAAATTTGTAATAATATAACCTCGATCATTAATTATCATTGCTGTACCAAATGTTGTTGAATTAAGATTACTTACACATTTTAACTCTAAGACACTTTCACAATTGCTATTGTAAATATTTTTAGCCATATTCTTATTTTGCACAAATAAACATATCAATACTATTTGAAATATTAAAACAATTAATACAGCTACAAAACCTAATTTTAATAATACATTTTTTGTACTTGTTTTACTCATTTATTTACTCACTTAAAATTTGATTCTAATTATAGGTATATGTGGCGGATTGTTAAAGCGAAAAGGTATTATACTATTGCCTAATCCGCGAGATACTACCATCGTAGTGTGTTTTGTCAATTCATATCTTCCATTATAGTAAGTAGGAAAAAAGCCTTGATTTGGAGCAATTACCCCTTTACCGTTAAATATGAACTGACCACCATGAGCATGCCCACTTAATACTAAATTTGGTACTTGCCATAAATGTTCATCGTTGGGACAAGAAACATAAGTCCAAGTTTTTTCTTCCTCTGGCCTGTGAGCTAATAAAATTCTATAATCAGTTTCACCGCCTTTCAAATAGTCATTACGCTGAAAGTTTTCATTATCTGATATGCCAATTATAGTAATCATCAAATCACCTTTTTTATAAAGCCTATCTTCATTCATAAGTACAAAAACACCTTTCTCCAACAAATAGTCGTACAACTTATCACTCGCCTTATTTGCAACTTCGTGATTGCCGTTTACGTAATAGATTGGAGCAATCTTTATAAGTCTATCTATAAATTCCTTAACCCCACATTGGTCAAGATTAGCAGTAGAATCAATCAGATCTCCTGTAATAGCTATAAAGTCTAATTCTAAACCATTTAACTTTTCAATCATTTTGTCTATATCAACTTTTAGCTTGGGAAAATGCAAATCTGACAAGTGTACTATCTTGATTTCTTGAGTAGATTTATCATTTAAGTTTATTACAATATCTTCATATTGTATATTCTTATTATCTACATATATACAGCACAAAACTACAAATGGCATAGTAATCAATAAAACTATTGCCAAAATGATAAAAATAAATTTTTTCGCTGTCTTTTTATTCATTTAATCTTGCTCCTAGAAATAGTATACCATAGAAAACTATGGTATACTACTATTTTTTATTTCAATCCAATACTATTTGTCGCAACCAATGCGTCTTTTGTTGCATTAAATTGTACCATTTTACCTGCTGACACTGCATCACGGATTATTATTGCCAACTCTGCTTCAGATTTCTTCTTATTATTCTCACCATAATCTCTACCAATTCTATTGTTAGTCAAATCCATTGTTTTATCGAGACCATCTGGAGAAGTAGATTCGTGTGCTGTGGCGAATTTTTCAGCATATTTCTTTCCTATACTTTTCGTCATTAAAGCATTCCAATAAGCATGTCTAAATGCATCACCATTATATTGCCATAAAGAATCACCATCATATAGTTCTTTCGCTTTAGATTCGGCTGTTTTTCTAGCGTTATTAACTTTAATAGCCTTGGATGCAGAATACACAATTTCTTTTCTTCCTTAGTTAATTTATTATATAGGCTATCATCACCACCATAAACTTCATCAATTACATCGTTTTCACAAGCCTCAATCATTAATGCTCTCAAAAAACTATCCACCTCGTCTTCCGAAGCATTAGGATTTTCTTGGATAAATTCTTCTCCTGTTGCAAAAATACTATCCAATTTCTTTTCTGACAAATTATTAAAATCAATATTTTCTATTTTGTCTAATGTTACTATTCTCGTCTCACCTACTGAATTATTAGGTACAAATGCGAAACAACATGACACTGCAATAGCAACAATAACAATTGCTATTATACTTAATGTAAATTTTTGTTTTATTATGTATTTCATAAATTAAATCCTTTGTTTTTTATTTTATCATAATGAAATAAGACATTTAATTAAATAAATATTTCACCTCCTTTCCTAATATTTCTCTTTCATTATTGATAATCTATTTAAGTAATTACATTTTATTTAAATTAAAGTATAACGTCAGCCATGTTTTAATTGTATTTCGTCTATTCTTCATTGATTTTTCAAATAATGTGTATTTCATTAAAAAATGACAAGATTAATCTTGTCATTTTTTCTACTCTATATTTATTGATTTAATTTATCTAAGTTTTAATAACATTTCCATCTTTATCTAGTAATACTATTGCGGTAATTTTCTCTATCCAATCGGCCGAATCGTGTTTATAACGCATTAAAGCACACCAATATTTTTGTTCTCCATTAGTACGACTTGAAGTTGAAATTGTTTTAAATATATTCAAATCAGTTGTAGTATTTCTACTTTCCAATTTCATATTAGAAATATACTCTTGAAATGTATATGATGAATAGAGTTCCACAACAACTGGGATCGTCGATTTACCTAATGTAAAATCATTTTTAACAGTTGCAGTTACCACTCCATTTTTGGCATTAATTGAAAGTGACATTTTCGTATATAAACCTCGAGGTTTGATATCATCGTCTTCACTACCTACACCTACAGTATCTGCATACGCTACTTGACTTGTGCATTGAATAACTAAAATCAATGTTAAAACGATTAATAACATATAATAAATTTGTTTTTTAACTTTAATTTTCATATAACTCCTCCTATATGTTTTTCTTTATTATACAAACCTTATTTCAAATTTGTCAGTCCATTTAACATTTATTTTTGACTATTTTTCATTGTTTTTTATTTTTATTTTGTTTTTTTAACTTTATAATAAAGATAATTAACAATACAAATGAAAAAGTTGCTAGCACATAAGCAATTATATTAAATGTTTCAGAAATTTGCCAATGTGATGACTGCGTTGTCACTATTCCTACATTGGTTGTAAAGATAGAAATTGACAAGATAAAAATCAAACCCACTATTAATATTGAAGAACAAATTGCCACACCTATTATTATACGCTTACTATAACAACGTGCTTTCTTCTCTATCTTTGTAGTTTTCTCCTCAATTTGATTTGATAATATTACACAATCTGTTTCTATCTCTCTTGATAAGTCATTCTTTTTCTTATTATCATCCATTTTTTCAATTAATTGATTCTCATCCGTTGTACATACAACATCGCTACCTTGTATAAAACAGTCAGCACTTACTTTAAACACTTCGCAAATTACTTTTATATTTTTGAAATTAGGTTTTATTGTTCCTAATTCCCAGCAAGAAACCGTTTGTTTTGCAACATTTACTCTATAAGCAAATTCCTCTTGCGACAATCCATTCTTCTTGCGTATTTCTCTTATTTTTTCTCCTATATAATTATCTTCCATATTTACCTCTTACCTTACTATGCATTGTAATTAATCAAGAATGTTATCATAACTAAATAAAGGACTATCAAAAAATTTTTGTAAATCCATGCCAAAGCCCTGAGCTATATTAAAAATTATATGAATGCTCACGGTATTATTACGCATTAGCCTAACATCACTAATTGACGTCTGTGATACGCCGCTCAAAATTGAAAGCCTATATTGTGATAATCCTTGCTCTTTTAACAGTTCATTTATTCTTAAAGAAAGAGCCTCTATTAATGTCATTTTCTGTGTGCTCCGTGTTGGCTTAGTAATATTATATAACTAAGACATAATCAACCTACTTAGCCATATCGTAGAATTGTTATTAATTTAATACTTATAAAAATTTATTTTATGATAAATAATTCTCTGACTAACGGCAAGATGTGAATTAGTATAATTGTATCATACTTCTATACAGTAATAGTTTTTCTTACTTACTAATATTTTTCAATAACTCCCCATATATTTTATAAAATATTTTGCGCCGATAATATTTTCCAAATACTTCTTTACTCAATATTAATATCATTTGATTAACTAGTAATTATTTGAGGGATATATGGAAAATTTGAATATACAAATAGAAGAGTATATAAACAAAATTAAAAATCAATGCGAAAATTATCTTGTCATAGTTTTAGGAAACGTAAAGAAAATAACTGACAATTTCGATAATTTCGACAGCGGTACTTCCGTAGAAGCCGAATATTATAGTTTAAAACAATTTAACGACATCGTTATGTGTCTGCAAAATAATGGACTAGAAACCTTATGTTATTTTGATGAAATGGATTTTATTCTAGATATTTTGGCTAGAAGAATCAGAAACAATTACCCTAAAAAATTTATTGTCTTGAATTTTGCTCAAAAAGGGATCGTTCAAGGACGAAAATCATTAATTCCTGTCTTCTGTGAAATGAATAAAATAATGCATACTAACAGTAACGGTTTTGTATCTAGTTTCGCACGTGAAAAATTTTATTGGAACTTGTGTTTAAAACATCACTTTGATACTCCAGAGAGTTGGCTTTACGATAACGGAGAATGGCGTCTTGGTAAGCCAAATATAGGAGAGAAAGTCATATTAAAACTGTCAAATCAAGCCTCAAGTATAGGTTTGGATTCTGAATCATCTATATTCAACTATGCACTTGAAAAAGACGAAGTTATAGATAGATTATCAAAAATTTACAACGAGCCAGTTTTGGTTCAAAAATTCATTTCTGGACAAGAAGTAGAAGTTCCCATAGTTTATAATGGTAATAAATGTTTTGCTTTGCCGCCAGCAGGCATTATGATCGAGCAAGATGAGTTTTTAGGAGACAAATTCTTAGACTATTACAAGCGCGGAAATCAGGGATTTAGTCGCTATGATTATAGAAATAAATATCCCGATTTAGCTATTAAAATGCAAAAAAATTCTATTGAAATAGCAAAATTCTTGGATTTACAAGGCATTTGCAGAATAGATTACAGACTTGATAAATACAAAAATTTTTATGTAACCGATATAAATTGCAATCCTCATTTGACAGAAACTTCCTGTATAGCTAAAAGTATGGGATATTTAGGCTATAAAAAATACGAAGATACTATTTTGTTTTTGCTGGGCTTAACTATCAGTCGTCGTCCCAACTAAATAAAATAGTTAATACAAATCCCAGCTCATAACCGTTTCGCGGTCTATTTTGAGGTAAAAGCGAGTTATAATTCATCAGCCACTCTTTGGCGGTTGAGCACGGATAAGACATATTCTTTACAACATACTGCACCTCTCTCAACATTATCGAACCATTGGGATAACTTTTATCGAAAGTAATTTTATTAAGTTTAGATTTTAATGTATCTCTTTTATTATTGTCCAATATATATTCCATTATACTTGCATTGACTAAATATTTATAATTATAGATTCCTTCGCAGTCTTCGTTATTAGACAAATATTCATCTTTACAATTCTGCAAAAACATTAAAGCTTCCTTTTCTTGCCCATTTAATGCTTGAAATATTGCTAAATTATTGGCAATCAAAAATTTGTCGGCATACTTAGTAGATAAGCTCTTATATATTTGTCTAAACTCTGTTTCAATTTGAAAGTTGTCTGCACCTATTATGTAATCGTATATTAATTTGTTATTTTCAAAGATATATTCTCTAGGAAATTGCTTTGTATAATATATATCTTGCAATTTATTTACATTATCAATATCTTTTTTTGCTTCTTCAAGTTTATAATTTTTTAAGTGAATTCCCAAACAATTTACCAACGCCAAATAATAACTTGTAGGCGACTTACTTTTGAAATAATCAGACGCTTTTTCCATTGAATTCATTGCAACTTGATAATTGTATACCATATTGCTTTTTCGTAAAAGTGAATAGTATAAATTTTTAAGTTCTTCGCTAGGATGTTTGTCAATTTTTTGATGAAGATCTGACATTTCACCATTATATATTAAATAGGCATTTTGATAATTCCCCAAATGTATATTGCTGACCACATTAAACTTTTGTATACGATGCTTTAAATTCCCATCCAAAGACTCTATATCTATTGCATTTACAATGTTAAGAGCGAGCGCTCTATGATAATTATCCAAAGATTTCATAAGAGCTTGACATTTAAGTAATTTAAATTCGACGTCTAAAACATATGGCAATTCTGTTAACTCGTCACAATATCTGACAACATCATCATATTTACGATTAAATATATTTGAATTTAGTGTTTGGTAACTACTTATTAAATCTATATAAGGAAAATTTGTTCGCTTATTTATTTCATCTATTGGGATATTTCCGTTTTCTCGAATACACTGCATACAATATTGCGCAAAATAAGTATGAACTGATTTATCGTTGGCATAATCGGCATAAAATGTTTTTTGACGGTAATTTGACGGATACATTTCTGCAATCATTTCACATAATTTATTATAAATATCGCCTTTACGCATTTCAAACTGACTGCGATAGATTTTTTTTAAGAGGGAGATTAGGATTATAATTTTATTTTTGCTTAATCTGATTAACTTTTTTGAAACAGCTTTTTCGATACAAGATTTTATATCGTTTGAATTGTTTGCGATTAAGAAATCAATATCATGTTTTGACAATTCGAAATTTTCAGAATATGAGCAAAATGCCAAAATTTCTTCAGTCGTATTTTTTTCTATAATGTCTGAAAAACAATCGTTTAGTAAATTAACTATAATATTATCTTTATCTATTTGACTATTGTAAGAAAGTTTGTGTCCATTCATAGCATTAATCAATTTGCAAATATTGTCTATGGAGTTACAAGATATTTCTACGGTGAAATCAACCTCATCATCTGTCATTACATCGCATAAATCTTGATATAATCCCAAAGTTTTCAAAATTTGTCTTGATGACATTGTTGATGCCACTTTAAACTTTTCCATAGCTATATGCTTTACTGCAGGCAATTCGCTTTCTGACCGAGTCAAATATATAACGCGATTAGCGTTTTTCTTTTTCATTTTTAAACTATTATCTATTATAAAATTAATTGCAGGATTTAACTCGCAGAATTTTATTGCAAATATTACTGGTTTAAGTTTTTGCAATTTCTTTATGCATTTTAAAAACTTATTTTCATTCTCGCAAATATCATTTTTACTAAAGCTAATTCCTAAAAACAAAGATTTAATTGAAACGCCCAAGTTAATCTCTACAGAATAGTTTACTAATTTATCATATATAGAGTAAAGAGCATTTTTTAATGGCATTAAAGTTAAGTCATTATTAGGATTTTCAATTGTTAAAACAAAATATTCGTCGTTTAGAGCATCTAACGTATACATTCTTCCATCGCCGTCATTTCCAGGCAATTGAATTGCCGAGTTGTTTAGTAATTCAAAACGAATTGCATCAGCATTATGCTGTTGGAAATCGAGTAACATATATCCCTCAAATAATTACTAGTTAATTTGATAATATTATAGCATATAATGTTATAATTATCAAGAGAAAAATAAAACTTCTTGGAGAATTTATGGAATATTTGACCAATTTTAGAAATTACCTGCAAACAACAAAAAACTTATCACCCAAAACACTCAATGCTTACATTATTGATTTAAATCAATACTTTAAGTTCGAACAAGACATCTTAAATCCAGATATTTGTTCATTTATCTCATATCTTCACATCGATTTAGGGCTTAAAGACTCTTCGATAAGAAGAAAAATCATTACACTTAAAATATTTTATGAGTACCTAATTAATAGAGATTTGATTACAATATCCCCTTTTGCAAAATTGAAATTTAAGTTTAAGCAAGAACAACGCCTACCAAAAACTCTTTCTATCACAGAGGTATCTAAAATTTTAGATTGTTTTAATAAAGATATCAATACCTTATCTCCATTTGCAGCTAAAATGTTTATAAGAGATTCTGCGTTGATGGATTTACTTATTAGTACTGGAATCCGCATAGGTGAAGCAGCAGCAATCACAACTGAAGATATTATCATATCTGAACACACATTATTAATTCACGGAAAAGGTCGTAAGCAGCGTTTACTTTATATATCCTCCCCTATAACTTGGAATCGCATTAAAACTTTATTGAAAGAGCGAAAAAACTCAAACGACTATCATCTTTTTGTAAATAGATACGGACAACCTTTATCCGTCAACGGTATAGAAAATATCTACAAAAAATATATAAATCTTGCAAATGTAAATCCTAAATCTACGCCTCACTATTTACGTCATACTTTTGCGACCAATCTTCTTGCCAACGGAGCAGATTTGCGTTCAGTACAAGAAATCTTAGGCCATTCAAGCGTTGCCACAACTCAAATATATACAGAGGTCACGACTAACCGCAAAAAACAAGTTTTAAGAAAATTTAATTACAGAAACAAATTATAAAAATTACATTTACTTTCCTAATTAAATTTTCAACTGACAGTAGGACGTGCGCTAGTCTTGATACAAGCGGTTCGCTTCGCTCACCGAGCCTAGCGCACGTCCTGCACACCCCAACTCAAACCCGTCAGACATAACGACGGCTAAAAGCAGGTCCGCGCGCAGGCTTTCCGCGTTCCCTTGCTTTTTTTACGCCGTCGTTTTTTCTCAGTTTGTTTTTCGCATTTGAGATATGATCTCTTCGCTTACTTTTCCCATAAGGCATCCTTCGTCCCAACATTCAAAGTCATCGAATAGCAATAGTTTCTTATCTTCTTGCCCTATTGTAGATACTACGTCATCGTCCATTATATCAGAGATAAAATACTGATACATCCCCTTGCTATATACTATTCGTTCTCCGCTCTTCTCTATGTATTTCATTAAATACGCTAACGACTCCCCGAGTCTTCGTTTGTTAATCTCCTTAAAGTCATTGCGTCCAAAGTTCTCCGTAAAGTATCTACACTGTATACTTTCTTGCATTTTATGGTTAGGCTTTGAATAATCCCTTACTATTTCTAACTCGCTAGGCATTGTGCCATCGGGTATATGAAATAAACCGTGAAAATGAAGTCTTTGTTTTTCGGGAGATCTCTCCCATACTCCCATATACCGCCAGCCTTGCCTATAAGCCAACAAAGATAATTTATTTTTTAGTTTCTTTCTGAATGATTCTTCAGTATGCTTTTTATCGTCGTATGTAAAAGTACAAAAATAATTGAAATTGGCTAGTCTGGCTTTTCTCGTCATTCGCACTCTGCGACACACCAAATTCCTATACTTTCTCTCCATATTCCAACGCACGTACTCTTTCGCTTGTTCTTGGTTATCGAAATACGGTTGCATTTCTTTGAGGATCATATCTTGCCTTTCGCTCTTACGTAAATTTATATACTTGGTATACAACTCCTCAAATAACTGTTTCTTTGTTATCGTTCTTACAGTGGACTGTTCGCTAGGCTCAAACTTGCATTGTTCCATTTGGCTTTCATTATCCGCAGTCTGTTGTTGAGTCAAAGGCTCCGTCGCCTTTTGGGTTTCGGAGCCTCCTTCTTCTTTCTTCTCGACTACGGCTATCTCTTCATCTTCTCGCTTACGTCTACGCTTATTCTTGCGCCCCGTATGCGGTATCGCTATGTAATGGCTTCCATCAAAATACACCTTCGTTTCGCCGTATGCCATTAACTATTTGCCTCCTTGTTTAGATTTTCTCGCTTTACGCTGTTCCTTAACGAATTGTCTTTGGTATTTCTTATCTTCTCTGTCTATACGCTTAAACGTCTTACGCATATTCTTATAGATATAGTTCAATATCTTGTTGTTGAACTTGTCCGGAACGTAATCCGCAGTGTCTAGCGTATGCGAAAAGGTTTCGTAATACTTTGTAAGGCATTCGTTTATTAGTTTGTTCTTATTGTAATTTAACACGCTATTTTCCCCCTCTTCTGGTAGTAGTTCTCTGGCAACTCGTCGTCGTTGTCTTGCAGATAACGGATATATCCCTCTAACGTCTGCTCAGTTGGCTCAGACAGAGAGTAATCAAAATCCTCGTCGAAATGTCCCTCGTAAAACTTGGGCTTACAACATTGGCTGTCGTAGCAAGCGAATACGTTGTAATCCGCAGTTATTCTCTCTGCCGTATAGCAAGACCTATCTTGCTTACCGCTCGACATATACTTGTCAAAAAGAGAACTATTCTCTATTCTGCGCGTATGCCAAGTCAATCTGTTAGGTCTCCCATATCCGTCGTATTCCTTATCCAATTTCACTATCTCTACAAACTGCGACAGTTCCCTTATGTTGACGTCTATGAGCATAGGTCTTTGCGTATCTAGATAAATATCCAAATCATTATGGCCGTGCTGTTCGTACCATCTGCTTTGCCAATCGGGAAAATACATACTCAATCTGCTGTTAAGGTATTTCTGCGCTTCCGTTATGCAGATTACCTCGTATGGCAAATTAAAATGCGTTTCCACAAAAGGATTGGCAAAGCCTAGTCTATACGGATTTATTCTTCGGCTATATCTCTGACTGTACCTATACTGACTGAACGTCATATCGTAGTTGGAAGATACGCAATGCTTTGGTATTGTCTTTATTCCACCGAATCCGCTATTTATCTTGCTCGTTATCTCCCTCGCCATAGCGCGGTTGCGTTCTTTATCAAACGCATATCCGTTTGCTATATGCGTCATATAGCAAGTCTTCCCAGTTCTCGGCGGCGCGAAGATTATTGTTATCATTGACTACCTCACTACGTACAAATCCCACATAGTCATAGTCTCGATATAGAATCCCGCTGTATCCGACCATTCTACCGTAAGCACTCCGTCTTTCTTGCAATATACTTTCAGTACGAACGTATTAGGCGTTTCGTAATCCACTTTTCCCAACGTAGACTCAAAAGGTTTAAGGCTTGTCAGTTCTTTGCCACCGGAATCGCCATAATCTCCGTCATATCTCAACTGATACCAACTTCCGTCGTACGTATACTCCCAACCGTAACAACTGTTGCCGTCAACGGAGTTAAACCAATAAGCATCGCTTTCATAACTTATATTCACTTTGATGTAGTTGGCGGTTATCTTTATCTTGTCTCCCGCTTTCAATCCGTCAACTTGTATATCTATGCTGTTGACATCTCCGTATCCGTAAACGTACTGCTGATCGTCGCTCAATAGTTTCCAAGTTCCAAACTTTGCGGTAAACGTCGTATTCTCCGTTATTTTATAGGTCGACAGATCTACTACGGTATTTCCGTCTACCGTCCAACCCATAAAGGTCTCCAAATCAAAGTCGGGCTTTGTCGCATATCCGCCGTTGTCTACCTCTTGCGTTGCTATCGTATTTGTGCCGTTCACAAACGTAACAGTAAACTTATCTACTCTAAACAACGCCGTAAACGTCATATTGCTCGTTACCGTCTGTTTGGTTACGTCTACTACGTTTGTTCCGTCCAAAGTCCATCCAACAAATACGTACTTATCTTTCTTGGGGTCTGCCACCGCAATAGGTCTGGTATTCTTTTCAACTATCTGCGTGCTATGTACCTTGCCGTCAGCCATAAACTTAACGTCATACTTGTAGGTAATATCCGCTACAAAGACAGTGTCCGAAGTTATTCTGTACTTAGATACGTCCACCGTAGTTCCGTTTATCTTCCAACCTTTGAAAACCTTATATGCAGTGGATACCGTTTCGGGCGCAGTTGTATACTCTCCGCTTCTCACAGTCTTATTTGCAAGCGTCGTTTCTTCGTACTTGAAAATTACTGAATACAATCTAGTAAATCTTGCGGTAAAGGTTACGTTCTGCATTATCTCGTAATTCTCTATGTCGTCTACAATATTGCCGTCCAAACTCCAACCGTCGAATACGTATCCCGATTTCATAGGCGGCATAGGTATGCTGGCGGTCTCTCCTTTGAGTACGATCTGACTGCCGTAATTCTCGCCTTCGACTATAAAGTTGACCTCGTACTTATACGTAACGTCGGCAACAATTCTAGTGTTTTGAGTGATGCGGTACGTAGCAAGGTCTATGGCTTGTCCGTCTACAGTCCAGCCGTTGAATATTACGTAAGCTGTGGACGTCGGCGTTGTTACTGCCAATAGACTGTTCTTGTTTACAACTTGGATATTGTATACGCTTCCCGCAAACTCAAACGTCGCTACTACTTGATCTCCTTGTTCCAAAGTCGCTATGTAATTTTCATAATACTTAACGGACTTTTGCAATTCCGCTATCTTCGCCGTTAGCGTATTTACAGTCGTAGAGTTCTCTTGCATTTGATGCTTCAACTCGCTTATTTGATTGTTAAGCGCAGCGATTTGATTATTCAATCCAGATATAGTCTGCAAGTTCATTTCATTGGTAGATTGAAGTTGAGAATTGAGAGATTGCAGATTATCTATCTGACTGTTTAATTGCGCTATACGATTCTCATTCTCATCCTTATTGGCTTGCAATTCCAATATCTGATTCGCAAGACTTGCAATCTGTCCGTTAAGGTCGGATATGGTCGCTTCGTTATTGCTCTTAATCGTATTAAGCGTAGCGACTTGCGTCTCCAAAACGCTCTTTTGCTCAGTAAGTCCGTTTATCTGCTCTTGATAATCCTTTATACTGTTGTTAAGGATATTAGCCTCGCTTGTGTATTGGGATATTAGATCCGTCTGCGTGGTTATTGTATCCTTATAACTGTTTATGAGTTTCTCATACTCTTCCTTATCCGAAAGCGCCTTATTAAAGCCGTCCTCGTATGCGTTTTGTACGTCGTCTTGCGTATAAAGTCCGCTACCCGACATACCGTCTTTTACTTTGCTCCAATTTATGATTCCCCACGTCAGCGTAAATGCAAATGCGCCGATTATGAGGATACTGAATATTATTGTTAATACCTTCTTTGTCGTTGACATTTTTCTCTCCTTATAAGATTTCTATTATCTGCAACCGAATTCCGTTATCCTTAAAATATTGCTCTAAGAATGACGCGTTTTCCTTTCCGGTTGTTGCGAGCGTTAATTGCGTATTTCCGCTCAAAAATTTGACGGATATTTTCATACTCGCGCTGTTCACTACCTTGCCTTCGGTATTGTAAAAGTCCATATCCACCGTCGCAAATACCGAGCCTGCGTTTATTTCGCTATTAAGCAATACATAGTCGTTCAGCACCACTTGGTAACTCTTTTTATTGCCGTCAAAGTCGTCTACTTTCAACAATTCTTTCTCAAACGTATAAGTCTGCGTATCGTCGTATAAATCGTGGTAAAACACTACGCTCGTTGACGAATAATTGAAACTCTCTTGCGAGAAACGGTTGCTTATGTCTATGCTACCGTTTATATAACTCTCCGCCTTGACCTCTTTGTACAGCCTTATACCGCAAAATACTCCGCCGACGATTATTACGAAACACAACAGATAGAATACGATTAACGTTACTGTATTTTTCATATAAACACCTCCCGATATACGCTGTTTAATGCGCCGTTTGCAATCTCCAACTTAATACTGAAATTCCGCTTTAATACTTGAAGATTCGTATCGCTCATAGACTTCTCCAAAAGGTATAAAGTCTTATCTTTGCCCTTAACAGTAAAGGTGTCTAACTCCACTCCCTCAAAAGCGTTGTAGTCCAAACCGACTACATTGATTCCGTTTGTAGAAAAATACTCTGAATCCAAGTCCAGCATTACGTTGACCTTTGCTCTCGGCATTTCCGCAAACAGTTTTTTAGCGTCCATAGTAAGCGAAAGGAAATATCCGCCGTATACTTCGCTGTATCTGTAAGCAAACAATTCCTTGCCGTTCAACTTGCTGTTTTCGTCAAGATTGTAGCTCATACGCTCTTGCCAATACGTCGTGTCTATCTTGTCTTGCTCGGTATCGTAACTTGGATTGCAAGCAATTGAGCCAAACAAAGATTGCGTACTGTTTCTTGCTCCGTTCTCGTCATAATGGAATTTCAATACGGCGTAGTTCTTTATAACGTCCGTTACGTCGTCTGCCTTGAATTTCTTTGTCGCCGTGTCATACTCTTTTATTGTGAAATACTGAGACAAGTCGAGAGTGATATAGTAATCTCCGTAGCCTTTATCGTTGGACTTTATTGCCGTAAATACGCAGTCGAACACGTCGCCGTAATCAAAGTAAGCAGTACCTTTCTTGTACTTAATAAACAAGAACTTGCCGTGTACATCATACTTGCCTGTAAGTTGAATTGAAAACGGTCTGTCGTCTATTTTTATAATGAACTGCTGCTCTCTATTGAGCGTCGTTGACACGCTTCCGTACTGTCCTTTGAATCCGCTCCACGTTATGCCGTTGGTCGTATCGTAGTAATAGAATTCGCTCAATACTTTGTTCTGCGCTTCTTCTTTGCTATTGACTTCACTGCTATACGTATTGAAATCTCCCATATACTGCATACCGGTTGAGCGGTATTGATCGCTCGTCAGATTGTAGCCGGTGAAATAGTTGTATTTCAGTTCTTGCAACTGCACTCCGTTGTTCTTGGCGTTTGAGTAATAACTCGCTTCCATAAACCACCGCTCTTCAAATTCATCCTTCTCTTCTTCCGTCAACTCTTCGGCTTTCTTGACATCTAACGCAAGTTGGTCGTTGACGTTGTTTACCCCAATAGTTGTATCTTTTACGAAGAAATGGTAGTACACGAAAGCAATGATTACGCATATACTCAACACCGTTAAAAACACCAAGCAACAGTTTCCTATTGTTTTTAATACTTTCATATAGTTCTCCTTTTTGCATAAATTAAGTGCGCCGTATAAACGACGCCCCATTGTTATTTCAGCAAGCCGTTCCACCCGAAGAAATCTAACGTTTTGGCAAGGAAGCGTAAGCCGTATGCTATCCAATCCATCAATTTTGCGAGTATAGATAACGGCCACGTCCCGACCAAAATTACCGTTGCTATTACAAGCATTATTAAAACTATCTTCTTCATAGGAACGTCTCTCCTTTAACGCATAAGCATTGCAAGCAAGGTCTTGTCCGAATTGCGCGCCGGCTTGATTGCGCTCTCATAGGTCTCTCCGCTTTCTTCATCCACTGTGCGAACAAGAAATCTGTTGCCAGAAATTTTCTTTCCGCTTGCATCCTCAAACTCGTATGGCTCGACTACGAAATCTGCTTGCGACTCGTTGCCGAATACGATATCCAAGACCGTATATCCGCCTCTGTAGTTTGCGTTGGGCGGAGCAAGTTTTATCTTCACTTCTCTGCCTCTGACTACGCCGCTTATGTAATACTCATAACACGATTTGCCCTTGTACTCGAAAGTCTCTCTTTCTACCTTGATTGCTTTTTCTTTCTCTGCCATTTTTCTTATGCCCCCTTGTTGTCTTTCTTATCTTTCTTTTTAAGTTTTGTGCCTTTCTCTCTTGAGAATTGCCTTGCGTAATCTTTATCCCCAAAAGCGTCCATTGCTTGCTTAAAACGGAAAAGTCCCGCGTGGTCGCTTTGACACTGCAAGTATCCCGACCTCAATCCCTTCTCGTATTCGGTAAGTTCTTTTCCTTCCTTGCTTCCGTGCGTATGCACCTTAGCCTTACGCTCTTCTGCATAATTCGCCGCGCGCTTGTTTGGCATAAACCATCTTCTTTCTTTGTTGTAATCTGCCATTACGTCTCTCCTTTTGATTTTCTATTTCGCCCGTTAAACCGATAGCCCAGCATATATCTGTAATACGGCAACTCGTATTCTTTATTTGATTTACTTAGCGTAGGCGGCCGCCTTTATGTTTCTTCACGCTCGTATAATCACTCTTGCTATTACGCCGTAAACATTCATAGTATTGCGTTAGAATTCAGTAAATACAGTTGCCGAATATCCCAACAACTTTTGACTTGCTGAATATATCTTATTTCTTGGACTGTGGATATACTTTACAAGCCATAACTCTGCGTCAAAGCCCTTATTTACTTTGCCTTCAAAGTATGTAACCGCTCTATCCAACGTCTTAAAATACTTACTACCAAAGTTGCATTCAACTCTGTAAAGTTTCTCGTACGATTTCTTCATATTGCCTCCCGATTTGTTTGATTTTCGTAGTCGCTGTTAAAGCCCCTACACTTATAGCCACGAAAAATGGCAAAAGTTGGCGGTCTCACAAAAACTTTTTCAATTTTTTATAGATTCTTTCTAATTTCTTGCTCACGCTACATACTGCGATTCCGTCATTCTTGGCTATCTCTGTAACGCTATAACCTTCATAGAAGACTCTTTGGAGCAAGTCTTTTTGCGTAGGTAATAACTGCGAAATTGCTTGTTGCAAATCCTCATTTTCCATATTGCCGAAAATATCTTCCTTAAAGTATTCATCGGTTACGGTTGGCTCTAAATTCATTTCGACTAAACTCTCCATTGACACGTGTCGCCTTGTTTCTCTTCTATCCGAACTCTTTTCCTCTATCTCCATTTCCTCGCATAATGCGTAAATTTCATCGCTCACCTCGACTACTCTCGTTGTTCCATCTGCGAATTTATACGTTATTGTCTTCATTATTTAATCTCCTTTAATTCCTTTTCTCCGCAAAATAAAAAGACGGCAAAAAAGCGTTTATGCTTCCTTGCCGTCTCGCGGTCTGCGGATATTTAATTATTGGCGGTCTACTCCGCCTTATTTTTATTTATTACGTTGATATTGCCGTTGTCGCAAAAACTTATGAGAGTAATGCAACCTTTAATCGCTATCTCAATAGTCTTACTCGTCTTATCTATTCTACAAACAAGTTTTCCTTGATTGTTCCTTATTTCCGTTAAGTTTGACATTATGCCGACTCCCTTACAACTACTGATTGCAAATATTTCAACAACCTTTTGTTGAGCCTTTGCACATATTGCGGTGTATATCCTAACTCTTCCGACAACGACTCTTGCGTATGGTTTTTTATATACAATGAATAATAAAGGTCATATAGTCTTGGCGACGCTTTTTGCATTACCTCGTTATACATATTTACCTTGTCTAATATCTCGTTCATTCTTCCTGTAAACGAGCGGGCTTCGTCAAACGTTGCCTTGCGTAAATAATAATATCTTATATCTTTCAAATCTTCTCTAATGATTGCTATTGATAACATCTATATAAATCTCCTATTTCTTATTTTCGTAGGATTTCTGCCCATATATAAAAGCCCCTAGCGACAGAAACCCATAGTCCTTTATGAGTTGCTGTTCGTAGGGGCTTCTTTGCCGGTGGCACGAACCTTATCTATATCGTAGTGAGTAGGATTTACGGATCTTGTCTACCTATCTGTGCAATACAGACGTACTTTATTTATTTGTTACTTTTTATTTTTATCTTTATGCTCTTACTATTCGTATTAGCCTTTCTTTCTTCGACGATTGTCTTGCTATTACGACTGAGTTACATTTCTTGCAAAAGCCTTTTGCTTCGCCGTTTGCGCCTATTGTAACTGTCATAAAACTAAGGCAATCTGGACATTTTATTCGTTTGACTTGTCCGTTCATACGATTGTCTCCTTCTCCCATAAATACGCAAAGTTTGTATTTAATTTACTGCCATTGCAAGGTTGGGAACTCCTTTGCGAAAGTAAATTATCCCTCGTATTCTCAATGCGTAGACTACTCTGTTTTTCAAACCTTTGCCTACGTTGGAACTTGATTATAGAACAAATGTTCACAAATGCCAATACTTTTCTCTAATCTTTTTTCTCTTTACGGCGGTTGTCCAAATTTATTCCCATCTTCTTTATTTCCCCGCCTTTATAATAGTTTCTTATCTCCAATTCAAGACTTGATATTAACGCATCATAATCTTGCTTTGATAACATTTCAAGATTGGGTGTTCCATTAACGTACACAGTATTCCTTCCGTTATTTGAAACTATTTTGATTTTTCTCATATCTACTCTCCTATTTGCTTTGGTAAGTTGACTATACAATTTTTTGAATTAAAAGTTTAGCAACTATTCCCAATCTTTTGCTTTCTAAAAACTAAACAAATCTATCCTTCCCCTAAACACACCCCAAACTAATAGACTTCCTATAACTTTTTTTCGCCTTTGTCTGTGGCAGAAAATGCCGTTGCTGTCAAGTTATGAAAACTCTCGCTTAAACAACTTAATTGAAAAATCTTTAAGTCAATAGTTTTTATCTTTTAGGCTTCCCAATAAAAAGGACTTGACAGCCTAGACATTTCCTGCGTTTTCGGTGTTGTCGAAAAAAAGTTAAAAGGAGTTTTTGAAAATGTGTTTGGGAAAAGTTTGTATCTCGTTTCTATTGAAATTGAAAGTAGCAAGGCAAAGGTTGCTTAATGGCTCTTACATTCTTTTTTCGAATTACTTATGCTTTATGCAAATCTAATCAAAGGAGATAAAATATGAAAACAGCAGTTATTTACGCAAGATACTCTTGCGACAAACAAACAGAGCAATCAATCGAAGGTCAGTTGAGGACGTGTAACGAATATGCGGAACGAAACGATATTATAGTTGTAGATACCTACATAGATAGAGCTACAACCGGCACGAATGACAACAGAGCCTCATTTCAAAAAATGTTGAAAGATAGTAACAAGCGTGCGTGGAACTATGTTATCGTTTATAAATTAGACCGTTTCTCTCGTGATAAGTATGAAACTGCTATGCACCGTCATACATTGAAAATCAACGGCATTAAATTACTTTCTGCAATGGAGAATATTCCCGATACTCCCGAAGGCATTATATTAGAGAGTTTGCTTGAAGGTATGAATCAGTACTACTCTGCTGAACTAGCGCAAAAAGTAAAACGTGGTATGAGAGAAACTCGTAACAAAGGTAATTTTACTGGCGGTAAGATTATGTATGGATATCGAGTCGAAAACAAAAAAGTTGTTATCCACGAAGACGAGGCGCAAGTTGTAAGACGTATTTTTACGGAATATGCTAACGGCAAACAAGGTAAAACCATTATTGACGAATTGAATGAACAAGGAGTACTATATCGCGGTAAACCATTTGCCAAAACTACTTTTTATCGTATGATTTCAAGCGAAAAATATGCGGGTATATTTAGGCACGGAGATGAAATCTTTACTAACATCTATCCCGCTATCGTTTCTGATGCTCTTTTTAGAACCGTCAAGAGAAAGGCAGACAACAATAAATATGGAAAACATAAACAAGACGTATGCTACTTGCTTAAATTTAAACTATTTTGCGGTTATTGTGGTAAACCAGTCGGCTCTGATTCTGGAACATCTCAAACTGGAAAAACAATGCGTTATTATCGTTGTAGCGGAAGAAAAACTAAATCGGGATGTACCCTATCTCCAATACGCAAGGAGTTGATTGAAAAACTTGTAACTGACGCAGTACAAGAGGCGTTCAATGAAAACGATTTAAACAACTTGGCTGATAAGATATTGGAACAAAATAAAAAAATGTTGGCAGACAACTCTGTATTAAATTTATTGACTGATGAATATAAAGAAACCGAAAAATCATTAAATAATTTGATAAGGGCAATGGAACAAGGCATATTCACACAGTCCACAAAAGATAGATTAGAACGCTTGGAAGAAAAGAAAACAGAATTAAATATAAAAATTACAATAGAAAAGGCTCGAGCGGAAACTGCTTTGACAAAAGAACAAATATTAGAATATTTGAAATCATCAATAAAATTGCAACCAAAACTTATGTTAGACTATTTTATAGAAAAAGTCATATTATATAATGACAAAATGGAAATACATTGTAAATACACAGACAATCCCGATGGTACAGATGACCATCGGGATTTCATTTTCTATACAACAAACTATTCAGTTAAAATCGATCGCCATATATTTGGTGGAAAATTAAAAAATATTACTTACCAAATGCAACTATTTATCTAAAATGAAATAAAAAAGAACTCAACTGTACACTTTTACGGGTTCAGTTGAGTCCCGATTGGTGACTCCATCGGGAATCGAACCCGAGTTACCGCCGTGAAAGGGCGATGTCTTGACCGCTTGACCATGGAGCCATATTTAATTTACGCTAATACAATATAATATAAATCAAAAATATTGTCAACTGATTTTTTTATAATTATAAAAAATTATTGATAATTTGCATTGCAACAATTTATACTTACAAACGACTGTCTTCAAATTTAAAGACAGTCGTTTATAAATCAATTCAATTTGCCGTATCAAAGGGACGTCATACGCGCTCTCAAAGTTGTTGTCTTGCGAATAGGGCTTGCCGTCTATGCTAGGCGCAATATGCTTTTCATAATTTATATTTTGATATACGCGCACGTAATCTATATCAAAAGAAGCGCTTTTATCGTGGGGAAACACTTTTGCATATGTCACATTGATGGTCGCTATCGTATTCCGCCTTAACTTTGACCACGCCGTCAACAACCGACACCATTTCACTGCACCAATAATTGGCGTATTCGGGATGACTTTTCTTTTGGCTAGCCCAACGAACATCGTGTCTTGAGGTAGCCCAGATTTGTGGATTAAGTCCGCTGTTTTCAGTATATACCACGTCGAAATTATCTATAAGCGTTGCATACCACCCCTCTGAGTTGTCTTTCTTTGCTCCGTCGGCGTAAAGATAAGTATCGGTAGTCAAACCGCTCAAATCAATAAAGTCTTCCACCTTAAGTTTTGTCAAATCAACTTCGTTTGGTGATTTACCCATTCTTTCAAGCGCGATTTTTTCCCAACCGTTAAGCGTGAATTTATCATAACTGCTACAGCCTGAGAATAATACAGCAACTGTAACTGTAATGACAGTAATGAGTACTAAAGCCGCATATTTCTTTATAACAAGAACATTATATATGATAAAAAGATTTATTTCAAGACTTGCTGACAAAGAAATTTATAAAGCGCCTCGCATCCGCTCTTTATATCGTCGTAAGTTTTGTCAAAATCACCGGTATACCAAGGGTCTGCGACATCTCTGTTTGAGTCGACGTATTCAAGCATCAAATGAATTTTACCGGCGGAATCTGCTCCGAAAATTTTAAGTATATTGACAAGATTATAACTATCCATACATACAAATAAATCGTATTTGTCATAATCCTCTCTCGTCAATCTCACTGCGCGCTTTCCTGCGCAACTTATGCCATATTGCGACAATTTGCGTACCGTGCCGTAATGTACAGGACTGCCGATTTCCTCATTGCTCGTTGCGGATGACTTTATCAAAAAGTCGGACTCTCTTCCTTGTCTTTTGACTATATCTTTGAATACAAATTCCGCCATTGGCGAACGACAGATATTGCCGTGGCATACAAACATTATTTTAAACATATATCAACCTTTTATATATATTCGACGCTCTCAAGATACAACCCTTGCGGGTCGAGCGTCTTTCCTGTCCCGACGTGTCTTTTTGATTCTATGATTTTGGGGATATCCTCAGGCGCTATTCTTCCTCTGCCCACATCTACGAGTGTACCTGCGATAATACGCACCATATTATGCAAAAAGCCGTTGCCTGTCACTCTGATATAAATTTCGTCGTCGGCTTGCTCTACACTCAAAGCGTAGATCGTGCGCACGGTGTTTTCCTTTTCTTCATTTGCAAGCATAAATGCTCTGAAATCGTGTTCGCCCTCAAAAAACTTGCAAGCTTCTTGCATCTTAGCGATATTCAAGTCGTAAAAGCATATATGAAAATACTTGCGCTTAAGCGGACTGTGAATTTTGCAAAGACAAATTTTATAAAGATAAGTCTTGCGTTTAGCGCCAAATTGCGCGTGAAATTCGTCGCTTACTTTCTCGCAAGAAGTGACGGCTATGTCCTTGGGTAAAAGCGTATTGATACTGTATCCAAAACTCGACGTCTTTATCTCGCTGTCAACGTCAAAATGCACGACTTGCGCTATTGCGTGCACGCCTGCGTCCGTCCTGCCGCTGGGATGTACTGTAATTTGACGTTGAAAACGCGTAGAAAGCGCCTCTTCGAGTTTTTGCTGAACGGTAGGCAAGTTATTTTGTCTTTGAAAACCGTAATAATCGCTGCCGTCATAGCATACCGTCAATTTATATCTTGCCATACTCAACCCGAAATGCTCTTGATAAGATTGTATACGAAAATATCAAGGCCTTGAACATCAAAACCGCCTAGATCCGGAGACGGCACCATTGCGCCGATATAATACTTGTCAAGAAAAATCAATACGACAAGCGCCACGAATACAAAAAACGATATCAAATCGGTTGCTTTTAACTTAAAGACTTTCATCTTGGTACGCTTATTGGAAGCGTTGTAACATCTTGCGTCCAAAGCGTCGGCAAGTTCGTCTGCTCGCCTAAACGCGCTTACAAAAAGCGGAATAAGCACGGGCAGCATAGCCTTGATTTTCTTAAAGAAATTGCCGCTGTCGAGATTTGCTCCTCTAGCCTTTTGCGCCATCATTATCTTGTCGGTTTCTTCCATAAGTCCCGGGATAAAACGGAGCGCTATCGACATAATGATTGCCAAGTCGTGCACCGGAATTTTTATATAAGTCAACGGCTTCAAAAGCACTTCCAACGCGTCGGTAAGTTCTGTTGGCGTGGTAGTAAATGTCAATATAGAAGACCCCAAGACGAGCAAGGAAAATCTCAACGCCATCTTGATGGCAAAATTTATGCCTTGATCAGTTATACTAATGACAAGTTTTCCGATATTAAAAGACAAAAGCGAGTTGCCTGACGAAGTAAAAAATATATTGATTATTGCCGTAAAAATCAATAGGAAAAGCAAGCCTTTGATACTCCTCAATACAATCCTATAAGGAACGTGAGAGATTGCAATTATTATCGTCAAAAGGGTAAACATACAGAAAAACGCAGTATACGATACGATAAAGAATACCGATACCATATATAACAAAGTCACCAATATCTTTATTCTTGCGTCGATACTGTGAATGAAAGATTTGACGGGATAATACTGTCCAAAAGAAATATCTCTCACTCTTTATCCTCCTTGACTTTATTCTTTGACGCAGCCTCTTTTTTTGTAGACTTATTCTTCTTCTCGCTTTTCAATCCGAATTTTTTTGTAGACTTGCGCGCCTTATTGTCGACGTTTGTATCGTCCTTCGGAACAGTGATAAGTCCCAACGCTTCTCTCTCTTCTGACGTCAGCCACTTTTGAGAGAAATCATACATATCGAACACTCCTGCGTTCTCGTCAATATTCGTAGAATGAGTTGCATTATATCTTGTAATTATCGCTTTAAGCAGATCCTCTGCCGTAACTATTTCGTCCCCGAGGTCAATTCCGCGCTCGCGCAAAGCGTTGACGACTTTGACTGCTCTTGGTATATCAAGCCCCATTTCCTGCAAATGCTCCGAATGCTTGAAAAGTTGTTGCATAGGCTCGTCGTAGACAATATGCGAGTCGTTGAACACTACTATCCTGTTGGCAAAACGAGTAATCTCGTCAATATCGTGAGAAATAACGACTATCGTAGGCGAACAATGCGTCTTGAGATACTTTATAAGATTGAGAATTTGCTCCTTACCGAATGGATCCAGCCCCGCAGTCGGCTCGTCGAGTATTAACATCTTGGGTTGCATTGCTATAATTCCCGCAATTGCGACTCTGCGTTTCTGACCGCCCGAAAGTTCAAACGGCGCTCTGTCTTTGACTGCCTCGTAATCAAGTCCCACAATCTCAATTGCATTTTTTACTCTCTTTGCGACTTCGTCTGCGCTAAGCCCCAAATTCTTAGGTCCAAAAGCCACGTCCTTTTCTACCGTATCGGCAAAAAGTTGATATTCGGGATATTGAAAGACCATTCCGACGCCGCTCCTCAAAGCCCGCAAATCTACTTTTGGTCTTTTTGCAGGAGTGAGTTTTAAATCAAATATCTCAATCTCGCCTTCCTGCGGTTTGATAAGTCCGTTGATATGCTGTATAAAAGTTGATTTTCCGCTTCCGGTATGACCTATAATACCAAGAAAATCCCCTTCGTTGATCTGCAAATTTATATTATCAAGCGCTTTCTTTTCATAAGGCGTCTTGGCGCTGTAAGTAAACGTAAGATTCTTTATAACAATTGGCATAATCTCTCCACTAGTTCCTCCTGGTTTACTATTCCCTCGCCCACATTTACGCCTGCTTTTTGCAAAGATATAGCCATTTGAGTCTCCCAAGGCACTGCAAGTTTGATTGCCTTGAGTTCTTCATAATTCTTGAATACTTCTCTCGGAGTTCCGTCAAAAGCGACGTGTCCGCCGTTCATTACGATAAGCCTGTCCGCGCCCAAAGCCTCTTCCATAAAATGCGTGATATGGATGACGGTAATGCCGTCCTGCTTATTGAGTTCGTGCGCGACTTTTAGCACCTCGCTTCGCCCTTGCGGATCGAGCATTGCCGTAGATTCGTCAAGCACCAAAATTTTAGGCTTAATAGCAAGCACTCCGGCGATAGCCAAGCGCTGCTTTTGTCCTCCGCTCATTTTGAATGGGGTACGTTTGCGATATTCAAGCATTCCCACTTTGGATAGCGCCCACTCGACTCTGCGAATAATTTCCTCTCTCTCAACGCCAAGGTTTTCCGGACCAAACGCCACGTCGTCTTCTACTATGGAGGCTATCATCTGATTGTCGGGATTTTGAAAGACCATACCGACGTCCTTTCTTATCTCGTAAATCTTGTTTGGATCAAGAGTGGAATTGCCAAATATCTTGACTTCGCCGCTCGAGGGCAGCAAAAGTCCGTTGAGCAACTTGGCAAGCGTACTCTTTCCGCTGCCGTTGTGTCCGACAAGCGCGACGAAAGTTCCTTCCTGAATATGCAACGAAAGTCCTTTGACTGCGTCAATACGGTGAGTGTCGTTAATATTATAAGAATATGTAACATTATCTAATAAAACAGCCATTTACTCTCATATCGCCTCAAAATATTTTGTATATTATACCATAAAAAATAAGAGAATACAAATATATGTCAGCAGTTTTTTACAACGATCAATTATATGACAAAAACCATTTTGTATAAGGAAAAATTCATAAAAACCATTGACTTGGGTATATATAAGTATTATAATTATTTAGGTTTAAATTAAACAATCATAATTCCTAACGGAGGTAAAAATTTAATGAGTAAGAAAATGACAATCGACGGTAATACCGCAGCCGCTCACGTCGCATACGCGATGAGTGAAGTTGCTGCAATTTACCCAATCACCCCTTCTTCTCCTATGGCGGAAAACTGTGACGAATGGGCTACTGCCGGAAGAAAAAATATCTTTGGACAAGTGCTTAAACTTGCAGAAATGCAATCTGAGGCAGGCGCAGCAGGCGCTGTTCACGGCTCGCTTATGGCAGGCGCTTTGACGACTACCTTTACGGCAAGCCAAGGTCTCCTTTTGATGATTCCGAATATGTATAAAATCGCCGGCGAGTTGACGCCTTGCGTATTCCACGTAAGCGCAAGAGCACTTGCTTATCACGCGCTCAATATTTTCGGCGACCATTCCGACGTAATGGCTTGCCGTCAAACCGGCTTTGCAATGCTCTGCTCCAACTCCGTACAAGAAGTAATGGATCTTGCTCTCGTATCGCACCTTGCTACGCTAAAAGCCAAAGTTCCATTTATTCACTTCTTCGACGGATTCAGAACTTCTCACGAAGTATCTAAGATAGAAGTCATAGATTACTTAGATATCAAGGACACTGTCGACAAGAAATATATGCCTTATATCGACGAATTCCGCAAGCGTTCGCTCAACCCTGAGCACCCAGTACAAAAAGGTACGGCGCAAAATCCAGATATCTATTTCCAAAACCGCGAAGCTTGCAACAGTTATTACAACGCTGTACCGCAAATCGTCGAAGAGGCTATGGAAGACGTCAAGGCAATCACCGGACGCGAATATAAACCGTATCAATATTACGGCGCAAACGACGCAGAGTCTATTATCGTAATTATGGGCAGCGGCGCAGACGCAGTAAGCGAAACAGTCGACTATCTCAACGCAAGAGGCGGCAAGTACGGCGTACTCAAAGTCAGACTTTACCGTCCATTCTCCGCAAAGATGTTTGCAGACGCAATACCTGCAAGCGTAAAGAGAATCGCAGTACTCGACAGAGTAAAAGAAAGCGGTAGCGCAGGCGAGCCTCTCTATCTCGACGTAATCACCTCTCTTCACGAAACCAATAGAAAAGATATCGTCGTAACCGGCGGAAGATACGGTCTTGGCAGCAAGGAATTTACTCCTTCTATGGTCAACGCTATCTATAAGAATATGGAAAGCAAAGACGCTAAGAACCACTTCACCGTAGGAATTGTAGACGACGTAACTGGCACCTCTATCGACGTAACGGAGACTATTGACGCTTCGGCAAAAGGCGCTATCTCCTGCAAGTTCTACGGACTTGGCTCAGACGGTACCGTAGGCAGCAACAAGAATTCAATCAAGATCATCGGCGACTATACCGAAAAGTATGCTCAAGCATATTTTGCTTACGACTCCAAAAAGTCAGGCGGTATCACGGTATCTCACTTAAGATTCGGCGACACACCTATTAGAAGTTCTTACCTAATCGACCAAGCAGACTTTGTGGCTTGCCACAATCCGTCTTACGTCGTAAAATACGATATGATTTCCGATCTCAAAGACGGCGGCATATTCTTGCTCAACTCACCTTGGAGCCTTGCGGAAATGGAAAAACAACTTCCTGCAAGTATGAAGAATATGATTGCAAAGAAACATATCAAGTTCTATAACATCGACGCTATCAAGGTAGTAACGGAAATCGGACTTGGCAACCGTATATCAACAACAATGCAGGCTTGCTTCTTTAAACTTGCCAATGTCATTGATTACGCAGAAGCAGACAAGCATATGAAAGAATTTGTCGTTAAATCTTTCTCTAAGAAAGGCGAGAAGATCGTCAATATGAACTTCGCCGCTATCGACAACGCAATCGCAAATATTCAAGAAGTGAACTACCCTGAGTCTTGGGCAACTGCGACTGACGGCGCTGTGACAAAACCTGTCACCAAAGACGCTTACTTCACCAACATTATTGCTCCAATACTTGCCCAAGAGGGACAAAAACTTCCCGTATCGGCATTTATGGATCACGCAGACGGCACCGTGCCAACCGGTACGACCAAATACGAGAAGAGAGGTATCGCTGTCAAAGTTCCGGTATGGATAAAAGAAAACTGCTTGCAATGTAACCAATGCTCTTTTGTATGTCCGCACGCTTGTATTATCCCTGTTGCTCAAAAAGCAGAAGCGCTTGAAAAGGCTCCGAAGACTTTTGAGACCGTACCTATGAAGAATCCAAAGGCAAAAGAATACAACTTCAGAATTCAAGTTTCGCCGCTCGACTGTTCGGGTTGCGGCAACTGCGCAAATATATGTCCCGCTAAGCAAAAAGCTTTGGTAATGACTCCTCTTGCAGAAGTACTTGCAGCAGGTCAGGCAAAGAACTGGGAATTTGCAGACAAACTCGACGAGAGCGACGTACCAATCGCAAGAGACAGTGTAATAGGAAGTCAGTTCAATCGCTCGCTCTTTGAATTCTCCGGCGCTTGCGCAGGCTGCGGCGAGACTCCTTATCTCAAGGTAATCACCCAACTTTACGGCGACAGAATGATAGTTGCTAACGCCACCGGTTGCTCCTCTATCTACGGTGGCTCAGCTCCGACTTGCCCATACAGCAAGAATAAGAAGGGCGAAGGTCCGGCTTGGGCAAACAGTTTGTTTGAAGACAACGCAGAGTTTGGCTTTGGTATGCTCACCGCAACCAACCAACGCAGAGTAAAACTTATGGAAGATATGGAAGCCGTAATGGCTCTCGGCGTAGACGCCGATCTCACAAGCAAGTTTACCGCTTGGATGGAGACATATAACGACGCAATCGCAAATAAGAGCGCTAGCCAAGCAATAAAGGACGCAATCGCAAAAGCCGCTAAGGCAGAAAAAGACAAAGAAAAGAAAGCCTTGCTTACAAATATCGCCAAGAATACAGACTGCCTCGTCAAGAAGTCAGTATGGGCATTCGGCGGCGACGGTTGGGCTTACGATATAGGTTACGGCGGTCTCGACCACGTACTCGCTCAAGGTCAAAATATCAATGTCGTCGTACTCGACACGGAAGTATACTCCAACACTGGCGGTCAGGCGTCCAAGTCTTCTCCGACAGGCGCTGTTGCTAAATTCGCAGCCGGCGGCAAGGTAACCAAGAAGAAAGACCTCGGCAAGATGGCAATGAGTTATGGATATGTGTACGTAGCTCAAGTCGCTATGGGCGCAAATATGAATCAATACGTCAAGGCTTTAAAAGAGGCTGAAGAATACGACGGACCGTCACTTATCATCTGCTATGCTCCTTGTATCAACCACGGCATCAATATGTCCAACTCTCAACTTGAAGAAAAGAGAGCCGTCGAAGCAGGATACTGGCAGTTGTATAGATTCAATCCTGCGCTCGCAGAGCAAGGCAAGAATCCGTTTACGCTTGACAGCAAAGAAGCAACCGCCGATTACAAAGAATTCCTCCTCGGCGAAAACAGATACGCTCAACTTGCAAAAGCAAAACCGCAAGTCGCAGAAAAACTCTTCGCTATCAACGAAAAGGAAGCAAAAGAAAGATACGCAGGTTACAAGAAGTTGTCGGAATAATAGACAATTCAGCGTATTGAAAATATGCAATGACACAAATGGGGAAGCAAACGCTTCCCCATTTTTTATTTAGGTTAATTGTCAAACTAAGCGCAATACTCTAAGTGAAAAAGAAGTTCATACAAATCTCTGGTATAATATGTTTACCACAACAAAAAAACCAAAGGAGAAATGTATGAACTATAAACACTTACCATAGAAGAACGCTGTTGCATACGAGAATACTGAAAAAAGGAAATAGGGTTGAGAGGAAACGCTTATATTACCCAGATACGGCACAAAAAATATTTGTCAAAACGGTCTTTTGTCATAGGAGAACGTCTTGAGATAAATAATATTAGTATGATTTAAATCTATTGGACCTTCTTTGTATCGTCTGTCTTATCTGACTGACAATTCAATTTCTCAAGAATTTTACTCTTGCCGAATATAATTTTTTCAAGCCAAGTCGTAAATCTTTTCAATAACTTTCCAAACAATAACTCATATAGGAAATCAATTAGTACGGCTATGGCAAATGCCAATATAGCGTTGGGAATAAGCAATAATAATTTTGCCCATAACTGCCCTACGGAATTTACAAAGTATGCGGTATAGAGAGAGAATAATGGATTTTTTGTATGCAATAGATATACGCCGAACGTATGACCCGCAATTAGACTTATGAACTTCGACGGCTTCCGGCTCAACATTGGTTTTGCCGACACAAATGCCATAAAGAAACAAATAGATTGTATAAAAACCAAAGGATTATTGTATCCGTAGAAATGCCAAGCGTACTGACCTTGTTCAAACCAAATCAACGAAGCAACTATTGTATAATTGACAAGCGTAAATAAAAGATATAGCCCCAACCAAAACGCAGGCTTTCTTTTCTTAATTTCATTGCCTTTGAGTTTTAATACCCTTCCGTAAAGATAAGGCACTACCGCCCACATAACGGAGTATCCGTTGTTTGTCCCCATAATAGGACGAATATAATCGGCAACAAATCCAATAATACAGAAAAAGAAAACTGTAATAAATATAAAATACTTCACAGCCTTTTTGTCGACGATAAGTTTTGCAAACGCGTTGAGAGCAGGTGCGACAAGACAAAGCAAAATATATACCAATACAAACCAGTACTCCCCGATTACGCTCACGCAAAATTTAAAGCCTTCCCAAAAACTCTCAAACGACAACAATTTGAATGCCATTGCGAGCAAAACGGCTATTATCCAATATACGTAAACTTTAATCAACAACAAAAAGAGTTTTTGAGGCTTTAATTTTATGGAAAACCATCCCGATATCAAAAAGAAAATATTGACTCCGACAATGACAAAAGCGTCCGCAAGCGCAGACCACATATACGTAGTCCTTAAGGACAAATCCATTCCGGTCTGCACGTCCATAAATCCCATATCGTATATAATGATATGGTGAACGACAATAAAAAACATTGCCAATATTCTCAGCAAATCAAACAAAACGTTTCTTACTGCCTTGTTCTCATTGCCGCCAATGGCTTTTTCTTGCAAAGGAAGCGACTCATCCTGTCTACTTTTGCTTATTATCTCCTTTTCCTCTTCCACTTTCTACTCCCACTGTATCAAATCTATCTCAAACTATCCTTGATTGAAAGCCAAGGTTTTATATCCCAAGCGCCTGCATTTGCAGGAGACGTAGACGGTAAATAATTAAAAGTCAAATGCGGATAGGCTTTTTTTGCCGTATCAAATGATTTTCGTCCGTTACAAAAAATGCCTTTTATATCGGCGATATTCAGCACTTGCTCTATGTCGTTGGGTACTATGTCTGTGATATCACTATCAAGAGATCCCTTTCTTTTGCAAGAATAAATTATATCCATCAGAGCAATATTATTGTCTAGTAGCCACTGTCTTTTTTCTGCAATGCCGTTGGGGACGGGCGAATCGACAACTTGCGCTATGGTATTCCAAAATCTATTGCGCGGATGCATATAATAAAATCCTTTTTCAAGCGATTTCACCGACGCCATAGAACCTAGTATAAGTACGCGACTGTTTTTATCATATATTGGTTCAAAAGAATATATATACATACCGATTTGCGTTATTTACTGATAAAAATCTTGGTGCACGGCGCTTGTCCGCCAATAACTTCGGATATGCTAAAACGAGGATTTGCAATAAATACTTCGCTTCCGTTTTTCAACGGTTCTTTGATATACTCGAGTTTTGCAACAGCTCCGTTTGCCCCCACTCTCGACGAGCCTATGCACTTACTTTGCGCGTCGCATACCGCGTTGATAAGTTCATAACTATCTTTGCCGGTTATATTTCTTATGAGCGTTTTTTCATCTGCCGGATCTGAATAGATTCCAAGCGTTGAAGTATAAATAAGCAAAGTCTTGCATTTGACAAGGCAAGCAATCTGCGACGCAGTCTCGTCATTGTCCATACAATGCACGACGTCTTTTCTGCTTTTAGCAAGTTCTTGCAACTCGACTTTGTCTATCTCTTCTGATGAGAGCGGGTCGTTATAATTGATGATAGGTATTGCTCCCTGCGCAGGACACCTCAAAAGCAATTTCTTGAGATTTTCTTTCTTTGCCGGATCGTTGAAATGTCTATGCTCTACAAGTATCTGCCTTACCGAATACTTGGGATCGATAAATTGGCGATAATTATTCATAAGAATAGTTTGTCCCTGCGCGGCATAATCCACTTTGACCTCGCTGTAATCGCCGTCGATTTCACAGCCGTTACGTCTTATATAATCTATTCTGCCTATTTCCGTCGCTCCGCTAGACACCCAAATATATCCTGCTTTGAGTTCTCTGCTAATTCTTGCAATAGCGTTGTAATCTATATCTCCCCACGCCTTATTGACAAGCGCCATAGATCCCACTTTGCCCACAAGTTCTACGTCAAATTTCATATTAACCTCTTCTGTTTTCCTATTATAAATATAATTTTTATGCTACGCTAAATCCTATAAAATCGCAAGCGTATTGTTTTATAAATATCAATACAACTTGACCTAACTCTATGATTTTTCCGCTGTCCACCTCTCCTATAGGCGTACCAGTAGTGGTATTCTTGCTTGGCATCTCGTCCGCAATAAGATTTATCACACCGTTTTCATCAATCTGCACAGTCACAGTGCCGTCCTCGTCAGTACGGTATACTTGCGCAAAACCGTTGTAATCTTCATCTGGCACAAGGTCTGCGTATATATCAAGTCTTTCAAGCACTTCGGGCGTCGGATGTCCGTAACTGTTGCCTGCTCCGCAAGATATAATTGCATATTCGCAATCGACTTTGTTGAGGAATTCCATCATTGTCGAAGATCTCGAGCCGTGGTGCCCCACCTTCAGCACGTCTGCGTCAACGCCGTCAAAATACCCTTTATTCATAAGATACGTCTCGGATTTTTCATTGGAATCGCCAGTCAAGACGATAGTTCTGTCAGCATATTCAAGCAAACAAGTTGGAGACACTGCATTTTTATTTTCGGCGGAAGAGCCGTTCTTAATCGACGGATAATCCTCTTCGTCAAATGAATAACACTTCATAAGCCAATTCCCACCGCTTATCTCATAAGCCCCGACGTTGTAATTTATTTCGGCTTTTTTTGTTATTCCGTCTTCAACGTAAGTTTCGCTCAATGCCGCATTGTATGCGTTACGCCAAGTTGCGCTTGTGTCTATATCTGCAATCGGCAAATAAAAACTTTTGATTTGATAGTTATCTACGAGTTTTTTCGTATCTCTTATATGGTCGTAGTCTGTATGCGTAAGGAAGAGATAATCGATTGTATCTATCTCCAACTCCTTCAAGGCGCCGTCGATTACATTCCAAGGCGAAGTCGTGCCCAATTCGCTTCCTATATCCATTACCATTACTTGACCGTCTGGAAAAAGCAAAAGTATGCAATCTCTCTGTCCAATGTCAAGCACGCGCATTTCCATAATATCACCTTGCAACTGCGCAACTCCGCTTGGCACCGGCTTGTTAGATACGTTCCCGCTCGACGTTCCGCCGCTGGGCTGTTCGCCCGACGGCAAATCTTCTTCTGTGAAAAAATTCTTGACAATGTCTATTATATCCTTCCACATTCCTCTGATACTTATAAATATTATTGCTATAATCAGAATAACGACCAAGATTACCGTCAAAATGGCGATAATCTTTTTGGTGTCCGAACTTTTCTTTTTTGATTTTGAAGGCTTTCTATTAGCCATAAAAACTCCTTTGACAAATCAATCTTCGTCAGAAAAATACTCCAACATCTTTTTCTTTTTAGGCGGCTTATTATCGCCGTGCTTAATAAATATCGTCGTCAGCAAGGCAAGACCAATAAATATGGATGCGTAGATAAACACCGTACTTTGGTTTATCTTGTCCATAAATATACCTGCAAATGCCGGAGTGATGGCTTGCGCCGACATAGAAAACGCATAATAGTATCCGGTATATTTACCGACGGTGCTACCTCTTGACAACTCCGTGACCATAGGCAAAGTATTGACGTTGACGCACACCATACCAAATCCCGCAAGCAGAAAACACAGCGGAAATAGATATTTTACACCTGCAGTGTTTGCGTTCATAAAGAAACACGGAATAAATGCAAGCGCCGCCACAACAACGCCTATGACAATCGTCTTCTTTCTGCCAAGTTTATTGGCGAGCAACGCAACCGGCAACAACGCTATTGCGCCGCCTGCGCCGTTGAGAATGGAAATTGTTCCTACGTAACCTTGTTCAAACAACAAAGTCTGCGTTGCGTATGTCGAAAGGTGCGACTTGACGGCGTTGTATCCCATAAACCACAAAAATACCGTCATCAAAATTAAGAAAAGGGACACAAGTTTTGCCTTTGGCAACTTATCCGTACCTTCCGCTTCTTCTTCGTCAACGACGTTGTATTTTTGCTCTTCTTCCTCTCTCAATTGAACAAATTTCTTTTCTTTAACAGTGAGCATAAAGGCAAGCAGTATCAGCAACAACACTGCGGCAGTTGCAATAAACAACCAAATATAATTCTTTGTCTCTTTGTTAGCAAAAATTTTATAAAGTACTATTGCTACGAGTCCGCCTGCCCCGCCCATAAACGTAATCAAAGCATTTGCTTGCGATCTCAACGGCTTGGGTGTGATATCGGGCATAAGCGATACCGCAGGCGAGCGGTAAGACGACATAGCAACCAATAGCAATAGCAAGGCTATGATAAACATCACTAGTATCCACACGTTGTCTTTTGCGACTTGACCCGCCATTGCAATTTGCGCCTGCTTAAGTGCAGAAAGAATTGCCGTATCTTTTGTTGCCATAAGGTCGACGTAACTCGTATCTAGACTCAACCCCGCTCCCGCTATAGCGTCGGCAAGCGAAGGATTAAATCCTATTAGTTTTGCAGTATCGTCGTAGCCTGCCGCCATAATTTTTCGAAATTCCAAAAGTTCAAATATCGACAAAATAATCAAAGCCACCGCTGCCGCGATAGAGCCCCAAAAAATAAACTTTGTGCGTCTGCCCATCCTTGCATTGACCGACTTATCGGAAATAGAGCCAAACAATGGCAACAGGAAGATTGCCAAAAGATTGTCAAGTCCCATAATCAAACCGTACTGCCAAGAATTGAGACCAAAACGCGTGTTGAGAATAAGCGGCATTATGTAATCGTATACTTCCCAAAAACACATTATGCCAAAAAAAGCAAATCCCACAAGAATAGTTCTCTTGTAGTCCAATCTCAAAACTCCGCCTTTTTGCGCTGCATTCTTTTCTTTTTCCATAATTTTCCTATATCCAAGAGTTTATATATAAGAGTATATCATATTATATACTAATATGTCCATTACTTTTTACTTTGCCGATAGCATACTCATCTTAAATAATTTATCTTAAAATTAAAATATGCTCTTTATATTATACAGTCTTATTTCAAAAGGTTGCAGCAAAATCTCAAATTTATCTCCGCTTGCGACAGTTGAGACTTTTCCGTCATTGGAAATCTCATATCCTCTATCGTCAAAACTAATACCCTTGTGGTCAAACGCATACTTCGTCGCCCTATCCGAAGAATTGCGGATTGCAAGTATACCTTTGCCGTCGTCAAAGGCATAATATCCGTATACTCCACCTTTTTCGGGAGCGTCGCCGAAAAATACGCTATGACGGATAATATCAAAGTTGGACTCTGCCCATTGCAAAACTTGAGTTGCAGCCTCATACCTTTGCCTATCAAACATTTGAGGCGAAAAGTATAATTCTATAAAGCCCGTGCCTCTCATCATACACATATAAAGATACGTCTTAAACTGCTCTATATCGTATACCACCGTGGGATGCGCCGAAGAAGGGTTTTGAAGATTACTCGTCATTGGCGGATTGCAATTGCGCTCTGCGTAGCACGGCTCGTGGTTATAAAGATTTGCTACCGGGAATTGCAACTGTCTTACCTCAAAGAAGTCGCGGTATTTTCCGTCTCTGTAATTTAGGCATTGCGACAGATTATCTCCTTTGCCCGAGTATCCCATATCTGCGCAATTGTTAAGCCAGATTGCATCGCACCACTTCAAGAACCAAGGCGAGCAATGCGCATAAGACGTGACGTTGAGAAAAACGTCGGGGCTCGTCTTGCGAATTGACTCAAATCCTTTAGTCCACTCTTCCCAAAGATAGGTATAGAAATAAAGTCCGTCGCCCACTCCCTTCGGGTGTCCGTGATTTTTTGCCTTGCAAGGCGTGATAGCAAAGCCGTCTATCTTAAAATAACTTACGTTGTACTTATCGCAAAATTCCGCCATTTTTGCGCACAAATCTCTGATATACTTGGGATTGCAAGTACAAATATCGTGAGACTGTACACACTTGGGATAACCTATGCTCTCAAGCAATTTTGCATACTTATAAGTCTGTTGAGTATATCCGCCTCGCGGACCAAACCAAACGCCGAAAGTCGAATCTAAATCTTTAGTCAACTTGCTTTCGTTATAAAATTCATTGGGAAATTTATTTCTATCAATATCCCAAAATTTTGCATTCTTATAATCTATCCAACCATCGTCGACGACGTAGCAATCCAGCGGACGAAGTCCCGCTTCCGCAAAGCCGTCTGCGATAGACTTAAAGGACTTCTCTATCTTGTTGCTGTCAATATCCAGCATATTGTCATACCAACTATTGAATTGCAATCTGAATTTTGCAGGCTGCGCGGCAATCGTCGCAACGTAATCGAAGAAGTCAGCGCGCATTGAGTGAAAATTGCAATGCTTTCCGCAGCCTATAACAAAAGGTATCGTAGTATAAGTTCCGTCTTTTGCAATTTCAGCAAAACTTCTGCCTATATAATACCTGCTGTAAGCAAAGTCATTCTCGATCCTATTGTCGGCGACCGGAAACTCTCCGCCAAAGAACATATCGTCTACGTAATAAGGCTGTCCCATAGTTGTAATATACGCAGGTATCATCACTCTCTTTTTTACCTTCGGTATGCTCCACTTAAAGTTTGCTTCACTCACGTCAAAACCGTCAAGGTCGATAAAGTCTATTACGACTTGCGGATCAGACACTTTTAATTCAAGCGTTTTTCTCAATACCCCTGAATTCTCGTCGGCTATGTACTCAATAGTAATATTCCAATCAATACCGTCGCGCGTAACAGCCAACTCAAGTTGGCTTTCGTCTGCTTTGACGACGTTCATTTGCGCGCTGTCAAAAAATACCTTCTTGCGCATAATACCGCTTTTTACAAAATACGATATTCCGCACTCATAACCCGACTGAATGATTTTGTTTCCCGTAATTTTGTTGACAATATACGCCCCGACAATTTTATTGCCGTCGACGTCAATTCTCTTAATTAACTTTTGCGATTCTCTCTTCACTATTCCCTCATAACCGTTAAAATATATTTTTCAATATATTCATAATAACATAATATATATTTAATTTCAAGAGGCAACCAATATAATAAATAAAAGAAAAATATAATACGCTTCGTTACTCTATATGACATAAAGTATTGTAATTTTGACTGAAGCGAAACGTAATGAAGAAATCTCATCCACAACTACACGGGCGCGTACATTTTGTACGCGCCCATGTAGTTTCATTCTGATATTTTAAAGTAATCATTCTGAGCGTGGTCGAAGAATCTATTGTTTTTTATTACGCATACTTCTTTGTTCTCTCAACAAGTCTTGATAACGCTCTATCTGATCTTCCCTAAGGTCTATCATATTCTTTGCAACTTTGCACGCCTGCGCGTCTGATACTACGACTTCAGTCTCTTTTACTTTGACTTTTGTGCCGTCGTTCGTCGCGTCCTTGCGTATATCCTTCAAGTACTCGTCTTCCATCTTAAAGAGCGCCACTGTCGTATCCTTCTTTATCGTAAGTTTGATCAGCGGATTGACTGACGACTGCCCCAAGAGTATGAAGTATGTCGACTTCTTCTCCTTGCACTTGTCTTTCGTCAACGCGTACTCTCTTAGACTGTCAAAGTACTTCTTCTGTTGTTTGGAGAGCATTGCGTACGCTTCGTCTAATGTAAGTCTGGGAGCCTTCTCTAACTTAGGCTTTGCAGGAGCGGTTGCTTTTACTTCTTTCTCCACTACCTTCTCTACCACCTTTTCTATGGGTACTTCGACTCTGACTTCCTTCTCGACTACTTTTTCTACAGGCACTTCGACTATCTTCTCTACCGGTACTTCCTTGACAACTTCTTTCTCGACAATCTTTTCGACCTCAACCGGTACTTCTACTTTGACCTCTTTCTCTACGACTTTTTCGACTTCGATAGGTACCTCGACGACCTTCTCCACTATCTTTTCGATGGGTACTTCTTTTTCGATTACTTTTTCGACGACTTGTGATTGAACAGGATTTGCAGACAATTCCAAAATCTTTTCCATTAGTTTTTCTTGATTGTGCATCATCTGTTTTATTGTCTCGTCGTTTGAAAGCGTTATCGCTACTTCTTTCTCGATTACTCGCTCTGACAGTTGCTCCGACATCTTCTTCATAAGCAATTCTTGATTATGAGCGAGATCTTCTTGCGTCTTCATTATTTGCTTTATTACTTCATCATTGGAAGATGCCTGTTGAGGCAACATCTGTTGCATTCCAGGTAACATTGCCGTAACCGTCTCGGAGATTAGTCCTCTCATTTCTTCAACGCTTATGCCAGGTTGCGCATACGCATATCCGCCTTGCGGCATTCCCTGTCCCATATTGCCGCCTGCGTTTCCGCCCATCATACTCATAAACATCATCTGCATATTCTCGTCGCGCTTCCTTGCCTCTTCCTCTCTCTTTCTTTCCTCAGCGTCGGCTTTGTTGCGCTCGTACTCGTCTCTCAACTCCTCGGCATATATCAACGTCTTGTTGTACTTGCTCTTGGCTATTATCATAAATACGATACTCAATACCGCCAAAGCCATCAATACGCACGCTATCGCCGTCCAACCTGCCGTTGCCACTCCCAAGAACGCTCCTGCATAGTACGTCTTGTATTTGCTCTCCGCCATTTTCCTATTCTGCTTGCTCTTAGAAAGATATCCTATTCCCTTACTTGCAAATATCAATATCAGTATTATAGATACAATGCTTGCTATCAACTGCCACAACGGTATCTCTTTGAGTTTGGCTAGTATCTCGTCAAGCGTTCCTCCGGCGTTGTTGCCGCTATTCGGCTCTCCGCTTGGCGTATTATTCCCGGGCTTGTTTGGATCTTCCTCTTCCTGCGGATAATGCGTATTATTCGGGTCGTTGGGATCTTGCATATTTGGGATATCTTCACCCCTTAACTCAAACTCTTCCCACGCCGTCTCGTATGTGCCGTCTGTAAACGAATAGTTGTTGCGCATCTCCTCCTTTATTACCGCCTTGATTTGGTACTTTTGACCTGCGCTCAATTGGCTGTATTCTACAGGATTGCCCTCTGAGTCTGCTATCTCGTATTCTATTCCGTCTATCTGTCCGTACTTCAAGTTGAGTACGTACGGCTTGGCGTCCTTGTTCCATTCTTTCTTTATCGTTGCCGCTATTATCTCAAACGTATACTGCGTTGTTCCGCTCAATACCACGCTATTCTTGTTGGACGTGATTACCACCAAGTAATTACCTCTCTCCGTCGGCGCTCCCTCCAACTTTTTCGCCTCGTCGGCTATGTCTCCGCTGTAGTACGTCAACGTCAAGTCTCTCAACGTCGCTCCGCTGCTTATATTCAGTTTTACGTTCCTAGGCTTGCCGTTGTATTCTATCTTATTGCTTACCAGGCTCACCGTCACCGACGATGCTCCGCCGCCTACAGAGAAGAACGGCGAATACAGTCCTTCTTCCGTCACTCCGTCCGGGAACGTATAGTTATCCGCGTCAGTAAGTCTTGGATATGCCTTATACCACTTCCGCTCCGTGACTGAATACTCTATGTCTTCCAATTCCTTTGGCGTTGCCCCTGCCAAGATATTGCCGTTGCTGTCCGTCTCATAGTATACGTACTCCACTAAGTCTTCTGCCAGCGGGTCGCTAAGTTTCGGTATACCAAAGGTATTTCCATCATTATCCGTGTAATCTTCTGTCTTCCACTCTATAGATATCTCTGCCTTTACTACTTCCCATTTCTTACTCCATTCAAAGTCTCCGCTTCCGGTGAACGTATAATTGACTCCCTTTCCGCCTTGCGTAGGCTTCTCGTAATTTGCCGAATACTCCTCTGCCAATTCAAACGTAACCGTTACTGTAGAATTATCTCCTACGCTTATTCCGTCGTTGTTTAAATATTTGGCTGTAAGTCCATCAGGTACGTTTTCCAATACCGCATACACCGTGTCTCCGGTATATTGCAACTTACCGTCTCCTACCCACTTTACATTAGTTAGGTCAAACTTGGCTTTTGAGATTGTCCAAGTGAGAGTATATATCACAGGCGTAGTCGTTCCGCTCTTTAGCATTGCAACTTGCGTTGTATAACTTCCTGCGTCTGTTGCCGCCGCGTTCTTATATCCTCCCACAAAGCCGTCTGTATTATACGACGTGTCTACCGTATAATCGTTTGCCTTTGCCGTTACGCTCACTTGGGCGCCGTTGTATTCTATTGGGCTATAATACTCGTCTGTTTGGTCTGACGTAGACTGATTGTATATCCCTACTTCCTCGCCGTCTCTCGTAAACGTCCATCTCAGACTGTTTTCCGTCCCTACAGAGTTGACCGTCAACGTGACTGGAGCATTGCCTAGTTCTATGTTATAGTTTGCGTTGGCATTGCCGCTTCCGGACGGTACGAACTCCAATACCCATCCTGTTGCCGCCAAGTCTTGCGTCTCCAAATCTATGCTCAGCGGAAACGCGGTATTCTTGTCTATTTGCAGATTGCTGTACACTGTTCTGCGTATAGTGCTTAGACTGCTCATTACCGCTACTATATCCATATTGATTACGTCGTCTAAGCAGACTTTCTGCATACTGTCTATGCTTACTTGCGCTTTTTCTCCCTTCGTTACCTCTATATTCGCGCTTCCGTTTGCTTTTATGTCCAATCTCATCGACGCTTGTTTTACTTCAAACTCCAGTCTCTTCTCATCTGTGTCTCGCGTCGACCACATTACCGTGCCGTCTGTCTTCCTTATATTCAGATTAAGCCAATACTTCCCTGCATTGGTTACTCTTATCTCTCCGTCTGCATACTTAACTGTATCTTTAAACTCGTCTGGGACTGTTATATCTATTTCGCCTATATCCGTCTCGTTGACGAATTGTATATAGTACTGTTGCTCCGTAGCATTGTACGTAGGTACTCCGGTGTCCAATATACTCGGTTTGCCGAGATACTGCACGTTGTACGTCCTTGACAATATATAGTTATTGCTTACCGACGTATCTATCTCTACCGTCGCTACGTATATATCCGTAGATGTCGGCGGTTCGAATGCGTCATAACCATTGGCGGTATAACGTATTCTAAGTATTTCCTTGCCAACATCTCGTGAACATAAATTTGTTGGAACAGCCTTTGGCGGAGTTGTACTTGGGTCGAAGTTGACATTGAGCACCTTTTGCTTTATTGTAAACTCTATCTCTTGAGACATCTTTCCGTTTGCCCAAACGTATTCTTCATTTTGGATAGTAAGACGTACTTTGTAAGTTCCTTGCTCTATTGGCTTGGGAGTAGAAAGCGCTGTGCCGCCAGACGTCGAATATTCAACCTTGACATTGGCTTTATCTGCGGCAAATAAAGTCTCATTATACCAACTGCTTGCGCCGCCTGCGTTAAAGTAATCTTGCTCTTCGCCGTTATATGTTGAAGTTACGTCTGTAGGCGTAGTAATTGGTATAACAGAACTTTCTTCTGCTGCAGTGAGATTAAGATGGAAAGCAGGACGAATTCCCAACGTAGAAACACTAACATAGTTAGTAGTCAGAATTCCTTCTGCTGCAATACCATCAATTCTATTGGTAGAACCCATTGCACCTGTTCTTAGCCAACTCGCAATATTATCAACTTTTAAATCAGTTGGGCACCCAAAAATATTATTCGTAGCAACAGTCTCTGGGATGCTTGGCAACCATAAATAATCGTATTGCCAATCAGAGTAAGCATACTTATTCTGTATTCCGCTTGTACCGTACCAATTATAACCATTAGTGGGTGTACCGTACGCATCGTTAGGACTCGTATAATGCAACGAATTGTTATTGTAAGCAACACGCCTATCTTGTGTCTCCTGATAAGCAATTTTGGTAGGTTTTACTATAAAATCAGTGAGATTGTTTGGGTTGTTAGTATTTGTGAATAAATCATATTCATAATTTGCAGTTTGAACTGTAGAGAAGGAAGTGTAAGTAGTCTTTTCGGACGCACTAGTAGAATATTCAACTATTACAGGATTACCGGCGCTCCCATCTCCGTCTGTCATTGCATAGCCATTAAGCAGTAAAGACCTGATATAACTAGTACCGTAAACACTACCAGGATAAGTATGGGTCATACTGCTACTGCTTGTATTAGCGGCAGGCCAGGGGCAAAATGCCGCCTTATGCGCAGCGTCATTTGGTATATTTTCGCGCCAAAGTGTCAATACAACATCTCCGTTTGCCTTATCTACCGTTAGTACTGTCGCGATCCAATTAATACCGCCTATCTTGACAACGACATTATTGGAAAAGTCGCTTGCATTTTTACCCACCGCAAGTCCGCCTATACCACCCGCAGGAGTACTTCTTTTTTCATTTGCAGCAGTAACTATATCCGCATATGTTGCGTTGTCGCCAAGAAGTAGTCCATATAATTCATCTAGTTTTATACGGTTAAAGACCTTGCCGACTGCTCCTTGTCCATTACCTGTGACAGTCAATTCATCCACATATTCTGCTTTAGTGCTGTCTGTCAAAGCATTTGCAGAATCTTTATTAAACTCTAACACACAGAAAAAAGATATTACTATTATATAAATTAGCAATATTGAAGTTACTGCCAATGCAAATATTCTTTTTCTCCCTTTAACCTTTTTATTTATCTTAAGCATATTTTCATTCATTTGTTTCACTAAGTATGCGTCTTGCTACTTTTGTTGAAATAACCTCCTATAGTCTATTTCTCACACTAAAGTATACTTTACGCTTGTGTTCTTGGCTGTACTAATAGAATTTTCTATACCCAAGGTTCTTCTATACCAAAATTTGTATGTTTTTTATATCTTTTACAAACTCTGATTTATAGACGAAATTCCAAAAAAAGTATACTTTTACTGACCAAAAGATATTGCAAAATATCTATTCGTGAAGTATAATGTAATTGAAAAAAATACGCCTTTTCGCAGGCAGTCAGTAAAAGTATACTTTTTTTGGAATTGTGAAAAATCCGTATTAAATTAGAATTTTATTGAATAAATGAATAACACGCAAGATTACTTGCGTGTTATTTGTGTTATTTTACCTGATTGAGATTTCTCCATTTCGGTCAAGATGACCTCTAAAAAGTTATTGCGTATATTTAGATTGCAACGCACGCCCCGTCATCTCGAGCGTTGTCGAGAGGTCTAATCATTGTTAACTACTTCTGCAAAGTTTTCAAAAGAATATCCCTTTCTTTTCATATTGGGATCGGCAACGTTGAAAAAACAACTCGGGACTTCTCTCAACTTTAGATTTTTTGCTATGCAAAGAGAACACCCCTTGTCGTGATTTGTCGGGTGCAACGGACACTTTGTATCCTTGCAGGTACAAAATTCACTTAAATTTGCCATAGTATTTCCTCCTAGGTTAAGTCACTTTAAGTCGTCTTTGTATTTTTTGTCATAAGATACAATTTGCAGATTACACCTCGCTTATTTGTTAGTTTGCCGTCGTTTTTATTTCATAAAGAATTTTATCAATTTATAATGCTTATCAGTATATGGCTGATAACGCATGGGCAAATCAAAGTAAGTCTTTTTGTCGATTATACTCTTGTAGTGCGTAAATATATCAAATCCTGCCTTGCCGTGATACTGTCCCATACCGCTTTGCTTGAGACCGCCGAAAGGCAAAGTCGACGACACAATGTGCATAATAGTGTCGTTGATACAACCGCCGCCGAATCTACAACGCGACGTAACTTTATCTTGATTCTGCTTGCTTTCGGAGAAGAAGTATAGCGCAAGAGGCGTGGACATTGCGTTGACTTTTGCAATTGCTTCGTCAAGATCGTCAAACGTAACTATCGGCAATACCGGTCCGAACATTTCGCAATTCATCTCCTCACAGTCAAAATTAGAATCAAGCAAAGTTGGCTGAATTTTGAGTGTTTCTTCGTCTGCCTTTCCGCCATAGAGCACTCTGTCATTGTCAATATATTTTCTCACTTTGTAAAAGTGCTTTTGATTTATAATCTTTGGATAATTCTCATTTGTCAATGGGTCGTCGGAATATTGCATCGCTATCTGTTTTTTGAGTTCTGCTACCAACTGTTCTTTTATACTCTTGTCGCAATAGACAAAGTCGGGAGATACGCAAGTCTGCCCGGAATTGAGGAACTTCCCGAATACGATACGCCTTGCCGCAACGGTGATATTCGCCGTAGCGTCGACAATGCAAGGGCTTTTTCCTCCCATCTCCAAAGTGATAGGCGTAAACTTCTCCGCAGCCTTTTGCATTACGATTTTACCCACTGCCGTGCTGCCGGTGTAGAAAATATAGTCAAAGTCTTGTTCCATCAAAAATGCGTTTTCTTCTCTGCCGCCGCTTACTACTATAACTTGAGTTTTATCAAAAGTCTTTTCGACAAGTTTTTCTATTACGCTGGAAGTATTGTGCGAATATCTGCTGGGTTTGAGTACGACGCTATTGCCTGCGGAAATTGCGTCTACTAACGGTTCTATCGAAAGCATAAAAGGATAATTCCAAGGGCTCATAACAAGCACGCAGCCATATGGGCAAGGCAATATCACGCTCTTTGCAGGAAATTGGAACAACTCGCTTCTCACCTTCTTCGGGCGAGCAAACTTTTTGATATGCCTTAACATATAAGATATTTCGCAAAGCACCATTCCTATCTCGGTTGTATAACTCTCGACTTCGCTCTTGTTGAGGTCTGCTTTAAGCGCGGCAAAAATATCGTCTTTCATAAGCAGTATATTTTTATACAACTTCTTAAGCGCCTTTATTCTCTCTTTATAATCCCAAAAAGCGCATTCCGCCTTTTGTTTTTCAATACAAGTCAATATTTCTTCTCTTTCCATATCAACCTCATTCCACGTCACCCCGACCGCAGTGGAGAGGTCTCCATAATTTTAGATTTCTCGACTTCGCTCGAAATGACATAGTAATAATTTCGTTTCTTTATTATATTTATGTTACCTCGTCAATACCTCTAGATAATCGGAGATTTCTCTCTTCGCCTCTTCAAGGTCGTGCTCTCTGAAATTGCCGCACTCTTTTTGCGTAGTTCCAGGCACGCGGTCAAGCGTCAAGCACTTCTTGAGACATTCTATTGTGACGCGCTTTGCCTCTTGCTCCTGTATGCCGAAAAGCAAAAGATAGCACCCGGTACGACACCCCATAGGACCGAAATATACCACCTTGTCCTTTATCTCGCTGTTGCGAATGACCACCGCAAAAAGATGCTCGATAGAATGCAAAGCGGCGTAAGATATATAATCCCCTTTGTTGGGATATTTGAATCGCATATCATAAGTATATACGCCGTTTGCCTCGCCAAGGCAATAAAAGCCCGGCGTCATTGCGTCGTGATCGAGTTCAAAAGATTTTATGTTGTCCATAGTCTTCTCCTCACTTGCTTTCGTCAATTATTTTATATCTATTCATATAATATCCTTTGAAGTATTATACGCTAACATCTCTTTGCAAGTCAATGAATTCTTTTATTGACGACATTATTTGCAACTTAATCAAACTTTAATATTTTAAGTTGTTCTATTTTTTTGCCTATTGACAGCGCAAGCAAAAGCAAGATATAATTATATATATTGATTAAATTATTTTATTTTATATTAAGGTGGAATTATGACAGACGACTTAGACATTGCTCGCAACACAAAAGAAGAAGATATTCCCACATCAGGCGGTTACACTGCTCCGCCTATGAAGACTTGGGAAAAGATAGCATACGGCGGAGGAGAAATCTACGGTAGCGGTTACGCCGCATTGCTTGGCGTTGTGCTGTCCTTTTTCTTGACCAATCTCGTGCTTGTGGGAATCAAAAACGCAGAACTCTACGCTGCAATAATCATAGTCGTATCTAAAGTGTGGGATGCAATATCCGACCCGCTTATGGGCGTGATATCCGACAACACTCGCTCAAAGATAGGCAGACGCAGACCGTGGATAATAATAGGCGGAGCGCTGGTACCCGTGGCATTTGCAATAATGTTTATGCCGTGGGCAAAGAATATCCAAAATCAAGCCTTGAGAATTGTTTACGCTTGCGTAGGTTATTTCCTGCTCTGCACAGTCAACACTATTTCGCAAGTGCCTTACGCTTCGTTGAGCGCAGAAATTTCAGGCGATTTCAAGGAGCGAAACAAAGCAAATTCAATCAAACTTCTCTTTTCGCTGATATGCTCGGGACTTTTCTTCTTGATACCGTCGGCGGCTACCGAGGCTTATTCTGCGTATCTCAAAGGCGAAACTTCTATGTACGGCGCAATCAACGAGACCGGATTTTTCCTTGTTGTAGCAATACTTTGCGGCGTGATATTCGGCGCGGCAACCGTGCTCGTCGGCGTATTCAGCAAAGAGCGCATACCTTATGATAAAACGCAAAAGAGCAAGTTCTCATTCAAAAGTTATGCCGTACCGCTTAAAAACAAGTCATATAGATACCACTTGATGATGTATCTTATGGCATTCGGCTGTTATGACTTCATATCCGCACTTGTGCTCTATTACGTCACGGCGGTAGTGCCGAGCATAACCATATTCGGAATGAAAATGAGTTCGTTATTTATTGTCGCGCCTATGATGGTAATGGCGGCAATAACCTATCCTTTGAATATGAAACTCAAGAATACCAAAGGCAAACAATTCGTATACCGATGGGGTCTGCCCTGCTATATTCTCGGCGCATTAGGCTTGGCGGTGTTCCCCAATACTACGAACACAAACGTGAGTTGGATTCTATTGCTTTGCTCGGCAATAATGGGCGTCGGCTTCGGCGGAGCGCAAATGATGCCTTGGATGATTTTCCCCGACACTCAAGACGTGGCAGAACTCAAGACCGGTGTAAAAGATACAGGCTGCTACAGCGGTCTTATGACCTTTACCCGAAAGATAGGTACCGCTATTGCGCAAAGCATCGTGCTGATTGTCCTCGCCTGCGTAGGTTATAGCGAATGTACGGAAAAAATCTATAATAAAGAATTGGACGCATACCCCACAAAAGTTACTATGGCTATTCGCATACTTTTTGGAATAGTCGTGGTCGTAATGATAAGTCTTGCGATATGGGCGTCGTTGAAATATAAAGTCACTGACCAAAAACTGACAAGAATAAAATATTACCTCGAAAAACAACGCGCAGGCGAAAACGATACTTTGACAGACGAAGAAAAAGCAGAAAAAGAAGCATTGATAAAGGAACTTGGTTGATATGCAATTCAATACTACGCCGCTAACAAAACTGACAGGCAGTCTATGCAAAATTATGGGTGTCGATCCGCCTAAACATTCCGAAGGAGTAATAGACGAACTCGTCGAATACGCAATGACAATGACGGAAGGCAGAACCGTCGACAGAATACTTATGTATAACCCAGACGCTATAGGTAAATGGTCTTATGAAAAATACTCCAATAAGTTTGAGCCTATGCGCGAATACGCTCCGTTTGAAATAAATATGCTGACCGTAATACCGCCTAAGACTCCCGTTTGCTTTGGCAGTATGTATACCGGCGCAAGTCCGGAAGTACACGGCATACAGCATTACGTCAAGTCTCTTATTACAATCGACAGCATTTTTGACGCGCTTATAAGAGCAGGCAAAAAGCCCTGTATAGTCACTGTCAAAAACTCCTCTCTGTCCAAAATTTTCAACGGAAAAGATATGGATTATTATCTGGAAGATTACGACAACGAAGTGATTGCTCGCGCCGTAGAAATCATAAAACAGGATAAATATGACTTTATCGTCGTGTACAATCAAGAATTTGACGATGTAATGCACCGCTCGCATCCCAATTCCAAACGCTCGCAGAAGGCGCTCGACCACCACGCGCAATCATTTGAAATTCTGGGAAGACAAGTCAAAGAATACTGGAAAGAACACGACGTTTTGATTGGTTGCGCCACCGACCACGGTACGCACCGCGAATGGTATCTGCTCGGTCAGCACGGAAAAAATATTCCTGAGGATATGAACGTCAAACACTATTACGGAATTATACCAAAAGAGTGATTTGCAAAAGCCATTTCTCCCGACGCCAAAATCGCGTCGGGATTTTTTCTTTTAATACATATTTTCCACCTAAAACAATGCGATTCTACCTATATTCGACTTAATTCTATTGAAAAGTAATTGCAAAATGATTTAAACTATCATTGCAAAGCCAATATAAGGAGAACGAATGTATGAACGATTTTTCAGAATTTCTATATGCCCTTCGCAAAGAAAAAGGTATGACGCAAGCCCAACTTGCCGAACTTTTGGGCGTGACCAACAAAGCCGTGTCAAAATGGGAGACAGGCGAGGCAATGCCTGAAACGAGTTTGCTACTACCTCTATCAAGGATATTGGACGTAACCGTAGACGAACTGCTTGATGGCAAACGCAGTAGAAATAATGACGATAATAATCAAGATTTTAAATGTGAATTTACGTCGGAAGAATACAATTCAAAAGAATTTAACTTCGACGATATCAAAAAGCATATTTTCACAAAAGGAAAAGATGGCGAAAAATCAGTATTGGAAGGCGTATGCGGTGTTGTGTGCGCAAGCGTTTTTTTCTTGGGGCTTATATCGTATTTATTGATAGGCGCAGTTTGGAATCTATGGTCGCCTTATTGGATAATAATCCCGATATGTACTCTGTCTTGCGGGATTATCGGTATAATTTTTGACTTATTCAACGTCAAGAAACGCAATATAAAAAAAGAACGCGGTGAAAATCCCTATATAGGCGCAATTTGCGGAGTAATTATGCTTGTCTGCACAATCACTTATTTGATTTTGGGCGTTATATTCTCTCTATGGCATCCGTATTGGATAATAATCGTAATAAGTTCTTTTCTGTGCGCAATTATAGGCTCGATTGGCGGAATTATTTCAAATAAAAACAATAAAATCTAATTAAACTTCCAAAATATCCTTATTTCGTCAAAATAGTACATAAATGGTATTGACTTTTACCATAATTTATAGTTAAATATAAATATGGAAGTAATAATGTATATTCTGGTAGCGGTTTGTATTGCTCTTGGCGTGTTCAAGTCGTATTCCCGAGGTAAGGGCAACTTCGACATTGAATTGATAGCAAAGACGTGCGGATCGCTTTGCTTTGTCGCCGTGGGCGTACTTGCCTTCTATCTGTCCGAGCATAGCGGTAAAGAAAAATCATATTCCCTTGCGGTTATATTGGGTCTTATCCTTGGATTGGTAGGAGATATATTTCTCTGCCTATACGATGTCAATTCCCATCCAAAGAGAAAAAACTTGATTCAGACTGTAGGCGTAGCATTCTTCTTCCTTGGGCATCTGTGTTATATGTTCAACTTCTTGACTTTAGAGCCATTCAAACTTTATCTGATTCCCACGCTTATAATTTTGCCTATCGTATATATCATACTTGCCTGCAAAGTCCTCACTTCAAGCAAAGCGCAAAACGTAATGCTTGCGATATATTATTTTGCGCTTAACTTGATACTTACATCTTCTATCAACCTTATGATCACAAGAGGCGTAAACGCATTTACTCTTCTCAACCTAATAGGCTGCGCACTCTTTATATCCTCCGACACGGTACTGGGACTGTCTTGGTTTGCTCCGTCGCTGAAACTACCCAAAAGCCACGATTACTATATCATTTTGAGTTACTATGCGGCGCAATGTCTATTCGCATTGTCGATATTCTTTATATAATATCAAATTAACCGCCATTTCGCCCCTGTAATCTATTCCTTATCTATGCGTTAGTACCACAAATCTCTAAAGCTGATTTTGCTCTATACAAAGAATTATAATAAATAGTGAGAAAAATTAAATATAGAGAAAAACTCTTATTTCAGAGCAACTTCTGATTACATTTTAAACGTAAGTGATTAGTCATATTGAAATTTTTTCACTTAAGTCAAAATACCATAAATATAAGCAAATTACGTTGAATAATGCAAAAGAGCGACTATTCGCTGTCGCTCTTTGTAAGTTTTTCTTTAATGACTTTAAAAAGGTCAATGTCTTTAACCGTGCAATACGTAGACAATATCGGCACCGCAAGGAATATTGCTCCCATAATTGCGCCCAAAGTGTATATTACGTGTTGCCAACCGTTGTTGCCTACCAAGGCTTGGAAAGCCTCTACGATTTCTCTTACCATACTGTCCAAAAAGTCAGGCAGAGTTGAGCCCGCTCCCACGGGGTACATAAGTATGAAAGCCATAAAAAGCGGTATCGTCATTATCGTGCTGTATGCGCACACTGCAATTGCAAAGACTGTCTTGACTTTGCCATCAAACGTACCTGCCGCGGCAGACATAAGCATAATGCCTATTGCATTAGTCACTATGACTACGACGTATCTCAAAATAATATTTGGAATTGCGCTGATATAACCAAGTCCAGCATTACTGCCAGTGGCTTGCACTATCGACATAATGCCCAATATAATAAATATTGCCGCTACGGCAATCATTACGCTTTGTTTGATGATCTTCTTTTTCTTATCGTCCATATTTCCCCTAACGGCAAGTCTTTGCCTATATATAATTATATTATAAAGTATATTGCCTCTCAACGCAATATATTTTTTAAATAAATTTTACGTTATATCATATCCGCTCTCTTTCAACATAATCAAAGCCTTGTCAAAGTTCTCCTCTTTGACCAATATATAGTCGGTGTTATAGGTGGACACTGCAAATATAGGAACTCCTGCCTTTGCCAATACTGCCGAAATGTCGGCAAGAATGCCCACCAACGAAAAGTCAAGAATGCCGACTATGCAAAAACATCTCCAATATTTATCTATTGCAACGCAATTTTTGGGAGAATCCTCATATTTGCATACCAAAGACGTCTCGTTGCGAGTCTTAGCAAGAAAGAAAAATTCGCTTTGTATATCTAATTGATTGACGTCTTCTATTTTGCATACGCAAAATCTATCTTTAAATATCTGTAACTGCATATTTATATTTTATCAGCGTTCTTATTTGCCGTCAAGTCGATTAAATTAAGCATTGCAAAATGCACTATAGTGTGATATAATAATTCAGATATGAAAAACTGTCCAAAATGCAATTCTCAAATTGACGAAGATATGGTCCTCTGCCCCACTTGCGGCGAGCGACTGCGTACTTTTTGCGACAAAAACAAATTTGACAAACACAATATATTGCTGACGCGCTTCCTTATGGTCATATCGGTATTGCTTCCGCCTGTAGGCGCAATAGTCGGTACCACGCTCAAGAAGCGTCATACAGTACTAAGTAAATTGTGCTTTAGATATGCAATAATGGGTTTGGCAATATACTGTATGATGACTTTGCTTGCGCTGATCTGCTATCTTGCAATGACCTTCCTCGGAATATCGTATCTATAAAAACACGGCATTTGGAGCGCACCGCGAAATTTTATTTGTTTGTTAGTCTGCTCTTGAAAGTATTTTTAAGTTGTCTCCTCTGCCGAAGTGGAGAGGTCTCTATCCTCAACTAAAAAAAAAGGTGTGCACAATAAAGTCCACACCTTTATATCACTCGTTATAGGCGAATATAACTATCCGCGCAATTGCTCCATTTGCTCTTTTATGATTGATTTTATTTCCTCAATAGAATTTGAATATGCGACTTTCTTACATTCCTTGGTGGCTCTAATTGTAATCTCCACTTCGTCAGTTGCGAGACTCTTGGGAGATATGACCACTCTTATAGGCATACCCATAAGGTCAGCGTCGTTAAATTTTACTCCTGCGGCTACGCTTCTGTCGTCAAAGAGTACGTCCACTCCTTGCTTGACAAGACTATTGTATAATTCGTTTGCCTTGCCGTTGACGTTTTCGTCGTCAAGTCTCAATGGGCAGATATGCACTTGCCAAGGCGCGACGCTCATCGGAAGAATAAGCCCCTTGTCGTCACTTGACTCTTGCGCAATGGATGCAATCGCTCTGCCTACGCCTATGCCGTAACAGCCCATAATCGGATTAAATTCCACTCCGTCTGCTCCGTGCACGGTCATATCCATTGACTTTGTATACTTGGTGCCGAGTTGGAAAATATTGCCTATCTCGATACCGTTTTCCACTCTCAACTTGCCTCCGCATATAGGACAACTATCGCCGCTTCTCGTCTTTGATACGTCGCAGAACTCGACGGAAGGCATATCTCTCTTGAAATTAAAACCCACATAATGATACTCTGCCTTATTAGCGCCTATTACCAATGAATTGATATTCTCAAGCGACTTGTCAAACACTGTGATAATGCTCTTGTCAAGTCCGATAGGTCCAATGTTACCGCAGACCAAAGCCTCGCTTGCTCCGCCGTCGTAAGGTACGATTTCCTTATGCAAAGCCTTCTTAAGTTTTGCCTCGTTGACCTCAAGGTCTCCTCGCGTGAACGCAATTACTATCTCGTCGGCGCTGCCCTTTACGGCAAAAACAACAGCCTTGCAAGTAAGATCTTGAGACACTTGCAATCTTGCCGACACCTCTTCGATAGTCTTATCTTCGCCGGTAAAGACAAGTTCAAGCGGCTTAATTTCGCTTGCAGGCGTGTCAATTACGCCGTCCGCAACTTCCATATTTGCCCTGTAATCGCAGTCGTTGCAAAGCACTATGCTGTCTTCGCCCACTTCTGTCAACAGCATAAACTCGTGAGCAACGCTGCCGCCCATCATTCCTGTGTCCGACTTGATATCAATAAAGTTCTTGAGACCGATTCTTCTGAATATGCGATAATACGCGTCGAATACTCTTTGATAATATATCTCTAAGTCCTCTTTAGTCGAGTGGAAAGAGTAGGCGTCTTTCATAGTAAATTCTCTTACTCTGATCAGTCCGCCTCTGGATCTTGCCTCGTCGCGAAATTTGGTCTGCAATTGGTATATCATCATTGGCAGTTGGTTGTAACTGCTGACAATGTGATTGGCAAGGTGTACAGCCGCTTCTTCGTGCGTCATACCAAGGAGCATATCTCTGTCGGCTCTGTCCTTGAATCTCACCATTTCGCTACCTATCGAACTGTATCTGCCTGACTTTTCCCAAATCTCTCTCGGCATTACGACGGGGAACAGCACTTCCTGACCGTCCAAAGCGTCCATTTCTTGACGAATTATTGCCTGAATTTTCTGACTCATCTTCTGGCAGGGCATTGTCATTGTATAGATACCGTTTGACACCTGTTTGATAAAGCCCGCTCTGGACAAAAGTATATGGCTTTTGATTTTTGCGTCTTGCGGAGCCTCTTTAGTACGCTCGCACACCAACTTGCTCAATAACATAAATTTACCTCTTTTAATAAATTCGTAGTCATTTTATCATATTGCTAATTTAAAATCAAGTAAAGTAAAGACAAAGTGTCTTTACCGCGGCACAAATTTAACGATATAATTTTATTTAACGCAAGAGGAGATGATATAAAAATCAAAAAAGCCTAAAGAAGGTCAAAAGAAATATAGCCCGGACAATTATACAAATGCATAAATGAGCATATATCAATATGCAAGTATGTACATATGACAACTTACAAATATGAATATATGCAAATATGTACGAATAACGGTAAACTGTTAGATTCTTTTGCTCCACTGCGTTTTGCTCAGAATTACGTCTTAAAAATGGAGATTTGTCCACTCCGCTACGCTGCGGTCGAAATGACGTAAACCGCTCCCCTCTCGCAAAGTGAGAAGGGAGCGTGTAGACAAACACTTAACGCAAACCGACGCTCGTATTGTCTTTGTGTCTGTCTCTCAAAGCGTCGATAGGATGCTCTGCGATTTGATAGCGATAATCTATGCCCTTTTTGTCAATATACTCGCCGATGACTTTATGAGATGCTACGCCGGCAGTCTTTGGATTGACAATGCTCTGATAGTTGAAAAAGTCGCTGTCTTTTGGCATATCGCCCACGTTGATATAATTCTCTCTGTCGGCGGTAAGACGAACGCTTTCAAGTTGTTGACGCACATAATCTTTGCAGGAATGAAAAGACAAAAGTTCTGGGAATTCTCCGACCGGGATGATTTGCTGCCAATCCTTTTTCTCATACTTCTTGAGCATTTGCGCAGCCGTATGCAAATGCGCTACCTCTTGCTCAAAAAGTTGCTCCCAAAGAGCCTTGATACGCTTGTCGCTCTCGTCCATATAACAGGAATAATATAGATACGCTTCGCAATATTCGTGCATAAGAGAATTTTCGAGCCAAGTGCAGTTGGTATCCATCAAAGAGCCGTATTGCGTGACGTGTTGCTCTTCTATCATTGCGATTTCCGTATAGAGTTGTCTTCCAAGCGTAGATTGGTCGTAGAACGAGCCTTGATTCATATAATAATTCATAGTCTGTTGCTCTGAGGCTGTGATTATCATGGTATTGAGTACCGTCAGCATATCGCTGGACTTGCTGTCGATATGATATCTTATGCTGTCGTACGGGTGTCTATGCTCTGCAATGGTAGGTCTGCCGGGCATAATCTCGACGTATTCGCCGACCAGTCTTTGCGCCTTAACGCCTTGCTCCATTTCCAAGAGGTCGGCGTATCTATAAAGGTGGTCGAAGTCTTCAAGCAATGCAAAATCAAGCGCTTGCTTGACGTAGCCGTTCTTTTCTCTTTGAGCGAGAAGCGCAGTCAAATCCACAGCCAAATGCTCGTATCCTATCGTATGCTCCAAGATATTCTCATTGAGCGGCTTAAGATTGGCAATACGCTTTTGCTGTTGTTGCTCCACTCTTCTGGTTGCGGCAAGATGTCTGCGGATGTCGTTGTTGTCGCAGTTGCGCGAAAAGCGGTGCAAAAAATTGACGGATTCAAATTCCGTTCCGTTCATAAGGATAATGCGAAGTTTGGTATAAGGACTTACTTCTTCCTTATCGTAAGGCTTTGAGTTGAGGCAAGACCAATCACAGAATTGTTTGTCTTGCGACATGGGTTTGAGTTCAAAAGGATTCATTATATTCCCTCCATATTTTTTACGTTCAGGAATAGTATTGCCATTACTTAAATTTTTTATCACTTAAATTTCGTTAATTTTTTTACAATCGTTTGCCGACGCGAGCCGCGCAAACTCTTCTTTAAATATATTTTCTCGGCTCAACCGCGAATAATATCAAATTGTGTAAATATTTTGTATATGTTTTTATCCAAACCACCTCAAAAACACTTTTTATTTGTCGCAAATAGTGTTAGAATAAAAACATAAAAAATAAATCGACAATAGTGTTGATATTATTAAAAATATTATTGAGTTTAAGGAGTGTTTATGGAGAAACAAAAGTTGAAATACCTCCAATCCAAGGCGCTCGACGTGCGTAAGATTGCCGTTGAGATGATAGGAAGATTGGGTGTGGGTCATATCGGCGGCACGTTGAGCATTGTCGACCTTCTCGCCGTATTATATTACGACATTGCAAAAGTAGACCCCAAAAATCCAAAAGATCCCGACAGAGACAGAATAGTTATGAGCAAAGGACACGCAGGTCCCGCTCTGTATAGCGTACTTGCTGAAAAAGGCTACTTCCCTATGGAAGAAATCAAGACCCTCAACCAATCGGGGACAAATCTTCCCTCGCACTGCGATATGAACAAGACCGTAGGCATTGATATGACGGCAGGCTCGCTTGGTCAAGGCTTGAGCTGCGCGGTAGGTATGGCGCTTGCCGGCAAAATCGACAAAAAAGATTACAAAGTATTCTGCATACTCGGCGACGGCGAGTCGCAAGAAGGACAAGTATGGGAAGCGCTGATGTACGCAGGCAATATGCGACTTGGGAATCTCATAATATTTATTGACAACAACGGTATGCAAATCGACGGTATGACGGCAGATATCAACGCTATCGAACCGCTTGAGGAAAAAGGCAACGCATTCAACCTGCATACTCAAAGAATAAACGGTCACGATATAGAAGCCATCGAAAACGCAATCAACACCGCTCTTTCCATCAAGGACAAGACCTCTCTTATTATTCTCGACACAATCAAAGGCTATGGCGTAGATTGGGTATCGAGCAAGGGCGCCGGCTGTCACTCTATGTCCATCACTGAAGAACAGTGGCGCGAATTCTGCGGAAAGGAGGGCGAGTAATATGCAAGATATGTTGGAAATGAGAGAAGTATACTGCAATTGTCTAATAGAAGAGGCAAAGACCAATGACAAGATTGTCGTCGTCGAAGCCGATCTTATGAACTGCATCAAGACGGGACCTTTCAAGAAAGCATACCCGGACAGATTTTTTAACGTGGGTATTGCCGAAGCAAATATGGTGGGTGTATCTGCAGGTCTTGCTACTTGCGGCAAAATACCCTTCTGCTCTTCTTTTGGCACTTTTGCCACAAGAAGATGCTATGACCAAGTTTTTATCAGCGTAGCGTATAGCAAGCAAAACGTCAAAATCTTAGGCACCGATCCCGGTATCTGCGCAGAAATCAACGGCGGCACTCATATGCCTTTTGAGGATATGGGTATTATGCGCGGCATACCTAATATGCTTTGCGTAGAGCCGACCGACGCAACAATGCTCAAGTCGCTTATGCCGCAAATCATTGCTTACGACGGCGCAACGTATATAAGATTGCAACGCAAGAAGGCAGAGACTGTATATCAAGATGGAGAGAAATTTGACCTTCTCAAAGCAAAGACTGTCATACCAGGCAAAGATGCGACTATTATTGCGTCAGGAATTATGGTAAGCAAAGCAGTCGAAGCAAGCAAAATATTCAAAGGTATGGGAATGAGCGTAGGCGTACTCAACGTCTTCACTTGGAAACCTATCGACGAAGAGGCAATCGTCAAAGCCTGCAAGACCACAGGCGCAATCGTTGTTGCTGAAAATCACAATTTCCGCAACGGACTTTATTCCGCTGTCGCAGAAGTCGTCGTCAACAACTGCCCTGTGCCAATGGAAAGCGTAGGCGTGCAGGATGAATTCGGCGAAGTTGGCAAAATGCCATACCTTGCTCAAAAGTTCCACTTGACTGTCGATGATATCGTACAAAAGACTTTGAAAGCAATCAAGCGTAAAAAATAATATAAATTATATTGACAAAAAACGGAAGTTCAACAACTTCCGTTTTTTAATTACTTTCATTCTGTTTTATAAATGTAATTCTAATATCATTATAATTTTAATGTCATTTCGAGCAAAGTCGAGAAATCTCAACTCTTTTCAGTTTCTTTGACTACGCTACGTTTCGCTCAGAATGACTTCACATATATATGTTTCGCCTTGAATAATCACAATGACATTCGCATCCAAATATGTTCGCACCCTTCGTCGTAATCTACTTCGCCGAATGAAACGTAGCCTTGCTTTTGATAAAAACCCTCTGCGCGTTTTTGAGCGTGAATTCTTATCTCTTGTCCGCCTAAATCTTCTATCTGTCGTCTTGCAAATTCAAGTAGTTTTCCGCCGAGACCGCTGCCTCTAGATTCTTTAATTACTGCAATGCGACCTATCAAATAATAGCCGTCTTGATAAAAATATCTACAAGTCGCAATTGCCCTGCCTCCGTCAAATACAACTACGTGCATAGCGTAATTGTCCACGCTGTCAAACTCTTCTTGAAAGCCTTGCTCTTTGACAAATACCTCTACGCGAATATCTCTTGCCTCACTCGGCAACTTATCGTAAGTTTTAAATTCCATATCTATATTGTATATTATTTATATGGAATTTGCAAAATAAATAATTGCAAAATTTTGATTGACAGTAGATTTTGAATTTATATAATCGTAGTCGTCAAAGTTGCGCCTGACACTGCAGATTGATACATCATCCAATATCCTCTTCCGCCTTTCTCTATCTCCATCCACTGTCTGCAATCGCTGCTGTTTTGCGGAGGATTGGAATCGTCTTTATCGGGCACACCGTAACAAATGATATCAGGCACACCGTCGTTTTCTATCACGCCTACGACATAATAGCCGTCTCCCTCGATAGGCACTCTCACCCACTTGCTAGAGGGAATCAGCAACGTCAATTCTTCGTCCTTTTCGTGAGCGTCAAAAAGTTGACTCAAGTTGTTTTCTATCTTCTTATAAAACGGCTCGGCTGACTTTGTCTTGCTTACCTTTTTGCTTTTAACGGCTTGCTCTTCTATTTTCTCTATGGGCTCAGGCGCAATTACTTCTTGAATGTTTTCAACCGCTTCTTCCTCTAAAGCAACGCGCTCCGTCGCGATGACTTCTTCGTCTGCCGTCTTTTCTACGACAGACGCCGGCTCGATAGAAGTCTGCGTCGCGCTCTGTTGCGCTACAACGTCTCTTCTGTCAGTCGTAGTCTCAACTGTTTGAGCCATACCCGCAAAATATCTGTGTATATCCGTCATAATAACGTTTGGCGAAAATCTTCCCTTATTGCTACCCATACACACGATACTGCCGTCTGATACGACGACGATTTGAATGGTCTTGTTGAGATCGTAAAGCGCATTGAACGTATGCTCGCCGTCAAAAAGATTTCCGCAATACATAATATTGTCTCCGCTCTTTATGCAAATCACACCTTTACCGTTGAGTCCCAAAATTCTTACAAAGCAACTTGTCCTACCTGCAAAATTTTCAAACTTGACAATACCTGAGCAATTACTTTTGCCGTGCTCAGTCATTATAATTATCTTTTTCAAAATTACCATATTCTACCTCCGTACACGATAACTTATGCGGAGAAAATATGGAATATGCTAAAAATTATCAATCGTCAAAACACCAGTAAGTCTCACCGTCAAACCCTAACTCTTTGAGTATCTTGACAGCGTATAAATAATTTTCGTAAATATAATCGGGCACATCCTCTCGCTTAAGCGCGTAAATTTCGCAATAGGAGGGATGCCAATGCGCATCTCTAATTCCATAATCGTTAGGCCCTTTCAATTTTTCTCTATTGACTATAAAATCGTTGTCGTCCAAATCAATAATATAAGAGTCGTTGTCTCCGTCTTGCATTTCATAACACATAACGCCATAATTGATTTTATAATGCTTAAACGCAACTAATTGATATTGACTCAAAAATGCAGGGAATTTAATATGGTGTATTGATATGCACTTATTTTTGCAGTCATCACAGTCTTTATTTTTACACTTATACAAGTCCCTAACGCCGTAGTTGTACATATTCACGTCAATTATTTCCAATTTTTTACCTAAAAGACACTCGCCGAGATGACCGACTTTTTCGTGAATATCCGACGGCTTTTGCGGAGCAATCGCCGTAGCCTTAAAAATTTTATAGTAGACGAATTTGCCGTCAATTAAAGTTCCTGCTATGCTATTACATACGTAACCGTCACTGTATTGTTTATTATAAAACTTAATAAGAGTTAAAGCGTCTTCAAACGTCTTCGTAATAAACAACCTTTCTTCTGGAAAACCGTCGTCTGTAATTATATTTACTTCAAATACGCAATCGTCGGACGGCCGCATAAAATAGTCATAATATCTAGTATGCAATTCAATAAGTTTTTTCGCGTGAAAACCTACGTCTTTATCTTCAATACAATTTGCCGCATCTTGCAAAAGTGCAATCTTCTCATCATAATTTCGTGAATAATCGTTTATGATCACAAGCAAGTCTTTCTCTTTAAATTTAAACTTGCTTGCCTTTAAAAATTCTTTTAAAGTATTAGATGGTATCAATTTAATAACTTTATTATAAAACTTTTTATCCATAACACTAGCCAAACAACAGTTCGCTCAACTTGATAAATTGGTCTATATCCAACGCTTCACCGCGTATCCTCTCGTCAAGCCCCAAATTATTCAACGCTTTGTTTGCTACTTCTCTGCTCACGCCGAGACCGCTCATAAGATTGTTGACAAGCGTCTTTCGGCGCATTGCAAAAGCGCACTTGATTACCTTCTTGACTTTGGCTTTGTCCACGTGAGAATACTTATCGTCAAGGTCTATGCGCACGATACAACTATCCACGTTGGGCTGCGGCGTAAACATATATCTCGGTACGTCGCGCATTATCTTGGCTTTGCCCTCAAGCGCTATAGCAAGCGTGATCACGCCGTAATCTCCGTCAGTCGACGTTGACGTGAGACGCACACCCACTTCTTTTTGTATCATTACGGTTATGCTCTTGGGTCGGCGCGCTCTCTCCAAAAATCTCATAATAATAGGCGTAGTGATGTAGTACGGCAAATTAGCGACGACCTTATAATCTTTGCCGCCTAAAAGTTCGTCCAATTCATCGTCGCTCACCTTTTGAATATCTTTGAATACTACTTCGACTTTGTCTTCCAATCCCTTGAGCGTCTGCCCCAATATCGGCACAAGATTGCGGTCTATCTCAAAGGCAAGCACCTTACCAGCAGTTGACGCAAGTTCTCTTGTGAGCGTACCTGCGCCCGCGCCTATTTCCACAACAACGTCGTCTTCGCAAACTCCGCTGTCTTTAACCATTGCTTGTAAAAGATTGGTGTCGGTGATAAAGTTCTGCCCGAACTGCTTGTTAAATCTAAAGTTATAGTCTTGTAAAATCTGTTTTATATCGCTCATATTATAAATACTTTTTAATTATCTTTGCTATTGTTACGATTTTTTTCAATATACTTTCTTACGGTAGTAAAACTCAATACAGAAAGCGCAATAATTTCCAATACGCCAAAAGTAACAGTCAACGCTTTTAGCAAAGTTACGCTTACCACGCTTGTGACTGACATTATTATCGTCACTACGCCTATGATGATAATACTTAACGCCCAAAGAATATCTATTGCTTTATACTTTTTCATAACAATTCCCTAACACGCAACTTAGCGCCGACAGACTTTGCGATCTCTCTTGCCTTGTCTATCTCTTCTTTTCCTATCACGTCGACTACGCTCAATACCACATTGGCGCCGTGGTTTACGCATTTTCTTGCAAAGTCCAGCATTATGTCAAACGCGCGCTCGCCATAGTCGCTGTGACATATCTTATCGTACTTGACTGCGTCGGTAGCGTTGAGCGAAATATTGATAGTATCTATACATTTGGATATACGCCGACTAATATCTTGACCGAGAATTTCATTTGCCTGACCGTTGGTATTTATTCTCGTCACTCCGCCTTTGGAATGGACGTAATCGCATATCTTTTCTATTGCGTCGAATCTATATGTCGGCTCGCCATAACCGCAAAATACAACTTCTCCGTAATCTTTGAGATTATAATCTTTTTCAAGAATTTCTATCACAGTTTCGGCGCTTGGCTCATCTTTTATCCACAAGTCTCCGTATATAGGTTTATCATAGTACCGCACACAAAATTCGCAACGGTTTGAACAACGGTTGGTCAAATTGATATAAATATTGTCGTCTACTGTATAAACGTATCTATTTTGCATAATCAATACCTCATTTGCCGTATTTGAAAAACAACCTTTTGGTGTTTTCGTACGTGATTTTCTCTATTATTTTTCTGTCTACGCTTTTTACGCTTGCGATTTTGTCGACTACCAAATTGACGAACTTAGGTTCATTAGGCTGTCCTCTATAAGGAACAGGCGTCATATACGGACTGTCCGTCTCCACAAGAAGCCTATTCTCGGGAATCGACTTAATTACGTCATCTTTCTTTGCGTTTTTAAACGTAATTACTCCGCCGAGAGCATAATAGCAATCGTATTTGTTGAATTGCTTTATCATCTCTGCGCTTCCCGAATAACAATGCAGCAAAACGCCGTGATTTAATTTATCTTTGTGAGCGTCGAGTATCTCCGCCGCATCTCCGTAAGCGTCGCGGATATGCAATACTATCGGCAATCCGACTTTGTCCGCAAGGACTATCTGCCTTGCAAAGACGTCGCGTTGAACGTCTCTTTCGGACTTGTCGTAATAATAATCCAGTCCTATCTCGCCTATAGCAACAACTTTTTTATGACTTGCGTTCTGAGCATAAAACTCCTCGCACTTGCTGTCGTAAAACTTTGCGTCGTGAGGGTGCGTGCCTATTATCGCATAGATATTGTCGTATTTCTCGGCAAGCGCCAAAGCGCTTTTTGACGATTGCAAATCAAAACCTACCTCAAATACGCTCTCAAGTCCGTCGCTTAGCAAATTGTCGGATATCTCTTTGACTCTGCCTATCAGTCTTTCGTCGCTTATATGAGTGTGAGAATCTATTATCATATCCGATTATCCAACGATACTACCCGACTTGACCGACTTGCACGGAGTAATCAAAGCCAAATCTCCGTTCTCATCCTCTGCGCAGAGCACCATACCTTGGGACTCGATACCTCTCAACTTGGCAGGCTTTAAGTTGGTAACTACTATTACTTGTCTGCCGACCATATCTTCGGGAGTATAATATTTTGCAATTCCGCTGACAATAGTGCGAGGTTTCTCCTCTCCCACGTCGATTTGCGAACAAAGCAACTTATCCGCCTTTTCCACTTTCTTGCACTCCAAAACCGTACCGACTTTCAACTCGATCTTTGCAAAATCTTCTATGCCAATCTGTTGTAGCGTTATTGCATTTTCCACTTTTTCTTTCTCCTTTTTTACTTGAGCCTTGGCTATTCTTCTCTCTTCTTCCAAGATCTCGTCCATTACTTTGAGTTCCTTAGCGATATCTATTCTCTGGAAAAGTTGTTCGCCCTTGTCGACTTTCAAACCGTCAATCTTTACGCCGAACTTAACTATGCTGTCAAAATCAGTCAAGCCCATACCATCTTTGATACCCAACTTCCCAAATATCTTAGCAGGAGTTTGCGTAAGAAACGGCTGCAAAATTACCGAAGTCATTCTTATAGTCTCGCAAAGATTGAAAAGCACCGTCTTGAGCCTTTCTCTTCCCTCTTCGCTCTTGGCAAGTATCCAAGGCGTGCACTCGTCAATATACTTATTTGCCCTTTGGATAACCTTGAAGATAGTCTCCAAAGCCTCAGGAACTCTCATCTCGTCCATATATGCAGTAACGGTCGGATACATTTTTTCCGCCAACGCTATCAATTCTTTGTCAATGTCGTAGCAATCTGTTGGCGCAGGTATTACGCCGTCAAAGTATTGCGCCACCATTGCCGTCACTCTCGATACAAGATTGCCAAGGTCGTTGGCAAGATCGCTGTTGTGGAGTTTGAGGAATATCTCGTTGGTAAAGTTGCCGTCCTGACCGAAAGGTACTTCTTTAAGCATATAATATCTCAACGCGTCCACTCCGTATCTCTCGCAGAGAATAAACGGATCGACGATATTGCCCTTTGACTTGCTCATCTTGTCATTGTTGAACATAAGCCAGCCGTGACCGTATACCTTTTTCGGCAAAGGCAAATCGAGAGCCATAAGAATTGCCGGCCATATAATCGAATGAAAACGAATAATTTCCTTGCCCATCATATGTACGTCGGCAGGCCAATACTTCTTAAACAATTCTTCGTCTTCGCCGCCGTAGCCAAGCGCGGTAATATAGTTGGTCAGCGCGTCTATCCAAACGTATACGACGTGCTTTGGATCAAACGGAACTTTGATTCCCCAATCAAAGGAAGTACGAGATACGCAGAGGTCTTGCAATCCCGGCTTGATAAAATTGTTAAGCATTTCGTTTTGACGGGTGACGGGCTGTAAAAAATCCTTGTCGTCTTCTATGAGTTTTTGTATCCTGTCTTGATATTTGCTCAATTTGAAGAAATAACTCTCCTCTTTCGTCAATTCCACTTCTCTTCCGCAGTCGGGGCACTTTCCGTCGACAAGTTGAGTCTTTGTCCAAAAAGCCTCACAGGGGGTGCAATACCACCCTTCGTAAGCGCTCTTGTATATATCGCCCTTGTCGTAAAGCTTTTGGAAAATCTTCTGCACAGCCTTCTCGTGATATTCGTCGGTGGTGCGGATAAACTTATCGTAAGATATGTCAAGTAAATCCCAAAGTCTCTTTAATTCGTCTACAACTCCGTCAATATACTTTTTAACCTCCACGCCGTTTGACGCCGCAACCTTTTGAATTTTCTGTCCGTGCTCGTCCGTACCCGTAAGATAAAATACATCATATCCCTGCATACGCTTGTATCTCGCCAAAGCGTCGCAAATAATAGTCGTGTAGCAAGTGCCAATGTGCCACTTTCCGCTAGGATAATAAATAGGCGTAGTGATATAAAACTTTTTCTTCTCCATAGCAACCTTCCTCGAATAAATTTTCTATATTATTATACATTACGCGCGGAAAAATGTAAACATAAAAGACATATAAATGAAAAGCTATTTTATGACTATATCTTTTTCCCTCCTGCTTTTTCAAATGCTTCCATAAACTTGACCAAATGCTCAACGCCTTCAATCGGCATTGCATTATAAAGACTTGCTCTCATACCTCCGATTACCCTATGTCCTTTGATATTAATAATATTGTTACAGCTTGCAAGTTCAACAAAATTTGAATCCAATTCCTTTGAATTAGTACGGAAAATAACGTTCATCAATGAGCGACTCTTTTTATCCGCCAATCCGTAAAACATTTTACTTTTATCTAAATACTCATAGAGTATATTGGCTTTTTTCTCGTTATGTTCTCTCATTTTTCCCAAACCGCCAAAAGATTGAATCCACTTAATGACTTTTCCAGCGATATAGATATTATATGTAGGAGGCGTATTGTACATTGAGCCTTTATCCGCATGAGTTTTATACCTAAGCATAGTAGGCGTTCCCTTCAATACGAATTCTCCAATCAAATCTTTGCGTATAATCGCTATGACCAGACCTGCCGGACCGAGATTTTTTTGTATACCTCCAAATAGCATATCATAGTCAGACACATTCATAGGCTCGGACAAAAAACTCGATGAAATATCGTTTATTAAAATCTTGCCTTTGCTATTTGGTTTTATGTGGAATTTAGTTCCGTAAATCGTATTGTTTTCACACATATACAAATAATCCGATTTATTGTCAATGTCCAAATCGCTACAATCGGGAATATATGAGAAATTTCTGTCTTCCGACGATGCTACAATATTTACTTTACCGAACAATTTGGCTTCCTCACAGGCCTTTTTTGCCCAATACCCGGTCAATATATACTCTGCTTTACGATTACGCATAAAATTCATTGGAATCATCGCAAATTGAAGCGAAGTTCCTCCTTGCAAAAACAATACTTCGTAATCATTTGGTATATTCATTAGTTTTCTTAAACTGTCTTCCGTTTCGTCAATAATACTTTGAAATAAAGAAGAACGATGGCTGATTTCCATAACAGACATACCGCTGCCTTTGTAATTTAACGTTTCGTCTGCAACTTCTTGTAATACTTGTTCCGGCATAACTGCAGGTCCCGCGGAAAAATTAAATGTATTTCTCATAGTGTTTACCTCCGATTATGGTTTTATTTCAGCATACTGTATATACATTCCAACAATAAAAGCGCAAGAATGATATTGATTGGCAAATAATATTTCAGATAAATTTTTTTGAGCAGAATACCCAATCCTATCCAAATCAACGTCGCTATTGAACCTATAGTCGCTATTATAAGTTCAAATACAAATAATGCTACAAAAGACTTATAGTACTCAATAACGAATCCTGTCAAAGCGGTAATACCGAATAGATAGATTTTCACGTTGACAAATTGCAGAAAAAATCCTTTGAGAAATGACGTTGACTTTTGAGAATTATCAATTTTCGGTTTGCTGATTGCAATACGTATTGCGAGAATTAATATATAAGCCGCGCCTATATATTTCATTATCCCCAGCACGTTGGGTAAAAAAGCGCTCACGCCATAGACGAATATAGCGCAAATGATTTGCACAATGTAGTAACCGATAAATATGCCAAAGAAAAGTGGCTTACCTTTTTTCCAGCCATAGTTACTGACGGTATTAAGCGCCAATATATTCCCCGGTCCCGGAGTAATCGCATTTATTAGCGCGTAAATAAAAAAATTACCTATTACGTATCCCGGCATCATTCGCCTCCTCTCCGTCATATTGTATCACGAGAGAATTCATAATAGGTAATACTTATAATTTATGATTTGACATAGGAATTTCCTATGTCAGTTTTTATACTTTTTCAAAGCCTCAATATAGATTTTTGCAAGTTCCGACAACTCTTTGTCATTGTTTTTTATATATCCGATACGCATAAATTCAGGTTCGTCAAGAGGAATAGAAATAATAGTATCTCCTTGCAAATACTTTGGGAAAATACCGCTGGATATTGTATAACCGTCTAATCCTATCATAAAATTAACGATAGCTGCGCGGTCGCTGACTTTTATACTTTTTTCTGACGGCTCGTTGCTAAAGAGTTCTTATGCAAAATAAACTGATTCATAATTACCTTGAACAAAACTCAATTTAGGATACGGTCGCAAATCCTCCAAAGTTAATGACTTCTTAGTAGCAAGCGGATGATTTTTTTTGAGAAACACATGCGGCGATGATGTAAACAATTCATAAAAAGACAAATCATTTTCTTCTAAAACCTTTTTTAAGACGCTCTCATTACCATTGCTTATAAATAAAATTCCTATATCGCTAAATCGGTTTCTAACGTCCTTAATAATTTGATGCGTTTGCGTTTCATTCAGTATAAATTCAAACCTTTCCTGACCAAATTGCCGAACAAGTTCTACAAAAGCGTTGGAAGTAAAAGTATAGTGCTGTGTAGATACGCAAAATCGCTGTTTTGCAGGCTGATTGGAAATGTATTTCGATTCAAGAAGTTCCATCTGCTGTACAACCTGTCGAGCATAACCTAAGAATTCCATACCTTCTTTTGTAAGCGCAATACCTGCTCTGCATCTTGTAAAAATGGATATTCCAATCTCATTTTCAACGTCTTTAATAGCTCATGACAAACTGGGTTGTGAAATATACAACAATTTAGAAGCCTCTGTGATTGAGCCTACTTCTGCAGACGTAATTATGTATTTTAACTGTTGCAGTGTCATTATCCCTCAATTTTAAGTAGTTGTCGGTCCTTCTACCGTTGGGTCGCACATATTTAATCCAAGTACAACTCCCAATACTATCCAAAGCGCTATGCCGTAAAACATACTTTGAAAAAACGCCTTTTTGTAATCTGCGTCCTTAACGAAGAAGTACAGTATCAACGCCAACGGCGGTAAAAGTACTCCCGTCAAAAAGCATAGGTCTTTAAGCGTCTTGGACATCTATACCTCCTCGGCTAGCATTGCCTTGACTTTGACAAGGCGAACTATCGTGCTTCTTTCATTCTCGTCAAGTTTCATTGTGATAAAGCGTATCGTCTCTTCAAGTTGCGGTATCATTACGTATTCAAGCGCGTTGACGCGACGCCTGTTCTTTTCAATCTCTATCGCAAGCATATTGCACGTCTTTTCCACTTCGGCAAGTTTAACCATACTCTCAAGCAATCCGTTCATAACCTCTACGGAATTGTCCAGTTCTGCAGTTACGCCCGAGAATGAATAAGGATACTTATCACCTTCTGTGCTAGACTTGACAGATATAAGCGGTACTTCAACGCTCATTACGTTTTGACTGTCGAGCTCTATCTTGACGCTCTTTGACGGCATCGCAACGGCTTCTTGAATTACTGCGTCGTCGCTCACCGCCTTGGCTACGATAAAAGTAGTCAAAGCCGACTTCAGTTGAACTTCGACTTGTTCTCTAAGAGTTTTATTTTGATTTGCAAACTCCATAAACCGCCTGATCATCTCGTCTGATTTATCCTTTAAGAGTTTGTGACCTCTCACCGCCATCTTAAGACGCGTCTTCAATCTTTTCAACTCCATTCTGGTGGGGTTTACGTTAAGTCTCTCTGCCATTTGTCTGCCTTATTTGTTACGTCCCATATGTTATTTTAAAATTTGAACAATGTTCAACATTGCAATTTATCGACACATATTCAATATTTTAATTGCCTTCCATATAACTTTTATATAGATTCTATATATTTTGATATAATAGGAATTAGTTATTCTTGTTATCGAATTATGCAAATTGAACATTGTTCAATTTGCATAATACCGCATTTTTCGTTACTTTTTATCCTCTTCAAGCGCTGCCTTGATTGGATCATAATACATCTCAAGGTATTTATCCTTGATACGCTTCATTTCCGATCTAGGCAGAAGCGTCAAGAGTTCCCAGCCTATCGTAAGAGTCTCTTCGATAGTTCTGTTGGTATAGAATCCTTGATTGATATATCTCTTCTCAAACTCTTCAGCAAAATATGCGTACTGCCTATCAAGAGGCGTCAATGCCGCATCACCTAGTATTGCCGAGAGTTCTTTACACTCCTTACCTTTTGCGTACGCCGCAAAAAGTTGGTTCATATTACCGGAGTGGTCTTCTCTCGTCTTACCTGCGCCAATCCCCTTTTGTTTTAGACGGCTGAGCGATGGCAATACATCGATAGGAGGCGTATAACCTTTTTTATTGAGTTCTCTCCCAAAGATTATTTGCCCTTCGGTTATATAGCCAGTCAAATCGGGGATTGGGTGCGTTTTATCATCTTCGGGCATAGTAAGTATTGGAATTTGCGTAATACTGCCTGCTTTCCCCTTTATTCTACCTGCTCTCTCATACATCGTTGCAAGGTCGGTATAAAGGTAACCAGGATAACCTCTTCTGCCGGGCACTTCTTTTCTTGCCGCAGATATCTCTCTCAATGCTTCGCAATAATTAGTAATATCCGTCATTATTACAAGCACGTGCATTCCCTTTTCAAAAGCCAGATATTCCGCAGCCGTCAAAGCCATCTTCGGCGTAGAGATTCTCTCAATCGCAGGATCATTTGCAAGGTTGATGAACATTACGGCTCTCTCTATTGCTCCAGTTTTACGAAAGTCTTGCATAAAGAATTCTGCTTCTTCGTAAGTAATACCCAACGCCGCAAACACGACGGCGAACTTAGAATCGTTATTCAAAACCTTTGCTTGGCGGGCAATCTGCGCCGCTAATTCTGCGTGCGGTAAGCCGGACGCGGAAAATACGGGAAGTTTTTGTCCTCTTACCAAAGTATTAAGTCCGTCGATTGCAGATATACCGGTCTGAATAAATTCGTCGGGGTAATCTCTGGCTGCAGGATTTATCGGTTGACCGTTGATGTCGAGTTTCATCTCCGGAATTATCGGCGATCCGCCGTCCTTTGGATTGCCCATACCGTCAAAGACTCTGCCTAGCATATCTTCGGATACGGCAAGTTCTAGACTCCTGCCCAAAAATCTCGCCTTTGAAGTTGACATCTGCAAGCCTTGCGCGCCTTCGAATAATTGGACGAGCGCTTTGTCTCTGTTGACTTCGAGCACTTTGCCCCTTCTTACGCTTCCATCCTTGCCTTTAATCTCGACAAGTTCGTTGTAAGCCACGCCGTCAACGCCGTCTACCAGCATAAGCGGTCCCACGATTTCTCTAATTGACTTATATTCCTTTAACATACGGTTTCTCCTTAATCCACGTAAGCCAACTTATCAAGTTGCGCTTTCATACTCTCGTAAATCTCGTCCAACTTTGCAATTTCGTTCTCGGGAATAAACTTCATTCTGCCGATTGCTTCTCTTGCAGGTATTGCTATTATATCGTCAAAGTCCGCGCCCTTCTTAAGCGCCTCTTGCGAACATCTATAACACTCTAAGATAAGATTGAGCATCTTATGCTGTTTTGTAAGACTTGCATAGGTATCCACGTCATCAAAAGCGTCTTGTTGCAAATAGTCCTCTCTAATTGACTTGGCAGTCTCCATCGTTAGTCTGTCTTCATAACTCAATGCGTCTACGCCGACGAGACGTACAATTTCGTCAAGATTTGCCTCTTCCTGCAAAATCGTCATAGCCTGTTGACGATTGTCATTCCAAGTCCTTTCTGTATTCTTACCGTACCAAGCGCCAAGTCTGTCTACATAAAGCGAATAACTTTGCAGCCAATCAATTGCAGGAAAATGTCTTGCGTAGGCTAGCGAAGAACTCAATCCCCAGAATACTTTGACAATTCTCAAAGTTGCTTGCGTAACAGGCTCAGACAAGTCACCGCCCGGAGGAGATACTGCGCTGATTGCCGTGACAGATCCCACTCTTTCTTCGCTTCCGACGGTATTGACTATGCCCGCTCTTTCATAATAACTTGCAAGTCTTGACGCGAGATATGCAGGATAACCTTCGTCACCCGGCATCTCTTCAAGACGGCTCGACATTTCTCTCAAAGCCTCCGCCCAACGAGAAGACGAGTCTGCCATAATAGCCACATTATATCCCATATCGCGGAAGTATTCCGCAATGGTAATACCTGTATACATTGACGCCTCACGAGCTGCAACTGGCATATCCGAAGTGTTAGCAATAAGCACTGTCCTCTTCATAAGAGCCTCTCCTGTCTTAGGGTCAATAAGTTCGGGGAACTCATTGAGAACATCTGTCATCTCATTGCCTCTTTCGCCGCAACCTACGTATACGATTATATCTGCGTCCGACCACTTTGCAAGTTGATGCTGAACGACAGTCTTGCCGCTACCGAAAGGTCCGGGAATACAAGCCGCGCCTCCTTTCGCCACAGGAAAGAAAGTATCAATAGTACGCTGACCTGTCACAAGCGGGGCAATAGGATACATTTTACTTTTAAAAGGTCTGCCTATTCTCACTGCCCATTTTTGGCACATCGTCACTTTGATGTCGCCCTTTGAAGTAGTAATTACACAAATTACGTCGTCTACCGTATGCTCGCCCTCGGATATAGACTTGACCTTACCCTCAACGCCTATCGGAACCATAATTCTATGCTCGACGACCTTGGTCTCTTGCACTACGCCGAGAATATCGCCCGCAACTACGCTGTCTCCTTTGGACTTCTTGGCTTTGAAATTCCAAAGTTTTTTGTGGTCGATCGCAGATATCTCAACGCCTCTGCCTATTCTTTCGCCGGTCATTTCCACGAGTTTTTGAAGAGGTCTTTGAATACCGTCATAGATACCTTCGATAATACCCGGTCCAAGTTCTACGCTAAGCGGAGCGCCCGTGGATATTACCTTTGCGCCTGTACCCAATCCGCTGGTTTCTTCATATACCTGAATTGACGCCTTGTCGTCGCGTAATTCAATGATTTCGCCGATAAGATTTTCTTCGCCGACTCTCACGACGTCAAACATCTTGCAATTGCGCATACCTTCCGCCACAATAAGCGGTCCGGAAACTTTGATAACTCTTCCTACTTCTTGTTGCATAATCAATCTTCCTTATTAAACAATATGTCAGTTCCAATGGCTCTCTCCACGTCTGCCTTAATACCTTGCATACCGTAGCCGTTGGATTTTCCTCCGCTGGGTATCGGTATTATTGCCGGATAAGCCTTGGTCTTATATTTTGCGAGCAAAGAGTCCATTTGCTCCGCTAGATTTTCCGTAATAAATATTACCGAGTGAGTTTTGGCGAGTTTTTTTATAATGGTTTCGCCCTCCTCCTTGGTATCGGCGCAGAAGACCTCCATACTGATAGCCTTGAATGCCAAAATCAAATCTTTATCTCCAACTACCGCTATCTTGCCTTCACGCATATAATTCCCTCAATCTATCTCTTATGACGTCCTTGTCTACGTCATTTTTGAGAAGTATACAAATCATTCTCACTATCTTTATCTCTATTTTCTTTGCCACGTAAAAACCTGCGATAGGCGCTACGGAGAAGATATCGTTGCGACCTTCCTTAAAAATATTGATAAGAGTGTTGTCCCAAATTCTCTCAAAAGCCACCATATCGCCTGCCTTAAGAGATTCTGCTATCTGCGGATATGGCGAATATGCCAACTTATCCAACACGCTTTGCAGTTCGCCGTTAAAGAAAGATATATCCAACTTACCGCAGTCAATAAAACTCTCTTTAAACAATTCTATATTGCCAACTTTGCCGGCTCTCGAAAACGAAGAGATATTCATCATATCTATATTCGTCTGCCAATATGCCGTCATAAATTTGTTTTTGGCTTTTTTAAGCATTGCCATTATATCGACATAGCAGGCTTTATCAAGCGTCAAATCTATAAATCTTGGGCTTGTATTGCCGTCGGCTCTTGCGCTATCAATCGTCAAAAGAGCCTTTTTCATACTCTCTGACAACGTCGAATAATCATCGGCGTATATCAAATCTTTGATTTCCTTGGGGTCAAGATTTCCCTTTGGCGCAAGCATAAAATCCACGTTGTCAAGGCGCATATATTTACCCTTGACCAATGCTTTCAAATTGTGATAATCAGACTTTACGGCAAAAGTCTCCATACCCTGCCCATCGGGCATTGCGTCAAACACAAATTCACTGATCTTTTTGTCTTCTGCTTGCAAAATTTCGTCATAATCCTTGGCGTCAACAACTATGCCGCCTCCGTAAGAACTTTCCAAAAGCACCTTAATACCTTCTTCCAGCCCATCGCTGTAAGCCATACGCACGATTTTCTCGTTGGTCAAGAAGGTGTTTTCCAATGCCTTAACTCTTGCATTTGAATAGACCAAACTGTTTTTTGCCATCAGTCTTTGCTCCCAAACAAAATCTCATTGATATTGCTCTCGATCTTCTCTTTTATCAAAGAGAGTTCCAACTCCAAAGTGAGATTTTTGTCATAATTATTTCCCGACAAAATTACTCCGCCTTTGAAGTCGCCAAACTCATCGCTCTTTTTTAAAGACTTTTTGCTTTTCTTGGCAATGTCTGCAATCAACTTTTTGGTAATGACCTTGTCGTCTTCTTTGGCAACAATCACTTCGTCGCCGTCTTCGCAACAAGACAAAATCATTCCTTCAACAAGCGCAAGATAAGTTTTCTTGTCAGCCTTGACTGCCTCCAAAGCCTCGTCGAACGCCTTGTCGATAATTTGCTTTTTTCTACCCTGCAAAAGTTTTTTTACATCAAGATTAGCGACGACTTCGCTTCTCTCTATCGCCTGTCTATACAATTCGTCAGTTTTGTCGGAATTACTTTCGGCAAATCTGTCGACCTGTCTTTTAGCCCTTGCCAGTATCTGCTCTGCCGTGTTGTTAGCCTCTGCGATATTGGATTGGGCTACGGCATTGGCGTCGTCTATTATCTTTTGGATAATTGCCTCTTTGTTGTTCATAATATACCTTTTCTATTATTTGATCAAGAACCAAACGCCCAAGAACGATATCAAAAGAGCGAGAAGCGCATAAGTCTCTACCATTACGGTCATAAGCAAACCTTTACCGGACGCTTCGGGACGCTTTGCAACCATTGCTATAGCCGCAGACGCACACTTGCCTTGATAGATACCTGATACGAGACCTACGATTGCCATAGGAGCGCAAACCGCTACCATACCCCAACCTTGAGCCGATGTCCAATCACCCAAAGTACCGCCGATTACTCCCGCTTTCAAAAATACCAAGAATGCAATAATAAGTCCATAAATACCTTGAGTACCGGGAAGAAGTTGCAAAAGCAAAACCTTACCGAACTTGCTGGGATCCTCGCTGGTAACGCCTGCCGCCGCTTGACCTGCAATACCTACGCCGATTGCAGAACCGCAACCTGCGAACAATGCCGCCAACGCTGCTCCTATCATTGCTACATAAACTCCGTTCATTATATTAACCTCCTGTGGTTTATATCTTTGTTGTATATCTACGCATATGCGTATTTATCTTTTTTTCAATCTACGTCATTTCGACCGAAGCAGAAAAATCTCTACGATTTTCAACTGCCGAGACACATTCGACTTCATTACATTCAAGAAGACGTAACTATATTACTAATAATCCTTACGCCTTGCTCTTTTTTGTTTTCGGCGGGTTAGGCGTACCTATACTGTAGTATTTCATCTCGCTGCCAAGCGGAGCAAACAACTGTCCGCCGCCAGTATAGAACTTGCCGAAGTATTCGACGAACTGCAATCTTGAGTTGTGCACATAAGCGCCCAAAGAGTTGATAGCCACATTGAACGAATGTCCTATGATACATATTGCTATTACAGCCACCACTCCAAGGACTTTCGGCAACATACCGTACATTATTTTCGCAATCTCATTAAATACCATCGCAATAACGCCCGTTGCCAAGCCAAGACCAAAGATACGAGTATAACTCATCAAGTCGGAGAAGAAGTTGATTATTCCATATAATGCGGAAAACGCGCCCGATACTTTCTTTGCGCCTTTTTTGCCAAACGTACCCGAAAGCATTAAAAGTAATAGACCCAATACCAAAAATACTATACCGAGTATCTTCGCCCAATTTCCCAACTTGCTTGCCAAAGCAATCCCACATATGCCAAGAGCCAGAAAATACCAACTGAACGCAGACGAGACGCCCCATATTGGTTGCCCTTGCTTTATCAAAGCAACCATATTGATAGCCATACCGACAAACATTTGGATAAGACCTACGGCTATACTTATTACCAAGAACGGCATAGGCTCGTCTATCGGATTAAACAAATACCAAATGCCTAGATTTTCTGCGCTTACGCCAAAGTACGAGCCAAACAAAAACCCCCATATGATAGTAGATATACCGCCCATAAAGATTATCTTTACAAGATTGAGTTGACCTTTAGGAGGTCTTCTTACAGCAAGAATTATTCCCGCTCCCAACATAAGCAACAATCCGTATCCCGCATCGGAGAGCATCATTCCAAACATAAGGAAAAAGAAAAACGCCACGCCGGGATTAGGGTCTATCTCTCTATAGAAAGGCACGGAATACATATTCGTCACGCTCTCGTAAGGCGCAACCACTCCGTTGTTGACCGCAAGAGTAGGAACTTCTTCGCCCTCAAGCGGATCTCTTATCAAAAATGCAAGTGACAGCGGAGATTCAGTCAATTCTTTATCCACTCGCTCCGCCTCGCTTTGCGGCAGCCACGCCTCGAGATAATACGTTGCGTCAGTGACTTGCGTATTATTCCTACTCTGCGCCTTTGCGACCTCAAGCGTAAGATAATCGTACAACTTCATCACGTCTTCTCTTATGCTCTCATAAGTCATAATCTTTTCGACAAGTCTGTCACTTTTCTTATCTATCTCGTCCAACGCTCTGTAGCACTCTTCGATTATCTGAGCTGCCGTCTTGGTTTCGTCTATAGGACATACGGCAAAATCGACGTCGATCAACGTCTCTTGAATGTCTTCTCTTTTATCTTTGGGTATGATTATTGCTACGCCGCTACTTGTATCGCCGCTGAAAACTTCGTATTCTCCGCCTTTTTCTCTTATAGTTTCCAAAAGAAGAAGATTTGAATTCTTGACTTCGCCAAGCAATACGTTGGCGGTCTTGGTATCTTTAAAACGTGAAAATTCGACGCTCATATTCTTATATGGCGCCATAGATACAAGCAAGTTGTTTTGCTTTTGCCTATCTGCTTTGAGGACAACAATTTCGTCTTTACAGTTTTTGAGTTCCTCTATCTGCGAAAAAATATCCGCTTGAGTGCCTTGCAATTTCTCAAAACTTTCATACGAGATAATAGGCTTGACGGCAAACATACCTCTGCCTTTCGCCGGAGAATAGTCTATCTTATGCTCCTTGGCTAGTTTTTTTGCCGTGACCTTATATTCTTTGACAGTCTGCAAACAAAATTCCAACTTAGCAAGTTTGACCTTATTTTCGTCTATATCTTGCTGAAAATCAACTGACTGCATTTTGTCGATTTTTTGCGTAGCAACAACTTCTGCGCAACCCAACTTGTGCAGTTTTTTAATCAAAGTATTACGCTCTGCGACGTTGCCTATCAAAAGCAACTTCTGCATATTACTTAATGCCATACTTACCTTTCAATTCTTTGATAATACTCGCCGTAACTTTCTTCTTATTTTTTTCAAGCGCGGATATCATCTCATCCGCTTGCTTTCGCGCGTCTTCAAGTTGAGAAAATCTCAACTCTGCGCCTTTTTTTTCGCCTGCCTCGACAGCCGACTGCTCTTTGGCGTACTGTTCGTCTTTAGCGCTGACTACCATAGCGTCTGCTTTGATCTTTGCCTCGTTGACAATATTATTCGACTCGTTGACCGACGCTTTGACAATTTCTTGCGCCTTGTCTTCCGCTTCGATTATGCTGTCTATCATTTCTTCGATCATCTCAATTCTCTCCGTCGAATTATTTGAAATACTTGCTCTCTATCTCGCTTATCTTGGCAACTCTGCCGTTGTGACGGCCGCCTTCAAACGGCGTATCCAACCATACTTGCACCATTTGTCCTGCCAATTCTTCGTTGATTACTCTTCCGCCCATAGCAATAACATTTGCGTCATTGTGCTGAGCGCACATTTGCGCGGTAAACAAATCGTGACATACCGCTGCTCTCACGCCTTTTACTTTATTGGCGGCAATGCTTATGCCAATGCCGGTACCGCACAGAATTATACCTCTGTCTACTTCGCCTTTTGATACTGCTTCTGCGACTTTCAACGCATAATCGGGATAATCTACCGACTTGATGTCTTCACACCCCATATCTACTATATCAATACCGTTGTTTTCCAAAACCTTCTTGATAGCAGGTTTCAAAACTATACCGCCGTGGTCACAACCAATTGCAATCTTCATAATCGCTCCTTAATTCTTTATATACTATGATATTTTATCACAATTTCCAAAATTTTGCAAGACCTATTTTTTATTTTTCCTTTATAATATGCTGTCTATAATGCAAATTTTACTCTTATTTTTGTCGAATTTTACATAAGATAAAAATTATCTGCCCCATTCAATAGAGATTTTTTCATTCTGCAATGCTTAAGTCAATTTGCTTGTGGCAAAACAACTTGACTTTTTAAGCAAAATACTACTCAGTCTCCCTTCTCGCCAAACTCAACACCTTATCTATAGCGCGTCTTAATTGCGCTTCTACGGCGCGATAACTTGAACTATCTCCGCCGTAAGGATCGGCGATGTCCCCATCTCCGGTGATATCGTCAAAGCAAAAAAGTCTCTTTTCTTCGACCTGACCTGCAAGCAATTTTTTATGTTCTCTCGTCATAGTGACGACAATATCGCAGGTTGAAAGCAATTTGGAAGTCACAGGTTGGGATTTATGCGTAAAGAATATATCCATTTCTTCTATTATTTCAGCGGTATGCCGGCTCATCGGCTCTCCAAATCCGCAAAATATACCCGCGCTGTCAACCTCAATATTTTTAAGCGCCTGTTTATCTATCTTTTCTTGCAGAATTGCCTGCGCCATTGGTGAACGGCAAGTATTGCCGGTGCATACAAACAAAATTTTCATATACGTTTACCTCCGCTGGCTTTGTTTATTCTATTCATTATCGACGCGCCAAGCCCATCTTGTCCAAAGTCTTGACACACTATATAATCATACTTATTCTGAGCTTCGTGCATTGCGGCATATATATTGCGCATAGCGTCTTCGTCGCTTTCGCCCAAGTCTATCAAATCAAATACACCGTCTATACCATCCAGATAATCCCTCTTTGCAAGTATGACGGTCGCAAGTCCTTTTTTATTTTGACGTATATACTCTTCGCTTGCGCTTTCTGCGCTTGTCGCAACTACCATTTCACAACTAGGAGCGTAGTGCTTATACTTCATTCCCGGCGCCTTTGCCACAATTATCTGACCGTCAAAATTCTTGACCTTGCCAAGCACTCTCGCAAGCATATCTTGTGTGATTGCGCCGGGGCGCAAAATAGTCGGGATATCTGCCGTCAAATCCACTATAGTGGATTCTATGCCGACTTCGCACGCTCCGCCTTGCAATATCAGCGGCACGCGTCCTTGCATATCCTCAAATACGTGCTGCGCGCTTGTGGGAGATATCTTTGTGGAAGTATTTGCCGACGGAGCCGCCAAAGGTACTCCGCAAGCCATAATAAATTGTCTTGCAACGGGATGACTTGGAAAGCGTATTCCCACGCTGTCAAGTCCTGCCGTCACTTCGTCCGGTACGTCCTTTGACCTTTTGAGAATGACCGTGATAGGTCCCGGCATAAATTCATTCATCACAGCCTTTGCGCAGTCGGAAACGTCGACCGCCAATCTATCTATCCACGATATATCCGCAATGTGCGCAATGAGAGGATTGTCCATCGGTCTGCCCTTTGCCACAAATATCTTGCGCACCGCGCCGCCGTCAAAAGCATTTGCCCCCAGTCCGTAAACCGTCTCGGTAGGAAAGACTACTATATCTCCGTTTTTGATGAGTTCAACCGCCTCAATCAATCCTTGTTGAATAGATACGATTCTCGTCTGCATTGTCACACCTTTGCGCTTATTGCCTTAAGATTGCCGAATATACTTACTTTACCGAGTCCTGCCGGCAGAAAAACCGTATCCCCCAAATCAAGAGATATGCAATTGCCGTCAGCCATAATAGCGCCGCTTCCGTCGACAACCGTCAAAGATACGAACGAGTCGCCATTCACCTCAAAAGCATATTCTTCTTGACAAGTAATCTCGCTTGCCGTAAAGTATTTGCAACTTGCCAAAATAACCGTATTATCGTCCACTCTCACGACATTTTCGTTGGCGTTGACGACTTTTGAAGTGTCCGTCACATCGAGCGCCTTGTCGATATGCAACTGTCTTTTGTTGCCGCCGGCATCAACTCGGTCGTAGTCATACAGCCTATATGTAATTGAAGAATTCTGTTGCACCTCGCAAAGCAAAATACCTCCGCAAATTGCGTGCACCGTACCCGCAGGAATAAAGAGACAGTCGCCCTTATGCACTTCAATAAAATTGAGATAATCAGTAATATTTCCGTCGGTCAAAGCCTGTCCGAGTTGCTCTTTGGAAATAGGCTCTTTAAAGCCGCAGTATACGCCGCTTCCCTTCTTTGCGTCGACGATATACCACATCTCCGTCTTACCGAATTCGCCTTCTTCGCGCAATGCATATTCGTCGTCCGGATGCACTTGGATAGAAAGGTCGCCCTTGCTGTCAATGAGTTTGACAAGTATAGGAAAAAATGAAAATTCTTTTCCCTTTTCACCCAAAAATTCAGGGTTTTCTTCAAGCACGCCGGAAAGCCTGCGAGAGGAAAATTCGCCGTTGACGACAATACTCTCGCCCTTTTCGTGACACGCAAGTTCCCAACTCTCGGCGACGTTTGCGCCAAGCGCTTTTTTATTCCACTTCTCATTCATAAGTCTTGCGCCGCCCCACACCGCTTCGACTGTAACAGGCACTAATTTCATAGGATAACTCATCGTATATACCTCTATATCTGTATTTTTAATTTTTTGTTTGCGTCATACTTTGACGACGGATTTAGGAAATGCAACTTTGAATTCGCTTCCCATTCCAAGTTCGCTCTTGAGAGAAATCTTTGCGCCGTGAATGACTGCAATTCTCTTGACAATGGCAAGTCCAAGTCCGGTGGAACTCTCATTTGTATAAGTGCGAGAAGCGTCTACCTTATAAAATCTCTCAAAGAGCCTGCTTTGATGCTCCTTGGCAATACCTATACCGTCGTCTCTTACGACAAGCGTAACTTCGTCTTTTTTCTCGCTTAAGGTCACTTCGACTTTGCCGCCCTCTTTGTTGTATTTGATTGCATTGTTGACGAGATTTGTCACCATCGTGGTAATCATCTTTGGTCTGCAAATCAAATGCGCTTTGCCCGATAAATTCAACTTGACGCCCTTGCTATCGGCTACTCCTTTGAGTTCTTTGACGACTTGCCCGCAAAGTTCGCCCATATCCGCAGAAGACAATTCCTCATTGTCCATATCGGCGTCGAGTTTTGAAAGTTTGAGCATATCGTCAATGAGCGACTTCATTCTTACCGCATTTGAATTGATCTCTCTTATACATACGTCAAGTTGTTTTTGCGATACGCCCTCCATAGTCATAAGTTCGGAATAGCCGCTGATTGCAGTCAGAGGCGTCTTAAGTTCGTGAGAAGCGTTGGCAAAAAACTCGCTGCGTATCTTTGCGCTGTTGACTTCCATTGTGACATTGGTAAAAATGATTATCATTACGTCTCCGGTAATTACGTCGCTCTCTTCCACCATATCAAAACTTGTCTCAACTCTGAATATCTCTTCGCCTATTGCAATCTCACCCACGTAATACTTCTTACTTTCAAGAGACTGCTTAAGGGTAGCAAGCAAATCCTCGTTGTCGATAAGATAGCCTAGGTCAACTCCTACCACATTGTTTTCTTTGCCAAATATCTGCAAAGCCACGCTGTTGTTGAGCACGATTCTGCCGCTTTGCGACACGACGATAATACCTTGGTTGACAGAATGCAACAGTATCGAAGATTTTTTCTGCTCGTATTGCAGATTGACAAGGTTTTTAGCAATATCACCCGCAATGTCGTCGACCTTTGTCAACACTGCCCTAAACTCCGGAAAGTTGAGTTTTTCCGGCACTTGCATAGGCGTATATTCGCCGTTGTTGATATCAACGAGTATTCCCTCGAGTTTCTCAAAAGGTATAGTAGCAAATTTCATATTAATCGTCAACGCAAAATACGAGGCAAGTATTACGCCTGCCCATATCAGCACGGCAATAACTACTATGAAAAAATACGGTCCGGTATTATAAATTACGTCTACCGAACACATTACGATAAGGTATCCGCCTTCCAAGTTATCATTCTGCACCTTTACGGCGTAATTGATAGCCATACCGGTTTTATAAGAACTACCCAAGAAAAAGTTTTCGCCCTTGTTCTCTGCCTTTTCAATTTGTCGCATAATTCTGTGTCCCAAATCAAGTTGACCGGGCGTATTTTGATACCCTACACGCTTTTGCGAGTCAAAAACCACTACCTTATAAAACTTTTCTTTTTCTACAGGCTCTTCAATGACAAACTTGACTTCCTCAATACTTTTCACGTCTTTTAACTTGTCCGCAACGAATTTTGTTTCTTGATTGAGAAAGTCCTTGATAGAATTGATAGTATAGATATTGAAAAGAAAAAACGTCAAAGCAACGGTAACGAATACCGCTACCGTCATTATCAATATTACTCTTCTCAAAATCTTGTTTTTCATATTGAATATATTATATTACGCGCAAGTCAAAAAGTCAATCGTATAATTTCAAAGTCGTTTTCAGCCAAGCGGAGAAATCATATTTGTTCAGATTCTTTTACCGCGTATAATATGGCAAAAGCGAGACTACTCTCGCTTTTAACAAATTCGATAATTTTTAAAGTGTTTGAGACCTCTCGACTTGCTTAGAATTACACAAAAGTTGAGCGTCTTCAATTCAGCTATGTCTCCGTCAAAATGGCGTATTTCAGTTTTTGATAAACTTATATCCTACTCCGCGTATTGTCAAAATAAACTGCTCGTCGGAGAATTCTGCCAGCTTTGACCTCAAAGATTTGATATGCATATCAAGAGTACGCGTCTCGCCTACAAATTCATAATCCCATACTTCTGAAAGTATTCTCTCCCTAGTCACCACGCAGTCGGCATTCTTTATGAGCAATGCAAGCAAATTGTATTCCTTAAGAGTGAGGTTGACGACTTGTCCGTTGACATATACGACGTGCTCGGCATTGTTTATTCTTACGGATCCGCACTCTATTAAATCTTCTTCGTTTTTTCTACTGCCAGACTTACGCAGATTTGCTTTAACTCTTGCAATAAGTTCCAGCATTCCAAAAGGCTTTGCGATATAATCGTCCGCTCCTGCGTCGAGCCCTCTTACTTTTACGCTTTCGTCGCCCTTTGCGCTTGCAATTATGACAGGTATGTCTTTTGTCTGAGAGTCTTGCTTGAGAAGCGTCAGCGCCTTAAGTCCGTCCATACCCGGCAACATAAGATCCAATATTATTATGTCTGGAGTCTTATTCTTCAATGCCTCAAACATATCTTCTGCCCTAACAAAACTAGAACAATCAAACTTGTCCTGAAAGGCAATCTCGTACAATTCTCTAATACTTTCGTCGTCTTCTACTACAAAAACTTTATAATCCATAAATCCTCCTTTGAGCGTCAATCTTATCGTCAAATCCAATCGGCTACAGTGTATCATATATAATAACGCGTGTAAATACCAATTACAAAATCTAAAGATAAATTTGACAAAATTTTACAATAGTTTATTTAAGGAACTCTATTTGATGGGTCGAAGATAAAAATCGCAGTCGAATCTCTCCCCAAGTTTTTTCCCATCGACAATGAAATCCCAAAACTCTCCGGCAGTCTTCTCAACTTCGAGCAACGCGTCCAAAAAAAGTTTGTCAAGCGTATTGCGAACTTCTACGCACTTGTCGTTTTCGTCCTTCTGCACGAGTATCTCAAGCCCCAACTCATTGCCGGACGCTTTGAATACGAATATCAAAAACTTGCGCCACAACTTGTTTTGTTTGGATATATATTTGAGATATTTCTTGCGGTCTTTCAACGTCTTTTTTATATTGTTAGGCGTAGTATTGAGATACTTTGCGACAACCTCTTGCGTAAGTTGGTCGATTATCTGAAAACGCAAATACTTGTTGTCAAACGGATCTTCGCCGTGTTTTATCAACAACTTTCTATCATAATCTGTTTCTATAACAAAATGTCTTGCCACACCCTCGGCTTGCATTTTTTCAATAAACGGATGCGAGCGAGAATCAAGCATAAAATGCGTATAATAACCCGCAATGAAGGCAATATCACTCTCCTTGGAACAACTATCTACCGCTTTCTCTCTAAAGTTTTCCAACTGCGCAATCATATTTTCTCTATGCAACTTAGAACCGTAACTGCGCAAATCGTTTTTCTTATAAGGCTTGTAAAAAAACAGTAAGTCTCCTCCAGACGTTCCAAGGTCGTAGAACTTGCGGTTGTCATTGACTATTTTTTGCAATTCTTGGGGAAATTTTGAGATACATCTGTCCCCAAAAAGATAGTGAGCATATAATGACGGCATAGACTCACCTCAATTACTTCATCATATCTTTGAGCAAATTCTCAAGATATTCTTTTCTCTCTTCGGAGTTATTCAAATTCACTCCGCTACGCAATCTTATTACGTCGGTGCGTAAAAAAGACTGTTCTATGATATAAATCACCCTTGAAGCAATGAGATATGCCTTTTGGTCGTCATAAGACGGCTTGCAATCTTTGACGATTGGTATATACGCGTCTATAAGTTCTGACGTCGTGTCATCGTTGGACGTATTGCCAAGGTCGTATATCAGCGCCACTTTTGATACGTTGGGCTTGGTATAAAGATAATCAAAGGTCATAAGACACAGATAATTGAGTTTTTCCTTGGGTTTCATATAAGCAAGAGACGTGCGAACCTTGTGAAACTCTTCGACAATGGACATTATCATCTTCTTCACACAACGGTTGACAAGCACTTCTTTGGAGCCGAAATGATAATTGACCAGACCTACTCCTATGCCAAGTCTGCCTGCAAGTTCTCTTATAGTCAACTTTTGAGGATCATCGCCCTTTTCTTCGAGTATGGCAATTGCCTCGTCGATAATAGCATCTTTTGTTACTTTCATAAACACTCTCCATATTTGAACATTGTTCAACAATATTATAAATTAAGCATTGACTATTGTCAACAACTTTTTATGTAAAACACAATAAAATTCTTATATATGCCAATCATAGTGGATATCATTTTTATAATTATTGATAGATTTTTTGCGTAATAATTATATTTTATAAATTCTAGCGAATAAAAGCAATTTGATACGTCAAAAATATGAATATAACAAACTTATTCAAAATTTTAAAATTCTTACACAAAACTGTTGACAACAAAAAATAACAGTGCTAATATATAGGCGAAAAAAATAAAGGAGGTAAGCGCAATGAAAAAAGTTTGGAAAGAATGGAAAGCATATATGGCAAAGTACAGCTTAAACATTAAATTTTGGTAATCGGGAAAATTATTGAGAATGTTTAAGCAAATTTCACACAGGAGAATTATGAGGCAATGCGAAAGCATTGTATTTTTTTTATATAAGCAATGACGGCAAAATCTCTTCCGCCGTCATTATCCGCAATTATATCTCGCAATAGAGATTATTTTCTCTTCATAGCGCGTTGTTCTTTAAGAAGATCGTTGTATCTGTCGATCTGATCCAAGCGTAGATCTACCATATCTTTTGCCGTCTGGAACGCCTGCTCGTCCGCTATCAGGACTTCAGTCTCTTTTACCTTGACTTTGGTGCCGTCCGATCCTGCATTGCGGCGGATATCCTTGAGATACTCGTCTTCCATCTTGAATAGCGCAACCGTCGTATCTTTCTTAATCGTCAACTTGATATAAGGATTGACGCTTGACTGCCCTATCGTCAAAGAATAAATGGCTTTTTTCTCTTTGCTCTTTTCTTTTGACAGAGCGTATTCTCTCAATTGATCAAAGAACTTCTTTTGCTGTTTATTAAGTCTTGCGTACGCCTCGTCAAGCGTAAGTCTAGGCGTCTTTTCTCTCTTGGGCGCGCCGTCTGCAGGAACGCGAACGATTTTCTCAACGACTTTTTCGACAGGCACTTCAACCTTGACTTCTTTCTTGACAATCTTCTCGACCTCAACCGGCACTTCTACGACCTTCTCTACGACTTGCGTTTCGCCGCCGTTTGCAGTGAGAGACATAATCTTATCCATAAGCCTTTCGATACGCTCGCTGTTCTCATCCATCAACTTCTGAATATTTTGGTCGTTCTTCTCAATAAGTTCTTTTATAGCCTCGTCGTCTACGCTTGCGACTGCGACTTCTCTCTCAACGACTTTTTCTGCAGACGATTGATCTGCGAGTTTTTGCATAAGCATTTCGTTCTGCTCAATGAGTTTTTGCACGACTTCGTCGTTGGTCGAGGCTTGCTGAGGCAAGAGTTGTTGCATACCGGGGAGCAACGCCGTAACGGTGTCTGCAACTATGCCGCGCACCTCTTCGGCGCCTATGCCCGACTGAGCGTTCATATACGCGCCCTGCGCGCCGTTACCGCTCATCATACGCATTAACATCATCTTCATATCTTCATCCTTAGCATCTTCTGCCTGTTCTTCTGATTTGAGACACTTGCCGCGCATAATCATCATCAATACAAACAAGACTACCATTATCGCAAGTAACGCAAAGGCTATGATACTATATACCATATTAGACAACCCAAACAACACTTCTGTCGTGGAGAATACCGGCAAGAGAGCAAACACTGAGTTGTCGCGTTTCTTCAGAGCGCGTTTCGCCTTCTTGTTCCTTGAACTGTAATTCAGCAACTTGGAAGCAAAGATTATTATGAATATAATCGCTACCGCAGACACGATTAACTGCCACAATGGGAAGTCTTTTGGCAAAGCAAAACCGTTGCCGCCGTTTTTGTCATCGTCTTTAGGAGTTTCGGAATCCGCAGGATCATTTGGGTCTTTGAGTTCATCTCCGTCAACCACCTCAAATTCCAATCCGTCGGTGATATCGACGTTGCCGTCAAATTCATAAAGATTGCTATACGCCTGTTTTATCCTTGCCTTTACGGTATACGCGCCTACTCCTATCTCGTCAAAAGTCACTTCGTTGCCCTGCTCGTCATAGAACAAGTATTCTACAACTTCTTTTTGCAAAGCGGTGAGTACCAGTCTTGGCGGCTTAACGCTGCTGTCCCAATTGACGGATATAACAGTCTTTGTCGGAGTCGTGTCCGAAGGCTTGACGCCTTCTCCCGTCTCAGGGTCGGGCGTAATGACATAATCGCACTCGCTACCGCTCAATATGAAATACGACGTATTGCCCACGCTGACAGTCACCTTATAACTGCCTGCCCACTTGGAAGAATAATAGTCTCCGCCGTATATCAACGTAACTCCGCTGACCTCATTGCCATTCTCGTCGACGACCTTTGCCGTCGGGTGAAGAATACTTCCGGTATATACTAGCGTAGTTTCGTCCCACTCAATCTCAATCAGATTGACGTTGGCAGATCCAATCGGGAGTATGGCAAACGTGCGAGTAAGATTTTTTATCTCATAATTGTCTTTCCACAGCGCCGAGCCGTTGACAACTGCAGTGACGGCATAACTTCCTGCCGCCGACTGTCCTGTATCTCCTATATACGAGAAGTCGTTGTCCAAATCGGCGCTATCTCCATTCTCAAAGCCCGTAATACTCAATATCGTCGGATATTGCGCGCTTGAGTTCTCAAACAACTTGATATCGCTCCAAGTGGCCCTCAACTGCTTTTTTGCAATACTCCAATTAAGTTCTGCGCTGTCGCTGCCGTCTGCAAAAATATAGTTATCGTCTGTTATATCAATATATATGATATAGTCTCTGGCATTGGTAGCCGAACTATCTCCGCTAATCGACATCTTGGACGCATCGTATCCTATAATATCTGCCGTGACGTCTTGAACATTGCCATTGTAAGTATACTTCTTTCTTATCTCCGGCAAAGCGAGTTTTGCCTGCGTAATGCTGTACGTGACGCTCGCTCCGGCAGTAATTCTATATTCTGCGCTTACGCTGATAGCCGTGACTGTATATCCGCTACCTACGGCAATAGGCTCAACGCTGTTGGCGCTGGTGTCGAATTGCAACTGGATATTCAATTCTTGCCCGTCGGACACTCTCTTTGCTTTTGCCGTCGGATATACTACGCTGCCGGTGTATTCCACTTCAAGGCTATCCCACACAATCTCCACGGCGACTGCCTGCGGATAGATAATCATTTGCACAGTCCTGTCGGTTGCTCGATAATTCTGATTCTCTACCGTAAATGATATAACTACGTTATATCTCACCGTAGAATCAGGATCACCCGTCAGCGTACTCAAGTCCGTTATCTCTGCGCTGCTGCCGGAGCGATAGTATTTATATGATACATCGGTTATGCCGTCGGGCAATCTTGACGGCGTGGGTATGCGCTTTGCATTGCCGTCATAATTGAAGGTATATTCGCTGTCAAAGAGATCTGCCGTAGATATATTCTTCTGATATACTGTGCAATCCAACTCAAAGTCTTTGATTACGCCGTTGTATTCGTACAACAAAGTCACTTGCTGAGAGTGGTCTCCGCTGGGATCGTAAACAAAACAGTTCTCTGGTGCATTGTGGTAATCCACCTGATATCCGTCCTCGCCTTCGGCAAGCGCCTGTCTATATTCGTCCATTCCCTCAACCTTAGGTTGAATGTCATATATCGCATAGACTGTCACGTCTTTTGCCGTCAATTTACTCAACGCCTCAAAGGTCTTGTTGTGTTGGACGACTTCAAGTCTGAGCAAAGTCAACGTAACTTCTCGCATATCCGCCGTCAACGTCACGTCGCCTGTCACGCAATCTATAGGCGCATCCTCTGTCGCAACAAAATTCCAATATCTCGTCACGCTGTTGCCTTCTCCGTCTTTGGACTCAAAATTCCATCCGAATATGAGATGCCCCGACGGCAAGTTGACAAAGGTCGGATTCTTTAAGTTCTGTCCGTACTTATACTTTTCCGTCTTCTCCTGCGCTCCGTCTGCGTCGGTATACTTAAACGTGACGGTATACTCGACGTCTCTGAACGTAACGGCAATCGTCATTGTCGACTTGATCTCATTGTTGACTTCTTTTTCTCTAAATTCGCTGATTATCACTCCGTCAAAGTAAGGCACTTTGTCTTTGACCAACGTATACGCTCCGCCGTTTTCTTCAAGTTCTTTGAGGAAAGCCTGCTCAAATTCATAGGCTATCTGCCCATTTGTGTAATTCTGCCCATAAGTCGCAAGCAATTTCAACGGCTTTTCCACGCCCTCCATATTGAAGACTATATTCAAGTATTCGACCTCAAACTCCACTTCAACAGTAGTGTTGCCATAGTTGCCGCCAGTCGGCTTGAGTATAAGATTCTTCTTGTACTTCAAAGTTCCGTTGGCGTCTTCATAGACCTTGTCTTCTTCGATTGTCGCATTGGCTCCGCCTTCCCATTCGTAAGTGCCGGCGACGTCTCTGCCGCCCTCGTCCGCTATCTCAACCGTGCAGACCAAGTCTCCCAACGGCATACCGATATATGCCTTTACTCCGCTGCCCAGCGAAAAGCGCTTTAACTTGACGTCTGCGCCCTTTATCTCCGCATCTCGCTCTGCCGCAACCATCCAATTGGGACTTCGCCACAAAGGCTCTTGAGCAGATTTGACCTTATACTGCAACTGATATACGCCGCTGTCCGACACCTGAGAGAGATTGAGACTGGCATTAGAAGACTTCTCTTCGCTTGCCTTTACCCAGCGGTACGTCACAACCTCGTCTGTCATAGGCAGATAGTCTATGCTACCTGTCAATTGCAGAGTACTTCCGTAATCTACGCTATACTTATTGTCTTCTTCTCTTATGGTCGACTCTGACTTCGCCGTAATCGCAGCCGATACAGCCGACGTTCCGCTATACGCGTTGAGAGCGTCCCACACAGCGTATAACTTAATGTCTCCATAGAAATTTTGACTTGACGTCAAACTTGTAAAAGGCGAACTATTACCGCTGACGTCACTCGTCCACCCTGCAAAACTCCTTTCGGTCATCACAGGCGAGGCAAGCGTCGTCGTTGCGCTTGAGGGATTGTAAGTAATTGAAGTTGCTCCGCTCACTGCCTCGTCGGCGTTGTTCTTTCTGTTGTAATAATTCACGCTAAAGTCCCTGGTCTTTATTGCAGTATTACGCACTGGCGAAGTTGCAAAAGAGTAAATATAAGAATCGCTTATTGCGCTTTTATTCGTCCATATTTTTGTCTGCAATGCAGTTGAGTTTTTGGCGGCGGTCCATAGCGCTGTCGTTGAGGAATGCACTGTATTGCGAGAATCTCCTGGTTTTGCATAATTAGGCAAAAACCTACCAGCAGTTGGATTTGTCGTATCTAATGCAGAGAAGAAAGGACCAGATCCATAACTTGCAATATTTAAATTACTTGCACCACCACCAGAAACACCAGTTTGCGATCCATCAGTGTAAACTACTGGACGCGCATATTTCGTTTGAGTGCCACCTACCCCATAAGTGTGCGTATACGTATTTGATATTGTCATATTATTTTTAAATACGGCCGAAGTATAATTAAACAAACTAGCAATAAGAATTTTTGGCTCTGAATATCCCTTTACATTATTTACAGAGCCAACATTGCATTTGCCAACTATATTTTCTATTACTATTGAGCGACCTGGATTTGCAATACCACCAATTATTCCGGCTATAGATGGAGATCCATTGCACGTTAAAGTATAATTTGCTTCACTATAACAGTCAAAAAGATTTAAAAGACTATTATTATTAGCGCGACCTATTAGTCCGCCTAAAAGTACAGTGTTAGTACTGTTCTCAGTTACTGTAAACGTTGATTTTGTAGAACAGCGATACACTGTAGTCGAATAATAACTTGAAGGCAAACTCGCTAATCCTGTTTCACCGCACCGCCCCAATATACCACCTAACATAAGTTCAACATTTCTAGTAGTACGAGTCGCAGTACCAATTGAATGGCAATTGAGGATATAGCAATCATTACCTAGCGCAGTACCAACTATACCTCCAGTGTAATTTGCAGTCTGCGTCCAAGTATAATTTACACTTAAGTCAGTCACAGTACCCAATCCATTTAAATAACAAAATACGCCCAGAGCCTCTCCAGTGGAAGATCCTTTAATGCCATTAAGAGTATGATTAAGTCCATAGAATGCGCCTCGAAAATAATTGATGGGCTTAAAATTGTTGCTGAAAGTCAAATCGATAGTCAAAACAAAATATTTGTTGAGAGTATTACTGTTATTCGCAGTAGTAAAAGTGGCAAAGTTAGTCCACCTTGCCACACTGTCTATCACAAAAGGATTGCTTTGAGAGCCGTGATCCGACTGATTATTGACAGTAATCGTAGTGAGGTCTGTGGTCTGAGAGCCTGACCTATATCCTAAAATTTTGCTTGAATCTGTAAATGTATAAGTAGAGCCGTGCGCAAGCGCGCCAAAATTTGAATTATATCCGGTGGGGTTGTCGTTGGCGTAAGCGGTGTTTTGTACCGCTACGCTATCCGAATTATCATTCGGATTATTTAGCCAAAAAGGTGCACCCCCCCCCCATTGAAAATGCGATGACCGCGCATAGTCCAATCGAAAGAAGTAAAAGCGAAATTATAGCGCATTTTATGGCTTTTTTAGATAAAATTTTAGTATTTTTCATACCGCTATACCTTCTTTTTTCATCTGTAGTATATTATATAAATATCGGATTTATTTTATCACTGCGATATTCAATTGTCAATATTTTTATTATTTTTGCTAAGAACTGCCAATAATTTTTTGTAATTAGTAATTTAACTGATATTTGCCAGTAGGGAAAGTAGTAATTTGGATTTCGCCACTTATTGATTAGACCCTTCGACTGCGCTCAGGGTGACACGTTCAAGGCGTAAGTTCCGCTTTAAACGAGTCATATTGAGCGAAACGCAGTGTAGTCGAAATATCTATTCTTATGTCACCTCGAGCATAGTCGAGAGGTCTAATCCGCTTAATAGTACCGACAAAATGGAGCCTTGCGACATTTTCGTTTGGTCGGTAGGGCGAAGTCCAACCGCATCTATAGCAATCACTTTTTTTATAAGGTTTAGATCTCTCCACTTCGGTCGAGATAACATTTAAAAAGTTATTGCGTATATTTAGGTTGTGACGCACGCCCTGTCACCTCGAGCAATCCTTATGTCATTTCGAGCGCAGTCGAGAAATCTAATCCTTTTACTCTGCCGTAATCTCTTCGCTGAGTTCAAGTTCTTTCTGCAATACTTGCTTTTTCTCTTCTTGAGTATCTGCTTATGGATCAGATGATTGACGGATACCATAATTATTCCCGCTACGCCCACGACGATTCCAAGCGCCATAAGATTGCCTATGACTTTCATTGCAAGGCACATTCCGACACCCAAAACAAGCGCGCCGGTCACTCCAAATACATAAGCAAATATCCTAGCCGGTCTTTTGACCTTCTTGTCAAGTGATTTAAGTTCGTCCAATTTTGTAACCGGCTTTTCGCAATAACTGTCTTTGATTTTGTTTACTGCAATTGTTTGATCTTTCATATTGAATACCTCCGTATCTTTAATTTCTTTGTACCATAATTATACGCAAGGCATATTTGTAAAACGCTAAAATAACGTAAGCGCGTCGCAAGTGTTTTGTAAGTATTTTGTTAATGCTATTCTTCGTCTTTTGTCTCTTGTTTAATATCCAAACTGACATTGTCTTCTTGGCTTTTTAATAGGCTTTGAGAAAGGGTTAGAATTTGCTCTGAATATTTTTTCTTGCGCTTTTCAAAAATCTTGTTAAAGACGGGATATGCAAGGGCCATAAGGACAAGCCCGAATATTCCCAGCACTGCGCCCCACAAAAGTATTTGCCATTCCAAAGACATAGCCATACCAAACCCAAAACAGCAAAAACCAATTATGCCCATAATACTCGCGACGACTTTTGCGGGAACTTTGACGGCTTTGTCCAACTTTTTGAGTTGAGTCAGTTTTCCGTCTTTTTCTTCCTCCTTTTGGGGCAAATACTGTCTTTGAATTTTTAGTATTTCTTTTTTCTCTTCGACAGTAGGCGCCGAATAAGTATATTTAAATATTTGTCTGCCATACCCTTTGTCTCCTTTTTTTCATTATTCACTTTCTAAATTCTTGTTTTTCTCAGACTGAGTACTATTCTCGTTTTGGCATTCTACCCTCAACTGTATTCATAGAAAAGTTGCCTATAGTAATAGTCTTCTCGTTCTCTATCTTGGCTCTTCGCAAAATTGCGCCCATCTTCATTATCAGCACATCAATGTCAAACGGCTTGACAATATAGTCGTCTATGCCCAATCTGTATCCCAAAAGTTGGGAGGGTTTATCATCCTTTGCCGTCATAAATACTATCGGCATATTTTTGTCAATAAGTTTTGCTTTCTCCGCCAAATCAAAGCCGTCGACTTTCGGCATCATAATGTCGGTGAGCAACAAATCGTATTTACCCTCGCTTAGATGCGTTAATGCTTCTTCGCCGTCAAACGCGCAAACAACGTCGTATCCCTCTCTGCGTAGACACGAACAAACCAATCTATTGAGATCCTTGTCGTCTTCTACTACCAAAATCCTAGGCATATCTATATCCTCCACGCTTATATTTTGATACTGTATATTAAATAAAATGTTTATGAATTGTTAAAATATTGTAAAATCAAATAAAATCGAGTGTCTTATTGCAGACATAATTGCTATTTACCGATTTTTCTATGTTTTTCGTTTATTTATTTTTAATATTTATATAAAAGGTTAATTTATTTTCTCTTACATACTCTGTATACGTGTCCCTTGACGCATTGCCAACGCACGATATTACCGTCTCTGACAGTAGGCACTTCAATGACGTTTCCATCCGTAACCTTAACGTCTTGTTGACAGTCAAGTTTAAATTCTCCGTCGACGGAAGTATGTACGCTCATTTCTTTCCAAGCGCTGTTTTTCCAATTGAAGTCAATTGCAAATCCGCCTCTGACGCCAAGACCTCTTACCGAGCCTTCAGACCACGCCTTAGGCAATGTAGGCAATAATTTTACGGCTTCTCCGTGACTATGAACAAGCATCTCACAGACGCCTGCGGCATAGCCGAAGTTTCCGTCGATTTGAAACGGCGGATGCGTATCCCAAAGATTTTGATATATATTGTTACTTATCAATCTTTCCACAAGTTTATACGCTCTGCTGCCGTCGTAAAGTCTTGCCCAAAGACAAAGTCTCAATGCTGTTGCCCAACCGGTCGACTTGTCGCCTCTGTCCTCCAACGAAACCTTCGTTGCAGCAAGCCATTTTGCATCATCTTCTCCTATCAGCGCGCAAGGATAAAGTCCCATAAGATGCGATACGTGCCTGTGACGTTTTTCTCCGACAGACCCCAATTCATTCTCGTGATACCATTCAAGGATTTGATTGCTTTCGCCCACTTCCAACGGCTTGAGTTTTGACAAAACTTCTTTCCACTCTTCTATCTTATCTCCGTCGACGCCCAACTTACTTGCCGCGTCAATAACATCGGCATATAATTGCCACAGAAAAATTTGCTCGTATACGTTGCCGTGCGTGATAGGTCCGTGTTCTGGCGAGAAGCACGGCGAAGTCATCCACCTGTCTCCGCTCTTATCCAAAATCGCGTCATAAGTTAGCGTCGCTTCTTTGAGCATTGGATATATTTCTTTCAGCAACGATTCTTTTGCGTTAAACAAATATAATTCATAGACGTTGTGAAGTATCCAGGCAGGCGCTACTGCAGACCATCCCCAACGGAACTCCCAACCCGGGCACGTCCACCCAAAAGGCGTGTTTTGAGTATGATACAAATATCCGCTCTCGCTTTTACCGTCGCCTATTCCGCAATAAATTGACGCAGTTACGCGTCCCGGCTCCCTTAAAGACTTCAAGTAATTGACGAGCGGCATTCCGCAATCTCCAAGTCCAGTAAGCGGAGCCATCCAATAATTCATTTGCAAATTTATATTAAGATGATAGTCGCTTGCCCACGCGGGAGAGTCGGAAATATTCCATATACCTTGCAAATTATTAGGTAGAATGTCATCTTTTCTTGATGATGAAATCATAAGATATCTGCTGTAAGCAAAGAGCAACTGCTCAATCCACTTTTTATCTTTTTCGCCTGATCTTAGATAATTCCTCAACAATTTGTCCGTCGGAATTTGCGGCTCGGTTTCTCCCAATAATAACTCCATTGACGAATACAAACTGGTCCAATCTTTCACGTGATTTTCTCTCAATTTGTCGACGCCCTTTCTGACGGCGCGGTCCGTCAATTCAAATGCCTCGCTCTTGATATCAGCGTCGCTTTGTCCGGTGCGATAAATTGGATAGTTGTCGCAATAGTCAGTCTTGTATGTAAAAATCAATGCCGTTTTGGTGGCGTTTTGCACTTTCCAGCCCCTGCTTGTGACTACCGTTTCGCCGTTGCAAACAAGTCGGCACGACATTACGTATTTAAGCGCATTGTCCTTCAACTCGCCTTGAATCAACATCGAACTTTTGTCAAGTTGACAATTTTCAACTCCGTCGACACGACTCTCCCAAGACAATTCCCAATCGCAAGGCACTGCGCTTATTTGCTCTATTACTGCAACTTTGTCCGGATATGACACAAATGCGCTACGAGCAAATCTCTCACTGCTCTTACGCCATATCGTAATAGCCTCCGCTTTGTCAAAATCAAGCGCAAGACTGTAATTTTCAACTTTTTTATTTTTTGAACGTATGCGCCAAATTCCCGCGCATTGGTAACATCCGTAACCGTCAGTGTCTCCAACCAACTTATTGCATAATTCGTCAGCATTCTCGCCATTTTTGAGTTGCGCTCTTGCCTCGGCAAAAACTTCTTTCATATCTTTGCTGTCTTTTGTCTTTTGTAAGTTTCCGCCGTTATATTCGGGACGCTTTGGCGAAGGTCCGCCTGTCCAAAGAGTTTTTTCATTTACGACAACACATTCGTTATACGGCTCTCCGGTTACGGTTATTCCCAACGTGCCGTTACCCAAAGGTAACGCCTGCTGTTGCCATTTGTTTTGAGCTTTATCCGTTCGCTGTCCACCCCTAACTTTTCTCTTTGACGCAGTTTTACTATACCAAATCCTCATTGCGCTCCCTCTAGACGACACCGACTTAACCGCTTCGTATGCCTATCTCTCTAAATGTGAATATATTATATCACATTTAATTGCCTCTATCAAGATTTTGAGTGCAAAAACATTTTTTGAGGCAATTTGTAAGCCTGTTTATTTCTATTTATTTTATAATAATTTTAAATCTTTTAATATTATTATGAATCCACGAAAATATCACAACCTGGTCGCAGCCAGTAACTTTGGACTGCTTTCAATTTTATACTCGAATACTATATTTGGTACAAGCACGCCAACTTTATTGCACTTCCATAATTAACTCCTTAAATCTAAAGTGATTAAAAGAAAAAACCTAAACCAAACTTTAAGTTCGATTTAGGTTGAGATTGGTGACTCCACGGGGATTCGAACCCCGGTAGCAGGCGTGAGAGGCCTGAGTCTTAACCGCTTGACCATGGAGCCATATTTAAGTGCCTTATAATATTATCATAATAATTCAAGACTGTCTATTGTTTTTTGCAAAAAATAAATTTTTTTTACAAAGAGCCAAATAGATTGACAACATAAAGCCTTTTATAATATATTAAATGTATTAAAGTATTTAAGATTTTTTAATTCATTTAATAATTACAGACAATAATGTTTTCGTAGTTCAATGGATAGAATAAGCCCCTCCTAAGGGCTAGATTCGGGTTCGACTCCCGGCGGGAACACCAAAAAAATGGGCACAAGCCCATTTTATATATCAAGTAACAGCGATTACCAAAAAATTTTATATATTACCCATAGAAAGTTTTAAGAAATTTGCGTCACTCTACACCCTTGGCAAAGCGGATAAGTCGTCAACAAAGAGTTGATTTTCGTGCGCATTGTTGTGAACGAGGCGCTGTAAAAATACAAAGCCGTCTCTTTTGGTCCCTGCCAATAACTGTACAGTATTGGGGGCGTTTCGAGTAAGCGATAGACTTCGTCTACGACAAAATTTATGTCGCATTTTTTATATACTTCTTTAGGCAAATCCACACCGTTGAGATATATTCCCATCCCCTCAAGTTCACCCAACGGATACTCTCTGTCAATTTTTCCGTCGTCTTTAAATACCGTAAGTCTGCTTCCTTTTGCTATAGGAATATAGTGCAGAAGTTCTATTAGACGATTGATCTTATCCTCATAACATTCTAAATATATTTCGCAACTTGCAATGCCGCCTTCCTTGAAAAAGACAGAATTTCCACCGCAAACACTGCCCAATTTCTCTTTCTTAAAAACGCTTTTAAGTTGATCCTCATAATACGAGACTCTATGTTCGGGTTGAAATCTTGCATTGATGTGCAATGTAGTCTTGATTATATTACTCTCTTTTTTGAACAGTCCCATATAACCTCCCTCTCAAATTATACGCAAATTATTTATAATTGATTACGTTGAGTATCTTTGCAAAATCCGTATTAGTTTCTAAGAAATGCATACCGCCTCGCGAAACTATGGTCGCAGGATCTTCAACAACTTTTGCTTTCATCTTCATAAACTTTGATACATATTCGTCAAGTCCCGCCAGTTTTGCTCCACCGCCGCAAAGTACAATACCTTCGCCGACAATATCAGCGCTCAAATCTTCGGGAATTTGGAAAGACATATTATAGATTATATTGACGAGGTCGGCAATAAAAGGCTCAATAACTCCCAAAATCTCTTTTGATGTAATTACCTCGCTTTGCGTCTTGGCAATACCCACTTTGCGGACGTTGACGCGCATAGACATATTGTTATTGTCATACATACTTCCTAATTCTCTTTTAATCTTTTCTGCCAAAGAAAACGGTATGGTGCTGCTCATACTCGTCACCATATAATCGGCAATGGCTTTGGTAAGTTTATCCCCGCCGATATCTACGCTGCATCCTGTAACTATACCGTCTGCGCCTACGATGGCAATCTCAGTCTTTGATGAGCCTATGTCTACGATAAAGTGTCCTCTTCCGTACCCCAAAGCGCCCGCTACTGCCACCGGAGATTCAAGCACAATTACTTGGCTTGCGCCTGCTTTACGCAGGACCTTTTCTATATCTCTCTTTTCCGAAAGTCCTACGCCTTGACCGACAAGCACAAGGGCTTTAATCTTTGGTTTAATAAAAGTATTACCCGGCAAACAACGAGATATATAGTCTTTGAGCATACAAACTGCCGCCTTGTCGTTGGTAATTACTCCGCCGTCAATAGTATTGATAGTCTGATATCCCTGCGACGGCGTCTTGAGATATTTTTCTACGCCTTTACCGCTTTCCACCAAGGTCATTTTGTTGTTTTTAGTCATTACGGTAACTCTCGACTCATCACTGACGATAAGACCGCTACCCACTTTGTGAATGGAGGTAGTAGCGCTTCCTAAATCAATAGCCAATCCTATTTCGTTCATATCCCTGCTCCCGAGAATTTAATTATTATTTTGCTCAAATACTCTTTTAGTTTTTCTATAGGAAGTCCTACGATATTGGTGTAACTCCCTTTGAACTTTTCGACAACTTCTTTATCCTGTATGCCGTACCCGCCAGCCTTATCCATCGGGCTTCCGGTGTCGATATACTTCCATTTTTCAATCTCTCCAAGAGACTTAAACTTGACTCGCGACTTGTCGTAAAACGTAATTATTTTTCCATCATAATATATTGCAACGCCGGTATATACTATATGCCATTTTGACGACAACTCATCTAAAAATTCTTTTGCTTCCAATCTATCCTTTGGCTTGCCATATATCTTACCGCTCATATATACTATCGTATCTGCAGAAATGATAAGAGCGTCAGAAAAACGTGTCGGCAAATTGCCGAGTTTGACTCTTGCAAGCCGTTGACATACCGCGTACCCTCTAGTAAGATTGCAACTCTCATCCACGTTTTGAGGCAACACCTCAAAAGTGTCGAATATCTCTCCCAAAATTTGTCTTCGTCGAGGCGAACTCGACGCCAAAATTACCCGCATAACTCTCTTTGACATACTATTTATTTTATTGTAACATAAAATAATATATCTTTCAACAAAAATTCAAAATAAAACGCCCATACGTCATTAAAGGCGCCGCCATACGTTGGGAACAACTTATGGGGCGCACTATCAATCATTTTAAGACATTGCAATCAAAAATATTTGAAAACCATTCGATCTCGCTCAAAGCGACGCCTTCAAATCGCAACTTTTACTTAATACTTTCTTTGAGCGTAGATTACAATATTTGAAGATTTTTCTTATACGCTCTTCTGAAATCTTGAATTGCCGTCATAGCGTCCTTGATTTCCAGCGAACAATCCTGTCCTTGGCTGTCAGTCTTCATAATCACGCTGTCGCCAAGAACGTCGCAATCTATGCCCTTGATAACGCTTGACATACTTCTATCAAAACTCTCGGCAATTCTCACGATAACGCCCAGTTTGAGTATCGCGTCAAAATCCTCTTCGGTAAGCAAATCTTTGTATCTCATAAACTCGACGGTATTGAGATCGCCCTTGCGGTGCATAGACGCAACAAAAGCCGCCATAACCAAATCCTTGTGAGATATACCGTAGAGATTTGAATTGAGTATTACGTAACTTGAATGCTTGTGATGGTCATAATACTTTATTCTGTTGCCGGTATCGTGTAACATTGCAGCAGTACGCAACACTTTGACGTAAGAACGCGGCAATTTATGCAATACCTTAAGTTGTTTGAATAGTTGAATCGACAAATTATAAACTTGCTCTGCGTGAGGGATATTCTCTCCGAAGAAATTGAGCAGCGAATAGATACTATGTCCCAACACGTCGGAGATTGGCTTTTCATTGGTAGACGGCACCGCGTATCTAAACATTGCGCCCTCTCTCAATCCGCTTCCAGATATAACGATTTCGTCAACGCCGACGGTGTTGATAAATGCATTGATAGCGGCAAGCGCCGACGGGAATATGTCTGCTCTTACGCTGGACAGCCCCTTGATTTTCATAGTCTTGTCAAGTTCCAACGAGCGGATATTGCTATATAGGCTTGAAAATTCACTCTTGCTCACCACATAGTTGTGCGCCATAGACAACGGATATTTCTTAAGCATTCTGCTGATTTTGCCTATATTTCTAAAAGATCCGCCTACGCCTATAAGTTTGGTATCAGGCAAAACGTCTTTGAGCCAATCAAGTTTTTCAAGTTCTGCCGAGACGTATTTCTCTATCATCTGGGACTTGTCCGCAGGCGACAAACCGTCCTGCTTAACCATATCGGTCAATACAACCGAGCCAAACGGCAATGTGACGGTATTGAGAATGTTTTTGCGGTTGTAATAGATAAGTTGAGTGCTTCCGCCGCCTATATCCATTATGATACCCCTTGGGATATCCATTGAATTTATTACGCCTTGATAGACGAGTTGAGCTTCTTCGTCGCTGTTGAGGACTTTGAGTTCGATACCGGTGCTTGCGTGAACCTCGTCAAGAAAACTACGTTGATTTTTTGCTCTACGCACTGCAGCTGTCGCATACGCATAAATTCGGCTTACGTTGTTGGCGTCGCAAAGTCTTCTGAACATCTTAAGCGTCTTTATCGTCTGGGCAATTCTTGCAGGCTGCAAAAAACCATCCAACTCCATATCCTGCGCAAGACGCACAGTCTCTTTGATGTCGTCGACAACTTGAAAGTAACCGCCTTTCAAAATATCTACCAACACCAATCTTGTGGAGTTAGATCCCAAGTCGATAATCGCAATTTTATCCATATCTTTTTCCATTAAAACACTTCCCTATATTAAAAAATTTATTTCCGTTGACATTATAACACATAAATCTTCCTTTTTCAATACCCATTTTTGAAAAATTTATATAAATCTCAAATCCAATGGGAATAAAATATATGGAAATTTATGTCATTATTTCTGTTATTCACTTCTCGACGACATACTATCATCCTTCGCTATAAATTGCGATTTCAACTTGTTCGCATAAGAGATGAGATAGCGCTTGATTTCTTGCATAGCATTGTTATATTTGGCTTGGTCTTTAATAAGTACTGGGTCGGGTATAGCCTTGTAGCGACTGCTTGCAAGTACGCTGAGCAAAGCAAACTTCTTGTGAAATCCAAACGGCAAAAACCACTTATTCGACCTCGTCATTCCTATAATTATATCGGCGTCCTTAAAATACTGCCTTCCCTTGCCCCACTTAAAAGTAGGCTTATGCGACAACACGTACTCTCTGTCAAAACCCTCGTCTGTCAATACTTTTTCCGACTTCGAATTTATTCTAAAAGACTTGTTGAAGACAGCAGAACTTTTTACCCATTCGATATTTTTTGACAAAATCTCGTCTTCTTGAACTATTTTTCTGAATACGTATTCGCAATAAGGAGACCTGCAAATATTCGACATACAAATAAATAAAATCTTCATATCGTAATTATAGCATACATAAAGTCTTATTTCAAGATACTTTTGCAAATATAACCAAAGAAAATAACAGCGCCGATGCAACCGTTTTGCGCTGTTATAGATTCTTTATGTGATTTTGCGATATTTAATTATACGTCGCAAGACGTCAAAATTATTGATGTAAAAAATCAGCAAGTTGTACTTCTATTGCATCCAACAAATCGCGTATTCTCCTCTCGTCTTCGTCGCTACACTTTTGCGCAATACAAAGCGTAGTCTCTCCCTTGAACGTAGTGCTCGTAAGTTGAATATACGGTTTGAACTTGGTTGCTCCGGTCATAAAAGTATCAATGCAAGTAAGTCCGTCGAGTTCAACGTATTCTTCAGGTATCACACCTATATTGGACATACCAATAAGCGGATTCTCATAGCCCAACTTAATTGCAAACTCAGCAATTGAATACGGAAAAATTTTAAATGCCAACGCCAATAACGGTATGCCGTAAAGTCCGCAAAACTTATCCTCTTTGGACTCGTTGTTTTTTTCGGTTACTATACGCAATGTATCGCAGAAAGTCTCGCCGACTTCGTCAAGAACGCAAGGCATAAAACCCGTGAGATTGGTTATGCTCTCGGAATTTTTTGATTCTATATGGTCGCGCAAATTCTTCATACTCGTGACAACCAATCTTTTATCGTCACTTGGAGCAAGACGTGTGGATATTGCTCTCGCATACGCCGTCATAAACACGTCGTTGAGCGTAGCGCCGTATTCTTTGCCTTTTGCTTTAAGAGCCTGTAGCGTTTGACTTGACAATTTCTTAAAGTTGAATCTCGTAGTGCAATCTTTATCGTCTGTAAAATCAAACTTATTCTTAACTCCGGTGTGCGAGACGTTTTTATACAACTTCCTCGCTTCTTCCGCCTCTTCCTCGCTCATATCTTTGTATAATTGAGAGTAATCGCGAGAACCGTCTTTAAGTTGAAGATCTGCTATATCTCCGCCTTTTGCCACCAAATTGTAGCCTTCGATAATCTTGCAAATAAAATATTTGAAGTCCGCTCCGTCTAAACACATATGATTAACGAGCACGGAAATAGCGCTTCTTTCGCCGGAATAATGCGCGACTATATCAAATTGCAATTTCGCCTTATAACTTATTTCTTTTGAAAGCGAAGAAAGCACGCTTTTATGAATGTCGTCGCAAATAACTTTGCTTGCCATCTCTTCGGCTGTATAATCTTCGTGGACTTCCCAGTGGGGATTTATGGCGCTACTGTGAAAAGTCGAACGCAAGATTGGAAAATGCGTCACAACGCGGTATATCGACTTGCGCAATATATCCAAATCAATATTGCCTTCATACTCTATTGCCGCGTGTATCATTCTGTCATAATAATTTCTGAAAATATATTGAACTTTGTCCCAAAGTTCTGCTTTTAATTTTTCCATTCACTTCCTTAATCTACGGTAATTTAATTTGCTGGTGAGACATTACCGTATTTCCTTAAACAAATTATAGAGAATAAAAAAGAATTTTTCAATAAATTTTTTATGTAATTTTCGCAAAATTTATGTTTAATTTGCGTATTTATATATTATACAGAATAAATGCTGATATATTAGTCGATTACTACTCTTAGCAAAGCGTCTTGGGAACTATAAAACGCAAAGCGCCTTTTAATATATTTACTTCAAAACTATCGCCGGCGACGACTTCGCCGTCAAGACTTATTATAAATTTTTTTTGTCCGCCGATAATCTCTACTTTTTTACATCTCTTATAGGTGAGATAAGAAGCAAGCTCCGGCATATCAAGATAATCTCCAGCCTTATAATGCTTCATAAACTTTAAAAATTTAAAAATTGACACCGGCTTTATGCAGCACACTTCCATATATCCGTCGTCGTTGAGCGACCTAGGCGCGCACTTGTAAGATCCGCCCACATACTTTCCATTGACGCAAGTGCAAATAAGAATCTTATCGTCGTTGAGAGATTCTCCGTCGCCTATCACTCTGCACTTAGTCTTGAGAGCAGTAAACAGCGCGTAAAGTACGCCAGTATTATATGCGTTCTTACCGCCGATAATCTTTTTATGCTTGACCTCCATCATCTTCTTTGCAACTGCGCTGTCCAAACCAAAGTGGCAAGCATTCACGGCATACCTGTCGCCGACTTGTATCAAATCTATCCTAGTCTCTTTGCCTTCAATTAGATTATCAATATTGAGAAACTCCTGCTTATCTCCATAATACTTAACGTAATCGTTGCCGCTGCCGCTAGGATATATTGCCAATATAGCATTGTCGTGACCTACCATACCGCTTGCGACTTCGTTGAGAGTACCGTCCCCTCCGCAAGAAAAAAAAGTGATATCCTCATCACATTCGCGACACTTTTGCGAAACATATCTCGTCGCGTCGCCTTTGGATTGAGTAACATAAATCTCATAATCAAACCCTTGCTTTCCTTTGAGTTTGGATTCTATATCGGCAAGAGGATTTTTTATACCTGCCGTAGGATTTACTATAAAAACATTCTTCATATTACTTCACTTCTCTTTATATTGAGGAACAACCGACAGCGCGCCGCCGAATATCCGATAATATTATGACTTAATATAGATATTTATGTCAACGATATGAACTCAAAAATACGATTAATACTTAAATATATAACAAATATTGATAATTTTACAAATGTATTATAACTACCAGATTTTACATAACAAAAACGATATTATTCCGTCAATCATTTAAATATCTTATTTTGTTATATGTAAATATATAATATGTTCTCCACATAATTATATTTTAAAGCGCTTCCTTATTGCCTTATACCAAGTTTGGACGCAGTATATCCGTCCAATCTGTATTCGACGCTACCCAATTCAATATTTCTGTTGGCGCCGTGATAATCCGTACCGCCGGTGGCAATAAGTCTGTTTCGTTTTGCTACGGATAGAATAGTCTTGCTCATCATCTCGTCGTGAGTCGGATAGTACGCTTCCACCCCCGCAAGTCCAAATGCCTTTAAGCCCTCGACAAGAGTCTCTAACTTGCGCTGTTGAACAAGTCTCAACGGGTGCGCAATCACGGCATAGCCTCCCGCATTGCCGATAAGTTCTACACCCTGAATGGGCGTTATTCTTTTTGACGGATAATACGCTTTTCCGTTGGCGCCGAGATATTTGTCAAAGGCTTCTGGAATACTCGAAACGTAACCTGCCGACATCATAAGTTTTGCAATATGAAGTCTGCCTACGCTTGCGCTGTCTGCCGGCAATTGGTCTCTGTCAATCTTTATGCCAATATCATAAAGCCTGTCAAGGATTAACCCTGCTCTCTCCTTACGTTTGTTTTCAAAATAATCGAGTTTTTCCAAAAGCATACCGTTGTTTTCATCAAAAGCATAGCCCAATATATGTATTTCCTGCGTGGAAAACGTCGACAGTTCAACGCCGTTGATATATTGTATACCCTTGGATAAAGCATATTCTTTGGCGATTGCGTTTGCCTTAATACAATCGTGATCGGTGATTGACAGGCACTTGACGCCAAGACTTTGTGCCTTATCGACTATCGCCTTCGGCGCGTCCGTGCCGTCGCTCAATACGCTATGTATGTGTAAATCTATCTTCATCATTCACCTATATCGTCCACGTCGCTTGCAATCAATTTTTCTTCTTCCTCTTGCGGCAATTCTCCGCCTGCCTTTGCAAGCCTTTTGTTGATCAATTCGTTTCGTTTTTCCATTTCGCTTATATTTTTGACTACAGTCTCAGCTTGTCCCTTTACCTTTGAAACAAGTTCGGTATACTTTCTGAAATCCTTTTGGAATTGTTGCAAGGTCTTTGCAATTTCGCCGCTTTGCTTTTGTATCTTTAGCGTCGTAAAACCAACTTGTAAACTGTTGAGAAGCGCCGTTACGGTAGTAGGTCCGCAAATCGTCACGCGGTATTCCGTCTGTATTTGAGCAGTCAACGCGCTGTCTTTTGCAATTTCCGCATAAAGACCTTCGCTTGGCAAATACATCACGGCAAAAGGCGTAGTAGCGTTGATTCTTATGTACTTCTGCGATATGCTCTTTGCCTCTTTTTTAATTTGAGCGACAAGATCTTTTTTGGCAACTTCTATTCTCAGAGGATCTCCGCTCTCGCTTGCATTAACAAGTTCTATGTAACGATCGAGAGGAAATTTGCAATCTATAGGCAAATACAGTTTCTCTCCGCTTTGCCCCGGCATAACAATAACGAAATCGACCATTTCTTGAGAATTTCTGTCAAGCCTAAACTGTCTTTGGTATTGCTCCGGAGACAGAATCTGATCGAGAAGGCTTTCAAGCGCAACTTCACCCCAACCGCCTCTCGTCTTGACGTTGGCAAACATCTTATTTAGATTGCCGACTTTTCCGGTCAACTCTTTCATTTCGCCAAAGCCTTGCTGCACGCTGTCGATAGATTTTTGAACGACCTCAAAAGCGCTTGTAATTCTGCTGTTAAGAGTAGAGGTGAGTTTTTCGTCGACGGTCTCTCTCATCTTTTCAAGTTGAGCCGCATTGTTGTCGCGCACTCTCTCAAGTTGACTTCTGTTGTCGTCTCTCACCTCCTTAAGCGATTGCTTGAGATCGTTGCCTATCCTATCAAGAGACTTTTCTATAGTCTTGCTCATTTTATCAAGCGTGTCCTGCATTTCGCTTTTGAGAGAATTGAGAGATTGCCCCGTCACTTTGCTCATATCTGCAGTCGCGTTCTTCATCTCTCTGCGTATCTCTTCCAACGTCTCTTTCGTCGCAGTAAGATTGTCTTTCAATGTATCTTTAAATCCGTTCATATAGAAGTCTAGCATAGACGCCAAAGAAGTGTTGGAAGTATTTATGACGTTTGTAAGATTAACAGACAAATTATCTTTCTCTTTGGTAATGTGCTCGTTTATTAGATTTTTGACTTCATTCAAGTTGTTGTTGAGCGTATCTATTTCGCCCATAAGGTCTTCTCCGCCCTTTGCATCCTTGTTCTTTTTCTTAGTATACAAAAGATTGGCAATGCCCAAAGCAACGCTTATGCCAAGCAAAATTATCGCACAAATCAATAATGCCTTCTCCATTTATTTCACCTTTTAATTTTTCTTCTCGCAATGCCCATAAGCGCGTCTTTTCTATTGACGACACCGCCTATTAAAGCAATATCCCATATCTCGTTGAGCATCCGACCTATCTCCTTGCCGTCATAACCGAGCGACTGCAAATCTTTGCCGTTGATAGCAAGTTCCTTAATACTCATAGGGACTTTTTCTTCAAGCATCTTGGCATATATCTTCCTCAACTTGTCTGCAGTCCTTGAATTTTGAAAATGTCCGGTACCTATGCAGTCTGCTTCAAAAAGTGCAAGCATATCGTCGAAAATGTCTATATTATTTGCAATAAATCTCCTGCACTTGCTCTCCTTGGTATTGCCGTTGATGTCAAACATATGCAACTTCACCATTCGCGCCGTGCGCTCTATCTCGCGGTTGGGATATTTGAGTCTTTTCATAATATCCTCAGTCATTTCTGCGCCGACAGTATTATGAAAATACATATTGCCGTCTTTTGTCTGACATATCCCCTTTGCAATATCGTGGAACAAAGCAGCCAGTCTCACTTGCGGAGGACATTCCTCGACAACTTTGAAAGTATGCTCAAGCACATCGTATTTGTGATACTCAGCCTTTTGCGGCACGCCGTCGTTTGCAGCAAGTTCGGGTAATATGATTTTTAAAGCCCCGATATCGCGCATAAAACATAATGCTTTGTAGCAATGCTTGCCTGCTAAAATTCTGTTGAGCTCTTCCCTTATTCTCTCGACGCTTATCTCATTGAGTCTGCCTACAAGTCTCCGTGCGCTTTCATAAGTACGCTCTTCTATACAATATCCTAACGTAGATACAAAACGCGCAAGTCTCAATATTCTCAAGCCGTCCTGTGACAATACTGTATCGGGATCTACAGTAGTAGACAATACGTTGAGTTCTATATCCTTTATACCGCCCAAAGGGTCTATTATTCGTCCTTCTCTAATACCGTAATATATTGCGTTGCACTTGAAGTCGCGTCTTCTTGCGTCCACCGTCAAATCGTCAGTAAATTCTACTTGAGTAGGCGTATGCACGCCGCTTCCGGAAGGATAACTGTCGATACGAAAAGTCGTATATTCATAAGTGCTTTTACCCTTGATAATGACAGTCCCCAATCTCGGTGACGCGCTAACTACTCCAAATGGAGACGCGCCTAGTATTCCGACTAATTCTTCGGGTTTAACTCCTCCCGCAAGATCGATATCGTAGCAGCCCTTTCCTCTCAAATAATCCCTCACGCAGCCGCCTACTGCATACAGTGGCTTATCTATAGGAAAATAACTGGCAAGAGTCTTGAGTTCAATACTCGTCTTTTCGTCAAACAATCTATATCCTCGTCAATCTGTTATTTCAAGTACGCCGACGTATGGCAAATTGCGATACTTTTCATCGTAATCCAATCCATAGCCTATGACAAATTCATCGGGTATGGAATATCCCACATAATCTGCCTCAAAATCCGTAGTCCTACGACTTGGTTTGTCCAAAAATGAACATACCTTGATACTCTTTGCGCCTCTGTGTTCCAACAAAGCCGTAAGCGCTTTCATCGTATTGCCGCTGTCGATTATGTCCTCGATCAATAGCACGTCATCTCCGCTTATATCTTTGGACAAATCTTTTTTTATCTTGACGTTGCCGCTCGACACCGTGCCAGAGCCGTAACTCGACACAGCCATAGTATCAAATCTCATAGGTAGATTTATCTTACGAACCAAGTCTCCGTAAAAAATGATTGATCCTTTGAGTATGGCGACGACGACCGGACATTTGCCCGCATAGTCCTGCTCGATTTGCTTTCCGAGTTCTGCCACTCTCTTTGCAATTCTTTCTTCGTCAATTAATACGCTCTTTATTCTTTCCACAATTTCATCCTTTGTCAATTATCTTTCTTTATTATCGTAATATACGCTACGTTTTTAGTATTCTCGTCGATCTTTACTGCGTCTGCTATCTCGTATTGCGGAAGCGCGTACACGACATTTTCTTTTGCAAGGACGACAATACTGTCCCTAATCCGTTTTGGTGCTTTTATATCCGTAAGATAGTCCCCAAGGCTTTTATTCGAGCCTTTATATCGCTTGAAAGTATCGCCTGCTCTTCTGTTGCGTATTTCGCATCCGCAAAGTTTGTCAAAGTCGCAGCGCAACCTGCCGACTTGCTCCTTAGACACTCTCAATATATCTTCGCCCAAATCATAATCGCCGTAGCCGTCTATACGACCGCTGTAAGTCTTCTCTTGCACCTTAGCAAGCACTGCGTATTCCCCCTCTCTGTGCGCCGTAAGCGAAAACGGAAGACTTACGCTTGCTCCCGTAGGCTTGTCCTTAAGCGCAATAATCGCGTCGATATGCTTTTGATTCAAATCAACTCTCGTAGTAATACCGTCGACGGCGTTTATCACTGTGTTTGCCGCAATAACTCTCTCACCCTGCAATACGGCAATAGGTATAAAAGTTTCGCCCTGCCTGACGGTAAAATTACAACTGCGGTCGTCCAAATAATCGCATATCTCGGCGGCTCTTTCCGACAGTCTCAAGATGTTGCAGTCCGCTCCGCCATAAGCCTCTCGTATCAATGGCATAATCTGCAATCTCAATTTATTGCGCGTATAATCCTCGCTATCGTTGGAAGAATCGTCAACGTAAGGTATATCGTTGGCAAGAATATATGCTTCAATTTGCTCCCTCGAAACTTTCAACATAGGGCGAAGCAACATCCTATCGTCAAGACTCATACCCTTCAAGCCTTTAATACCGCTGCCGCGGAAAATATGCATAAGCACGCTTTCCACCTGATCTTGCGCGTGATGAGCGGTAACTACTCTTTGCGCCCGTCCGTCCTGAACTATCTCTGCAAATATCTGACGGCGTCTTATTCTCGCGCCTTGCTCGACTGTATATCCTCCCGCCTTGCAAAACGTCGGAATGTCTTCTTCATATACTTTGCAGTCTACGCCGCGCGACTTGCAATATTCCAAGACAAAATCCCTGTCTCTTCTGCCCTCGTCGCCACGCAGATTGTGATGCACAGTGACGACAAAAAATTTATCTTTAGAAAAGTTTTGGCAAAACCAATGCAGTAGCGCCATAGAGTCTCTGCCGCCGCTGATTGCCAACGCCAACTTATCAAAAGAATTTAAATAGTTTGTCGTACACCTATCCAGCATAGATACATTATAATATAAAATATAAAATAAAGCAATATCTTTGACTTTATGTTTAACTTTTAAAGCAAATAAAATCAGGCTTCCCTATCGGAAAGCCTTTTATCATTTCGTTTGACTTTAATAAAATTTCAAGATAAAAGCATACGGTCGTTGGCAAATTCGCCGTCGCTGTTTTGCTCAAACTTTAGAAGTAAGTCTTGCACCGTGAGGTTTTTCTTTTCTTCTCCGCTCACGTCATAAATTATATTGCCGTTCATCATCATTACCAGTCTGTTGCCATACGTTATAGCGTCTTTCATATTGTGAGTAATCATAACGGTGGTTATCTTATCCTTGCTTGTAATTTCGTCAGTAAGACTCAATACCTTGCTTGCAGTCTTTGGATCAAGCGCCGCCGTATGCTCGTCAAGCAATAATACTTTCGGCTTGATAAGCGACGCCATAAGCAAAGTCAAAGCCTGTCTCTGACCGCCCGAAAGCAATCCGACTTTGGTCGTCATTCTGTCTTCGAGATTGAGATCGAGCATCTTGAGTTTTTCCCTAAACAGTTCTCTTTCTTCTTTTGTTATATTCCAACGAAGTCCGCGTCTCTTGCCGCGTCTGTTGGCAAGCGCCAAATTCTCCTCTATACTCATATTTGCGGCAGTGCCTACCATAGGGTCTTGAAATACTCTGCCAATCATAGCGGCGCGTTTATACTCGGGCATCTTGGTGATGTCAAGCGTGGTCGCGCTTTCCAACGGAGTTTCTTTTACGCTCGAAACGTCTTTTTTATTTTTTCTCTTCTTTCTGCTCTCTACGCCGTCTATAGTAATTTTGCCCTCTTCGGGAGTAAATACGCCTGCAATAATATTCAACATTGTAGACTTGCCGGCTCCGTTACCGCCTATGACAGTGATAAAATCTCCGTCGTTGATCTTGATACTGAGATTTGCAAGCGCCTTTTTTTCATTGACGGTGCCTATATTAAAAGTCTTGTGTATTCCTTGAAGTTCCAACATATTACACCTCACCGACGAGATTTGACTCTTCGCCCGCAACAGTCTGCTCTGTTTGCTTATCTTGCGTCGCCGTCGCCTCGCTCAATTCTTCGCCGGCATCCGCATCTGTCGCAATCTTTTCTTCTTTTACAATATCTTCGCCTCCCGAAGGCGTATTGCCGTCGCCTTTCTTTGATTTGCGCGACACTTTGTTTACTTTTTCTTTGATAAGAGGTATTGACAAAGCAACGACTACGAGTATTGCCGTCAAAAGTTTTACGTATTCAGAACTAATATTTGTCAAATAGATATATGCAATTATTATACGGTATATTATACTTCCAAGCGCGACGCTAATAAGTCTAACCCAAAATGGAAATTTGTTAGACAAAATTCCCTCGCCGATAATTATTGCCGCCAATCCCGCAACAATCGATCCGACGCCCATCGTGTTGGACGAACTGCTTTGTTGAAACGTGATTAAAGCGCCTGACAATGCGACAAGCGCATTGGAAATAACCAATCCAAGTATTTTTGAACTCTGCGTATTGATACCTTGCGCTTTTGCCATCTTCTCATTGTTACCTGTCGCGCGCATTGCGCTACCCATCTCCGTACCGAAGAACCAATAGATAAGACCTATTACTATTGCGACTGCTAAAACGCCTACGATAAATATTACCCAATTACGTCCTATTGGCATAAATTCTCCGATTTTTGTAAACAACGTACCTACTGGGCCAAGTCCGATATTTGGCATAGCGTTACCAGTTCCTATTCCCATAATCAACATATTTATAGAATAAAGTCCGGTCATTGTCAAAATACCTGCCAAAATAGGCGCAATCTTGAGTTTTGTATTCAAAAGTCCTGTGACAAGTCCTGCCAAACCGCCTAAGACCATTGCTACCAAAAGCGCAATTATTGCCATAAAAGTACCTTGACCGGCTCCTTTGGTAACAAAATCCTTGCTTAAAGTCATTATTATTGCAGCAGTTGCGCCACCTGTGGCAAAACTACCCTCAACCGTTAAGTCGGCAAAATCAAGAATACGATAGGATATGTATACTCCTATCGCCATAATTGCCCATAGCAATCCTTGATTTACACCTGTCAATAGTGTGTCAAAAAATACCATAATTCACCTTAAACCGCGGATGATAATACATCCGCGGAAATTGTCATTGCGTAATTTACTTCGCTACCTTATCCAATACGGATTGCGGAATAGTAAAACCAATTTCTCTTGCTACCGTTTGGTTGATAGAAAGTTCAAAATTTTGAGGATCTTCATATCCTATTTCCTTTGGAGTCTTCTTACCTGTAAGAATATCGTATGCCATCTCTGCCGCTCTCGCGCCAATAGCATAATAGTCTACTCCGTAAGTTGCGATACCGCACTTATTATTCATTTCATTTTCGCCGCATACAATAGGAAGATTTGCTCCGTCTTTATTAAAAGCGTGTACAGAATCTGCGGCAGCCGCCAATTTGTTGTCCGTAGGTATATAAACGCAATCTACGCCGTCGCGCTTAAAAGCATTTAATGCGTTGGCAACATCGTCTATCGTAGAAATTCCTCTTTCTGCAAAACCCAATTTTTTGGACTCAGCGTAATCTCTTACCATATCTCTCTGGATAGTCGAATTTGGCTCGTCAGTTGAATACAGCACGGCAATTTTCTTTGCGTTGGGAACAAGTTCTACCATTAAATCAACTTGCTTTTTAACATCGTTGAGATCTGTCGTTCCTGCAATATTATCAGCAGTCAAACTCGCGTCTTTAGCAGACGTGACGGCACTGAATACTATCGGCAACGTATTAGTTTCTGCCGCAACAGCCTGCGCTGACGGCGTAGCGATGGCAAAAATCAAATCCACTCTTTGGGTTATCAAAGTTTGAGCGGCTGTAGTATTATTTGTGGTCTCGCCGCTTGCATTTCTATACAAAAACTTAACCGTCTTGCCATCTTCTTCAAAAAGTTGTGTTAACCTGTCCTGAAAACCTTCATTCGACTTGTTAAGAGCCACGTGCTGAATGTGTTGAACAATACCCACAGTATAGTCTGCCGAAGTACAGCCTGCAAATGCGAATACAGAACACGCCATAACTGCTATCAATAATACTGCGATGATAATTTTTTTCATAATTCTCTCCAATGTAATTTTTAATGGTCTTGCCATTTGCTTTCTTTATTATTAAAACTTGCGAAAGTAATACGCTGTCGGTATCTAATACGTTAAGCGGCTACTTTATCCATTACGGTTTGAGGAATGGTAAAACCAATGTCTTTTGCAACCTTCTCATTGATAACGTATCTACCCTTTGTAAAATCAGTCTTAATCTCAACGTACTTACTTTCGTTTTTGCCAGTGAGCAAGTCAAATACTTCCTGAGCCGCTTGCGCTCCCATAGCGTAATAGTCTACCGCATAAGTAGCAACGCCGCAAAACTCGTTGAAATTTATATCTCCGCATACAATGGGCATACTTGCTACTTCTCTTGCATCGATACCGTTGCTTGAAGTATAAATATTGGTATTGCCTCTTTCGTGAATCTTCGGACCGATTGCCATACTTGCCAAAGTGTTGTCAACCGGAATAAATACACAACCTACTCCGTCGACTTTCATATCATTGAGAGCCTCTCTTATATGTCCGTCGTGGGTCTTGTCCTCTTGCTTGTCATATCCAAATTCAACGACGTTTTCTTCGCCGACGAGTCGAATAAGATACTCCTTTGCGATTTCAATTTGCATTTCCATATTGATGTCGGATTTAGTCTTATTGTCAGCATTCGCCGGCTTGCAATAAAGAATACCTAACTTTGCGTCAGGCGCAATAAGTCTCATCAACTCCACTTGCTTCTCAACTTGCGCGCGCAGTTCTTCTTTCTGCAAATTTCTGTCAGCTATAGCAGCCTGAGCAAATACCATAGGCGTATCGCTTGCAGTCTCCAATACGGCGTCAGCCGAAGATTGCGACAACGTAAGCAAGACGCTTACGCCCTTTTTATTCATATATTCTAAGTTGCTTTTCTCGCTTTTAACTATATCTTCTTCATTGTCTCCGCCAGACTTTCTATAAATATACTTATACGTCTTTCCGGCGTCGCTCATAAGTTTTGAAAGCGTTTCTCTAAAGCCTTTTTGAACCATATCCGAAGAAAAGTGTTCTGAATTTTCCATAACACCTATTAAATAGTCTGCTTTTTGACTTAAATAGTCTGCTTTTTGACAGCCGGCAAAGGCAAAAAGCGACGTTGCCAGTACCGCAATCAATAATACCACTATGGCAATTCTTTTTTTCATAAAATCTCCTTATCCTAAAGAGCAAACAAACTCCTATAATATCTATTGTACATACAAATCCGACAATTGTCAATACAAAAGTCTAATCATATTATAATAATTGTATTATAAACGTATTTTTATAAATATAACAATTTCTATTTTCAAATTTAAAAATATATGCTAAAATGACATTGTAATAAAATTATAATAAGAGCCTATGCTCAACCGGCGCAGGCAAGACTGCCGCGCCGACTCAAGATAAGGCGCTTAGGAGGAAAATCTTTATGGATTATATGAAAGAATCTCTAAAAAAACACTATGAGTGGAAAGGCAAACTCGAAGTCGTATCGCGCGCAAAAGTCGAAAACAAAGAAGATCTGTCGCTTGCATATACTCCGGGCGTTGCGCAAGCGTGTCTGGAAATACAAAAAGATATAGATAAATCCTACGATCTTACAAGACGTTGGAACACAGTCGCAGTCGTCACTGACGGCACTGCCGTGCTTGGTCTTGGCGATATAGGTCCAGAAGCAGGTATGCCGGTAATGGAAGGCAAATGCGTACTTTTCAAGGAATTCGGCAACGTGGACGCAATACCTCTTTGCATCAAGTCAAAAGAAGTCGACGACATAGTCAAGACAGTTGCTCTCATATCGGGAAGTTTTGGCGGCGTCAACCTCGAAGATATCTCTGCTCCGAGATGTTTTGAAATAGAAAAGAAACTCAAAGAATGTACGGATATCCCTATATTCCACGACGACCAACACGGCACGGCGGTGGTCACCGCGGCTGCGCTTATCAATGCCCTTAAAATAGTAGGCAAAGATTGGAAAGACGTGACGGTCACATTCAGCGGAGCAGGCGCGGCAGGCAGCGCAATTGCAAAACTTCTCAATAAGTTGGGCGTAAAAGATATTCTCGTATGCAATCGCAAAGGTATAATTTGCAAAGGCGTCAACGAGCCTAAGGGCAACGAAGAAATAGTTGAGATAACCAATAAAACTTGCCGTCAAGGCACACTTGCCGACGCAATGAGAGGCGCAGATATACTCATTGGCGTGTCTGCCCCCGGTATTGTCACGCAAGATATGGTACGCTCTATGGCAAAGGACGCGATAGTAATGGCAATGGCAAATCCGGTACCTGAAATAATGCCTGATCTTGCAAAAGAAGCAGGCGCAAAAGTCGTCGGCACTGGTCGTAGCGACTTCCCCAATCAAATCAACAACGTACTCGCATTTCCCGGCATATTCAGAGGCGCTCTAGACGTGAGAGCAAAAGAAATCAACGAGGAGATGAAGATGGCAGCAGCAAAAGCAATCGCAAGCCTCGTCAGCGACGAAGAACTCAATCCCGATTATATCCTCCCAATGGCATTTGACAACCGTATAGGCAAGACGGTGGCAAAGGCGGTGGCAGACGCGGCAAGAAAGACAGGAGTCGCAAGAATATAGGTTTCGTTATATTGTCGCACTGCGACAGTTATATAAAAAAGGCTATTCAACTAAGAATAGCCTTTTTTGTTAAAGATAAATCTGAAAATTGTTTACAATTAAATCTCTATAATGACTTATTCCGTAATATCTCTCCGTCTGAGATTGATTTGCCGCTATGCCAAGACTTATTGCGGAATTCAACAGTTATTGACAATACGTTGACACCAAATGACAGAAACAATAGGGAAACTATAAAAAGGAAGTCTTTTTTGGACTTCCTTTTTAACAATTTAGTTTTCCATTGCAATTGAAATGACGAGTAATTATCGTTATTTCTTCGTACCGTAGTAAGCGTTGAGATACATCTGCTTGATTTCTTTCATAAGCGGATATCTCGGATTTGCGCCGGTGCATTGGTCGTCGAACGCGTCTTCTACCATTTGATCAAGCGTGGAGAGGAATTTCTCTTCTTCTACGCCGTATTCTTTGATAGTAGACTTGATTCCTACAGCTTTCTTCAACTTGTCGATTTCTGCGATAAGAGCCTCGACCTTTTCTTCGTCCGTCTTGCCTTTGCAGCCCATCATAGTAGCCACGTCTGCGTATCTCTTCAATGCCTGCGGATACTTATATTGCGGGAAGGTACCCATCTTGACAGGGTCTTCTACGCTGTTGAATCTGATAACTTCGTCTATCATCAAAGCGTTGGCAACGCCGTGCGGCAAGTGATGATAAGAGCCGAGTTTGTGAGCCATCGAGTGGCATACGCCAAGGAAAGCATTGGCAAAAGCCATACCTGCCATACAGGAAGCGTGAGCCATCTCCTCTCTTGCCTCTGCGTCGTGAGCGCCCAGTTCGTATGCTCTCGGCAAATACTTAAATATCAACTGGATAGCCTCTTTTGCAATACCGTTGGTAAAGTCGGTAGCCATAATAGAAGCAATTGCCTCCAAAGCGTGCGTCAAAGCGTCGATACCCGAAGCGGACGTAAGTCCCTTAGGAATATTCATCATCAAATCAGCGTCGATTATTGCCATATCAGGCAAAAGTTCGTAATCTGCAAGAGGATATTTAGTACCGCTATTCTCGTCGGTAATTACGGCAAACGGCGTAACTTCAGAGCCGGTACCTGCCGTCGTTGCAACTGCGATAAAGGTAGCCTTATCTCCCATATGCGGGAAAGTGTATACTCTCTTACGGATATCCATAAATCTCATTGCAAGATCTTGGAAGTCGATTTCCGGATGCTCGTAGAGTACCCACATAATCTTGCCTGCATCCATTGCCGAGCCTCCGCCCACTGCAATAATTACGTCAGGCTGGAATTCTTTCATAGCTTTTGCGCCTTCCATTGCGCAACCGAGAGTAGGATCCGGAGCGACGTTGAAGAAAGTCGTGTGTCTGATGTTCATTTCATCTAATCTATCGGTGATTGCCTTCGTAAATCCGCTTTGATACAAGAAAGAGTCAGTGACGATAAACGCCTTCTTCTTGCCCATAACGTCCTTAAGTTCTCTCAAAGCAACGCCGAGACAACCCTTCTTGAAATATACCTTTTCAGGCGCTCTAAACCACAACATATTCTCTCTCCTTTCCGCTACTGTCTTAATATTGATAAGGTGCTTTACACCGACATTTTCGCTTACGCTGTTGCCGCCCCAACTTCCGCAACCGAGCGTCAAAGAAGGAGCAAGTTTGAAGTTGTAAAGATCTCCTATACCGCCTTGCGAAGAAGGTGTATTGATAAGAATACGGCAAGTGCGCATTCTATTTTGGAATTTTTCTATCTTATCTTTGCCTGTCTCGGTGTTGACGTACAATGAAGACGTATGTCCGAGACCGCCGTCGTCAATGAGTTTTGAAGCCTTGTCGAGAGCGTCGTCAAAGTCCTTTGCCTTGTACATAGCAAGCACCGGAGAAAGTTTTTCGTGAGCGAACTCTTCGCTTATATCAACGCTCTTAACTTCGCCTACGAGTACTTTTGCAGTCTCGGGTACTTCAAATCCGGCCATCTTTGCAATAACGCACGCGGGTTGACCTACTATCTTAGCGTTCAAAGCGCCGTTGATAAGAATTGTCTTGCGAACCTTTTCCGTCTGCTTTGCGTCAAGGAAATATGCTCCTCTGTATTGCATCTCTGCCTTAAACTCGTCATATACCTTGTCAAGAACTATGGTAGATTGCTCTGAAGCGCAAATCATACCGTTGTCAAACGTCTTGGAATGAAGAATGGACGAAGCTGCCATCTTAATATCTGCAGAATCGTCAACTATAGCGGGAGTATTGCCTGCGCCTACGCCTACAGCCGGTTTACCGGAAGAGTATGCAGCCTTGACCATACCCGGACCGCCGGTAGCCAAAATTATATCTGCCTCTTTCATAATCATACCGGAAAGCGGTACGGAAGGCTCGTCTATCCAACCTATGATACCCTCGGGAGCGCCTGCCTTAACTGCAGCTTCAAGAACTACTTTTGCAGCCTCAATCGTGCTTTTCTTTGCTCTGGGGTGCGGAGAAAAGATAAGACCGTTGCGAGTCTTAAGAGCAAGAAGCGACTTGAATATTGCCGTAGACGTAGGATTGGTCGTCGGAATAACAGCCGCAATAACGCCGATAGGCTCTGCTATCTTTGTTATACCAAAAGCCTCGTCTCTTTCTATTACTCCACAAGTCTTGACGTCTTTGTAAGTATTGTAAATATACTCCGAAGCATAGTGGTTTTTAATAACCTTGTCTTCGACTATTCCCATACCGGTCTCTTCGACAGCCATCTTTGCAAGAGGTATTCTCTGCTTGTTGGCAGCCATAGCGGCAGCAAAGAAAATCTTGTCAACTTGTTCCTGTGTGTAAGTTGCGTAGATTGCTTGCGCCTTTCTGACTTCTTCAAGTTTTGCCAAAAGGGTTTGCTCATCATTTACGATTTGAGTGTTTGCCATTTTATATTCCATCCTTTAAAATTTTTGTCTGTATTATTGTGTTTACCTTTAAAAAGTTTATTCTACTGCAATGAGTTTTGACATAGTATCCTTATAAATTCTTGCAATAATTATCACTTTTTAATGCGGCTATCTCAAATTCGTTAAAATTTTAACAAATTTATAACATTTACATTTTATACAATTGAGAGTATTATGTCAACAAATTTGATATACATTTTTTGAAAATAGTTAAAATTTTAACAAATGGACTAATTATAGTATATTTATATTTAAAGTTTTATAATTATCCTATATATTTTTTATATATGGTTATGTTAATTTGACCTTTCTACTCCAATATTATTTAACTCAAGCCGTGTTTTCCATAAAAGCGAATTTTACACTTTTCTATATTTAAATCGGCTCAATACCTAGTATAGCGTATGCTCTCAGCAAATCCACCTTATTTCCCTCTCGGTATTTTTCATAAGGAAAAGGCTTATTCAATCTATCATATTTGCTTTCGCAAAGTTTGCGAAACGCCAAGAATTTAACTTCTTTAATACAAGAATACTTGTCTTTTATCCCCTTAAGCGTCTGCAATCTCTCCTCCGCGTCGTTGAGCGTAGGTACGAGCACGTTGGTCATTGTGACAAACTTATCTTTTTCCTGACAGATATCCAAAAATTCAAAGACCTTTGGATTTATTTCTTGCTCTTGATTTTTTATATCAAGCCTAATGCCATCGCAAGCCGCTATGAGTTCTGCATCGCAGATAAGTCCGTTGGTCTCTATGACTACGCTTATATTCTCTTGGTGTAACGCCGCGATAAGTTGTTTGCAAAAGCAGGCTTGCAAAAACGGCTCGCCACCCGATAAAGTGACGCCGCCGTTCTTAATATAACTTTTATATCTTTTAATTCTTGATACGAGTTCGGACAAAGTTATCTCAATGCCCTTTTCCATCCAAGTCTCGGGGTTGTGGCAAAAACCGCAACGCATATTGCATCCTGTGAAAAACACCACACAACGCAAACCTTTGCCGTCTACGGCTGAGCCATTGTATAAAGAATCTATTCTCGCCTTACATTTCTCCATGATAAGTTCTCTTCAAGACTTCAAGTTGTTGAGGCTTAGAAAGTTTGTGGAAGTTGACCGCATATCCCGATACGCGTATGGTGATATTTGGGTACATTTCCGGATTTTCCATTGCCGCTACGAGTTTTGACCTATCAAGCACGTTGACGTTGAGGTGATGACCTCCATTTTCAAAATAGCCGTTGAGCATATCAGAAAGATTTGATACTCTCTTATCCATATTTTCGCCAAGCGCGTTTGGCAAAATAGAAAATGTGTTGGATATACCGTCTTGGCAACAGTTGTACGGCAATTTAGATACCGAGTTGAGTGACGCCAACGCTCCGCAAGTCTCTCTGTTGTGCATTGGGTTTGCGCCCGGAGCAAACGGCTCGCCTTTCTTTCTGCCATCCGGCGTAGATCCCGTCTTCTTACCGTATACTACGTTGGACGTAATAGTCAAAGCCGACAGCGTGTGAATTGAATCTCTGTAAGTCGGGATTTTCTTCAATTCGTTGCTGAATTTCGTCAACACGTCTACCGCGATTGAGTCGACCCTATCGTCATCGTTGCCGTATTTTGGGAAATCACCCTTAATTTCAAAGTCTTCAATAAGACCGCTCTCGCCGTATACCGGAGTTACCTCTGCGTATTTAATTGCCGACAAAGAATCTGCTATAACCGACAGACCTGCTACGCCGCAAGCCATAAATCTTGTGACCTCGGTATCGTGCAACGCCATCTGTATCTTTTCATAAGCATACTTGTCGTGCATTCTGTGAATTACATTAAGTGTATTGATATAGAGTCTGCTCATCCAAGCGCAATACTTGTCAAATGCCTGCATTACTTCATCATAGTTAAGTTTGCCCTTAAACTGTTTACCCTCCGGTGCAACCTGCATTCCGTAATTTTCGTCCTTACCGCCGTTGAGCGTCAAAAGAAGAAGTTTTGCAAGGTTACATCTTGCGCCGAAGAATTGCATTTGCTTGCCAACCTGCATTGCTGATACGCAACAGGCAATGGCATAATCGTCGCCATACATAGGGCGCATCAAATCGTCATTCTCATACTGAATAGAATCTGTGTCAATAGATACTTGAGCGCAGAATTTCTTGAAGTTATCCGGCAAATTATCAGACCAAAGTATAGTCAAATTCGGCTCCGGCGCGCTACCCAAAGTATAAAGAGTGTTGAGCATTCTAAAAGAGTTCTTTGTTACAAGCGTTCTGCCGTCGTTAGACATACCGCCTACGCTCTCCGTCGTCCAGGTCGGATCTCCGCCGAAAAGGTCATTGTATTCGGGAGTACGCAACTGTCTCGAAAGACGAAGTTTGATTACAAAGTCGTCCATAAGTTCTTGCGCTTGCTCTTCTGTCAAAATGCCTCTTTCAATGTCTCTTTGGATATATATATCAAGGAAAGTAGAAGTTCTGCCAAGGCTCATTGCCGCGCCGTTCTGCTCTTTGATTGCAGCCAAATAACCGAAATACAGCCACTGAATAGCCTCTTTTGCGGTGTTTGCCGGTTGAGATATGTCAAATCCGTACTTTTGAGCCATACCCTTCAACTCCTCAAGCGCCTTGATCTGTTGATGCAACTCCTCGAGACACTTGATATTTTCTTCGGACATATCATTCTTACCGTATCTTAATTTGTCGGCTTTCTTTTGCTCGATCAAATAATCCACGCCGTAAAGCGCTACTCTTCTGTAATCGCCTATGATACGGCCTCTGCCGTAAGCGTCGGGAAGTCCGGTGAGAATTCCTACCTTTCTTGCCGCTCTCATTTCGTCGGTATATACGCTGAATACGCCGTCGTTGTGAGTGGTGGAATACTTAAAGTTTTCTTCTATCTCGTCGGAAAGTTTATAGCCGTAAGCCTCGCAAGCCTGTCTTGCCATACGAATACCGCCGAAAGGATTTACACCTCTCTTCAAAGGCTCGTCAGTCTGGAAGCCGACGATTATATCAAGATTTTTATCAATATATCCTGCGTCATAAGCCAAAAGTCCAGACACGCGTTTTGTATCCACGTCGAGTACTCCGCCCTTGTCCATCTCCTTTTTGAGGAGTTTGTTGACTTTGTCCATTACTTTTTTGGTACGCTCGGTAGGACCTGCCAAGAAAGATTTATCTCCGTCATAAGGAGTATAGTTGAGATTGATAAAATCTCTCACTGCTATCTGCTCTTGCCAAGCGCCTTCTTTAAATCCGTTCCATTGTTCAAATTTCATTGCGATTCTCCTTTATCAACAATATATTGTGTTATGCTCTTAAAGTATAGGCAAAATATAGTGCTTTGTCAAATGCTTTTTGCTTACTTGAGGCAAATATTTTATTTTAATTTTTTCCCAATGATTTTTACCCATATCTTCTTTCAATAGTATGCTCCGCAACATAAAGTAATTGCAAAAAACGACGATACAAATTATGGGAATTAAAAAGAAATTATTTTTAATAGAAATAAAAAATTTATTAACAATATACTATCCAAGTTTATTTTTTGCTCTATCGTAAGACATATCCGCAAATTTCAAAAGCAATTCGTCGGAAACATCGTCAATATAAGCAGTGCTCTTATATTTTGCCTGCGCGGGCGGACAGTGCCACCCCCGCTTAATAACGTCGGGAAATTCCATACGCAAAGTCAATGCTGCGTCGGCGTCGGTTGAAAACGTAAAAATCTCCTTGCCGTCAAGGGTATAAAACTCCGCAAATATTCTTGATTTGTCCTTATCCGACGACTTTACTTTCACCACCGGATAATCGTCGGTAAAAGGATAATCAATATACGCGCCGTTCTTGGCAAGGCAATACTCCAAAAGTTCTTTTGTATTCATATATCCCTTTGTTTATTACGCCACTCCTATATCACTCTTGCCGTCAGCCGAATTTATCTTAGTCAAAAAGTCAGCGTGTTTTGCCACAATCTTGCGTTTGATAAGTCCTCTTTTTATTAAATCAACAGTACCCTCATAAGGCAAATAATAATCGACGGCTTCTCTGTTCTTTATTGTTTTTGCGTCATACTCTTGTAATATGATATCTATTAGTTCCTTAGCGTAAGCAACCCTTCTGTTGCTTTTGATACGGTATAGACACGGCGTATCTTTACAACTAGACAAGTCCGCTATGTCTTCTATTTTGTATTTAGTATCTTGACACGACAGCGGAATTATCGCAAGAAAAATGCAAAGTGTCTTACCCTTTATAGCAAGTCTAGCAAAACAGTCCCTTCCAATGCGAAAACTCTCTCTTCCCCAACTCATTCTTGCGTGGACTTTTCTGAAAGACAAAAGATAATTCTTTATTTCCGAATACCACTCCTTGACTTCGTCGTCGGATTGAATAAGTTTTGCGGTAAAACTTCTGTCATATCTTACGCCCATTTCGCCGGTCTCGTCTTCGTCCGGCATTACCAACGCTATTCCCTCGCGCAAAATTTGCGCGGTAGAAGTTGCGTCTTCCTGCGTCTGCGTATCTTCAATAATTGGCAAAGCGTCTTCGACCGTCTCGGATAATTGCGCTTGACTATCCTGCGAAGAGTCGGCGTCTTCTTCGATGCTCATTTCATTCGAGACCGTATATACGGGCAACAACTCGATACGCGGTCTCTCTTCCGCGCCGTCGCTCTCTTGCGCCTCGCTTTCCTCTCGGTCTTCTTCTGCATTTCCGCCGCGTATATCACCGGCAAATTCCCATACTAAAAAGACAAGAAGCAACGCCATCAAGATAGACAGCATAATAAGCAGTCCTGTGACGGCGTCTTTGCTAAGCCAACCGAATAACCGTTGGCTCAATTGAACAAAATCATTCCAAGTAACTGCAGTGATAATAATTTATCCCTCCAATGACCGATTAGTCGGCCTCTATCCGATTTGTTCTCTTAAGTATTTAGATTTATTTTATCGCAGTACCCTCCGGTACGATATCGTCGACGAATATCACTTGACAGCCGCAAGCATTGTTTGTGGCGGCGACAAGCATACCGTTGCTCGTCACTCCGGTAATTCTCACAGGTTTGAGATTTGCAACGACGAGTATCTTCTTACCTATCAGTTGCTCGGGGGTGTAATAATGCTTGATAGACGATACTATCACCCTTTCGCCTTCTCCGTCAAAAAGCGTCAATTTGTAGCAATTGTGCGACTTGCGAATCTCTTGGCACTTTAGTATTTTGCATACTCTCATATCGACTTTTTCAAAGTCCGCAAGTTCGATTTCCTGCTTGATAGGTGCAATGGGATCGGGTTCGCCATATTGAACTTTGCTATCTTCTACGACTTCTTCCAAGATTTTCTCCGCATCCTCTTCTTCCTTTGTCTTCGAATAGGAGAAATCTAGCAGCGGCAGATAGTTTGCCGAGTCAATAGCGTATAGGAAGAGATATAATCTCGGTCCCTTCTCTTTATCTATCAACAGCCTATAGACGTTTTTGAAGAAAGCGCCTTGACAAGCCTTGAGTTCTTTATCTTCCGTCGTAAGTCCGCGTACTCTCTTGGGAATTGCGTACAACTCCGTCTGTAATTCGCCAAGATCGTAAGTAGAATTTTTGAGATAATCGTACAATTGCGAAATCTCTTGCTTTTCCTGCTCGTTAAGAGTATTGTACACGTCCCAATTACGCGTCGTACGCAATTTATTCATATCCTTTGGCGAACACTTTTCAAGCCAATACTTGGCTCTTTCCAATCTGTCCTTAAACTCTTCGTATTTAAAAGGCGTACCAATTTTTTCAAATACAATCTCAAGCATCTTAAGATTGAAGTTGACGACAGAGCCAAGTTGAACTATCAGTCCCATTGGCACCGGAGAAAGTTCTCTGCCTTCAACAGTAACAAGGTCCATAATTGCCTTTGTCTTTTCGTCGGCAGTGCCGTTTTTGACATCGTTGTACATCTTGTCAAACTCAAAATACTGTCTCAATATACCGTCGTCAAGACAAAAATTAAATGCCTTGAGAGGTTCGTTGCGAGAATATAGCCACAACAATACTTCGGGTTGGTACAACTTCAGAAGAGTCTCCGGAGTGAGATTGAGACCGCTCGATCCGCTCATCTTGCCAGTCGCCGAGCCGGCGTCGCTTATTCCTATAAACTCATACCCTTGGAATATAGGAGCGTCATAACCGAATATCTGTTTGGAAATATGCTTTGAGGTATCGTAACTTCCGTTGATACTTGCGTGATCCTTTCCGCCCGGCTCGAAGTCAACGCCCTCATAACACCATCGCATCGGCCAATCTATTTTCCAAGCGAGTTTGCAGTTGAAGTCTTTTGTAAAATCAAAATGTCCCGAAAAACCGCATTTGCAACTATACTCCGCCTTAGTACAATCATCCGAAAGACTATCTATCTTGGTCGTATCTCTTCCGCACTTCGGACAGTAAATGCTGACGGGATAATAAGCCTCGCGCTCTCCCTCCTGCGCGTCTTGCGTACGGTGAGAATCTATAATGTCGAATATCTCTCCCCTCTTCTTGAGAGCAAGCAAAACGTAATCTTTGTATTTGCCAGATCTATACATTTCGGCTTGATGACGGAATTCCATCTGTATGCCAAACTTTTGAAGAGAAGTCTCGAATTCTTTTTCAAAATACTCCGCATAGTTCTTGGCGTCACTGTTTGGAAAGGGATTTGGTACGTCGACATAAGGACAGCCGATATACTTTTCCATATCGTCGTTTACTTTCGCAACATTTACCGGCACTTTTCTCATTCTGTCGAATTCGTCCCAAGAGAAAAGTAACTTTGCCTTTTTTCCCATCTTGCGAATCGATCTGGCAACAAAATAACTCGTGGCAATGTCTCTGAAGTTGCCTATATGAATAGATCCCGACGGACTTATTCCCGCCGCGCACACGTATTCTTCCTTATTTGGATTTCTTTGTATTATCTTTTGCGCTATAGATTCCGCCCAATGCATAAATACACCTCTTTTTCGTTTGTTGTTATTTGTTTAGTTAATATTCTAACATACTTAACTCGCTTTTTCAACTAAATATTATAAGCAATGACGCCCAATATTGCGAGTTTTGTCGCTTTTGTTAGACTAAAGTCGATTGCGACTTATCAAATTTTGCAGGGAACTTTTTGTTGCGATAAGCAATGGGAGGTATACCCACTATCTTTTTGAAACATATTGAAAAATACTGTTGGTCGGAAAACGACAGTTTTTGCGCAATATCGGCAATGGAAAGCGAACAATTGTCGAGATACACCTTAGCGTATTCTATTTTGCGCTCCAAAAAATAATTGTACGGCGTGATACCAAATGCCTGCTTGAATATGTGTATAATATGGTTTTTGGTATAACCGAACTGCGCGCTCAAACTCTCAAGCGAAAGTTCGCTCTCCACCATCATATCCAATGTATCTTTAATCTGCATTGCAAGACTGACTTTTTTTGCAGAACTCGCGTTACCTCTTATTGCCGTAAATATTTCAAATAATTTGATAGACACTCCGTCGGTGAGTTTCTTATAATTGTTCTTAAAATTCTTTAGATAATACAGTATATCCCTAAAATAGTTACCCACGTAACAGTTAGAAAAAAGATAAGTGTCTTTTGGCAAATACATATCCACTATTTCTTCCATCAGCCTTCCGTCAAACGCTACCCAAATCTTATGCCAACCGTTTTTCTTGTTGGAAGAATACTTATGCGAAATACCTTTTTTGAGAAAAAACACGTCGCCGACTTTGGGATAGTAAGTCTTGCCGTTTATCTCCAATATACCCTCGCCGGAGATTATATACTCAAGCGCCATAATATCCGAATTGACGCGCTCTACGTTGACGTTGTCTTCCTGCTGCGTCTCGCCGATCATTCTTATCTTAACAGGCGCGTCCTCGTCGATATAATTAGTAAAATTGATAAAAAATTCTGCCATAACACTTTTCCCAAATTGCAAATTTATACAATATCAATATATCACGCTTCTTTAAAAATTGCAAACGCTTTTTATTTTTTTGCTCAAAACGCATATTTTTTACATATTTAATACTTTTTATAGCGCTTTTAGAAAAGATTATAAAATTACTCAAAATTTAAAATTTATAAAATATTAAGATTATCTCGCCGCCGTCATTTCGATAGCGGCAAAAAACAAATTATCCGATGCCAGTTTCTATTCTATAATAATTACGAGGCCTCTCAAATTAGTCTAAATAATATTCCTAATTTACTCTGGCGTCAATGCATAGATAAATCTATTTCCAACTTTAAATTATACTTTTCACTCTACTTTCTTTGCAGTACAAATTAAATTTTTTATAAATCTTATTTAAAATTAGAAAAATATTTTCAATAGGCTTTATATAATTATATTTATTAAACCATTTATTTGACAATATTATTCAAAAAGAGTACCTTTATAAATATGAAAAATATTATAGTTATTTCCGATACGCACGGAAGACTTCCCGACAATGAGATTTTGTGGGAGGCATTTGACAACGCTGACTTTATATTTCACTTGGGCGACGGCGCAAAAGAAATAGAAAAACTTAAAGCCGCCTACCCTGGTAAAGTACGATTTGTATATGGCAATTGGGACGGAATAACAAATCAATGCGAAGAAGTCGTGGAAATCGAGGGGGTAAAGTTTTTTCTCACGCACGGACATAATTATAAGGTCAAGTCATCGGATTTAAATTTGCAGATGAAATGCTTGGAACTTGGCGTAGACTGCTGTCTTTACGGACACGTTCATAGACCGCAGATAACAGAATACGGCAACCTCAAACTAATAAATCCCGGCTCGCTGACCTACTCAAAGACGTATTGCTATATGACTGTGTTGAACGGCAAAGTATTGGCAAAGACAGTCGAATTGAAGTAAATAAGAAATAAATTTTAAGGTATATATTATGAAAAGACAAGATTTGAGAAACATTGCAATCATTGCGCACGTAGACCACGGCAAAACAACTATGGTCGACCAACTTCTCCGCCAAAACGGAATATTCCGCACCAACGAAGCTATCGTGGACAGAGTAATGGACAACGGAGATATAGAAAGAGAACGCGGTATAACGATACTTGCAAAAAACACTGCCGTACATTATAAGGGCGTAAAGATCAACATCATCGACACTCCCGGACACGCTGACTTTGGCGGCGAAGTAGAACGTATTCTCTCAATGGTCGACGGCGTACTGCTGCTTGTCGACGCGGTCGAAGGCTGTATGCCACAGACGAGATACGTACTCAAAAAGGCTCTCGGACTGAATAAAAAAGCCGTCGTAGTAATAAACAAAGTCGACAGAGGCGGAGATCCTAATCAAGTAATTGACCAACTTATAGATTTGTTTATAGAATTGGGCGCCAACGACGACCAACTTGACTTTGTCACGGTTATAGCAAGCGCAAAACAAGGCTGGGCGTCTCTTAAAGTGGGCGAAGTAGGCAAAGATATGACGCCGCTTCTCGACACGATAATCGAGCAAATCCCCTGTCCCGAAGGCGATACAGAAGACGGATTGCAGACCATAATATGTAATATAGACTATGACGAATATGTGGGCAGAATCGGTATCGGCAGAATTGCAAGAGGTACGATAAAGAGCGGTCAGCAAGCAATCATTTGCCACACCGACGGAACTCACCATCAAGCAAAGATATCCAAACTTTATCAATTCGAGGGCTTAAGAAGAGTCGAATGTGAAAGCGGTAGCGTGGGAGACATAGTTGCAATCAGCGGCGTGGACAACCTCAATATCGGCGAGACGATTTGCGATCTCAACAAAATCGAGGCTCTGCCATTCGTAAAGATTGACGAACCTACGCTGTCTATGCTCTTTATGGTCAACAATTCCCCATTTGCAGGCAAAGAAGGAAAATATGTCACATCAAGACATTTGCGCGCAAGACTTTTTAAAGAAGTGGAAACCAACGTGTCTATGCGAGTGGAAGAGACAGATTCCGCAGACAGTTTTAAGGTTTTCGGCAGAGGCGAATTGCACTTGTCAATACTCATCGAAACAATGCGAAGAGAGGGATATGAATTTGCCATATCTCGCCCCAAAGTAATATACAAGACTATTGACGGCGCGCTTTGCGAGCCTATGGAAGAACTCGTCGTAGACGTACCAGAAGAATATGTGGGCGCAGTAATGAACAAGATCGGCGCAAGAAAAGGCGATCTAAAGAATATGACGCCCGACGACAGAGGCGGAACTAAACTTGAATTCGAGATTCCGTCACGCTGTCTCATAGGATACCGTAGCGAAATGCTTACAGATACCAGAGGCTTTGGCGTAATGCACCACGTGCTAAAAGGCTATGAGCCGTATAAGGGTGAAGTGCAAGAGCGCAACAGAGGTTCTCTCGTCGCTTGGGAAGACGGCGTAACGACGTCTTACGGACTTTTCAACGCTCAAGAACGAGGCAATCTTTTTATCGGCGCAGGCGTCAACGTATACGAAGGTATGATTGTAGGTATCAACTCTCGCGAAGAAGATATGGTCGTCAACGTATGTAAGAAAAAACAACTCACCAACAACCGCGCAAGCGGAAGCGAAGAAGCGCTTAAGCTCATTACCCCGACGATTATGTCACTTGAGCAATGCCTTGAATTTATCGCCGACGACGAACTCGTCGAAGTGACTCCCAAAAGTATAAGACTGCGCAAGACGATACTCTCCAAAGACTTGAGATTAAAGCACGAAGCCAAACTAAAAAAGAATATGTGATAAAATATTAAGTTTGGAGTTCTTGACTTAACTCAGAATCACTTCTATTCTAAGGTCAAAATGACATTTAAATCATTTATATTATATACTAAACAGCGGGAAATTGCTCGCTGTTTTTTATTAGATTAAATTTGTGTAAAATCTACATAAATCGCGTAAAACTAAATTTAAAACTATATTGAACTTATAAAAGCATATCGATATAATAAATATACAAGGTATCCGATGGGAAACAACGAAATAGGAGGAAAAATTATGGAAAGAGTAAAAAAAGAAACCCTTGCAATATACGGCAATAACTACAATAACGTCGTTGCAATTAAAGGGGCCTTTGGCATGTTAACTCACTCACTTTAATATGTGCGAGCTGTGGCGTAATGATGCTGCCACTTGCTGCCAACAATATTGCCAATCAATATATTGATAAGGGCGTATGTGACAACTGGAGTATTCTGATATGCTCTATCGTACTTCTTGTCATAGCAGCTACAATAACTATAGTAAGAACTATAATGCTAAAAAACCCTAATATATATTTCATTGGCAATGATATGTATATAAAAGAAAACAAAGATTATTATCTCAAAATTTCGGCGCTTGAAATTGACGAGTATGGGTGGATGCCATTTGTAATGCAAAATTATTCGGGTTTGTATACTGCGTCTAGACGTTATGTAACTTGCTCCTACTGGGGCAATCTGAATATTGTCATCAACGGCAAGACTTACAAGTTGAGTTGTTCGTCTATGAAAAAAGCAAAGCACTATATCGAAGGCTTTATGAATGGAGTGTCTGTCGAAGAAAATAACTTTGATGGGGATCGTCTCAGAGAACTTAATATACGTATATACATCACGACTTCAGTCGTAGTCTCTATGATGTTGACATTTTGTTTTATGATGTTTGACAGCGTAAACAGCATAATTTCCATTATAGCAATAATTATGTTTGCCGGCTCAATTTTGACGGGAATCATACTTATGATAAGGTTCTTTGTCAAATATAAAAGCATAAAACAAATGGAACGGCAATATTATGAAGACTTCGTCGTCAATCAACCTGTCAAATTTCAAAAATCTGACGAAATCAATTTAAGCAAAAGTCAAGACTTTGAAGAATATGACAGACATTAAATTAGCCTTTTTCTAATACATACAACCCCTAATGCAGAAGGTCGACCGCAAGGTCGGCCTTTTGTCAAATTTTACAAAATGACATTATAGCGTCATTTCCTTAAACTTGCCTGACATCAAAGACACCAAGTTCCACTGTCGTTGCATATAGGATTTTACTTCTATTGAATTTTGTTTATATGCTGTCAATATCATTTTTGCGTCTTGGAAATTTTCTACAAGCGCATTTGCTGCGCAATATCCGCTCTCCATCCCGCAAGATATCCCCTCGCCCATTGGATTGAGAAAGCCTGCAACCTCGCCTGCAAACAAAACTCTTCCGACTCCGTAATCAATATGAAAATCTGGACGTATGCGCGGCATAATCCACTTTTCTTCCTTTAACTTATTGTAAATACTCAGACCGTAACTATCCCGCATATATCTTATAAAATTATCGTTGTATTCTTTAATTTTGCTTATATCCTCTACGGCTACTCCAAACACCAACATACCGTCCTTGACGTTAAACCAAGCGTCATATTGAGAAAACGCAGGTTGAAGATACGCATAGAAATAATGCGGATCAAGATTTATTTTGCCTTCATAAAAAGCCTGATATGTGACGACATAATCTTTTTTGCAGTTAAGCAAACTACGCTTGATTGCGCCCATTGCTCCTTCGCAATCTATGAGATATTTTGCTCTCTTGACACTTTTATATTTATCTGAAAAAGTGACCTCAACATAATCATCGAGGTTTTGGCAGTCTATCACGCTTACTCCGTCGATTACTTCTGCTCCGCTCTCTTTTGCCTTGCTCAAAAGAAAATAGTCAAAACTGCTACGCCATACATTGAAACCGCGCTGCTCAAACTTGTATTCATTTCCCTCGTCATTGACGAAAATCATTCCGTAATTGTCATACGGCGTACATTTTACGCTATCTGGAATTTCTACCCCAAAATACTCTTTGACAAGTCCTGCCGTCTTGGCTATTATCATACCAGAACAAGACTTATATCTCGGCAACTTGCATTTCTCAATCACCAAAACGCAATACCCTTTCTCCGCCAAAATCTTTGCGCAAGTCGCGCCAGTGGGACCTGCTCCGGCAATTATCATATCATAATCTGTCTTCATATCTTTATCATAACAAAAATGAAGAGCAAAAGCAACAATGGGATATTTACTTTTCCATATAATTATGATATAATCCTTATACTGTTAGCGAGGACTTATGAAATATTCAATTGACGAAAAATCTACGATAATATGGGATAAAAACAAGTATTATTTGCGTATACGCTCTTGCAACAAAGATAATCCCATAGTACTTTTTTTACACGGCGGTTGCGGAAGTCCCGACCGCGCGCAAGTAATGAAATATCAGTCTACTCTAGCAAAAGATTTTACACTCGTCTGCTGGGATCAACGCGGCGCAGGATTGGCGTATGACAAACACGAGGCTAAAACTTTGACACTGACAAAAGAACTCTACGTAGAAGACGCGCACAATGTCGTGTCATATCTCAAGAATAGATTCCATAAAAACAAAATAATCATAGTGGGACATTCTTTCGGTTCTGTATTAGGCGTTTGGCTTGCGCAAAAATATCCACAAGATATCGAGGCGTACGTTGGCGTAGGACAATGCGTAGACTATGTAAAAAATGAAGAACTGTCTTACGATTGGGCTTTCCGAGAGGCAAAGAGAATAAACGATAAAAAGTCAATCAAGAAATTATACGAAATAGGTTTTCCATTAGGCGGAAAATACTCAAAAGAACATCAAAAAAGTCTTATGAAACAACGCGCTATTCTACACAAACTAGGAGGCGCTACTTATGCAAACAGAAAACCCTATTGGCAAGAACTTCTCTTGCAAGAGATTCCCATTATGCTAAAAGAATACAGCATTTCCGAACTGATAAAATATATAAGAGGGTTGTCGTACTCTCCTAACCAGCCTTTGGCGCGTACAAATCCCGACTTTTTAAATACGGCAAAAGAATTGCAAGTGCCTATATATCTTTTACTGGGACATCACGACCAAAACTGTCCATACGCGTTGGCAGAAGAATGGTATAAACACCTCGACGCCCCCATTAAAAAACTCGTGTGGTTTGAAAATTCCGCGCACTCTCCCCAATGGGAAGAATCTCAAAAGTGGAACGATGAATTTAAGAATATATTTTTTCAAAAACACAACGTTTCCCTCAAAAGAGCAACTGTCAAAGACGCAAAGCAAATCTGGAAAATGCAAGTGACGTCATTTGCCTACCTTTTGGAAAAATATCAAGACTTTGATACAAATCCCGGCGCTGAAACGCTTGAGAAAGTCGAAGAAAAGTTTAATCAATCTTACACGTATTTTTATCTTATAAAATGCGACGGAAATACTATTGGAGCATTACGAATAAAAGACAAAAAACTGGCAAATGAGCCAAAATGCATTTCTCCTATTTTCATTCTACCGCAGTACCGCAACTGCGGATATGCGCAATGTGCAGTCAAACAAGCCGAAGCGTTGCACGGCGCAACTGATTGGGAGATTGACACGATAATGCAAGAGCCTGATTTATGTGATTTTTATGAAAAATTGGGATATCAGAAAACCAACAAACAAAAATCAATAAATTCAAATTTGACGTTAATTTACTATATAAAATAGATCTCTTTGTGTTGTTTTTGTTGAAGAAAAAACGCGTAAAGCCTATGGACAACTTTATTAAAAAAAGCATAGAATCTGCCGAAATTCTACGCTTTTTGTTGGCTTATTATTTAATAATTACTATTATGCGACTGTTCCGCTAGCAACTTCGCCGGATGATACATCAATACCCAAAGCGCTGTTGATTTCGTCTTTTTTAAATACTTTAGTATATTCGCCTTCTATCCAAATTAAAGAAGAGTCTAAAAACCTTTCTTGTCTTGTATCAGACCAAGTTTCATAAGTTCCGTCATCATAATTGCTTTCATATCCGATAAACTTGCCGTCTACAAAATACGCTACGTCATATACTTCCTCTTCTGACTCGTCTGTATATTTGAATTGAATTGCTATATAAATATATAAATAAGTTACTCCTTCAAATTCAAAATACTTTTGATAACCGCAGTTTCCCGCTATCTCAAAGGACTCGTCGTCTATCATTTCTTCCAATGCCTTTGCGCAATCAATTACTTGATCCAATGGGGCTTTCTTATTGCAGGCTACACAGCAACATACAATGGAAAGCAACATTATTACAACTATTATACTTGTTAATACCTTTTTCATTTTGTTCTCCTTAGTATTTTTTATTAGATTTTAGCACCGAATAAATATTATGTCAACTATAATCAATCATTATTTTATTAAGTCGTTTTTATTCTTGTTTAATCTTTTTCATTTTATAATTTATCAATTTGACACCCACTCGTTTAACTTCCTGCTTTTTATCTATAAAATAACCGCGATTTTCAAAAAATTGTTTTGCCGTAATTGAGGCATAAGATGTAATAATATCAAAGTCTTCTTCCAATTTATTGCATAATGCCGTAGCAATGCCCTGCCCTTGAAAATCTTTGTGAACAAAAAGCAAGTCCAACTCTCCGCTTCTGTCAATGCTTGCAAATCCAACGACTTTGCCGTCTATATCAGCCACCAATGTGCATTGCTCCGACAATGCGTCGTATCTGCGGTTTTTTAAGTCTTCAACGCTGCTTGCCCACGCAAACAATTGCTCGTCCGTATAATCTTTTGCGTTGACAGAATGTACCGTCTCAAAGAATAACTTTGAAACGGTATCGCAATCTTCAACTTTATATTTTCTTATTTTCATATTCAGACACTTAGCCTCGCGTCGTCAGGACTCAAAACTGACGTTCAAAGACCCTGCCGAAATATTCGCCTCAATACGCAAATCTTTGTTGCCTAACTGATTGGAAATATTGCAAGAGCCAGCGCTTTTTTCAATTGCAATGTTATAATCCGACCTAACGCCTGCCATACCCAACTTGACAGCGCCCGCGCTTATATCAATATCGACGGACACAGCCTGTAGTCTGCTGATATTTAAAGCGCCCGCGCTAATGTCTCCGGTAAGCGAAGGACAAACTAGCGATTGGACATTTAAAGCGCCTGCCCCCAAATCAATGCTCACGTCTTCTGCAGAAACTGCATTTTTTAAGTTCAATGTTCCGGCATTCATATCAACTGACAATTTCTTGCATATAGCATCGTCCATTTGCAACGCACCTGCGTTCATTTTAATATTAAGATTGCCGAATTCACCGTATGCAAGTTTGGTCACGCCGGCATTCATATCTAGGTCTATATCTATTATTTGACCTTTAGGTATCCATATTTTTGCCGTCGGTATCTTGCTGAACCAATTGAAAATATTCCATTTACGTCTAGTAGTTGTTGCAAATGACAACTTTCCGTTTGACTCAATGATGCTCGCCGACCAAATCTTGTTTTCGGGATATTCGATCTTTATCGTCTTTTCATCATAATAATTTATTTCGAGCGTGCCTGCCAAAAAGTCTATATCAAGAATGGTATTCTGCTCTGTACATTCATAATATTTAATATCATAATCATCGTCAATATGCCAGCCGTGTACTCCTAGAGTGATAACGAGTATCACAATACCTATAACAAGAATTACCGTGCCGGCAATCATTACCTTTATGAATCCTTTCATTATATCCTCTCCTTTACTCTGAATAACGATTTAAGCCATACAAAAAATTTTATAAAAACTTTCCACATAAGTTTTACCAATTTTAAAAATACTGGCATTATTATAAGACTGATTCCAAACAATACTAGCCCCAGTCCTAACTCAACAACTCCCGATACAGCATTGGAAAACAGTCCGCCAACTCCTGCCCCAATAGTTGCAACACCTGCTATAAGCAACGCAAACGGAATTACGCAAAATACAATCGTCACTAATACCATTGCCATAAAAATTCCAAATATAGGTATTGCAAAAACAATGCATAACAACACAAAAGCCCAAGTACGGTCGCTTGTTTTTTGCGGCGAATAATTCAGATTACTCTCAAAAGCGGGATCGGACTTGATTTTAATATCCTCCGCTTGCTCCTCTTCCATATCAGGCGTATAATTTATAAAATACTGTTCGCCGCTTTCAGATAATATACGCCTGGCGGCGTCATAAGGAGCGCCGAATTCAGCAGTTATTTCGTGCTCTGTATAACCTGCGTCCCGCCTATCGGCGTATGCTTCGGCATAATAATCCAACACTCGCGCGCGCTCCTGTTCCGGCACGCATAAAAGGTTGCATTTGAGTTCATCCCGCCATTCATTATAGGTCATTGTTACCTCCGCAGTGGACTATAAGCGCCCACCAAACAACTTTTTATATATAGAATTTATTTCTAGCAGATCATCTCTGCCCGATTTCAACTTTCTAAGCCCAAGAGGCGTTATTTTGTAATACCGCCTGAGCCTGCCGCTGAATTCCGCGGTGCGAGTCACTACAAACCCGCCGACTTCGAGTCTCTTCAAAATAGGATAAAGCGTGCTTTCCGAAATCTCGATAACGCCCGTAAGATCGCTTATTATTTTATAGCCGTAACTTTCTCCTTTGCTAATAGCGTGAAGAACGCATACGTCCAATATCCCTTTTTTCAACTGTATGTCCACAAGTAGTACCCCGCTTTACATAATACTATACATTGCATAGTATGCTATGTCAAGCGTTTGTGAAAAATCAAATAAAAAAATTTAAAGAGCAAAATAAATAAGGCTAATCATATATTTTGATAATCGAGCAGAAGAACTGCAAGAATAATTTGTAAATGTTGAAATAAATTAACTAATTATAACCAAATCTCTTTCAAAACTTTCTTAAATCAAACCAATTATAAAGAAAAGGCGATTGAAAATCGCCTTTTGGTGCGCCTTCAGAGACTCGAACTCTGGACCCAATGATTAAGAGTCATTTGCTCTACCAACTGAGCTAAAGGCGCATATTCTGCTGGAGCGGGAGACGAGATTCGAACTCGCGACGTTCACCTTGGCAAGGTGACGCTCTACCACTGAGCCACTCCCGCATTGTCTTTTGCTTTTGGTGCGGATGAAGAGACTCGAACTCCCATGTCGTTGACACTAGATCCTAAGTCTAGCGCGTCTGCCAATTCCGCCACATCCGCATATTTTGGTGACCCATCCGGGATTTGAACCCGGGACACCATGATTAAAAGTCATGTGCTCTACCGACTGAGCTAATGGGTCAAGCCTTTGTTATAATATATCAAAGCGCTCAATAAATCAAGCATTTTGCTATACTTTCTTAAAAATTTTACGACCCACGCCTATTGTTTTAACATTGGCTGGGGTGGAAGGATTTGAACCCTCAAGTGCTGGAGTCAGAGTCCAGTGCCTTAACCATTTGGCGACACCCCAATGGTATTGGCAGGGGTAGCAGGATTTGAACCTACGAATACCAGAGTCAAAGTCTGGTGCCTTACCGCTTGGCGATACCCCTACGTATCTTTGAGTGGGGTGGATAAAGGGAGTCGAACCCTTGACCTCAGGAATCACAATCCTGCGCTCTAACCAACTGAGCTATACCCACCACCTGTGGTGAGCCTGAAGGGATTTGAACCCCCGACCCACGGCTTAGAAGGCCGTTGCTCTATCCAGCTGAGCTACAGACTCACAAGTGGAGCGGGTGATGGGAATCGAACCCACGCGACCAGCTTGGAAGGCTGGGATTCTACCGTTGAACTACACCCGCGCGCTTTTGAGATGAATAAAACATTTCATTCAAGTGCCTACAAATTTTACCACAGCCAAAGTGCTATGTCAACCAAAATATTAAAAGTTTTTAAATTACGTTTTTATAATTTTCGCAAAATACTCTTTATCTTCTTTGGAAATTCTAAAAGAATCTTTTATTTTTCGTAATGCCAACTTTTTTACTTGCTCGCTCACTTTATCGCTTTGCATAAGCGTTACAGCAACCCATCTGTTCTTCACCGCCAAAACTTGTATAAGCCAAGCGAGCGCCATATCCACGTAATAGTCATTTGCAATCAGATTATCTACAATCTCATAAATAACTTTGTCATTGTCAAAAAAATTGATCATAACGGCAACTATGCCCCACCTTGCAAACCAAATTTCCTCTCTCTTAGCGTATTGTTTTACTTTTTCCAAATAGGTATCGTCTTTGCGGCGAATATCCGAGCAAACAACGTCGTTAAGCGCCCAATCGTCAATTTCGCCGATGAATCTTTCTAATAGCGGAAAGAAATCATTATCGTCAAGTTTGAGATACTTAATAAGCAAACCTTTGAGCATACACTGCTCGTAACACTGCGGTTTTTGCGCAAGAAATTCCGTCACGTCTTTTGTCTTTGCTATCTCTTTGGCATACTTGCGTAAGATAGGTATTCTAATACCATTGATGGAATAATTTGATCGAGTCAGTCTGGAGTGAAAATTGCGGTATTCCTCCTCGCTGTTTTCTCTGACAAAATCCCAAAATTCATTTATCTCGTAAGTTTTCATTTTATCCTCACTTTTTCCAAAAAACTAAACTTGTCATACTGCCGTATGACTGCGAGTATTTTACATCAACGCCATAATTTGCAAATATATCCAATCCGTCGCTTTTCAACGCGGAAATATACTGCTTCAAAAGCAAATTATCACAACGTACGTCTATCGTAATATATGACCCCTGCCCCATCATTTTTCCTTTGGTCTTTGCAACATATCTCAGCAATATCTCAAGTTCGGATTCATTATCCATCACCATATCGTAAATATTGCCGTCGAAATTAAAGAACGTATTGGCAAAGACATCGTACGGAGCTCCCGCAAAATATCCAGAATAATCTCCCAAATAAATTTCGTAATGTGCTCCGTCTTTTTGATTGCCGCTTTGTTCGTCTGTCATAAACAAAGTGTTGTGTTTAAGAACCTCTTGAGTTTGTGAATTGCCGTTAAATTGATATTTCTCGTTTGCCCAGGTACTGTCCAATACATACCAATTACCGTCAATATATACCTTATTCCAAGCGTGTTGAGCATAGACTGGATTGACAAGTTCGCTTCCTTTGCCCGAAGCGCCCTTTATCTTGTAGCAAGGAATACCTTCAATCCCACACAAAAGACTTACAGCCTTGGCATATCCGTTGCATACGGCAAGTCCGTCTAAAATTGCGCCTTCGAGATATAACTCCCTATATGCGTAATACTTGTTATAAGATTCGTTTGACGGCGATGCCGCGTTCAGTTCGTCTGAAAGCGCCCAGTTATAAGTTACGTATGCCGACAGCCAGTCTGCAATTGCGTGTACCTTTTGGAAGTCAGTCATTCCGTCGTCTATTATTGACCTTAATATCGTCTTCGCCTTTTGATATACCGCTTGAGCGGGACTGCCTTGCTTGGGTATAGGACGAACTCCGCGCTCTAATGCGCGATACAATTCTTCACTGTATGTGACTTCTGCCGTCTCTTGCAAACTGTTGACGGCAAAATCGTCAAAATCAACGCTTCGTCCAACTGCCGAGAAGTGCGTATCATTAAAAATATTTTCTTTTATAGTGGGCGTTCGCGTAGCGCTACTTGGTATACAAGTAGAATACACTGTCAGATGCACTTCGTAAATATTGATATACCCGCCTTTGACTTGCCAACTGTCTTTTACGCCCTCATTGAAATACTCCACTGCCGAGCGAATCTTTGTATCAAGTTGAGTAGCGTTACCGGCAAGCGACGGATTGACGTATATCCTCCACATCTTTTCAAAATTTGAATCTGTCGACGGCGTCAAATCGTTATAATGTATCAAAGAATAAAACACAAGGTCTTTTAGTTCGTCATAATCGTCAATAAAAGTATTATAGCGCGTTCCAAGATATTCAAAACTATTCGTGTAGGCTAGGTATCTTTGAATTGACGGATTGGAAATATCCACGTTGAGAATCGCGCCCAGACTCGTCTCTCTCTTGCCGTCCATAAGAGCCGTAACTCTCACTTCGTCTCCGTATGCTATCCTGCCTGTAGCATTGAAATTATATCCGTCAAACAAATCTGAATTGTCAACACTGCTGTATTCCTTATCGCCTACTTTGACAATAAATTCTTCGGCATCATCCCTTAGCATATCCCAACGCACAAAAATTTCGGGATAAGAACTATCGTAATCAACCTTGACGTTTATCGGATAAGAGTCTGCGCCCTTTAAGTTTAGCCAAACCTCGCTTTTCCCGTGCGTCGTATATATCTCCAACAAGTGTATTCCGTACGAAAGTCCGCTCAACGATTTATTGGCGGTCAAAGTAATTTTTGAATCATTAGAACAGACGTAAGCCGACGAGAGCAATCTTTTACCGTCAATACTCACGTCCTTAACGTAATTTTTTGAACCTTCGCTAGCGACTTTTCCATCATATCCGAGATAAATATCGTAATTTATTGCCAAATTCAAAAGCGTAATTACGCCATTGGTATTTTCACTGTAGATAGGCGAATTTATCACCCCACCTTTAATAATGTCCATTGGCAACTCGTCTACGATTTGAACATTGATCTTATCTTGACTATCGTCATTGTATTGGACTTCAAAAGACAGTCTTGCACCCACGCTGAACTTTTTGAAATATACGCTTTTTATATTCAACGCGTTGGCGTTTTTGTCATAACTCCAATCGCCGTATTGACTCAACGTAAATCCGCTTACGCTCTTTATACCGTTTTGATTGGCTAATACTATAGACAAGTCGTCGTTGCGTTTTGCAAGATGATAATATATGCTTCTTAACTTGCCTATGTCTCTTTTGACGCCATCGACGTCGTCCGGAGCGTCGGGGTCGTGGTAATTGTCGTCCGGGTCTTGCCAAATTTGATCCACAACGACGTCTATGACAAGCGTTTCTCTTTCGACTTCGTTGTCCTTAAATACTAAAAGTATAACAAAATATTTTCCCGACTGCGCAAAATATCCGCCGAGTCTTCTATGATTTTCTGCGCCGCTTATGTCACTTTCGTTATAAACAACAGTCCCATCGGCATTTTCTCCCAAATAAACTATTAAAGTATACTTTTCCGCCCAATTGCATTTCCAATGTATTACGTTGCTTTGCTCAATATATTCAAGTATGACTTTTCCACCGTCTTCTTGGCTATTTCTGCCATTGCCGTCGCAAGCCGCTATAAAAATACAAAGCGACAGCAGAATACATATCACGATTGTAACATACTTGTTTTTCTTCATATTTTTATTATATCACATTAAGCGGCGCTTTTCAACAGCCGATGAAATTAAACTAATATAAATCAGTAAAAAAAGAGCAAGACATAAAACTTGCTCTTACTTCTTATAATATGCGAGGCGCTGACTAATCCGATTCTTCCGAGTCTAAATCATCCGTGTCGGCTGCCGTCTGCGTCATCTGTGTCGATTGCGGCTCCACCGCTTCTACGCTCTCTTGAATAGGCGTTTTTCCGTTGGGCTCAGCCAAGTCTCCGTTGACTTCATTAGCAATACTGCCGTCTCCGCCGCTGATGGGTACGAGTTCAGGTAATTCCGTATGCGGGAACTTCTTATAAAGCATCTTGAGGAAAAGCGGAGTCAAAATGGAAGATACGATTATCAAAAGTATAATTGCCGGATAGAACTGCTCCGATATAAGACCTTGCGCCTTACCGGTGTTGGCAACTATGAGGCACACTTCGCCTCTCACCATCATACCTATGCCCACCTTGCAACTTTCTTGCCAACTATATTTGCACGCTTTTGCGCCCAATCCGCATCCGACAAACTTTGACGCCATACCGAATATGACAAAAGCTAAACAGAACAATAATATAAATACTACGCTGCTGCTTGTAAACATCTGTCCAATCTGATCATAGTTGAGCGATATGCCAATGTTGGCAAAGAAAAGAGGCGAAAACATCATATATGTGCTCATATCTATTCTGCGCTCTACATAATGACTCTCTTTCATATTGGCAATCATCATACCTGCAAGGAAAGATCCCGTGATTGCCGCAACTCCGAAAAATGCCTCTGCTATTGCCGCAAATACAAAGCAAAGCGCCAAACTGAATATCGACAGACGTCTGGTATGAGGATTGTGCTCACTCATTTTCTTGAATACCAAGTGCGCCAACGCGCCGAGGCCGATTGCAACGGCAAAGAAAAGCGCGACGTTGATCAACGTGATGAGGAAAGAGTTGGGATTTTCGCTGAACAATTGCATAAACGCTTTGCCCACGCTGAAACTAGTCGTATTGGCTGTAAAGACAGCAAGTATTACTATGCCTATTATGTCGTCGAGAATGGCGGCTGTAACAATAGACGCTCCTACTTTGCCGTGAAGCACGTTTAGTTCTTTGAGCACTGCAACGGTAATACCTACCGAAGTTGCCGTCAAAATTACGCCAAAGAAAAATCTTTGTTTGATTATGCTGAGTTCTTGATTAAAAAGACTGTTTGGTAATATCCAAGATATTACGAATCCTGTGAGAAAAGGCACGAACACGCCCAATACGGTAATGACTATTGAGGCTACTCCGTTCTTTTTGATTTCACTGATATTTGTCTCCATACCGGCTGAAAACATAATAAGATTGACGCCTATATTAGCCAAAATTACAATAACCGAATCGTTGCCGTTTACCAAAAAGAGATTGGGATTTATCTTGGACAAAACCAAATTGATAAGACCGATGATTACGCCGGCAAGCAATGCGCCCAAGACCTGCGGAAGCCCTATTTTTTTCAAAAGGATTCCCAAGAATTTGGTAGCCACCAAGATAATTGCTATCTCAAACAAAATCCAATATTGATTATTGATAATCTCAATCAATTTATCCATATATGCAATCTCCTTTGTATAGCCCCCTTAAATCCAAATTATTATATGCCCTTATTCTATAGAAGTCAACAGATTGATAAAGGTTTTTATGTAAAAAAATACTGCCACAAGGCAGTATGCGACTCACAAAATGCACCCACGCCAAATACAACGTGGGCGATATTGAAGACTAAAGAAATCAGTCGAGGTCGATTTTATTGAGCAAATCTCTCAAATTGATGATTTCTTCTTTGCTCAAAGTGACTCCTTTTCCCATTTTTTCGCCATCGGGAGACCACTCTCTAATGTCGTACTTTGCTTCTTTCTGATTCCAACTGATAAGTTTGATTTCCTTTTTCCAGCCCTTGCTTGACTCCGACAAACTTCCGTAAGTCTCAACGACCTCATACTTAAATTCCGGCATAACGCCCTCCTAGAAAGTTTTATTTCTTTGTTTTATTCTATCACACTACAGATATAATTACAATACTTTTTTTAAATTTTTTAATAATATTTTAAAAGTTATATTATAATATTTTATATCTATAATTATTATATTCTTTTATTCCAAAATCACTACGGACAATTACTTTTTAGCCAAGATGGGAGAAATTCTGAAAGAATACTCTACGTCCTGATTGGAGGTATGCTTAAACTCCGCTCTTGCGTCGGGACCGCAACTGTTACTTCCCACGCCTCTGACAAATCCGTCGATTCGCACGATACACTTGTCTTGCGGCGCCAATTCAAATGCGTGCTTTGCCTGTTCAATGTCTTTATCTTCAAAACGACTTGCATTGAAATTAAAACTCATTGCGTCGCCTGCAAACATAAATCCTTCGCCATCGGCATTTGTAATCTTTGCCCATCTTACCCCGCTGCGATTTCCATTGTCCTGCGGTTTGATATATTGAGTATACATCTCGTCGACTTTGATCGAGTATATACCCATAGTAGCGTGCTCCGACATATCGCTATACGACTCTTCTCCGCCCATACCGTAATACGTGACGCTGTCAAATTCAATAGGCAATTCAATGTCCAATCCAAACTTGGGAATATCATACGCTTTATGTTTTTGTAAGCACGCCGTGACGTCTATTTCGCCGCTACAATATACGGTGTAGTCAATATACGCAGTAAATCTTAACTTCCCGGCGCCAAACATATTCTCTTGCGTACTTATTTTGATACTGTTGCCGTCTTTTTCGTACTCAAAATCTACTAGCGTGGACTTCATATCGTCAAATCCCAACTTCTTCCACTTGTTGCTTATATACATATAGTTGTCTATCGGCGCTCTGTAGATATTGGGCGCAAGCGCTTTTGAGCCGTTGTTCTTGAGCAAAAATTCTTTATCTTCGACCTTATAACTTACAAGTTTACCCTTTGCGGTATCAAAGACGATCTTAGCTGCTTGAGTCGAGATTTTTAGTTTGCCGTTTTCTTCTACGCAAATGATATTATTACCCTCGGGTCTTGAGCATTTTTTGATAAATCTTGAGAGCACAATTTGTTCTTTTGCTACGAATTTATCAGTCTTCTTGTCAAAATAAATAAAGTTGATCAAGCATTCTTTCGCAGTATCAATCGCAGGGTGTTTGATATATGCTTCACCGTCGCACATAGGCGGTATATCCAAATCCAACGCGCCTTCGCTGACAACGTCCCCGTTGACGAGATACTGCCACTTTATACTGAGATATTGAGTAGATAAAAATCTATTCATATTCTTTAACAAATACTTATTTGGAGAGATATAAAAAGCCTTGACCGGTCTATACGCCGCTTGCATATTCAACGCGCTGACTGAAGGAATTCTGTCCGGCGTAACCAAGCCGTCGACGCAGAAGTTGCCGTCGTGTCCGTATTCGCCGTTGTCTCCGCCGTAAAGATATCCCTTGTCAGTCTTGACTGCGTGGTCGGCCCATTCCCAAATACAACCGCCGAGCGCGCCCGGATATGAATAAAATCTTTCCACATATAAATCCAGCGAGCCTGGACCTACACCCATAGCGTGCGCATATTCGCACTGGAAGTAAGGCGCTCTGTAGAATTTCTTGGGCGCTTTGCCCGCTACGTATTTATCATAAAACTCCGTTGACGCGTACATCTGCGATACGACGTCGTAATTAAATCTCGGAGTACGGCATACCGCCTCGTAATGTATCGGCGTGTCGTCGAGTTTTTTTAGTTTATCATAACAGTAATCTTGATTTTTCCAACCTCCCGACTCATTGCCGAGCGACCACATAATTACGCTTGAGTTGTTTTTGTCGCGCATAAACATTCTATAGACTCTGTCCCAAAAATGATGTTTCCATTTCTTATTGTTTGAAATAAGGTTGGGCAAACGTAACGTCTTAGTGCCGTAGCAACCGTGAGTCTCTATGTCTGCTTCGTCTATCATATATAGGCCTTCATAATTGGCAATCTTGAGCATAATGGGATCCGGCGGATAGTGCGACGCGCGCACTGCATTAACATTGAGTTCTTTCATAAGAAGCACGTCTTTCATAAGTTCGTCGGCAGTCATTACATAGCCATTGCTTTCGTGAGTATCGTGATGGTTTACGCCCTTGATCTTGATAGGTTTGTCATTGAGATAAAAAATATTGCCGTTGATCTCGATGTTGCGAAGTCCGACTTCCTGTCTTATGCACTCAATACATTTATCCCCTTTCTTCAATTTGATATACAGCGTATAAAGTTGAGGGATTTCTGCGCTCCAAAGTTTTGGATCGTCAATTATAAACTCCGTTTTGTCTCCGCTTTTAGTCTCCAACAGTTGATCGTCGTAATAAAGACTGCATTCTACATCTTCATCGTCCGTCTTAACGCTTTCCACGTCTACTGTCAACTTATATGCTTGATTCTCCGTCTTACGAGTCTTGCATCTAAAATCCCAAATATATGAATCTTGGTAAGAAGTGACATACACGTCTCTAAAAATACCGTTGTTTCTAAACATATCCTGACATTCAAGATACGTTCCGTTACACCATTTATAAACCAAAACTACCAACTCGTTATCGTCGCTATCTTCGTTGAGATATTGAGTAATATCAAATTCGTGAGTATTGTGACTTCCCTCTGCATAACCTATGTAAAAGCCGTTGACATACAGTTGCAAACAAGAACTTACGCCCAAAAACGAAATAATATTTTTAGCGCTTTTTTTGATGGAAAATTTCTTGCGATATACGCCCACGCTGTTAAATACTTCGACTTTGCTCTCTCCGTTTTGTATACTGAAATTCTTTCCGTAATACCCCTTATCGGCAGGCACAAGAGGCATAGTATTGATATCAAACATATATCTTGTATTGATATAAAAAGGTTTTTCATAACCTTGGAATTGCCAACATCCCGGCACTTTGACCGTGTCGAACTTAACTTCATCGGTATCTATCTCCAACGGCATATCGCTTATCTTACTATAGAAGGCAAAATCCCAATCTCCGCTCAAAACTTTAAGTAGTTCCGAAGAGTATCTCTCGTCAAGATACGCCGTCTTCTTGCAAGACTCAACGTCCTTAAACGGAACAAAGTATGCTCTTGGCTTAAGAACATTGTCCTCAAAACAATAAAAATCATTAAAATTGTCATTGGCTAAAGTATATTTCATACTAATTCCCTTTTCAAATTCCTTTTTATATATTTACTTAATCGTCGTATAAGTTCTAAATATTTATAATTTTAAAATAATACTGCATATTTGGACACATTATACTACATTATTATAGCATTATAAGTTAATTTACGCAAGATATAATTAAAAATTTGCTTATTAAAGTTAAAAAACACTTATTTTTTATAGGTTAGCGCATAATAAATGTATGATATGGGCTCTAAAAAAAGCATTTAGCGCGCTTGGAAACTTTTATTGGAAGGTATTCGGCGGCATATTTCTGGCAACGCTATGGGCAATCGTCGGCGTAATTCTATTGTTTTCCGTATTAGGCTTTCCTATCGCTATGGATTGCTTTAAGATAGCCTATCTCAATTATAAGCCTTTCGGGAAAAAAATAGTGCTAATTCCTAATAGAATTTTTGCCTCAATCTTATGGTTTGTTTCCATAGGCTGGTTAATAGGAAGTATTTGCCTTTTTAACGCGCTGATTTCTTGCGCAACGGTTATTGGACTGCCGCTTTTAAATCAATGGCTTAAAGTCTGTAAACTTGCATTTTTCCCATTTTGCAGCGTATGGGCGTAATTTATAATAAATAGATGGTCAAATAAATAAAGGAATTCGTAACAAATGGGTGTGCGCATCTTGCACACCCATTTATATAACCCAACAAAGTCGGATTTACTTTACCGCCGCAATTTTTAAGATTGCTTACTTCTTATTCTTAATTGCTCTCTGCTCTTTCATATACTCCTGATACCTATCAATCTGATCTTCTCTCAAATTGATCATTCTCTTTGCCGTAGCAAAGGCTTGAGCGTCGTCTACGATAAGTTCTGTTTCCTTTACTCTCATTTTTGTTCCCTCATTGCCCGCGTCTCTTCTGATATCCTTTAAGTACTCGTCTTCCATCTTAAAGAGCGCCACTGTCGTATCCTTCTTTATCGTAAGTTTAATAAGCGGATTTACACTAGACTGTCCCAAGAGTATGAAGTATGTCGACTTCTTTTCCTTGCACTTGTCTTTCGTCAGCGCGTATTCTCTTAGACTGTCAAAGTACTTCTTCTGTTGTTTGGAGAGCATTGCGTACGCTTCGTCTAATGTAAGTCTGGGAGACTTCTCCACCTTCGGCTTTGCAGGAGCGGTTACTTTTACTTCTTTCTCCACTACCTTCTCTACCACCTTTTCTATAGGCACTTCGACTATCTTCTCTACCGGTACTTCCTTGACGACTTCTTTCTCGACAATCTTTTCGACCTCAACTGGTACTTCTACTTTGACCTCTTTCTCTACGACTTTTTCCACTTCGATAGGTACCTCGACGACTTTTTCCACTATCTTTTCGATGGGTACTTCTTTCTCGATTACCTTTTCGACAACTTGCGATTGAACAGAATTTGCAGACATTTCCAAGATCTTTTCCATTAGTTTTTCTTGATTGCGCATCAAATCCTCTTGCGTCTTCATCATCTGTTTTATTGTATCATCATTTACATTTGTCACCGCTACTTCTTTTGCTATTGTCTTTTCACTTGACTGCTCTGCAATTTTCTTCATAAGTTTTTGCATTGTTTCTTCGTTCTTTTCTGTCTTCTCAAGAAGTTTTTGCACAAGTTCGTCATTACTCGACGCCTGTTGAGGCAACATCTGTTGCATTCCAGGTAACATTGCGGTAACCGTCTCGGAGATTAGTCCTCTCATTTCTTCAACGCTTATGCCAGGTTGCGCGTACGCATATCCGCCTTGCGGCATTCCCTGTCCCATATTTCCGCCTACGCCTGCGTTTCCGCCCATCATACTCATAAACATCATCTGCATATTTTCGTCACGCTTCCTTGCCTCTTCCTCTCTCTTTCTTTCCTCAGCGTCGGCTTTGTTGCGCTCGTACTCGTCTCTTGCGTCTTCCAACTCCTCTTGCGCCTTGTCGTTTAGCGCCTTCTCTATTATCATAAACACTAAACTCAATACCGCTATTCCCATCAATATGCACGCT